>Ga0196970_1002241_pt1 | contig 10481 bp, 9 predicted proteins | sample S1v_513CmetaG_FD_148672 | JGI IMG/M metagenome (GOLD analysis project Ga0196970, IMG submission 148672) | Soil microbial communities from Anza Borrego desert, Southern California, United States - S1+v_5-13C | ecosystem: Environmental > Terrestrial > Soil > Desert | place: USA: California... | reverse complement strand
CCCGGGGCGGGCTCGGGCGCCGGGGCGGGCTCGGGCGCCGGGGCGGGGTCGGGCGCCGGCATATACGCCGCAGGCTCATCGGGCAGCGCCCCAGGCAAAGGCGCAGCCGGTGCCTCCGTCACCACTGCCGGCTCCTCCTCCACCACCACAGGCGGCTCCTCAGTGTCCGCCAAGCCCGGCAGCGGCGCCGCCGAACGCGCCAAGTTCGCAGCCGGCGGAGCAACCCCAGCCAGCCGCATCTGCTGGTACTGGGCCCATGCGATCCCATCGACATATAGCCAGAACGAAACGTACCGCGCCGTCATCTGCAGCGGCGCCTTCAGCGCCTCCGGCACGGCGCCCCGCAACTCACCAAACCATGGCGTCCCGGCGCCCGAGGCCTGTGCCGCAGGCCCCAAAACCGACGCAGCGCAGACTGCAGCGAGCAGCCCCGCCAGCCAGCGCACTTTCTTTACGGCCACCGGTGGATCCCCCTTCGGATGATATGAATCTATGCCGTATCAGTGTACGTTGTGTAAATCCTAAACATCAATCGCAGGCGATCCCCTTCACCCGGAACGCCGCAAAATGATAGGGCGAAATCAGGCCAAGGATCCACTCTACACCCGAATGCACTAGGCTGGATAATCCGGGTTATGCCTCATCCGAATGTATGGCCCATTTGCCGCACAATGGCACAACGGTAGCGCAGAAGGGCTATTTGACACCCGTACCTCTAGGAAAGACTATGGAATGTGGGTATTATGTTGAGGGACAATGAGCCAGCAGTCTGAGCCCTTGCAGAGTAGGAGAGTGACACATGGCGATTCGTACTTGGGGTATTATCGGAACCGGTCTGATGGGCCGGGGCATCTCCGAACTGGTTGCCTCCAAGGGATTCGATGTGATCGTGGTCGGTCATACGCCGGCGGAGCTTGAAGCTGCCCGCCAGTCCCTCGACCTTTCCCTTCAGCACCAGATCGAGCACTGGGCCATCACCGAGGCCGAGAAGAAGGTCACCATGGCCCGGGTGCAGTACACCACCGATCTGACCCAGCTTGCTCACGCCGACTTCGTGCTGCACGCCCTGATTGCCGACTTGGAGGAAGACAAGCAGATCTTCCGGACCCTCGACCAGATCTGCCGCAAGGATGTCATCCTCGCTTCCAACACCTCCACCCTCTCGATTACCGAAATCGCGGCGGCGACCTACCGGCCTGACCGGGTGATCGGCTGCCACTATGTTACGCCCTATACCAAGACCCGCGTCGTCGAAATCGTCCGCGGCCTGAAGACCTCCGATTCCACCGTCGCGGAAGTCAAGGCGCTGGTCGAAGCCCTCGACCGGACCGGTGTTGAAGTCTACGAAGCCACTGGCTATGTGACGACCCGCCTGATCGTGCCCCTTATCAATGAAGCGTGCGCCGTCCTGATGGAAGGCGTTGCCACTGCCGACGATATCGACACCGCCATGCGGCTCGGGTTCGAAATGGCCCGCGGCCCCCTGGAGACCGCCGACCAGATCGGCCTGGACACCGTCCTGATCATGTGCGAGCGCCTCTGGCGGGAGTACGGCGAAGTGCGGTACCGCCCGTCGCGGATCCTCAAGAAGCTCGTGCGGGCCGGCCAGCTGGGCGTCGCCACCGGCGAAGGCTTCTTCAAGTATGACAAGAACGGACACCGCATTAAGAATGGAGGTGCCAGATAGTCATGATGGTCCTCGTTCTGAACTGCGGCTCCTCTTCGCTGAAATATCAGCTCCTGAACATGGAGACGGAGCAGCTGCTGGCCACCGGCCTCGTGCAGCGCATCGGTATGGAAGATGCCGGCTTCGAATACAAGGTCCCGGGCGGCAAGGAGATCAAGGAGGTTACCTCCATCCTTGACCACACCGCGGGCATTAAGAAGACCCTGGCTGCCCTGACCCACCCCGAGTACGGCGTCGTCAAGTCAATGGATGAGATCACCGCCGTCGGCCACCGCGTCGTGCACGGCGGCGAAGCCTTCACTAGCTCTGTCCTGATCACCGATGAGGTCAAGTCGACGCTGCGGGCGCTCTTTGACCTCGCCCCGCTGCACAACCCGCCCAACCTGACCGGCATTCTGGCCGCCGAAGCCGCCCTGCCGGGCAAGCCCCAGGTCGGCGTTTTCGACACCGCCTTCCATCAGACGATGCCCCGCACCTCCTTCCTGTATGCCCTGCCCTACGCCATGTACAAGCGGCACAAGGTCCGCCGCTATGGCTTCCACGGCACCTCGCACCGGTATGTCTCCGAGCGGCTGGCCGCCAACCTGGGCAAGTCGCTGGACGAGATGAAGGTGATCACCTGCCACCTGGGCAACGGCTCTTCCGTGGCCGCCATCCTGAACGGCAAGTCGTTCGATACCTCCATGGGCTTCACGCCGCTGGAAGGCCTGATCATGGGCACTCGGTCGGGCGATGTCGATCCCGGCGCCCTCTTCTACATCATGCAGCGTGAGGAGCTGACGGTGCAGGAGCTCAACTCGATGCTCAACAAGCACGCCGGCATGAAGGGCGTCTCGGGCATCTCCAGCGACGCCCGGCAGATTGAAGAAGAGATGGAGAAGGGCGAAGCCCGGGCCAAGGAGACCTTCGATATGGTCGAGTATCGCCTCCGCAAGTACATTGGCGCCTATGCGGCTGCCATGAACGGCGTGGACGCGATCATCTTCACCGGCGGCATCGGCGAGAACTCCAACCTGCTGCGGGGCGCCGTCTGCCGGAACCTGACCTACCTCGGCGTCGAGCTGGATGCGGAGATCAACAACACCCGGTCCAAGAAGGAGCGGACGATCTCCACACCGGGCTCCAAGGTCCAGGTCTGGGTGATCCCGACCAACGAGGAACTGGTCATCGCCCGGGATACCGTGGCTGTGGTTGGCGCAGCGAATCGGTAACAGAAGTAAGGCCGCCGGACACCCCGGCGGCCTTTGCGCGCCGCTCACCCCCCGCTCTACACGCACTCTACACGCACTCTACACGCACTCTACACGCACTCTACACGCACCCTACACAGCCCAGGCATAGGAAAAGGCCGCCCCGGGCATTTATCCCGGGGCGACCCCACTTTGCTTACTTGCCTCGGCTGAACCAGCCGGACACCGTCAGGCGAATCGTATCCCAGAGCCGCTTGAAGAAGTTGCCCTGCTTCACGTCATCCGCCGCCAGCAGGCTGAACTTAGCCACTTCCTTGCCGTCGGCCGAGTAGATCAGTTCGCCGAGCTTGTCGCCCTTCTTCACCGGAGCGGTCACAGACGGCTCCTGGTGCACGGTGGGAATCAGCTTGGTCTCCTGCCCCTTGGCTACGGTCAGCAGCACCGGCCGGTCTGTCTCCAGCCCAATCTGGTTCGCAGCGCCCTTCCAGACCCGGACCGGCTTGATTTCCGGCACCTCGGGCTTGGCCGTGGTGAAGTTGGCAAAGCCCCACTGAAGCACAGCCGTCGCGGCCTCCGCCCGGTTGCGGGAGCCTTCGGCCTCGGTCCGGCCCGGGGCGCCCAGGATGACCGCCACCCAGCGGGTCTCGCCCCGCTTGGCCGTCACAGCGATGTTGTACCCCGACTCATCAATAAAGCCGGTCTTGAGGCCGTCAACGCCTTCCAGGTTGCCCAGCAGCGTGTTCCGGTTGTACTGGGTGACCGGCTTCTCACCCTGCTTCTCCTTCGCCAGGTTCTGCGGCATCGGGTACGTAAACTCGACCACCGAATGCAGTTCCGCCAGCGCCTCCGGATGCAGTTGGATATAGCGCCGGGCGAACTCAGCGAACTCCCGTGCCGTCACCACGTTCGTGGCATTGAGGCCAGCCGGGTCGGTAAAGCGCATGGTCTTGAAGCCCATGTCCTGCGCTTCCTTGTTCATCAGCGCCACAAACGCATCGACGCTGCCGGAAATATGCTCGGCGATGGCGACCGCGGCATCGTTGCCTGACGGAATCGCGATCCCCTTCATGATTTCGCCAACGGTCACATTCTGACCGGGTTCAAGGAACATCACCGACGACCCGGGCATGGTCGCGGCCCACGCCCGCTCGGAGATGCGGACCTTATCCTCTTTCTTGATGGCCCCTTCGGCGATCTTCTTGTAGGCCAGGTGGAGCGTCATTAGTTTCGTAAGGGAGGCGGGCGGAATCGGCAGGTCGGCGTCTTTCTCAAACAGCGTCTGGCCCGTGGCATAATCGAGCAGAATCGCCGACTTCACACCAAGCGACAGGGCCGGTGGCTCTGCGTTGGCGGTGGACGCAAACCCCGCCAGAATGATCGAACCGAGCAGGGCAACCAGGGCCACAACTCCAAAAATGCGGCGTAGTAGCTTTTTCCGTCGGAGCACAGGCTCCCCTCCTAATGCCGTACTTCTTATGCCTGCCGGGGGCGGGCAGGCTTAGTGTGACGCCCAGTCCTCGGGCGCCGCCCCCGCTTTGCTTCTATCAATAGCACCCTTTGCGGGCGTTCCTTCGTCCAGGTGCGCCATCGCCCGCAGCACGCCGGGTGCGGCGCCTGCCAGCACGACCCTGGCCAGGTGCTTGTCCAGTCCTAAGACGGTCAAACGGTCAACCAAGTTTCGCCTGGCTTCTTCCATCACCGCCACCACGGCAGCGCCGGCTTCCTGCACCATGGTCTCGCTCCCCCGAATGACGGGGCCGAACAGCTCCAGCAGCTGCCGGAGACGCTCCTCGGCTTCCTCGTCCACGTGGTCGAGCACAACCACGCCCCGGGCGCCGGCCTCCAGCTCGTCGGAGTGTCCAAGTACCTTGGCAGCGGCCAGACGAACATCCGCATGTTCAGCCGCGAGGTCGCCGGTATATAGATCCGGAGCCATGTTGACTACCAGGGCGTTCTCCGCCAAGTGCGGCGTCATCTCCCGAACGAACTGCGAAGCAGCCGACCCGGGCACCGCCAAAAAGATGACCTGACACCCCCTTACCGCGCTGACCTGGTCAGATGCCAGCCCGCCGACCTCATCGGCGATTTCGGCCGCACCGGCCCGCTCCCGGCTGATGATCACCTTCCGGAATCCCGCAGGAATCCGGTACGCCAGCAGAGAGCCCATCGCACCAGCGCCAATAATGGCTACCTTGTATCCGCCCGCGGCTTTGTACCCTCCCATAGCAACGCCTCCCTCAGCAAAGCAACTGGCAGCATGCACATGCCAGGTTATTCTACCCGCCGGTGCAGTCTGCCAATCGCGTTGGAAGGCGCCTATGATATGGAAACGGTAAAATCGGGACGTCCTGTGCCTATCAGTTTAGGTCAGGGCAACGTCGGAGGCAAGGGACTATAGATCATTTCCAGCAGATTGGGCGTCACATCTGCCATCGGTCCGTCATACACGATGCGGCCGGCGCTCACACCGACGGCCCGCGGGCAGAACTCCCGGGCCAGCGTTACGTCATGCAGGCTGAGCACCGTGGTCAGCCGCCGCTCGGCGGTCAAATCGGCAATCAGCCGCAAGATCGACCGTCCCGTCACCGGGTCCAGGCTGGCCACCGGCTCGTCGCCGAGCAGCACCTCGGGCGCCTGCATCATCGCACGGGCGATGGCAACCCGCTGCCGCTGCCCGCCCGACAGTTCCCGGGCGAGCTTGCGCTCATGGCCCTCCAGCCCGACCCGCACTAGCAGTTCCCGGGCGGCGGCCACATCCGCCGCGGACCAGAGCCCCGCCGCGGCCCGCCAGAACGGGTACGCACCCAGCCGCCCCGCCAGCACATTCTTGAGGACCGAGAACCGATCGATCAAGTGAAACTCCTGGAAGATGACGGCCACCTTGCGCCTGACTGCCCGCAGGTCAGCGCCGCTCATACCGCCCACCGACTGACCGCCCACCCGCACAACGCCTGACTCAGGCCGCACTAGGCCGTTGGCGCAGCGAATCAGCGTGGACTTGCCCGCCCCGCTGGGTCCCAGCAGCGCCACCATCTCGCCCGGCTCCACCTGCAACGATGCGCCGTCCAGCGCCGGCGGCTGGTCGGGCGCATACCGCTTTGTTACGCCTTGATATTGCAGCACCCTAGCTCACCTGCTTTCGCACGGCGGCGCCCAGCCAGTCGGCCAGTAGGACCAGGGCGATAATGCCCAGCACGTCCACCGTCATCATCTCGTATAGATAGAGTTGCCGATGCTGCATCAGCAGCGTGCCTATGCCCCCGGCGCCCACCACACCCAGAATGGCGGCCGACCGGATGTTACACTCGAAGCGGAAGAAGGTGTGCGACAGCACCGTCGGCATCGCCCAGGGCAGAATACCGAACCAGACCACATTCGCCCGCCCCGTGCCCGTGGCAGCCATCGCCTCCTGCGGCCCGACCGGGGCCTCCTCAAAGACCTCGCCAATCAGCTTCGTCAGAATGCCGATATTGTGGGCCGCCAGAGCCAGCACCCCGGGAACGTTACCGAAATCGGTCGCCACCACGAAAATGATCGCCCAGAGGACTTCCGGCACCGACCGCAGCATGGCCATCAACCAGCGCAGCGGCACGCCGAGCCATGGGCCGGTGATGTTCCTGGCGGTCAGAAAGGCCAGGGGAAAGGCCAGCACAAAGGCCACGAAGGTGCCGAGGAAAGCGATGCCCACCGTCTCCCCCATGCCCCGGAGCACTTCCGGCAGCACGGACCAGTCCGGCGGAAACATGCCGCGCACGAACTCCCCGGCATGTGACCAGGTCTGCATCTTGTCGGGCGTAAAGCCGGTCACCAGCACCGAGCCCACCAGACCGCCGAGCACCAGCGTCCAGAGGGCCGGGCCGCGGAAGCGGTCGTTCAACCTGCGCATGGGCTCCACCTCCCATAACGGTAAGCACCCGCCCAAGTCTTTGGGGACTCAGGCGGGCGTTATTGGTCTACTTCTTGAGCTGGTAGTTCTCCAGCTTGATATCCAACGCCTTGGCAGCGTCACGGACCGGGTCATACTTGGCATCCTCGGCGATGACGAAGGAGTCGGCGCCGAAGGGCTCCAGCGCGTCCTTGTCCTTAATCTTCAGGAAGGCGTCCTGCAGCTTCTTGACCACCGCCGGGTCCAGGTCCTTCCGGTGCGCCCAGGGGTACTGGTAAAGCTCCATCGACTTCCAGACCACCCGGACCTTCGCAAAGTCCTCGGGGAACTTCTGCGACAGGCTTCCTTCGAAGATGGCCGAATCGACAAAGCCGATGTCGGCCTTGCCGGCGGCCACGGTCTTCAGGACGGCGTCGTGGGCGCCCGTGAAGACCAGGCTCACATCCTTGGTCCGGTCAAGGCCGGCGTTCTTCATGGCCAGCTGGGGAATCTGGGAGCTGGAGGTGGACGCCGGGTCGCCCAGGGCGATGGTCTTGCCCTTCAGCGTGGCGATTCCCTTGTCATCCATCTCCTTGATGGGCGAGTCCTTTGCCACGATGGCGTAGCTGTAGTAGAACGGCTTCCCCTTGATGTTCTGCGTAATGAAGGCCTTGGCGCCGCTCTGGGCGTTGGCGACCACGTAGGTGAACGGCCCAAAGTAGGCCACATCGCTCTTGCCAAAGCGCATATCCTCCACCACCGCCGCATAGTCGGTGGGGATCCGGATCTCCACGTCAAGGCCGGACTCCTGGGAAAGCAGGGTGCCGAGCTTCTTCATCTGTTCCTTGAACTTGTCCGATGCCTGGGTGGGGATCACGTCAACCCGGATCTTCTGGGGCTGGCCCGCAGGCGCGGTCTTGGCGCCGCCACAGCCGGCGATGAGACCGGCGGCAACCAGCAGACTCAGGGTGAGCGAAGGAGCACGCTTCATGGTGTCATGTACCTCCAGGGGGCCGATTGTTAACAAGAACTAACGACATAATAGCCGATCGCTTACCAATCAGACAATCCCCCTGATGGAACCATTTGGCCGTCCGGAGCGTCTTCCTAGAGGTCGAAACGTTTATGCAGGAGGCGAAATTCCGATGTCGGTCCCCTTCCAGATCCGCCCATTCGATGAAGCGAAAGACTTTCCCGCGGTCGCCCAGCTGAGCCGGGAGATCCACGAACAGCAGATCACCGCCGAATCGATCCAGGACGACTTCTCGCGCCGTGACCCCAAGTGCGCCTTTGCCGCCTGGGTCGCCGAAGTCGATGGCGAAGTTGCCGGCATCGGTATTTATCAGCAGTTCGCGGGCGCCTTCCATCCCCGCAAGTTCAACCTGGATTTGGGTGTCCGCCCGGCATTCCGCCGGCAGGGCATCGGCGGGGCGCTCTACCGCCAGCTGCGAGAGGCGCTTGAGCCGCTGGACCCCATCGCCCTGGGCGCCGGCACCAAGGAGAACTGGCCGGACGCCATCGCCTTCCTCCAGCGCCGTGGCTTCCAGGAGAAGATGCGCAACTGGGAGTCGCACTTCGACCTGACCAACTTCCATCCCGACGCCCTGGCGGAACACGTATGGGCTGCCGAGGCGGCGGGCTACGAGTTCCGTTCCTACGCCGACCTGGCTGGCGACCCCGAGCGTGACCAGAAGCTTTATGAGATGATTATGGTCGCCCGGCGGGACATCCCCTCCCCCGAGCCCCTGACCGATGTCGGCTTTGAGCAGTGGAAGAAGGGCATCGAACGGCCCCAGTTCTTCCCCGAAGCCTATATGATCGCCCTGAAGGACGGGCAGACGGTCGGCATGAGCGCCGTCTGGAAGACGGATGAGGCGGATGTGCTGGAGACGGGCCTGACAGCCGTCCTGCGTGAGCACCGGCGAGCCGGCGTCGCCCGGGCCCTGAAGATCAGGTCGCTGGCGGCGGCGAAGGCCGCCGGGCCCTACCGCAAGGTGAAGACCTGGAACGCCACCACCAACGCCCCCATGCTCGCCATCAACGAATGGCTCGGTTTTGTGCGCCAGCCCGCCTGGATCGCCTACACACTCCAACTCCACCCCGAAGACTAACCGGAGGCGACATGCAGCATGCCTGAATCCTTTCAGATTCGGCCGTTCGACCAGGCAACAGACTTGCCCGCCCTCGCCCTTATGGCCTGGGAGATCCACGGAGAACACGTGACCGCAGCGGCCCTGAAGGAGGATTTCGCCCGCCGGGACCCCAAGTGCGCCTTTGCCGCCTGGATCGCCGAGGTGGATGGCGAAATCGCCGGTAACGGGCTCTACCAGCAGTTTGCCGGCCGGTACCACCCGCGCAAGTTCCACATCGACGTTGGGGTGCGCCCGGCGTTCCGGGGCCGGGGCATCGGCGGGGCGCTCTACCGGCAGATTCGGGAGGCGCTGGCGCCAACCGACCCCATCGCCCTGACCGCCCGTGTCCGCGATAACCAGGTCCATGGCATCTCGTTCGCGGAACACCGCGGGTTCAGCGAGAAGATCCGGAACTGGGAGTCACACTTCGACCTGACCACCTTCAATCCGAATTCGCTGGCTGACCACGTGGCAAGAGCCGAGACGGCGGGCTACGAGTTCCGGTCCTACGCCGACCTGGCCAGCGACCCGGAGTGTGATCGGAAACTCTACGAGATGGCCATGGTCGCCCGCCGGGACATCCCTGCCCCCGAGCCGCTGACAGATATGCCGTTCGAGCAATGGATGAAGGGGAAAGCAAGGCCCCAGTTCATGCCCGACGCCTACTGGATCGCCTTGAAGGATGGCCGGATGGTTGGCCACACCTACATCTGGAAGACGGGGGAACCGGATGTACTGGAGACAGGCGTGACCGCTGTGCTGCGGGAGCACCGTGGGGCCGGGGTCGCCAAGGCGCTCAAGATCAAGGCGCTGGCTGCGGTGAAGGCCCACGGAATCTACCGCATGGTCAAGACCTGGAACGCCACCACCAACGCCCCCATGCTCGCCATTAACGACTGGCTGGGCTTCGTGCGCCACCCCGCCTGGATCGCTTTCTCGCTCCAACTTCACCCCGAGGAATAGGCAAAAGACCAGGGTCACCCCTGGTCTTTCTTCGTGTTAGTGCGATCCTTAGCTCCCGAGGTAGACCACCCGGTGGGCCCAGCCCTCTTCCAGGTCGGTCTCCGCCACCAGGCGCCGGACCAGGTCCGGGCCGTACTTCGCCACGAAGGGCAGAATCGACATCTGCCGCTCCTGCAGGCCGCCGGCCGGCTGCAACTGGGCCTTCAGCCGCTCAAACTGTTTGATGGCCACCTCGCAGTTCTTGCGATGCTGCTGGCGGGCCTTCTCTTCCAACTTGTTGATCTGCACGGCAATCTGCTTCTGGTTCTCTTCGGTCACGAACCGGAGGTTGGGGTCCAGCTCCAAGACCCGGAGCACGAGCTGCTCATACAGCTCACCAAAGCTGGACCGGAAGTGGGAGAACAGCTCGGTAATGCCCAGGCGGTCCTCCCGCTCCAGCAACTCCTGCTTCTTCTCCTCCAGGCGGTAGAAGGCGTCCTCCACCGTCAGTCCCTGCTTCTCCAGAATCCGGGCGACCGGGGGCTCCACCAGCGTGACCGACTCCCGGGGATAGACGATGGGCATCTGGCTGTCCAGGGCCGTGTATACCTCGCGGTACAACCCGAAGTAGCTGATTTCGCCCGGGCCCCCCACGTAGGCCAGGT
>Ga0196970_1002240_pt1 | contig 10492 bp, 13 predicted proteins | sample S1v_513CmetaG_FD_148672 | JGI IMG/M metagenome (GOLD analysis project Ga0196970, IMG submission 148672) | Soil microbial communities from Anza Borrego desert, Southern California, United States - S1+v_5-13C | ecosystem: Environmental > Terrestrial > Soil > Desert | place: USA: California... | reverse complement strand
TTCACCGCCGCGCTGGCCGCCGACCCTGCCAAGGTCCAGTCGGTGATCGCCGGCCTCGCGACGCGCGTGGCAGACGTCGCGACGTCCGTGTCGGACAAGTTCGACGGCTCCCTGACCCTCAAGATCGAGGGCCAGCAGAAGCTTGCGACGGCGATGGGCAAGCAGGTCGAGGACTGGGACCGCAGGCTCGCCGTGCGCCGCGAGAACCTGCAGCGCACCTACTCGGCCCTCGAGGTCACCCTGTCCAACCTGCAGGCGCAGTCGAGCTGGCTCGCAGGCCAGCTGGGCTCGCTCGTCTCGAGCTCCGGCGACTGAGCCCCGAGGAGATCCGCATGAACTACGCCGCGGGACGCACCCGCTACGTCGACGACGCCGTCACGACCGCCAGCCCCGGCCGGCTGCTCGTCATGCTGTACGACCGTCTGGTCCTCGACCTGCAGCGCGCCGAGTCCGAGCAGCGCGACGGCAACCGCGGGGCCGCGGGGCCGCACCTGATCCACGCGCAGGAGATCGTGCACGAGCTCGCCGCGACGCTCGACGTCGACGCGTGGGACGGCGCCCGGCGCCTGATGAGCGTCTACACCTACCTGATCACCGAGCTGATGGGCGCGAACGTGGCCGGCGACGCCGACCGCACCGCGGCCTGCCGCGAGCTGGTCGAGCCCCTGCGCGACGCCTGGTTCCAGGCCGCGCAGGAGGTCGCGATGACGTCGACGCCGCTCGAGGTCGTCGCCCGGCCGGCGGGCGAGCTGGGGGTCGGCTGATGCAGGTCGTCGCGCGGGAGCTCACGGACTGGGAGGCGGCGTGGGACGCCGCCCTCACCGCCCTCGAGCTCGACGTCGACGTCGCCGAGCGCATGCTCGGGCACGACCACCTGCCCGCCACGCCCGACCCGTGGACCGTACCCACCGGGCTCGGACCGCTGCCCGCCGCCCTGGCGGACCGGGCGCGGGCCCTGCTGGACCGCCAGGTCGAGGTGAGCCGGCGCGTCGCGGAGGCCGCGGTGCTCGCCCGTCGCCACGGTCAGGTGGCCCAGGCGATGCGCAGCGCCCCGCCTGCACTCCCGGTCTACCTCGACACCCCCTGCTGACCGAACCCCGACACCACACACGCCGCCCCCCCGCCCCCACCGCCCTTCCTCCACGAGGAATCCGCCACATCTGCCAGTTCCAGGCTCCGATCCTGCGGATTCCTGGCAGGCACAAGGTCGGCGTGCGGTTTGGCTTACGCGGGCTCCCCGGTGGTCGATGGGGTGGCTGAGCACGGATCGCTCACCCCCGAGGCCACGGACCGGCCGGCCAGCACCAGCACAGGCAGGGACGGACCGTGTTCGACTCCGTGACCTTCGTGGCGATGAACAGCGCCCTCGACGGCCTGTCGATGCGCCAGCGCGCCATCGCCGACAACATCGCGAACATCCAGACGCCCGGCTTCCAGGCCCGGAAGGTCTCCTTCGAGGCGTCGCTCGCCGCCGCCGTCGCCGACGGGACGGGTGCCGCCGCCCCGTCCGTAGAGCGCTCCATGGCGCCGACCCGCATGGACGGCAACAACGTCAACCTCGACGAGCAGACCCTGCTCAACATCGAGACGAACCTGCGCTACCAGCTGGCCACGCAGGCGATGAACGGCCAGTTCACGTCCATCCGCACGGCGATGAGGACGAGCTGATGAGCATCTTCGGAGCCATCGGCGTGGCCGGCAGCGGGATGACCGTCTACCGCACCTGGCTCGACGCGATCAGCGACAACCTCGCGAACCTCAGCACGGTCCGCCGCACCGACGAGGACGCGTTCCAGGCGCGGTACGTCGTCGCGGAGTCCGTCGAGGGCGGCGACGGTGGCGCCCGCGTCGCCGGCGTAGCGTTCGGCAGCGCCGAGGGCCGCCTCGTCTACGAGCCCGGCAACCCGCTCGCCGACGAGCAGGGCTACGTGCGCTACCCCGACATCGACATGTCGAGCCAGATGACCCAGCTGATCATGGCCCAGCGCGGCTACCAGGCGAACGCCGCCGTGGTCGAGCGGGCCCGTGAGGCGTACACCGCCGCCCTCCAGATCGGACGTGCCTGATGTCGATCTCCCCCGTCTCCGCCCTCTCGGCGTACCTGCCGATGCAGGCCGCGTCGTCGGCGTCCGCGCTCTCCGCCCTGGGCGCGGCGGGCGCGACCGGTGCCTCCGGCGCGACGGCCGCGCAGGGCGTCGGCTTCCCGGGGATCGCCGGGGCCGTCGACTCGCTCCAGGCCTCGCAGTCCTACGCGAGCGACCTGGCCATCAAGGCCGTCACCGGTGACCTCGACGACGTGCACGACTACACGGTCGCGGCCACCCAGGCCGCCGTGACGCTCGAGCTCACCGCTGCCGTCCGCAACAAGGCCGTCGAGGCGTTCACCGAGATCATGAGGATGCAGGCCTGATGCCCGCGCAGCTCACCGGCCTCGTCGGCCGCCTCCAGCGGACCATCCGCGAGTTCACCGTCGCCCAGCGCACCCTGGCCGTCATCGGCGTCGCCGTCGTCGTGCTCGGTGGGATGGCCCTCTCCTCCTGGCTGAGCCGGCCCACCATGGCCCCGCTGTTCGCCGACCTGTCCGCCGCCGACGCGAGCGCCGTCGTCGACCACCTCACCTCCGCCGGCGTCACGTACGAGCTCACCGACGGCGGCTCCACGATCCTCGTGCCGGCTGACAAGCTCTACACGATGCGACTCGAGGTCGCTGCGGCCGGCCTGCCGACGGCGTCCGAGGGCGGGTACTCGCTGCTGGACGACATGGGCATGACGTCGTCCGACTTCCAGCAGCAGGTCACCTACCAGCGCGCGCTCGAGGGCGAGCTGGCCCGGACGATCTCGGCGATCGAGGGCGTCGAGGAGGCCACGGTCCGCCTGGCGCTGCCGGAGGAGAGCGTGTTCGTCTCCGAGTCCGCCGACCCGACGGCGTCGGTGTTCGTGCGCACCACCCCCGGCACCGTGATCGAGTCCAGCAAGGTGGAGTCGATCATCCACCTCGTCTCCGCGGGCATCGAGGGCATGGCCCCGACGGACGTCGCCGTCATCGACGCCGAGGGCCACGTGCTGTCGGCGGTCGGCGCCGGGGCCACCGGCGGCGGCATGCGCGACGGGCAGACGGGCGAGTACGAGGCCCGGCTCGCCGCCAACCTGCAGGCGATGCTCGACCGCCTGGTGGGCCTGGGCAACGCCGTCGTCACCGTCACCGCCGACCTCGACTACGACCAGACGGTCCGCACCACCGAGACGCACACCACCGACCCCGACCTGCCGCCGGTGAGCGAGTCGACCGCCGTGGAGGAGTACACGGGCGTGGCCCAGGGCGACGCCGGCGTGCTCGGCCCGGACGGCCAGCCGGTCGCCGTCGGCGACGGCGCGGGCGAGTACCGCAGCGAGAGCACCACCGTGAACAACCCGGTGAACACGGTCACCGAGCAGCTCACGACGGCGCCGGGCAGCGTGCGCCGCCAGTCGGTGTCGGTCGTCGTCTCGGAGGACGCCGCCGCCGACCTCGACCTGGGCGATCTCGAGACCGCCGTCGCCGCCGCCGCCGGCGTCGACGCCGAGCGTGGCGACGTCGTCTCCGTCACTCGAATGACGTTCGACACGACCGCCGCCGAGCAGGCCGAGGAGGCCCTCGCCGCAGCGGCCGAGCAGGCCAGCGCCGAGCGCTCCGCCGAGCTCATCAAGACCGGCGGCATCAGCGGCGGCGTGCTGCTGCTGATCATCCTCGGCCTCGTTCTGGGCATCCGGGCGAGCCGGCGGGCGCGGCGCGAGGCGCTGGACCTGGGCGAGCTCGAGCTCCTCGAGATGCGCAAGGCCGAGGCCATCGAGGCCGCCGCCGCGACGCGCGCCCTCCCTGCCGCCCCGGCGCCGGAGCTCGACCCGACGACCGGCCGGCGCGAGGACATCATGGCGCTCGCCGCCGAGCAGCCGGCTGAGGTCGCCGAGGTGCTGCGCGGCTGGCTCGTGGGTGGTCGGCGCTGATGCACGCACTGTCCGGCACCCAGAAGGCGGCCCTGCTGCTCATCCAGATCGGCCGCGAGCAGGCCGCGCGCGTCATGGCCAAGCTCGACGAGTCGGAGATCGAGGAGCTCACCACGGAGATCGCCCGCCTCGAGCGGGTGGACGCCGGGACCGCGCAGTCCGTCATCGACGAGTTCTACGAGGCCTCGATCGGCGCCGGCAACGGCGCGTCCTACGGCGGCCTCGGGTTCGCGCAGCAGGTGCTCGAGGCGTCCCTGGGGCGCGAGCGGGCGGCCGGCGTGCTGGAGCGGCTCGCGACGTCGCTGCAGGGCCAGCCGTTCGAGTTCCTGCAGTACGCGGACGCGCGGCAGGTCGTCTCGCTGCTGAACGGCGAGCACCCGCAGACGATCGCCCTCGTCATGGCCCACCTGCGCCCCGACCACGCCTCCGCGATCATCACCGGCCTGCCGCCGGACATCCAGGCGGACGTCGCGCACCGGATCGCGCTCATGGAGCGCGCGTCGCCCGACGTCGTGGCGGTGGTCGCGGAGAACCTGCAGCGCAAGGCGTCCGCGGTGCTCACGCCGCAGGAGATGTCGGCGGTCGGCGGTGTCCAGCCGCTGGTGGAGATCATCAACCGCACCGACCCGACCACCGAGAAGCTCATCCTCGAGGGCCTCGAGGCGCGCGACTCCTCCCTGGCGGAGGAGGTGCGCAGCCGGATGTTCGTGTTCGCGGACATCGTGCTGCTCGAGGAGCGCGCCATCCAGCTGGTGCTCCGCGGCGTGGAGACGTCGGTGCTGGCCACCGCGCTCAAGGGCGTCGACGGCGAGGTGCGCGACAAGATCATGCGCAACCTGTCGGAGCGCGCCCGCGAGAACCTCGACGAGGAGATGGACCTGCTCGGGCCGGTGCGCCTCTCGATGGTCGAGGACGCACGCGCCTCCGTGGTGCAGGTGATCCGGCGCCTCGAGGAGTCCGGCCAGATCGTGATCCGCCGCGAGGGCGAGGACGAGTATGTCGCCTGAGCCCGGTGCCGTCGCCTTCCGCCCCGCGCCCATCGGGGCGGTCGGTGCGCCCCGCCGCGACGACGACGAACGTCGTGCCGCCGGCTACGCGGCCGGGTGGGCGGCGGGTGCACGCGCTGCGGCGGAGGCCGCGGAGGCGGCGGAGCGGCGTCGGGCCGCCGAGGCCGCGGACGCCGAGCGCCGCCGCGACGTCGCGCTCGCGCAGGCCGTCGGCACGCTGCGCCAGGCCGCAGAGGCCGTCACGGCGCGCCAGGCCGTCGACGACGCCGCGCTCGCGGGCGCGGTGCACGCCGCAGCGCTCGAGCTCGCCGAGGCCGTGCTGGGCCACGAGCTGCGGCCGGGGCCCGACTCGGCGCGCGCGCTGCTCGGCCGCGCGCTGGCCCTGCCGGCGGACGCCGGGCTGCACACCGTACGCGTCTGCCCGGACGACGCGGCGCACGTGCGCGCGGTCCTCGACGCGCGGGACGTCACCCTGCCCGACGGCGTCCGGCTGATCGCCGACCCGACGCTGCAGCCGGGCGACGTCGTCGCGGAGCACGCCGTCGTCGTGCTGGACGCCCGGGTCGGGGCCGCGCTGAGCCGCGCGCGCGCCGCGCTGGAGGACGCGTGACCGCGCCCGCCCTGACCCTTCCCCCGGCCGCCGCCGAGCGCTGGACCGCCGCCCTGCGCGCCGCCGCCCCCGAGCGGGTGGGTGAGGTGCACGCCGTCGTCGGGCTCTCCATCGACGTCGCGGGCGTCACCGGTGCGGTCGGCGACCTCGTCGCGATCGGCGCCGACGGCCGGATCCCGGCCGAGGTGGTGGCCGTCACGCCGACCGTGCTGCGCTGCATGCCGCTCGCGCGCGTGGACGGGCTGCGCGTCGGGATGCCGGTGCGCCCCACCGGTCGCCCCCTCACGGTGCCGACCGGACGGCAGCTGCTGGGCCGGGTGCTCGACGGCCTCGGTCGGCCCATCGACGGCGGCGGTCCCCTGAGCGACGACCCCACGCGCCGGACCGCGGTCACGGGCTCGGCGCCGTCCGCGCTGGGCCGCACCCGGGTCGCGGCGCCGCTGGCGCTGGGCGTCCGGGCGCTCGACACGATGGCGACCGTCGGCCGTGGCCAGCGCATCGGCCTGTTCGCCGGGTCCGGCGTCGGCAAGTCGAGCCTGCTGTCGATGGTCGCGCGGGGGACGGAGGCGGAGGTCTCCGTGATCGCCCTGGTGGGCGAGCGGGGCCGTGAGGTGCGCGAGTTCCTCGAGGACGACCTCGGGCCTGAGGGCCTGGCGCGGAGCGTCGTCGTCGTCGCGACGTCGGACGAGCCCCCTCTGGTGCGCCTGCGCGCCGCCTTCGTCGCCACGCGCATCGCCGAGGCGTTCCGCGCCGAGGGCAGCGACGTCGTCCTGATGATGGACTCCCTGACCCGTGTGGCCATGGCGCAGCGGGAGATCGGCCTGTCGGTGGGCGAGCCGCCCGCGACCCGCGGCTACCCGCCGTCGACGTTCTCGCTGCTCGCCCAGCTGCTCGAGCGCGCCGGCACCGCTGAGCGGGGCTCGGTGACCGGCATCTACACCGTGCTCGTGGACGGCGACGACCACAACGAGCCGGTCGCCGACGCCGCCCGGTCGATCCTCGACGGCCACATCGTCCTGACGCGTGACCTCGCGGTCGCCGGGCACTTCCCCAGCATCGACGTCCTCGGATCCGTGAGCCGGGTGGCGGGGCGCGTGACGACGCCCGAGCAGCAGGCCGCCGCCGTACGCCTGCGCCAGGTCCTCGCTGCCCGACGCCGCGCGCAGGACCTGCTCGACGTCGGCGCCTACGCCGCCGGAAGCAACCCTCTGGTGGACGCCGCCGTGGCCCACGAGGACGCGATCGAAGCGTTCCTGTGCCAGCCCCTCGACGCGGTCGCCGACGCCGCCGACTCGTGGGCGCGCCTCACCGCCCTGGTCGCGGCGATGGGTGGTGCCCGATGACGCGCTTCCGGCTGGGTGGGCTGCTGCGGCTGCGCCGCCTCGAGGAGGAGCGGGCCGCAGCCGCGCTCGCCCGGGCGAACGCGGACCGGGCCGCCGCCCGGGAACGCCGGTCGCGGGTCGCCGTCGAGCTGTCGGGCGCGTCGTTCGACGACGGCGACGCGGCGTCGTTCCAGGCCGCCGTCGCGGGGCGCGCGAGCCTGATGGGTCTGCTCGAGGAGTCGAACCTGCTGCTCGCGATGGCCGCCGAGCGCGCGGACGAGGCGCAGCAGGACTGGACGGAGCGCCGCACGGACGTGCGGACGCTGGAGAAGCTCGAGGAGCGGCACGACGCCGCCGTCGTCGCCGAGGAGGGGCGGGCCGAACAGCTGCTCGCCGACGAGGTGGCGCTGCGGGGCCGAGGAGGGCAGGACGCGTGACGATCAGCATGCTCATCCCGGGCGTGGCGGGTGGCGCCGGTGGTGCCGCCGGCTCGTCCGGAGCCGCGGGTGCCGCTGGTGGCGTCGGCGGCTCGGGCGACGGGTCGGCGGGCAGCGGCGGTTTCGGCGCGGTGCTGGACGCCGTGGTCGGGACGGGGCCGGACGCGTCGGCTGCGTCGGCTGCGTCCTCGGGGTCGTCCGGTGCGACGACTCCGGACGGCCACGATCAGCCCGAAGCCGGCGCGGACGTCGTCGGCACGGAGCTGCGCGCCGTGCTCGCGGCAGCGGTCGCCGGCGCCGCCGGCGCCGCCGGCGCCGACGCCCTGACGACGGGCGAGGCACCCGAGACGTCCGACGCGGCTACCGCGGAGGTCGTCCCGGACGCCATGGGGACGGGCGTCGGAACGTCCGCCGTCGCGGCGGTGCCTGGGGCCGCAGCGCTCGCGGCCGTCGCCCAGTCGGCGGCTGCCGAGGTGTCGCCGCAGGGTGCGCCGACGGATGCGGGCGGGTCGGCCAGGACGGCCGCCGCGGCCAGCGTCGCCGGAGTCACGGCGGGCGCCGGGTCGGCGGGCGTCGGCGGCACGGACGTGTCGGCCGTGGCCGGCGTGGACGGCTCCCCGGAGAGCGGCGCGACGCCCCTCCGCGACGCGACCCCCCGTCCCGGGACGGGTCCCGAGGCGGCCGGCCGCGGGCACGGCGCCTCGGCGTCGGCCGCCGCTGCGGTGACCGATGCGATGACCGAGGCGGTGACCGAGGCGAGCGCCGAGCGTGCCCCCGCGCGCACACCGGACCGGAACCCCGCCGCGCCGGTCGCGGACAGACCGGTCACCTCGCCCGCGCCCGCCGTGGACGCCACGACGGCGCGTGCGGAGCTACCGGTCGCCGGCCTCCGTGCCGCGTCCGCTGCCAGCGCGACACCGGACCGCCCCGCCGCACCGACCCCCGCGCTGGCCCCGCAGCTCACCGACCAGCTGGGCGCAGCCCTGCCTCGGCTGCGCACGGCCGGCCTCGGGTCGCACGTCCTGACCCTGCGTGTGGACCCCGAGAGCTTCGGCCCCGTGCGGGTCGTCGCCCACATCAGCGCGGACGCCATGCGGATCGAGCTGCTCGGCGCGTCCGACGCCGCGCGCGAGGCCCTGCGGACGGCCCTGCCCGACCTGCGGCGCGACCTCGTCGGGGCGGGCGTCGCGGCCGACCTCAACCTGGGGTCGGGCGACGCGCGCGGCGGCCGGGACGGCCTCGAGGGCCGGGGCCAGGGCGCGGAGGACGCCGCGGGCCGCGGGGCGCGGACGACCGATCGCGAGCGGGCCGACGCCGCCCCCCGAGCCGAGCCGGCCCCCGCACCCGGCGCCACGACGAAGCCGTACGGGGCCTCGCGCACGCACCGACTCGACCTGCTCGCCTGAGAGGTGACCATGACCACCACGCCTGTGACCGGGACGCCCGCCGCCTCTGTGAGCAGCCTCTACACGCCGGTCGCGCAGACCGCGCCCAAGCAGCAGTTCGACAAGGAGATGTTCCTCAGCCTCCTGGTCGCGCAGCTGCGCAACCAAGACCCGTCGTCGCCGATGGACACGACGGAGATGATGAGCCAGTCGAGCCAGCTGGCCAGCATGGAGCAGCTCACCGAGCTGACGGACACCGGCCGCGAGAGCTTCGCCCTGCAGATGCGCATGGCGGCGGCGGGTCTCGTCGGCCAGGAGGTCAGCTTCACCGACGCCGAGGGCGTCGTCCGCACCGGCACCGTCGCCGGCGTCGACTTCAGCACCAGCGTGCCGGCCGTGACCGTGGGCGAGTGGACCGTGCCGCTCGACGCCGTCTCCGCCGTGCGCGCCACCCCGACCGCTTCATCCGTGGCCTGACGGCCGACACCAGAAGGGATCTCCCATGCTCCGCTCGCTCTTCTCCGGCATCAGCGGCCTCCGGGCGCACCAGACCATGCTCGACGTCACGGGCAACAACATCGCCAACGTCAACACCACGGGCTTCAAGGCGTCGCAGACGCAGTTCCAGGACACCCTCTCCCAGGTGCTCCAGAACGCCGGTGCGGCGCAGGACGGCGTCGGCGGCACGAACCCGGCCCAGGTCGGCCTGGGTGTGCGCGTCGCCGGCATCACCACGAACTTCCAGCAGGGCGCCGCGCAGCTCACCAACCGGTCGACGGACATGATGATCAGCGGTGACGGGTTCTTCGTCGTGCGCAAGGGCGCCGAGCAGCTCTACTCGCGCGCCGGTGCGTTCGACTTCGACGCGACCGGCCAGCTGGTCACCCCCGACGGCGGCCTGGTCCAGGGCTGGGCGGCCGCCCAGGACGGCACGATCGACGTGAACGGCCCGCTGGTCGACCTGCGGCTGCCGATCGCGACGCTGATGTCCGCCGAGGCGACCACCGGCGCGACGTTCGAGGGCAACCTGCCCGCGGAGGCCTCCGTCGGCACCGTGCTGAACCGTGAGATCGACGTCTACGACGCCTCCGGCAACCAGACCGCCCTCGAGCTCGCCTTCACGCGCACGGCCACCGGGTGGACCGTCACCGGGACGAACGGGGCGACGAGCGCCACGGGCACGATGACGTTCACGGACGGCATCCTGACCGCGGGTGGCACGCTCGCCGTCGGCGGCATCACCGTCGACCTGTCCACCGTGACCGGCTTCGCCGGCCTCGACACGGTGGAGGCGGCCAGCCAGGACGGCCGGTCCGCGGGCACGCTGCAGTCGTTCACGATCAACGCCGACGGCACCCTGCTCGGGTCGTTCAGCAACGGTCTCAAGCAGCCGCTCGGCCGGGTCGCGCTCGCGACGTTCACGAACCCCGCGGGCCTGACGAAGGCGGGGAGCTCGCTGTACAGCGCCACCGTGAACTCCGGTGACGCGGCGATCGGCGCCGCCGGGACGGGTGGTCGCGGCGCGCTCACGGGTGGCGCGCTCGAGATGTCGAACGTCGACCTGTCCGCCGAGTTCACCAACCTGATCATCGCCCAGCGCGGATTCCAGGCGAACTCGCGCGTCATCACCACCTCCGACGAGCTGCTCCAGGAGCTCGTGAACCTCAAGCGCTGACGCCACCGGGCGTCCGCCGCCCGCCACGCCTGCCCGCCCCGACGCCCCGCGCACTCTGCCGCGCGGGGCGTC
>Ga0196970_1002239_pt1 | contig 10502 bp, 7 predicted proteins | sample S1v_513CmetaG_FD_148672 | JGI IMG/M metagenome (GOLD analysis project Ga0196970, IMG submission 148672) | Soil microbial communities from Anza Borrego desert, Southern California, United States - S1+v_5-13C | ecosystem: Environmental > Terrestrial > Soil > Desert | place: USA: California... | reverse complement strand
TGGCGACGCTGGTGGTCGGGCTGATGATGATCTACGTGATCGGCACGCCGGTGGCGGCGATCATGAACGGGCTGACCGCCTTCCTGCAGGGCATGACCGGGGCGAACGCCGTGGCGCTCGGCCTGCTGCTGGGCGGCATGATGGCGCTGGACATGGGCGGGCCGGTCAACAAGGCGGCCTACACCTTCGCGGTCGGCCTGCTGGCCTCCAACACCTTCACGCCGATGGCGGCGGTGATGGCGGCCGGCATGACGCCGCCGCTGGGCCTGGCGCTCGCCACCATGGTCGCGAAGAACCGCTTCACCGTGCAGGAGCAGGAGGCTGGCAAGGCCGCCGGCGTCCTCGGCCTCGCCTTCATCACCGAGGGCGCGATTCCCTTCGCCGCCAAGGACCCGCTGCGCGTCATCCCCGCCTGCATGGCCGGCTCGGCGACGGCGGGGGCGCTGTCCATGTGGTTCGGCTGCGCGCTGCGCGCCCCGCACGGCGGCGTGTTCGTGCTGGCCATCCCCAACGCGGTGACGCCGCTGGGCTTTTACGTGCTGGCGATCCTCGCCGGCACGCTGGTCACCACGCTGGCCCTGGTGGTGCTCAAGCGCCCGGCCGAGACCGTTCCCGCGGTCCCGGCGTCAAGCCGGGTACCAGCGGGGTGAGGCGGTGAGCAGGCCGCACGGCTCGCCGACGTTCGGGCCGGGGTCGCGGCGCGGGCGCTGCACGCGCACCTCCGACCCGCCGACGTCGATGCGGTAGTCGATGATCTCCCCCAAGTAGGCCTTGCGCTCCACCACGCCGCGCAGGCCGCCCTCCGACGTGAAGCGGATCTCCGACGGGCGGAAGGCGAGGATCGCCTTGCCGGCGGCGATCAGTTCCGGCGGCGGCGGGCCGTCCGGCCAGGGCTGGTGCTGCCCGGCGATCACCATCCCCTCCGGCGTCAGGCCGACCGGCAGGAAGGACGACAGCCCGATGAACTCGAACACGAAGCGGTTGGCCGGCGCGCGGTAGACGTCGATGGGCGTGCCGATCTGCTGCACCACGCCGTCGCGCATCACCAGGATGCGGTCGGACAGCGCCATCGCCTCCGACTGGTCGTGCGTGACGTAGAGGATGGAGAAGCCGAACTTGCGCTGCAGGTCCTTGATCTCGAACCGCATCTCCTCGCGGAAGTGGGGGTCGAGGGAGGACAGCGGCTCGTCCAGCAGCATCACGTCCGGCCGGATCGCCAGCGCGCGGGCCAGCGCCACGCGCTGCTTGCCGCCGCCCGACAGGTCGTTGGGGCTGCCTGCCGCCACCGACAAGAGGTTGGTGTGGCGCAGCGCCTCCTCGGTCCGCGCCAGGATCTCCGCCTTGGGCAGCTTGCGGATGCGCAGCGGGAAGGCGACGTTCTCGAAGACGCTGAGGTGCGGCCACACCGCGAAGGCCTGGAACACCATGCCGAAGTTGCGGTGCTCCGGCGGCACGTAGAAGTTCTTCGCCCGGGCCGACAGCAGCCGGTCGCCGACGCGGATCTCGCCGTCGTCCAGGTCCTCGAACCCCGCCACCATGCGCAGCGTCGTCGTCTTGCCGCAGCCGGACGGCCCCAGCATGGCGAGGCATTCGCCCTGCGCGATGCCGAGGGTCAGGCGGTCCACCGCGGTGACGGCGCCGAAGCGCTTGGTGACCCCGTTCAGTTCGATGAAGGCCATGGCTCCGCCCCCCTACTTCTTCATGCCGATCTTGAAGAGGCGCTTGATGAGCCCCTCGCCGGTCACGATGAGGATCAGCGCGACGCCGGCCAGCGCCGCCGCGTACACCGTCTCGCCGTCCTCGTTCAGCGTGTAGATGGCCACGCCGATGGTGCGGGTGGTCGGGCCGTACAGCATCACCGACACCGTCAGCTCGCGCAGCGCCGGCAGGAAGATCAGGAAGAACGCCGCCAGCATGCCGGGCCGCACCAGCGGTATGACGATGTCCCGCAACGCCTGCCACATGGTGGCGCCGGAGGCCCGCGCCGCCTCGACCAGGGAGTCGTGCACCTGCTCCAGCGCCGCGGAGTTGGCCTTCAGCGAGAACGCCATGTAGCGCGCGATGTAGGCGACCAGGATGATCCAGGCGGTGTTGTAGATGTTGATGCCGAACTTGCCGCTCCACGCCAGCATGGTGCCCAGCGCGATCACCGACCCCGGCACCGAGAACGGCAGCATCCCCAGGAATTCCAGGAAGCCCTTGCCGCGCACCCGCATTTTTACAATGACGTACGAGATGATGACGCCCGCGAACATGGTGATGACCGCGGCCGAGAAGCCCAGGAGCAGGCTGTTCACGATGGCGCCGCGGGTCAGGTCCCACTCGAACAGGATGTATTCGAAGTTGTGCAGCGTCATGTTCTCGAGCGCGATCGGCAGCCCGTAGGTCTTCAGCAGGCCGACGCAGAAGATCGTCACCGTCGGCAGCACGATGGTGAAGCCGATATAGGCCAGGCAGAACAGCAGCAGCGGGATGCGCAGCCCCCGCAGCTTCAGCTCGGTCGGGCGGAAGCTCTTGCCGGCGATGATCTGGTAGTGCCCGCGCGACAGCACGCGGTTCTGCAGCCACAATATGAACGCCGCCGTCATCACCAGCACCGAGGCCAGGACGGTGGCGGTGCGGATGGAGGTGAAGTTGCCGGCGCTCTGGTGGATCTTCTCGTAGATCAGGGTGGGGATGTTGTAGATGCCCACCTCCACGCCCAGCACCGCCACGGTGCCGAAATGCGCCATGGAATACAGCGCGATCAGCAGCGCGCCCGAGACCACGGAGGGCAGCACCAGCGGGATGGTGATCTTGCGGGTGATGGTGAACAGGCTGGCGCCGGAGATGCGTGCCGATTCCTCCAGCGTCGGGTCCATGCGCTCCAGCGCGCCGCTGACCTGGATGAAGACGAAGGGGAACAGGTACATGGTCTCGACCATGATGATCCCCTGGTAGGAGTAGATGTCGAACAGCGGCGTGTCGGTGCCGAAGAAATCCATGAACAGCCGGTTGATGTAGCCGGCGCGCGGCGACAGCAGCATCTTCCAGGCCAGCGCGCCGATGAACGACGGCAGCATGAAGGGGATGAGGAACAGCACCTTCATCAGCCCCTTGAACGGCAGGTCGGTGCGGCTGACCAGCCACGCGAAGAAGGTGCCGACGATGGTGCCGGTGACGGTGACGCCGCCGGCCAGGATCAGCGAGTTGAGCAGCGCCTCGTACGTCTCCCCCCGGCTCAGCACCCGCACCACGTCCAGCGCGTTGAACTGCCCGTTCACCCAGAAGGAGTTGAGGAAGATCAGCAGCACCGGCACGGCGACGACGACCACCAGGATGCCGATGGACAGGCCCAGCAGGATCTGCGCGGTGCCGACGCGGGGCAGGAAGGACGCCTTCTCGGCGCCCGGCAGGATGGTCGTGCTCATGCCGCACCCCCTTCCAGCGCGCCGCCGGCGAACCACTGCACGCCGTCGAGGGCGACGCGGCAGGCCTCCCCCTCGGCGAACAGCAGGCCGCGGGACAGGCAGTCGTGACTGGGCAGCGCGGCGCGGACCAGCGTGCCTCCGATCTCGATCAGGTAGTCGACGCTGGCGCCGAGAAAGCTGGCGCGCCGCACCGTCGCCGGCATGCCGACGCCCTCCCGCGCCAGGGTCACGTCGCTGGGCCGGAAGCCGGCGGCGAGCAGCGCGTCCGGACGCTGCGGCGGCGGTCCGGTCCACGGCACGCCGGCCTCGCCCGCCACCCAGCCGTCGCCCTGCCGGCGCACCGGCAGGAAGTTGGCGATGCCCATGAAGCGGAAGACGAAGGCGTCGGCCGGGCGTTCGTAGATCTCCTCCGGCGTGCCGATCTGGCGCAGGTGCCCCTGCCCGTCCATCACCGCCAGACGGTCGGCGATGCCCAGCGCGATCTCCTGGTCATGCGTGACGTACAGCACGGTGATACCGAGCGTGCGCTGCAACGCCTTGATCTCGAACCGCATCTCCTCGCGCAGGTTGGCGTCGAGGTTGTTGAGCGGCTCGTCGAGCACCAGCAGGCGCGGTTCCGACACCAGCGCGCGGGCCAGCGCCACGCGCTGCTGCTGCCCGCCGGAGAGCTGGGAGGGCAGCCGCTCCTCCAGCCCGGCCAGCCCGACCATGGCGACCGCGCGCCGGGTGGCCTCGGCGCGCGCCGCCGCCTCGGTGCCGGCGATCTTGAGCGGGTACGCGACGTTCTCGGCCACGGTCATGTGCGGCCACACCGCGTAGTCCTGGAACACCATGCCCAGGCCGCGGCGGTCCGGCGGCACCAGGATGCCGCGCGCCGGGTCGGCGACGGCGCGCCCGCCGATGGCGATGGTGCCGGACTCCGGCGCCTCGAACCCGGCGATCAGGCGCATCAGCACCGACTTGCCGCACCCCGACGGCCCCAGCAGCGTGAAGCACTCGCCGTCGTCCACCGCGAGGCTCAGCCCGTCCAGCACCGTCCTGGCGCCGAACCGCTTGCAGACGTTCTCGATTGTGACGTTCGCCATGACAGCCCCACCTGTTCGCCGGTTTTCTGGGGATGGGACTGCCTATTTCTTCTGCATGATCTCGGTGAACTTCTTCACCGTGGCTTCCTTCTCCGCCATCATCTTCGCGTAGTCGAGCGGCAGCGCGCGCTTCATGGCGTCGTCGACGCTCGGCAGGTTGAAGCCCTCCAGCAGCGGCACGTCGGCGCGCACCGGCAGCGTGCCCTCGGCGGCGATGATCGTCTGTCCCTCCTTGGACAGCACGAAGTCGACGAAGGCCTTGGCGGCCTCCTGGTTCGGGCTGTTCTTGAAGATCGCGATCGGGCTGGGGATGACCAGCATCTGCGGCGGATAGACCAGCGCCAGCGTGGCGCCCTTCTGCATCTTGTCGATGGTGATGTAGTCCACCGCCAGCGAACCCTTGAGGTCGCCCGACGCGGTGTCGTCCACCACTTGGCCCGAGCCCTGCCCCATCTTGGCGCGGTTGGTGCGCAGCTCCTCGAAGAACTGCCAGCCGAAGGCGTTGGCCATGGCGGCGACGCTCATGTACGCGGTGCCGGACAGCGCCGGGTTGGCGATGCCGAAGGCCCCCTTGAAATCCGGCCCCTTCAGGTCGTCCCAGCCCTTCGGCGGGTTCTTGACGAAGCGGGTGTTGTAGGCGATGCCCAGCGTGCCCAGCCGCACCGCGGTGAACGACCCGTCGTAGTCCTTGAACGGGTTGCGCAGCGCGCCGATCTCCTTCGGCGTGTAGGGCAGCAGCAGCCCCTCCTGCTTCATCTGGTAGAAGTCGGGGACCTCGGAGGTCCACAGCACGTCGGCCAGGATCTTGCCCGACTCGCGCTCGGCGGCGATCTTCGCCATCAGCTTGCCGGCGCCGGCGGACTGGGCGTCCATCTTGATGCCGGGGTTGCGCTTGAGGAACTCGGCCTTCAGCTGGCCGATCAGCGATTCCTTCATGGAGGTGTAGACGTACAGGCTCTGTTCCGCATGCGCGGGCGCGGCCAGCAGGCCGACGGCGACCGCGCACGCGGCCAGGAAGGCGACTCCGGGTGTCTTTGTCTTCATTGGTGCCTCTCCTCCGGAAACCTGTTCTTTGGGATCGCGGGCCGCCGCGGCGTCTGGCCGCCGGCGGAGGGGACGGGTGGGGAACCCGCCCAACGCTATGACCGAGCTTGATGGTGCGCCCGGCTGTAACAAAAACGCCATACAAAATCGACACGCCACGCCCGTGAAAATGTCGGAGCGTGCCGCGCCCGGGTGATGCGGCCGGCGCTCAGCCGCGGCCGGCCGCTCCGTTCAGCTGCTCCAGGATGGCCTCCGCGGCATCGGGGCCGAACATGATCTCGACCAGCCGCAGCGCGTCCATGACCGTGTTGCCCCCGGCCGCGCCCTGTCCCGCCCGGTGGGACAGCAGGGCGTGGCACGCCGCCAGCTCGCGCTGCAGCACCGCGTCCAGCGGGCGCCCGATGCCGAGGCGCGAGCCCGCCACCTCGATCTTCTTGGCCGAGCGCGCCATGTCCTCCGCCGCCATCACGTCGTCGTCGGCGACCATCGCGGCGGCGGTCAGGTCGTGCATGCTCTGCCGCAGCTCGCCGGACAGGCTGCGCTCCAGGATGGTCACGATGGTCTGCGAGGCGCGCTCCTTGGTCGCGCGCAGCTGCCGCCGGTCGACGCGCACGGCGGGCGGCGCGCGCTCCAGCGATTGGATCAGCGCCACCAGCCGCGAGGTGCGGTCGGCGGCGAGGTTCAGCGACTGCTGCCGGTGCGCCGCCATGTTGGTGTGCAGCGCGTTGATCTCGTCCAGGCATTCGCTGGCGGCGTCGGCCAGCAGCCGCTCGCGCCGGTCGTGCAGGATGTCCAGGTCGTTGTTGAGGGCAAGGTGGAAGATGTCGGTCGGGTCCGATGAACGCCGCATCAGCATGGTGTAGCCGTAGCGGAACAGATCCTCCGAAACCGCGCGCATGGCGTGCAGCATGCCGACCGCCTGCGCCTGCTCCGCCTCGTTCAGCGTGCCCATCGGCTTGCCGGGCAGCCGGCGCAGGAAGGGTACGGAGGTCGCTCCGTTCTCCAGCACCAGCGCCAGCCCGGCCAAACGGTTGCGGTGCCGCTCGCCCCACCCCTCGACCCGCTCCTCGCCCGCGCCGTGCAGCAGGAAGGAGCGCAGCGCCGCCGCCGCCGCCGGCCACAGCGTGTCGCCGGCGTCGAGCAGCGCCTCGTCGTCGTCCATGGTCTTGCCGATCACGGCCGCCTGCAGGTCCTGCATCAGCGGTTCGGGAATCCGCCGGTGCGCGATGGCCAGCACCGCGCGGTGCAGCGAGCGCGGCACCAGCCACGGCGAGCCCTCGGCCTGGTCGTTCTCCGCCAGCAGGTCCTCGAACGGCAGGGTGAGGACACGGTCCAGCGTCATCGGCCGCACCGGGCGGACCAGCGCCAGGCGCGGGCGGACCCGCTCCACCAGATCCTCGACCGTGGTGCGCGACGGCAGCCGGTCGATGAAGCCCATCACGCGCACCAGCTGCCGCTCCGAGGCGCGCTGGAGCGAGCGTTCGATCTCGTCGCGGAGGCCGTTGCTGGTCATGCGGCGTACGCCCTGATGGCTTCGTTGCGCGCGATGCGGTCGATGACGTGGGCGCCGGTGCGCCAGTCGACGTTGGCGTGGACCCAGCGGCGCTGGAAGGCGGCGCCGGCCGCCTCCTGCTCGATGTGCACGCCGGTCCACTCCGTCACTTCCTTCGGCATGACGGGCAGCAGGCGTTGCAAGTCCTCGATGGCCTGCCGCTGCGCGTCGCGGCCGGCCGATTCGGCGCCGACCCAGACGCCGCAGATCGTGCTCCAGCCGTCCAGCAGCCAATCCGGGCGCCCGAAGATCTCCAGCAGGCGCCCGCGGTTGCTGCCCCAGTCGCCGAGCAGCCGGTTGAGGTCCTTCAGCTCGGCGTAGCAGGCCTCCAGCGCGATGGCGCCGAGGTCGACGGTCAGCTTGGCGACGTTCTGGATGAACAGCGCCGCCTGGGCCGCCTCGCTGGGATCGGAGTTGGCGAAGCCGAGCAGCGAGCGCTGGAAGCGCTGCACCCCTTCGAGCGCGAGCTGCTGGCGGCTCTGGTACTCCTTGCCGGGCAGGCCGACCGGGGCGACGATGCCGCTCAGGTCCTCGATCCATTCCAGGATGGTCTCGGCCTTGACGCCCAGGCTGGGCGACAGCCGCTCGATGTTCGCCCGCATTCGGGCGCGCAGATTGGGGTCGTTCGGGTCGAAGTGGCGCCAGTCCAGGTCCTTCAGCCCGGCCTGCCGCAGCAGCGCGACCAGCAGCAGGTAGTTGACGATCAGGCGGTCGTCGCGGTCGCGCTGGTCCGCCGCCTGCGCGGCCTTGGCCGCCGGCCGCCCGGCGGCGCCGCCGAGCGCAACCGCCCGCGCCGCCTCGCGCATGGAGGACGGCGTCAGCATCGCCTGCCTGCCGATCTCGTCGTACAGCAGGCGGTCGTGCACCGTGACCTTGGTCAGGTTCATCAGCCCCTGCCACGCCATGATGTAGTAGCCGGCCGCGCCCGAGGGGTTGGCGATGATGAACTCCGCACGGCCCCGCCGGCTCGGCCGCACCCGGGCGGAGGCGAGCAGCGGCGTGGTGAAGGGAACCGCAACGCCGCGTTCCAGAAACGTCGCCGGCCGATAATCCTCGAGGAAGTTACCCGTGATCATGGCGAGCACCACTCAAGAGAGCCGCGAGTGTCCCCATGCTTTCTGCGCATTCCGGTTGTGCAATCATCATCCACACGAACAAAGAATGCGACAAGTATAGAGATAGGCCGTTCGTAATAGGAAGCATCGACTTGCGACAATTTCCGACGTGGCATTTCGCCGCTGATACGGAGGGCGGTTCCCTCGTCCGCCACCAGGATGATGCCGCACCACGGCAAACAGGGCAGCCCGGCTTCCCGGACTGCCCTGCGTTGTTCAACCAGTACGGGTGGCGGCGTCAGGCCGCGGCGGGAACCTCGACCGGCGCCATGCGGATCAGGTGGTCGAAGGCGGACAGCGCGGCCTTCGAGCCCTCGCCCATGGCGATGACGATCTGCTTGTACGGCACCGTCGTGGCGTCGCCGGCGGCGAACACGCCGGGGACCGAGGTCTGGCCGCGCGCGTCGATCTCGATCTCGCCGCGCGGGCTGAGCGCAATCGCCCCCTTCAGCCACTCGGTGTTCGGCACCAGGCCGATCTGCACGAAGATGCCCTCCAGGTCCACGCGGATCAGCTCGCCGCTGGTGCGGTCCTTGTAGGACAGGCCGGTCACCCTGGTGCCGTCGCCGTGCACCTCGGTGGTCTGGCCCGAGGTGATGACCCGCACGTTGGGCAGGCTGTTCAGCTTGCGCTGCAGCACCGCATCGGCGCGCAGCGCCGTGTCGAATTCGATCAGCGTCACGTGGGCGACGATGCCGGCGAGGTCGATGGCCGCCTCGACGCCGGAGTTGCCGCCGCCGATCACCGCCACGCGCTTGCCCTTGAACAGCGGGCCGTCGCAGTGCGGGCAGTAGGCCACGCCCTTGTTGCGGTACTCGGCCTCGCCCGGCACGCCCATCTGGCGCCAGCGCGCACCGGTGGACAGGATGACGGTCTTGGCCTTCAGCGAGGCGCCGCCGGCCAGTTGCACCTCGATCAGCCCGTCCGGCGTGGAGGCCGGCACCAGCTTCTCGGCGCGCTGCAGGTTCATCACGTCGACCTCGTAGTCCTTGACGTGCTGCTCCAGCGCCGCGGCCAGCTTCGGCCCCTCGGTGTGCGGGACGGAGATGAAGTTCTCGATGGCCATGGTGTCGAGCACCTGGCCGCCGAAGCGCTCGGCCACCACGCCGGTGCGGATGCCCTTGCGGGCGGCGTAGATCGCCGCGGCCGAGCCGGCCGGCCCGCCGCCGACCACCAGCACGTCGAAGGCGTCCTTGCCCTTCAGCTTCTCGGCGGCGCGGGCGGCGGCGCCGGTGTCGATCTTGGCGAGGATTTCCTCCAGGCCCATGCGGCCCTGGGCGAACGGCTCGCCGTTCAGGAAGACGGACGGCACCGCCATCACCTGCCGCGCCGTCACCTCGTCCTGGAACAGCGCGCCGTCGATGGCGACGTGCTTGATCCGCGGGTTCAGCGCGCTCATCAGGTTCAGGGCCTGCACCACGTCCGGGCAGTTCTGGCAGGACAGCGAGAAATAGGTCTCGAAGCGGAAGTCGCCGTCCAGCGCCTTGACCTGCTCGATGACCTCCGCCGATTCCTTCGGCGGGTGGCCGCCGACCTGGAGCAGCGCCAGGATCAGCGAGTTGAACTCATGCCCCAGCGGCAGGCCGGCGAAGCGGACGCCGACGTCGGTGCCGACGCGCCGGATCGCGAAGGAGGGCTTGCGGGCGTCGTCGTCGCGGACGACCGTGATCTTGTCCGACTGGGCGGCGATCTCGTCCAGGAGGGTCCGCATCTCCTGCGACTTGGGGCCGTCGTCCAGGCTGGCCGCCAGCTCGACGGGCTGCGTGATGCGCTCGAAATAGGCCTTCAGCTGGGCCTTGACGTTTTCATCCAACATGGCGGCAACCCTCTCGTCAGGCGGTTTCTTGTTTGGTGGAGCGCCCTCTCCTCCGTGGAGGAGAGGGGCTCGGAAGGCGGGACTTAGATCTTGCCGACCAGGTCCAGCGACGGGGCGAGGGTCTTCTGGCCCTCTTCCCACTTGGCCGGGCAGACCTCGCCCGGGTGCGAGGCGACGTACTGCGCGGCCTTGACCTTGCGCAGCAGCTCGGTGGCGCTGCGGCCGACGCCGCCGGCGGTGACCTCGACGATCTGGATCTTGCCGTCCGGATCGACGACGAAGGTGCCGCGGTCGGCCAGGCCCTTCTCCTCGATCAGCACCTCGAAGTTGCGCGAGATGGCGAGGGTCGGGTCGCCGACCATCGTGTACTCGATCTTGCCGATCGCCGGCGACGTGTCGTGCCAGGCCTTGTGGCAGAAGTGCGTGTCGGTAGACACGCTGTAGATCTCCACGCCCAGCTTCTGGAACGCGCCATAGTTG
>Ga0196970_1002238_pt1 | contig 10502 bp, 10 predicted proteins | sample S1v_513CmetaG_FD_148672 | JGI IMG/M metagenome (GOLD analysis project Ga0196970, IMG submission 148672) | Soil microbial communities from Anza Borrego desert, Southern California, United States - S1+v_5-13C | ecosystem: Environmental > Terrestrial > Soil > Desert | place: USA: California... | reverse complement strand
TACGGGGCGTTCGCGATCGCCATCAAGCAGTCCTCCTGCCGCGGGCGGAACTGGAATCGGGCTCGCACCGCTTCCCAGTCCGTCTCGTAGCAGTTTGGACGCGGCAGCTGAGGCGTCACATCCTGAAACAGAGGCCGACAGCCCATTTTTGGGATGACGTCGCCAGCCAGTCGCTGTAAGCATCCAGCGCCTGTAAACAGCGTGCCATGCGGAGACCACATAGCCAGATTGCGCGTGACTGTTTGAACACCGCTCGTAATCGTGCCGCCATCGCGCTCACAATACGAATAGGTGTAGCTCAGCGCATTCAGCAGATGTTGAGAAACGAACCCTGACGGCAACGGAAGCATCTTGTTATCGGGACCACATGTCCCAATCTCAAGCCAGCGGCCATGTCGTCTGAGAAGAATATTCATCGTTCATGTGCGCAAGAGAGGCGCAGGCTTGAACGAGCGTAAACCGGCAACTAAGATCGTGTCACCGATTCACGGCCGCCGCCAAACACCTGGCCGTATGTCGCTTCAAGCCTCCCGCCCCCGGGAGGCTTCTTTTTTGAAGCGGGGGTCGATCATACCGCGACCCGCAAGGACCGTCAAAGCAGCTAAACGCAGGCTTCGCACCGCTTGATATGCGCCTCGAACGCAAGCGCAGTCTCGGGCTCGTTGAACACCATATCTGGTAGGAACAAGGTGTCCCGGTACCCACGACTAGGTTGCGCCTGGTAGAGCGCGTTCAGCCACAGGTAGTTCAGCAAACTTCCAAACTGCTTACATCCAGCAACCAACCAGCGTTGCGGGTGGTCGCGTTTAAGTCGATAGAGGAATCCGCCGGGCAGCGACGCCGCCGCCTCAGGATCCGCCGCCATCGCCCAGGCACACACCAGGTAGTACGCCCGCCACTCGCAAGGCATACGTGGCTGACGCTGCTCAATACGTCCAATGCGGTAGGGGTTTGCACCGCAGAACGCCGTGAAGCGATTACACCGCGAGGGGTGATCGGGATCAACGAACCACCGCGGATCTCTGGCATAGCCCAGCAACATGCCGACCGCCAAGGGATCCAGCGCTGCCACGAACGACAACGCCGGCGCCAGCGGATGCCGTTGATAAAGCTCTTCCACGGTCGACCCGGCTGCATGTTCGCTGAGCGCCGTACTAATCCGGTACGTCGCCAGATCAAGCGGGCCCGCGCGATGGAACCCTCCGACACTCGCAGCCACCGGCGGTGGCCCGGAAGCCATCGCAGGCGCGAGCCAGGTCGGATCGTTCCGCTTGTCGTCGGGGAACAGCGTCGGCGAACACAGGTCTACAACTCGGTCTGCCTCCAGCAGTTCCACAATCATCCGGCTATTCCGGAACTGCGCGCAGATGCGAATCGGGACTTGCGTCCGGCACAGCGCGCTCAAGGACACCTCGTGTGCCCTGTCAGGCTGTGAAGCATCTGTCGCGTAGATGCGATGTGTTGAATCGCTGGCGACGTAGATCACGCACGTGCTCCCGGGGTGAGATCAACAACAGTGTCGCAGCGGTCAGCCAGCTGCTTGGAGTGGGTAACAATCACGACTTGCAACCCTGACCCGGCCGCTGACTCGCGCAAATGGTCAATGACGTTCAACACGCGATCCCGATACCTAGAATCGAGATCAGCCGTCGGCTCGTCAATAACCAATGCGTTCAGGCCTTCCGTCGTCAGATCGCTCAACGCCAACCTGAAGGTGAGGCCTAGCAGATCCTTCTGCCCCTGCGACAACCGCTTATCCGGCTGTCGCCGGCCATCATCGAAACTCGCCAGGAACTCCAGCTCCGGTGAAATTTCGATCGTGAAATCCGATCCGGCCAGTCGCAACCGGCTATTGATACCGTGCACCAGCTTCTGCGCCTCGGCAGCCATCACCAGTTTGGGTAAACCCCCTGGCGACAGCCACGAGCTCAGCCGATCGGCATAGTCATGCCATTCGCTACCGCCGGCGGCGGCCGCTGCCAGCCGCTGTAAGTCAGCCTCGCGATTTTCCGCAACAGTGACCGCTGTCTGCGCCGCAGTCACCGCGGCTTCGGCATCCAGCCGCTGCTGGTACCACATCCGGTTCTGCTCAATGAGCCCGGGAGGTACGCCGGTCACAGATCCTGACTCCGCAGCGTGCGCCGCCCCCGCATTCACAGCTTCCTGGCTACGTTGTCGCCAATTCGCCTGGGCCGCCGTCACCCGGGCCTGGCCGCGTGCCAGATTCTGTTGCGCCTCGGCATACGCCCTCGCCGCGGCCTCCAACTGCTGGATCATTTGCTGCGTCTGCGCAATGACGCTGCTCGCCTGCGACTGCAGCTCGGGACCATCCTGGAGCCCGAACTCTGCCAGACTCGCAAGTGTGTGCTCCCGGATCCCCTGGACCCGCTGATAGCTATTCTGCCAGGCAGCTTGCTGCCGGTCCTGCTCAGTCAGCGCCGCAAGGAACCCCTGGGCACCCATCAGCACCCGTTTGGCTTCCTCCAGATCAAATTCCTGCAGCTGCTCTGGTTTGGCCACTGGTTGCCCGCACGTCCCGCAGACGCCGGCGGCGTACGCCTGCCGGAACCGCTCTTCGTCGCGAATCTTACCCTGCAACTCGGTGACAAGCTCAGCCACCGCAGTACGCCTCGCAGGATCAGCCTGCTGCCAGAGCTCAACAAGTCGCGGGAATCGACCGATGTACTCCGGCATCGCGACCGGACCTGGCTGGGCCGGTAGCTGCGGCATCTGCAAGTACATCTGCAGCACGGAGACCTTCCGTTGAGCCACCGCCGTATTCTGCGGAGGCTGCAACAATTCCGGTCGCGTCTGCAGCAACTGCAGCGATTCTTCCGCTTGACGCAATTCCTGCTGCGACGCTTCAGCCGCCTGCTGGGCCATATCAGACTGCTGCTTCAACAGGAGATACCGCTGATACGCGGCGTCCTGCTGCACAAGCTGATTGATCTGGGCCTCCATGGCCGCCTTGTCCGGGAACTGCGCAAGCGCTGCCTGCGCAGTCGCCAAGCGCGTGCGCGCTTCTCCCGTCGCAGCTCTGGCAGACTCAATCGTCTGCGGGTCAGGACCGATCTGCACCGGATGCAGTTTCAGGTGCCGATCGATCGCTTGCCTCGCCCGGGTGATCACACCCAACTGCAAGACACGTTGCCAGGACTCCAGCCGCTTGGCCTGCGTGCGATCCAGGAAACCGAACATCGATTCCTGCGGCACAATCATCAGCTCCTGGATCGCCGCTTTCTCGACACCCAGGGCATTCAGCACGGCCTCTGTCACATCCTTGTCACCAAGAATGGGCTTATCCGTAGTTCCATACCAGAACTCAGACTTGGCCGACTCAGGGCGGAGCTTTCGCAAGATGCGGTAATCCACGCCACCATGCGAGAAATCCAGCTCGACGTAGGCGTGTTCCTTGGGCGGGGCGATATCGCGGATGTTGTCCGCCTTCACCCCGTCCTGGTCCGACTCGCCAAGGAGCGCAAATTTGATCCCGTACACGACGTTCGATTTCCCGATTCCGTTGGGACCGACAATGGCCGTCAAACCGGAATGGAAATGCACTTCGGTACGCGCGTGCTGGCAGTAATTCACCAGCAACAGCCGCTTCAACCTCATACCACCACCGTAGAACTTGACCGACTATCGAGGAAGACCTTACGCCGGTCTGCGAGCATGGCTTCCGCCTGGGACGCCCCCGCAGCAGCCGCCCTGAGAAGTTCAACCAACGCGTCTGCATCCTGCGGCGCCGCTGTCTGGGCGACCTCCGAGAACGCTTCCATAGCTGTCACGCCGGTCCGCGTCGAGATCTCGACAGCGACATCGCTGCCAGCCCGCGGACGCGCGATCATGAACAGGTGCACCTTTTCCGCGGCAGCAAACTGCAGCCGCTCAGCAACCCGCGGCAGAGCCGGGTCGTACTCGACCGCCACGATCTGTTTTTGCAGATCAAGTGGTACACCCGGCGTGACATCGGTCCAGCCTTGCAACGCAACACACACCGCATCCAGGTCCTCGACAGTCATCGCCTTGAAGCGACGCACGCCTCGGGATTTGATCCCGACCCAGCTCACGGCAATAACGCCCCCTTCAGGGTTGTAATCGCAATACGCCACGAACTTGCTCTCGGGCTCATCAATCGACTGCATACATGTCGATCCTGGTGAGTATGCACGTCGACCGCCCGAAAGCGTACGCTCCAGGGTCATGTGCAGATCGCCAGCCAAGGTCACCATCGCCGGGCAGTCCTCAAGACTCCCGTCAAAATGGGCCCCACCCTGCAGTTCCTTCCACGCCTGGTGACAGATGAAGACTGCATCCTGCGGCACCTGCTGCAGCTCATACCCAAGCCGCGACCGGGGCGTGTAATCCAGGCCGTAGACCGGGATGTCGCCGATAATCCTGGGGCCGACAACATGCTCGGCCCCGAGAATGCCTGCCCAGCCAGGCACCGCGTCGTCGTGGTTCCCGCGGACGTAGTAAGCTGCCAGACCGGACTCTTTGACGTCGCGACAGAAATCACTGAAGACCCTGGCACTTTCGGAGTCAGGACGGTCTGAATCGAAAACGTCACCGCCCAAGATCACAGGCTTCTGATACTGTCGCATCAGTTCCAGGATCTGCTGCAGCGCAAAATAAGAATCACCGCGGAGCGATTGCCTGCCGACCCACGCAGTGGGTTGCAGGTGCAGGTCCGCGGCGAAGAAGAAACCGCTCATGAAGTTGACACATCTTCCTGTTTGGGACGCTTTCCGGGCATAACACAGAGGCCGGTCCGCGGGTCATACGTGCGGTTGTCGCGTTTATTGACCACCGGGACGGTCGGCCGTGACGGAACGCCATGCTGCTCGAAGCAGGCAATGCCGACGCCGACCGCCTCCCGGAGAAAATCCAGCGCCCCCACGTCGCTGCAATCCCTCCGCAGCGCGTCCCGGGCGGCCTCGACCAAGCCCTCCATCAACAGCACGTGCGCATCTACTGATTTTGGCAGCTCCTGGAGGACGCCCTCTACAGGCACACCCCAGCGAGCTGTCGCATGCCTACGTTCTCCTTCGATTGCCTGAAAGACTTCGTCTCGGGTCAAACGTGACATCCGAATTCCCTCCAAGTTTGCAGTGAAGTTTGTAATCCACCGGGATCCAGGCCCCCATACCAGCTGTAATCAGTCCCGCGTAAATCGGCTTTGCGAAAATACCGAGCTCGTCCGGCGTCCGATGCGCCAGCCAGTGAAACTGCCGAAAGGAACCACGATCACCACCGAAAAGTGCTTCCACGGCTTCGGCAACACCTGGCGGAAACTTGCAGTCCGACAACGATCGAGGACGATCCTCAGGATCGAACTCTGGCGCCGTCGGCAATGCCGCATTCCCGTGACGCAGCGAGGCTGCGCCCAACGAATAGTCCCCAAACCGCGGATCCGTGAATTCAATCACGGCGATATAGGGAGGAACGGCCTCAAATACCCAACGTGTCGGATCGACGATCGTCTTTGACTTTTCATCCAGCAACGCCCAGCCGTGCCGCGAGAACGGTCTGCCGGAGAACAGCGAGTCCGCATGAATCTGGCCGGTATAGCAACCGTACTGGCATCGCCAGGCAAGCCCGGCTTTGACCAATTCCGTTGCCACACCGAAACAATTCCCGGGCCAGGTGTCCGTCGACAACTTGATCAACCTCGCGACGTTCTGGACGTCCTGCAGCGCCGCCGTCCGCAAGTCAACGGGCATGATCAAGCCCGACGACTTACCCTTCTTCGAAGAAGACGTCCGCCGCTTTGAAGCCTTGGCGCCGGTCTTCATCCATTAGTCCTTTCACGCGAATGTTACTGAGATATTTCGTAAACGTGCCGCTATCCGGCTCAAGCCCGGCCAGCTCGCCAAGCTCCTGCCGCGAAAGCCACCCGCCGCCAGCATTCAGCAGCGCCGCAAACATGCGTGTCTCCCCGCCGCCGCCCACACGTGACAACCAGGCATCCCGCAGATCCTGCCCACGTAGCGGCTGAGGGAATGCAGCCGCAGCAGCCTCACCCGACGGAGTCGGACGAAACCCGGACTGCTCATCAATTAGACCTGCAGTCCGCAGATTGCTGAGATACTTGGTGAACGTACCGCTATCCGGCGTCATCAACGAACGGATTGCCAGATTGCGTCGCTGAATCCCGGGCCACTCCCGCATCACGGCCAGCAGTCGATTCTGACCACTTGCCGAACCTCGCGTCTGCAGCTCGGGACGACCTTGCGGCTTGTCTCGACCGTATTCTGACAGCGTGCGTACAGGACGTGCCGCAATCGCTGCCGGCGGCAGCGACTTGCTAGGCGGGATAACCAACGTACCAGGCCCATTCTCATACGGGGATGACACGACTAGCGGCTGGGCCTCCGCGGCGGCATCTCCCAGTAGCCGCCTGATCCTGCCGATCTTCGTACGCAATACAGCAACTTCTGACTCAAGCGCACGCTTGTCATATTCCGCCTGCTGCCGAAGCGACTCATATTGCTGCTGCAGTTGCTCGTAGGCCACCGTATCCACCTGGGCCGGCTTCTGCTCAGCTTCCTGGAGTTTCTGCTGAAGCGTCAGCACCTGCTTTTGCAGCTGCCTGGGATCAGACGATTTCTCCTCCTCGACCAGCTTTTGCAGCGTGGACTCCAGCGCCTCGATATCGACGTCCGCGCGGACCCGCGGCTGTGAAGCCTCGTCAGCATCAGGCGCCGCCCCCGAGTCAAACGTCGTCATCCCATCAACCGTCACGCGCTCAAAAACCTTGAGCCACGCCGGCGACCAGACGAATGCTTCGCCGGCCTGCAGTGACGAGACCTGTTCCAGCATCGCCTCATGCTGCGCAGTTCCGCCGAAGCCTGCCAACCAGTCCTTGAGGGCTTTGCGGTCCGTGTTATGCGACAGCGTGTGCATCACCACCATTTCACACTGGGTGATGAGTTTCTTGCTCACGTCCGCCGGCCGCTGGTCAATGAGCATGACGCCCATGCCGTACGCACGCCCTTGCCGGACACACCGCTGGATCGACCCCACCAGTTCGGCCATGTCTCCCTTGAAGCCGGAGCCACTACCCTCAGGCGCAAACAGGTGAGCCTCGTCGATCACAACCTGCAGCCGCGACTTCTGCTGCTGACGGCTCTTGTTGCGAAACAGCCGCTTGAAGAACTTGGTCACGAAGCGTCGCTCGGCCATATCCGAGTCAAAGCCCAGCAACGACAGCACGATCGAACGACCGCTCGTCGTCACATAGTCGGCCAGATACTCCGCATGCTCTTCCCGGAGCAATTTGATATTGCCGTACGGCTCGCCGAAGACGATGACGTCCAGCCCTTTGCTCTTGCCGTCAAATGACGACTGCAATCCGTAGCCTTCGCCCTTCGGATCAATCAGCACGACCTGCTCGTCCGCCTGGACAAGCCCTTCGATGCACACGCGGGCCGTGTTGGATTTACCGCTCCCCGACAGCCCGCAGATGAACGTCCTACGCCCCGCCAGCGAGACTGGCAGCCGAAACGCTCGATTCCCCTGACGCCCCAGACGAAACGTCGCCTGGTCTGCCATCAGCCACCTCCTTAGAAAGCATTGGTAGCGACCTCAATGTCGCAGGCCGCGAGGGATCATCAGGATCCGTCAAAAGCCAGGGAATCACGGCATCGATGCTCGTGATGAGATTGTGCTTATAGGGGTTGTACTGGTCATCCCTGTAAGGGAACAGCGTGCGCTGTGAAATCTCCCGATGCCGCTGCGTCGCCAACCAGTTATCAGCACGATGCATGTGCGCCGCGACAATCGCCGAACTGACAGGCGCCTCGGGCACGACATTGAAAGCCGCTGTAAACGGCGAGGCGCCAGCACTGGGGGGCACCCAGACCGTCACATCACGCGTAATCTGCAGCCGCCGTCCGCGACGTGACGTACAACCCAGACGGCGCTGAGCCAGCCAGGGAACTGTTAGCACCAGCGGACCTTCTTCCGGTTGTTGAATGACATCCCAGGACTCCACATATTCCCATGGCTCGCGTGACGCCTGGAGCGCATCCACCACCGTCGCGCGTTCTAGTGGGTAGAGCAGCTCATCCGCAGCTGCGAAGACCACGACGTCGTACTGTCCGATCAGAAACCGCTGGAACTTGGAGACTGTCTCCGTCAACCACAGGTAGTCGTAGCTTTTCTGGTGCCGCACCTGTAGTACCGAGACAGTCCTGGAAATATCCGCCTCCAGATCACGCTGGAAGTCTCCAGTTGACTCGTGGTTGAGTACGTAGACGTCCTCACGCGCGAAGCCTTGAGAGAGGACATGATTCACCCAGAGCGGCAGCCACGGATCATTCTGGGTAATCGTGAAAATCGCAATCTTCATAAAATCCCTAGATCAACAATTGCCGGTTGAGGGCTTCAAACCAACTTCGTCGGCCCTGTGCCAGCTCCGCGGCTGCCATCCTGTAGACATCAGCCGGATGCCGCTTCACCCCGCGCTCATCGTACGTGGCCGCGAGCATATAGAACGCCAGCAGATAATGATCCTCTGCCGGCCGCCAGGGTGTCCCTGACTGGGCCAGCGGATGATCTTTCTGCGGCCACAACGCGGGGGACACGGCGAGTCCGTTGTGCGTAACGGCGACAACATCGCAGCCATGTCCGTGTAATACGCCCACACCTAACGACGCGCGCTCATCCGCCCACGCGGACATAAACCCGATGTGCTGGGTCAGCGCGAACCCTAACGTGCTGACCTGCTGTTCTGGAAGATACCACGTCGCACCGCGTAAATGCGGCGACGCTGCCATGAACACCTGCTGCGAAACTGACTCGGCCACGATCACGACCTCCTGGCACCCGGCCTGTAGATACTGATGCGCCAAAAGCAGCTTCTCCGTGCAAAGCCGCGACGTCGCAATCACACAGCGCTGTGGAACCGGGGCCGTGGGCCCCTCTTCGACCAGCGTCGTATCCCCCGGCTCCGTCAACGTGTGATGCTGGAGGCCGACCCCAGTCGGCGAAGTCTGCCAGGCCGAATACCCGGCCGGCGTCCATTTCGCAACCTGCTTGACCGAAGAACCCAGGGCAGCCTGTCCGGCCGCCCTAACGAACTGGTCACCAAACGCATCCGTTCCAGCCACCAGCTTCAGGCGCCAGGAACTCAGATACGGGCTTGCCAGGGCGACACCTGCAAGTGCAGGTCGCCAGCTGGAACCGGCGACCTGCCCAAGATTGATCGCCACTTCCTGGATGACTCCGACGTCGCCAATCAGCAGCGTCTGAATTGTGCACTCCTCACTCCAGAGAATGTTGCTTGGCGTACCACAGTGGCAGGTACAGCCGACCGCGCTCACGGTCACGCTCAATCGAGCCTTCCAGGACGTAGTCCCAGAGGATCCAGTGTTGTTCTCCGTTGATCTCGTAGAGCCCGGCCTCCGCAGTCGAACGGATCAGGACGGTATCTTCAAGGCACCGCTTCTTGCGGTTTTGGGCTTCCCCCTTGGACATGCTGCACCTCCTGTGCTTCGAGAACAACCTCGGTTTTGTACCGAGCTCCATCGTGCTTGATAATGTAGTAGCCCAGAACCGAATGCTCACGCGGATTTGCATCCGCGAGAACCTCGCCGCTTTCAGCATCCCGCAGCTCGGGGTCCACGTAGGGCCCCGTCTCCCCGTTTTTCAGCGTCAGTCGCATCTTCACTGCGCCGAAGTCGACTTCCCGCATATCGAGATCCTGACCGATTGGGGCGTCCGCCAGAGGCTCACGAACCAGCATCTTCTGGTTCCACTCGCTGGCATGCGGGAAGACCAGGGAGCTGGTCACATCCGCTGAAATATCCGGGACAGGCGGCGTCAGCTCATCAGGCGCCCGACAGTTCGCGGCTTCGATATCAAGCAACAGCTCGCCGTCATCCAGCTGGAACTGCCAGGAATCACCAAAACCTTTCTTGACGTGTCCAGCGACGTCACCGCGGACCGGCGTCGTGTACACAGCGCGAGCGCCATCCACCATCTCGAACACGACCTTGGCCGCCTGCTTTCTGGCGCGCTTGGCGGCGCCAGACAGCACCGGGAGCGTGTACGCCCCCGCTTTTACGGCCGTCGCGATATTCCCCACGAAGTCTCGGAACGAGATCGGCATGACCCCGCCCTGCTGCTCGTTGAGCAGCATGGCATCGATCGCCACGGCCAGGAGCGCCAGCCGGTCTTTCACCGGCCATTCCTTCCCGTTCGCGCAATGCGACTTCACCGCGGTCTCAACGCGACACGGTGCCGCGGGATCAACCCAGGGCCGATAACCCTCCAGGAACTCCGCAAAGGACAGCGGATTCTGGACAACCTCGATGCGACCGTCAGCGTGTGAAATCGTGGCGGTCCGGCCAGCAAAGAAGCTGCGGACCATCATGAAATCACCGAGAAGCTGCTGCTGTCTTGACTGGGTCAGTCCCAGCTCGTTGCCGTACAGGTGCAGGGCGTCCAGCACAACGGACGTGGTTGCTTCACTCATTGGTACTCGATCCTGTTTCGTT
>Ga0196970_1002237_pt1 | contig 10503 bp, 10 predicted proteins | sample S1v_513CmetaG_FD_148672 | JGI IMG/M metagenome (GOLD analysis project Ga0196970, IMG submission 148672) | Soil microbial communities from Anza Borrego desert, Southern California, United States - S1+v_5-13C | ecosystem: Environmental > Terrestrial > Soil > Desert | place: USA: California... | reverse complement strand
AACGTCGTACGTACCGGCAACACCGATAGCAACCGAATCGGAGGCAGAACCACCCGAAACAAACGAGTTACGAGCAAGCTTGTTAGCCGACAGAAGTTCGTCAGTATCAGCCGTGGACTCAGCTCTCGTACCAGCCGAAAGCGAAGAACGAACCGAGTAGGCTGCCGTGTCATCGTCGTAGTCATAACCGGACATATAGGCGAGCATGTTCTTATCGTAAGAATCAGCAAGCTTATAAGCTGCACGGTTCGAAGCCATGGACTCCCAGTTGACATGGGACATCTTCTTTTCAATATCGTCAACGATGAAGTTGAAGCTCTTAGCCTTGTCGATGATCAGGGTGAACGACTCGTCGCTCAGGTCCTGAGGGGTGAGCTGAGTACCACGAGCGTAATCGCTAACGTTGATTTCAGGCTCCTTGATGATCACAACCGAGTCACCGAAGTTGGCGATCTCACCGAAGTAATCGTTATTGCAGAGGTCCTTAGCAACAGACTTTTTACGGAACTGCTTCTGGACGGTCTTCGAGTAAATAGTCGGGGACCATACACCGCCCTGTAACTGGTTATAACCAGGTGCGCTTGGAAAAGCCATATTATATTCTCCTTAGATATATTAATTTGATTTGTTGTTTAGATCAGATTAATACTTCATCTAAAGGGCTGTTTTCTTATTGGGTATCCTATAAAGGGGCCGAGAGAACAGGTAGTCTTTAATTGTATTGTATCTGTAGTCAGACAATTAAGGATTAACTGGCACCACCAGAAAGATCTAACTTAATTTTACGTCTACGATGAGCGTCCATAATCTTATCCTCGTTGGCATCCCACCACTTTGGATCTCTCTGGGTTTCTCTTTCGATTTGAGATTCCGAGAATTCAAAACCATCTTCAAGTTCATCATTCACGGAAGGTTTATTTTTTACCTTAACGGATTTAGCTGCACTACGGAATTCATCTTCATCTCTGACACCATCAGACGACTTAGTAATTCCAAGTTCAGACTTATAACGATCAATAACAAAGGATGCTGCTTTAACATCAAAACTATTGTAGATCGTTTCACGAGCTAGTTTGGGTTGATCAGCAAGCCAGTTGTGGAACTCTTGATCAGAGAGAATCGATTCACAATCAGGGTGCTTTTCTTTAAGTCTCAAGAGAGCTTTTTCTTTTTCAGACTTTGCTTTCTCCCGTCGGAGATCGGCAGTTGCTGAATCGACAGCTTTCTTGATCCACGCGTCTAGGACATCAGCGAATTCAGGGTAAGTTTCCTTCCACTCGTTGATCTCTTCTTGGGTCTTCGGTGGCTTGATCGCTCCGGTACGAATACCCTCAAGTTCTCTGAGCAGTTGAGTCTTCTCTCTTTCGAGACGATCTTTTTCCTGCTGTTGATGTCTACGAAGTTCTGCATAACGAGACTTCCAATCGACTTCTTCATCTTTAGGTTTTTCCACCACCGTCTTCGGGGTAACTACTTCACCATCAGATTCATCGATAACCTGTCGATCTAAAAGTTCACGTTCAAATTCTGCATCTTCTTCGAGTTCACGTTGGTTTACATATTTTGGCATATTTTCTCCTTGGGGCCTCAAGTGGTCTTTGTCCGGGTAACTAATAGTCCGGCAACAAAGAGGTATCGGGTGGCCAAATGAGCCCTAGGAGAAAATCCCCTAGCAAGCTCGTGTTGATATTAATAAAGACCCGGACTAAAGCCGGTAGTATCAACCGTAGGACCACGACCGGGATCGTATCCAGTGGCTGTATTCGTAGGAGCACTAGGCTTGGTTGGGAACGAGTTCGCTCCGTATGCACCAGCAGCACTACCTGTATTAAATCCTAATCCTGTACCAACACCAGAGGGTGTAGCAGAGGATCCGAAAATATTCCCCATCAAACCTTTTGAGGCTGCAATCATTTTAGACATGAAGCCTTGCTGTTCAGGGAATTGATTGTTAAACGTACCAATGGCAGCTTTCTTTTCCTCAGCATTTGCTTCAGTTAAGAGTCCCATCATTTCACGTTTTCTAGCTTCTTCGGGGGTATAAGCTGTTCTGTTGTTAGGACCCACGCCATCAAAGTCTACGGGTGCTACAGAAGTCTTACCACTCGGGGCTGTTACTTTACCCTCGCCGATATAGCCATTTGTATCAATTGCGGTTCCTAAGGCTCTCTGACCCGGTTGAGTTGAAAAACCAAGAGCAGTCCTTTGTTCAGAAACTGCTGCTTGATTCTTCGCATTCCATCCGAGATTAGTAGCCGTACCGAGTAGACCAAGAGGACCTGGAACAAATCCCGCGAGTCCCATGATTCCCGGCTTATCAGTATAACCGTAATTATTCTTTTCTTTAGTTGTTTCTACAGCCTTGGAAACAGCAGTTTCACTTTTCTTATCTGCATTACCAGTGACGATATCCGTGTTGGTTGGATTGTCTCTAGTCTCCTGTCTAGGAGTACTCGCAGTAGTTGGCTGCACTGGCTGTTGTACAACTTGATAACCTTTAGGGTTAGGGATTGGTTTACCAGTCTTAGCATCTACGAAGACAGTTTGAAGGGTGCCGTCTGGAGCCATCACTTGTTTCTGAATGGCGTAAGGTTTCTTAATGAAGCCCATATCCATATTGAGATCAGGTTTAGTATCCATCATCACCCTCTACATCTGCATCTACAAATCCACCTGAGGTAGAAGTACCTGTAGTACCTGTCGTACTAGTTGTTCCTGAATCACCACCATCAGTTGCACTAGCTGTACCCGGACCTTCACCAGAAGGACCTGAACTTACACCAGTGGAAACACCAGTAGTGCTAGAACCTTCACCTGCGGAAGTCGGACTAGAAGCTGCCGTCTGAGACTCTACTGAATCAGCAAAACCAATAGCAGGGGCAGAGTTGGAAATATCATTAGCTGCACTAAGCATTCCAGTGTTTTCATTCTCATACAGACCATTGATACGACCTGTTTGAGTCTGAGCACTCTGAGCACTAATCTCTGCTGCTGCAGGATCTACTGAGACATAATCACCAAAGCCAAGGGCCTGATTGTTAGTAGTTCCAAAACCAGTAACAGCATCACCATATACACCTGCAGGACTTGCAGCGAAATCACCAGACATTCTTGAATCAAGAGACGTTGGATCATCGTAAGTCATACGAGATGCAGGAGTGGATATAGACCCGTCACTTAATCCTTCATCAGGAGTGTAAACCTGACCACCGATATCAATAGCTGAAGGAAGACCTCTGGTAGCTACCTCAGTAACTCCCGGATCAATACTCGGAGGAGTTCCGGCAATCTGATTACCTTGCTGAATAGCAAAACCATTATCCATAGAAACTTGGTTGTTGATGGTAGCAGTTGGATCAACCACCGTGCCGTTGAACGTACCAATTTCAGCCGGAGCTTCTTCTACGATTCGTTGGGGTGCAACGTAGTCCCTCTGGGCCGTAACACCTTTAGCGAAACCATCCATTGAATTAGTCGGAGCGACATAATCTCTTTGAGCGGTAACACCAGTTGCCATATCATTGACACCAGTGAGATCGATCTGAGGTTGATTATTAACTAGATCATATCCTGCCGGATAAGCAAAACTCTGTTTGAAGTTCTGGTTAATCTGTCCGGTAGCTGCCATATCAGATTGTTCGTCTGTTAGTGGAGCTTGATACTTAGCCATCTTACTTGTGTATTCAGGGAGAGTACCGAACTTATGACTACCAATTTCCTGTACGTCTTGCATGTCATCTGACCAAGCAGGATTGACATAGGGAGCATGATAACTAGTAAATCCAAGATTAGAGTTAGGATCTTCCAGATAGTCCTTGACAACTTTATTGAATTCTTCAGCACGAAGAGAATAGTTCGTATTAGCGATGTTAGCCATTTTCTCGTTATTCCAAGTAGAATACTGAGAAGGGGCAGTAATTGCATCTATAGCAGTCTTATTAGGACCATTGGCAATATCTCTATTTTCAATAGTAGAGAGAATACCACGAGCTTCGGCAATACCTTCAGGAGTGCTTAGATCAATGTTACCGGGGAGTTCACCAGCAAGGGTTCTAGCAGCTTTGTCGATAGTGGCTTCATCCCAATTTCCTCTTTCAGAAAGAGTCTGGTTTACTTCACTATGAGGAGTGCCGTCGAGAGCACTGAAATTATCACCATTAGAGTACTGAAAATCAGTTTCAGAGATACTAGTTGGAAAAGCATTGGACCTAGTATTAGAAGCTACTTCAGCTTGGAAGTCTCTTTCTGCAATACCAGTCGGATTGAACTTACCGTCTACCTGATAGTCTTTATCCTTTGCAGGATCGTTATAACCATAGGTGTCGGAATAAGTATTATCCGTCGTATCACCTTGCTCTTCATTAGGATTTGTAAACCCTTGAACAGGACCAACTGGAGCCTTAGAAGCAAAAGATGCAGGAGCATCAGCCCTTACACCGTAGCTAGTAACTCCACCTTGGCTTCTGATAATAGCACGACCTTTTCTGTCGTAACCAATGATCTCTGCCTGTACAGCTGGGGCATCCTTACCACCCTTAGGTTTCTTACCTTTACCATAGCCGATGTTAGCATCCTTGAGAATGTCATCAAGACTAGTCTGTGCAGTCCAGATATCCTTACGTTCACCATAAGGGTTCTGAACCACTCGACCAGTATCCATGTCGATAAATTGGACACCTACAGTACCATCTTCATTACGAACAAGTTGACGAGTAATATTCATACTAGGCTTTTCATCATCTTTGCCTTTGTCGTCTTTACCCTTGTCTTTGTCCTTTTTATCTTTCTTGTCTTTTTGTTTCGGAGGATCATCCTTATCAGGAGCATACTTCCCTTGAGCCATAGCTTCATACTTAAGAGGATCAAAGAATTCGCCGGTATAGAAACCGTATTCCTCTTCTGGAATATAACCTGCCATATTAAGTCCTCTTAGCTAAAACTGTTTTCTTTAAGTTCATTAATTTTCGAAGCTCCTGAATGGCGGACTGAAGCCGTACGACCTCAGTGGTATCTGCCGCCATTACGAGAGATTCTTTTAGTGCTTCGACTCTTTCGGTTAGGTAAGCGTTTAATGCTTCCATTGCGTTTTGGTCATGGACTAATTGAATTAGTTTGGGATCAATCATTCTTGAGGTTCACCTGCTGTTCCTGAGAAGCCTTCAGCCTCTGGTCCTGGAGCAGCACCCGGAGCTATGTTACCATTGCCTGTCCCTGTGGGATCATCCGGACTAGGGACCGAAGCCCCTGCTACTTGACCATTACCTTGAGCTTGAGCCTGTTGACCTGCCTGTGCAGGAGGAGCCATCATCTGTTGGAACTTAGCGAACTCAGCAGCCTGAATTGCAGCAGCTCTAGGATCATTGACAACCTTATCTTCATCGAGATCAAGAGAGGCAGTATATTCTCTCAAGATATAATCCCATTTGACATAGGGAGCCATAGAAGGATTAGAAGCTGCAAACTGTGCAAACTGAAGAAGTCTCTGAGAACGAAGTTCGTTTCTCATAAGAGATTCAGTACCCTTTGCAACAACTATGACATCGCCAATAAAGTCTTTATCAAAGTTAAATTGCATATTGAAAGAGAAGAGGTCTCTTCCGAGAGGAGCAAACAAATAATCGTCAAAGTTACGAACGACGTCTTTGATGTTCTGAGCTGCAGCACCCATGAGCATAGACATACCAGCGGCAGTCTTACCAGTGTTCTGGATACCTGTCTGACCATGAGAGTAGGAAGGAATACCAGTTGCTTCATCAGCAAGCTGTCTAGCCTTATCAAACATCATCATGTTTTCTTGGGTGACATTATCGAACTTGTGGGATTCAACTGCTTTCTGACCGGGTTGAGCTGAAAGACTCTTCCTGAACACTTTACCTGGGTAGATGTCTAGGTCTTCACCGGGTTCAAGAATATCCTGATTGATTTCAAAAATTAGATTACCAGAGAGTGCAGCATTATCGACTGCCATTCTCATGAAACCATTCATCAGGAGCTGAGAGTCCATCATGTTTTCAGCAACACCGACACCCCAAATGGAGTAAGGATTAGCTTCATACGGAACTACAAAATAGGGAATACGCATTGGCTTGAAAGGATTAATTACTAAGCGGATGCAATAATCACCAGAGATCCAGATGTTCACCTGAAATTCATCATAGTTTTTATATTCCTTAGGAACCTTCAGACCAGCTTCCTTAGCTGTTTGAGCATCAATGATACCCCAGTATTCGTAGACTTCAAATCTTTCATACACTGTAGAATCAAAGTCATCAGTGAGTTCCGATTCCCACCATTGAGCAACATAATTGGGACCTTCTTCGATAAGCTTCTCAATGTTCTTACCACGGAACATAGGACGGCTCTTAAGGCCACGTAGCTGCGTTCTGGAGAGTTTATGTCTCTGGATGAAGTATTCAGCTTCAAACATATTCATTGCATCAGGATCAGGATACGAGTTCCAAATGGAGACATGTTCCATATCCGGGATAGTGATGGTCAGAGGAGTATAAGCTCCTGAGGCATCCCATTTACCATATTCTTTTTGAAGCTCGAATGGTCCCTTATAAACACCGGTACCAAAGATACAAGCCTCATGAATTGTGGCTCTCAGGGACTTCGAAGCGTTTGCTTCCTGAAGTTGGTCCTGAATCTTTTTATCCATCTTCTTCGCTGCATCCTTCACGGGTTCGAAAGTGACGGACGTGGGGGTGAGCCCGACCCCTGATTTTAGTTTGTCTTGAACCTTTTGAAGCATCTGTTGCTTAGGTCCAAAGATTTTAGCAATATGCGGAGCCATCTGAGGATTAGCCTTAAGAGAAGGCTGCTGCTGTTGTCCCTGCATTGGATCTTTAGGATCAAAATGAACTGCATCTTCAACAGTCAAAGACTGATTCGGAGGTTCAATTGCAATTGGGAACTTGTTACCAGCGAAACAAACATCAGTTACTTGGGCATATGCTGCTTGAACTTTAGTCTTAGTTACTTTGATAAAGGCTCTGGATTTTTCAGTGTCTGTGAAAGCAGTAGTAGAACCGTACATACCACGGTAGTTTCTGAAGCAATCTAACCAACGTCTCTCATGTTGAGCACGTTCGTCATTCGCTCGATTAAAACGTTCCATGATAAAATCAACAATGGGATCAGTTTCACGTAGTGCTTCTTGAGAAACACCCTCTTCCAAACCCATCGACTGTGCTTCCATTACGGAAGGTCCTACTTCCAATGGTGCGGAGGTAGAAGGCATATCTACAAATGACATTAATTACTCCTTAGACTTCTAAGGCTGCAATACGGGTCGCTAGAGCCTGAAGTGCTTCTTGGACAGTACCAGCATCAAGACCATCATCACCAGCGACTACGAGGTCAACTGAGGCCAAATAAGAGGCAAGACCAGTGGGAGAGAAATCATATTCAGTACCAGACGAGGTTGCATCAGTTGCGTGGAACTTGGCCTCTTCACCCGTGCCTTCAGCAGCAGCTAGACGGTCTGCGATAGTTTTATTAGCCATTGTCAATTACCTTTAATTTTGTGTTTGAAAAATGGACGATCAGGTGGTCGACTATTTGAATCAGAGCGCCAATTACCACGAGTCTTTTTCGTGTAACCTTCGGGAATGTTACCAAGATAATCGGTGTTGTCAGGAACAGGACCCTTCATTTTAGGTGTCTTCTGTTCCGGCATCATGATGATATCGCCACCGCCAGTTTTACCCGGTTTATTAGGCTTGTCAGGACCTTTATCTTTGTCCTTGCCTTTGTCGTCGTTCTTACCTTTGTTCCCGTTATTATTACCCTTATTACCGTTGTTGCCTCCATTATTTCCACCCTTATTATTAACAGGGTTAGAGGGAGTATTACCACGATTCATATTAGGGTTAGAACTGATTAAAGGAGTTTTATTATTACCTTTGTCGTTTTTATTACCCATTAGCATTTACCTTTAATAGTGTGCTTGAGGAAACCGCCACTAGACTTTTTCTTTTCAATAGCTTTTTCCAGATCTCGATTTTTACCCATAATCTCCCAAGCACCCTTATCCGTAGGTTTCTTGTCTTGATCAAATCTATTTAGAGTATCGTCATTAAATTTAATAGGACCGCCCATGCGCCTAGAGACAGACGTAGGACGTACACGATCGGTTTTCTTAGCTTTTTTAGTCATTACTGCTTACCTTTAATAGTGTGCTTAAGAAAACCTTTAGAAGTCTTACCAGAACCAGAGTCTCTCTTATTAGAATACTTAGTGGGACCACCTTTGCCAGTGTTAGGATTATCGTGGTATCCATCTAAAGCACCAGATATTTCGACAAAAGGATTATCTGGACGTTTAGGGTCTGGAGTAATAGTTCTACGCATCAGAGAACCATCGTTTTTATATTTACCTCTAGGGTTCTTCATTTTATAAATCCTCAATATCCAAATACCGCATCTGCGGGTTGCCATTTTTTAACAGGTTTTCTGTCATCCCATGCTTCACCCCAAATATTGGTTTTAGGACGTGACATAATACCATAACGAAGAGCATCATAACTGTGGTCAGATGCGTATTTATCATCGATATCTTCGCCACCGTCTGGATCTTTAGGGATCATCGGTAGGTCAGCAATTACCTGTCTGCACTTATCGTGGAAGACAATAGCTGGACGTTCGAGGTATGGATCGATTTTTAAGAGTTCATGAAGTCTGTTCTTACCAGCGATACGAGAACCTGCAGTTCTGTCTGCCTGTCTCCATCTACAACCTCTAGCGATCATCTCTTCTGCAATGGATGGACCATTGTGACCTCTTTGATGCCAGACTGAAGAGTCAAGGACACCGTAACTAACTCTCTCATTCTGTTCCATCGTAAGGATTAGATCAGCGAGTTCTGCACCAGTTTTCTTAGAGACATATAATTCCCTATAAACATGGAGGATACCGGTACCCGGCTCGATGGCAAACCAAAGAACAGCAGAGTAAGAAGAATAACCAAAGTCAGCAGACCTGAATCTGAGCCAATCATGAGGAATCTCATGAGATTTGACTACGTGATATTTAGGTTGCCATTCAGAGAAGGCTGCGCCTTCAACGACAGACCAATCACCATAGAGAAGTTTACGTCTTTCATCTTCCGGAAGGGAGAGAAGGTTACGTCGATATTCTTCACCAAGATGGGGGTTATCAGACAAATAAGAAGGAATGAAGATTCTCTTATGAAGAGGTTTCCCAGCTAACTCCGGGGGAGTATGTGGATCGTCTTCGGGATAAACTAGAACCTCACCATCCAGGTCTGTAGCCCAAAAAGAATCACCGGGAACTGCTGGGTCGATGAACAACTTCTTAACCCAACCATGGCCAGGGCCGCCGGGGTTAGTCGTACAACGCATCGAAAGACATTTCTTCAGTTCAGGGTCAGATGTTCTAAGACGTGACCGTAGAACGAAGTAAGCTTTAGGAGTGGGGTACTGAGTTAACTCATCGATTCCAATCCATGTGAAGGACTGTCCGACGTAACGCATAACGTCGTCGTCTCTGTCAAGGTAGGACATCCAGAGTTCAGCACCCGAGGGGAATTTCCACCTAGATTTCTGTTCCTGCCACTGGGCACCGGCAAAAACCTTGGGGTACATCTTTTGTGTCTCGCGGATAAGTTCGCGGAGTTCATCGTTGGTACGACGTAGAAGGAGACCATTAAAGTTAGGGTTATGGAAGTATCTCATGGGGTCGGCGATCATGGCGTAGGATTTACCTCCACCTGCTGCGCCACCATAGAGTACTTCAAATTCTGTGGCTCTTAGGAATTCCTTTTGTTTCTCCGTAGGAGTAAAGGCGACAGTAACCTTGAACTTGTCAGGTGTATCAGAGAAAGCTTCCTTCTGTACTGGCGCTTTTTCCCCGGAAGGAGGAACTTCCCATTTCTCTTCTGGAATTTTAGCCAGCTTCTTTAGTCTAGCTTTTTCTTCTGCTTCCACTGCCCTCTTAACTGCAGCCCTAGCTTTATTCTTTTCACCGATAACCTTCTTGGTATCAGCATCATGTTTGACACCCTTACGTTTAAGAGTCTTGGTGTAGGTGTAAGGCTTACGGTATGTGTTGTAGAGATTGTTCAGGGTCTGATGGGAGACAGCTCTATGGATCTTTTGTGAAACCCACTCTGCTGCCTGTCTTAAAGGGACACCCTGCTGAAGGTGATCGAATGCCTGCTCTAGGAAGAAGACATGATTAATATCTGGGATGAGAAGAAGCGGATTGTCCGGATCGACCCTGAACCCTGTCTTTACGACACCATAAGGAATCTTACGGGTGAATGGGGTCCATCGGTCAATCGGTAGATTCGGATCATGAGGATCGGTTGGCTTAGGCTTTGGTTTTGTCACTGCTTACCTTTGATCGTATGTTTAAGAAAACCTTTTTGAGGGGTTGGATCTTTGCCCGGTTTATTGTCCTTAAAACCTACGCCTTTATTCTTTGCATTACCTTTAAAAGGTTCTTTAGAAGCATTGCCCCAATTCCCAACTCTTTCCTT
>Ga0196970_1002236_pt1 | contig 10506 bp, 12 predicted proteins | sample S1v_513CmetaG_FD_148672 | JGI IMG/M metagenome (GOLD analysis project Ga0196970, IMG submission 148672) | Soil microbial communities from Anza Borrego desert, Southern California, United States - S1+v_5-13C | ecosystem: Environmental > Terrestrial > Soil > Desert | place: USA: California... | reverse complement strand
GAGGAGCATCAGCACCGTGACGGCGAGCAGCAGCACCGCGGCCAGTTGCGCGGCCGCCGTGCGGTCGGAGAAGGTGTACCAGGACTTGTAAATCCCCGTCGTGAGCGTCGGCACGCCGAAATAGGCGACCGCGCCGTAGTCCGCCAGCGTTTCCATCAGGGCCAGCGCGATCCCGGCAACCGCGGCCGGGCGTGCCAGCGGCAGGCTGACCTTCACAAAGGCGCGCCACGGCCCGAGCCCGAGCGTGCGCGCCGCATCCCACATGCGCGGGCTGCGCTCCAGGAAGGCGTTGCGGGCGAGCAGGTAGACGTACGGATACAGGACCATCGCGAACAGGATGCCCGCGCCGCCGACCGAGCGGATCTGCGGGAACCAGTAATCGCCTGCCTGCCAGCCGAAGGCCGCACGCAGGGCCGACTGGACCGGGCCGGAAAACTGCAGGAAGTCGGTGTACGCATAGGCGACCACATAGGCGGGCATCGCCAGTGGCAGAACCAGCGCCCATTCAAAGATCCGCTTGCCCGGAAAATCGAACACCGCGACCAGCCACGCGCACCCCACCCCGCCCGCGCCGGCAAGCACGGCGACGATCGCGGCAATGGCCAGGCTGTTGAGCACATATTCCGGAAGTACCGTGGACCAGAGATGGGCGAACGTGGCACCCGTTCCGGCGCCCGCGCCTGCCAGCAGGTTGGACAGGACGCCGAGGATAGGCACGCCCACCAGGATCGCGACCGCAAGCGATGCGATCAGCAATACCTGGCTGCTGCCCTTGCACCGATGGCAAGGGCGCAATGGGGGATTACGCATGGAATTCCACTATATGGTGTACGGTTTCTGTGAATGAGAATTATAATCAATATCGAATTACGCTCATGCAATTAAAAGCACCGTATGAATGCACCGTTCCCGCTACACCGCCATTTGAACGTCGAGTCCATCCAGGTCGGATATCCGGTCGGCCGGCATGTCCAGGAGATCGTGCATGGCCTGACCTTCGCGCTGGCGCGGGGCGAAATCGGTTGCCTGCTTGGTCCCTCGGGCTGCGGGAAAACGACCGTGCTGCGGGCGATCGCCGGCTTCGAGTCGCTGCTGGGCGGGCGCATCTCGCTGGGCGGCAGGGAACTGAGCCGGACCGGCTTTACCGCTTCTCCGGAGACCCGCCAGGTGGGCGTGGTGTTCCAGGACTATGCCTTGTTCCCGCACCTGTCGGTCTGGGACAACATCGCATTCGGTCTGCGCAAGCTGACGATGGCCGAGCGCAAGGCGCGTGTCGACAAGCTGCTGTCCCTGGTCGGCCTGGGGTCGCATGCCCGCCTCTACCCGCACGAGCTGTCGGGCGGGCAGCAGCAGCGGGTGGCGCTGGCACGCGCCCTCGCACCGCGCCCGGACCTGCTGCTGCTGGACGAACCGTTTTCCAACCTCGACGTCGACCTGCGCGAGCGCCTGGCGCTGGAAGTGCGCGACATCCTGAAGGAACTCGGCACCACCGCCGTGCTCGTGACGCACGACCAGCACGAAGCCTTCGCCATCGCCGATCACATCGGCGTCATGCAGAACGGCGAGATCGTGCAATGGGATACGGCCTACAACCTGTACCACAAGCCCGGCAACCGCTTCGTCGCGGACTTCATCGGCCAGGGCGTCTTCACCCCCGGCATCATTGATCTGCCGAACCAGCAGGTAAACATTGAACTGGGCACCTTGCCGCTATGGCAGGGCGTGGATGTCTGCGACACGGACCAGAAGGATGCGCACCAGGTCGACGTGCTGCTGCGCGCCGACGATGTGATCCACGACGACGGCAGCCCGCTGCAGGCCGAGGTGGTGCGCAAGGCATTCCGCGGCGCCGAGTTCCTGTATACCTTGAGGCTGCCGAGCGGACAGATGCTGCTTGCGCTCGTCCCCTCCCACCACAACCATGCGATCGGCGAGAAGATCGGCATCCGCCTCGGCGCCGACCATGTCGTGACCTTCCCGGCGGAAGGCCAGGCCTCGGGCGGCTGACGCGATCAGACGGGCCGGTACTCGGCCTGGAAGCGGTCGAGCCCTTCCAGCATGCGGGCGAAGGCAGCTTCCACCTGCGCCGGCTCGCCCTTCACGCCGAGTTCGATGTGACGCCGTATCGTCGCATCGCCGACGCTGGGCAGACTGAACACTTTCACCTGCGGGAACTCGGCCTCGATCGCCTCCATCATCGGTGTAAGCGTCGACTCGGCCTGACCAAATACCAGGACTGCTTTCTCCACCCGCGCAAGCTTGCGGAACAGGTGCGCATGATAGGTATCGAGCGCCCATTCGATCATCGGCCAAGCCATGACGGGAAAGCCCGGTACGAAATAATGTGCACCCTCCCCGTGGCGGATCGCGAAGCCGGGAATCTTGTTGTACGGGTTGGGGATGATGGAAGCGCCTTGCGGGAACTCGCCCATCTTGAGGCGGTGCGCGTTTTCCGGCGCATCGAGATCCGGCTGCCGTCCTTCCTCGCGCGCAACCTCGGCGATCCGCTCCTGGATCTTCAGCTTCGCTTCCGGATGCAGTTCCAGCGGCACGCCGAGCGCCGCCGCGGCGCACTGGCGGGTATGGTCGTCGGGCGTGGCGCCGATGCCGCCGCAGGAAAACACGATGTCGTCGCTCGCGAAACTGCGCTTGAGCACGGCGGTGATGCGCTCGCGGTCGTCGCCCACGTACTCCGCCCACGAAAGTTGCAGGCCGCGCGCCGCAAGCAGTTCCACCACCTTGGGGAAATGCTTGTCGGCCCGCTTGCCGGAGAGGATTTCGTCGCCGATGATGATCAGTCCGATGGCCATAAATGGTCCCGCTTGGCAAAAGCGCATTATGCCGCAGCGCGAGGATTCCGGCTGTTCAGTTGATGTCCTTGATGCGCGGCCCGGCGACGGGCGCGAGGGCAACGGCGCGATGCGCGGCGAGCGCTTCCAGGCAGTAATGCTGGAACCACAGGCCGGTGAACACGAAGACCAGCACATAGAGCCAGATCGCTCCCGCGGCCAGCAGCGGAAAGAACACCACCGACAGCGCGCCGCCCAGCCAGAGCAAGGTCGGCGCCGCGCCCATGGCGCCGGCAACCGCGCCGATCGACAGCAGCGGCCAGCGATGGATGCGCATGAGCTCGCGGATTTCCTGCGCGTCCGCATGCTCGGCGAGGGCATCGTAGGCCATCACGCGATAGGTCAGCCATCCCCATAGCGCCGGCTGGATGACGAAGGTCAACGGCGGGAAGAAGGACAAGGGCAGCGTCAGCAGCCACAGCACGATGAACACAATGAAGGAATAGGTCGCGATCCACAGGCTGCCGGCAAGACTGCCGCCGCGCCGTTTTTCGACATCCGGATAATGGCGGCCGCCGACATGGCGCACGATCATGGGCATGGCGAGCACGCCGACGAAGATCAATGCAGTCAGGATCATCAGCGGCAGCAGCACCCACATGGCGATGAACGGCACGAGCACGATGGCAAGGTTGCCAAGCCCGAACCAGTCGAGCACATCGGCCGCCACGCCGAAGCCGTCGCTCGCCTGGAACCAGGCGTGCAGCCAGTCGATCATCGGCTGCAGCCCGAGCCACAGCAGCACGCCCCAGATCGCCACCGACACGACGAAGGGCATGACGGTCAGCATCAGCATCCGGAAATGCAGTTGCGACAATACGGCGCGCCCGAAGGCGACCAGTACCGGCCGCATCAACGCGGCCTCCTTGCAAGATGTTTCATGCGATTCATTTGCGGTTTGTCATTGCGGTCATTGCGATCATTGCGTGACCGGGATGATAACGCGCTGCGGCGCTTTCATGCCGGCGTGATGTCTAAACCGGCATGTTCCTCATCCAGATCTTCCTGCCACTGTACGACAACGACGGCAACGCGCTGCCGCAGGCGCTGTTCGGACAGGTACGCGATGAACTGGTCGCGCGCTTCGGCGGCCTGACCGCCCATTCCCGCTCGCCTGTGCGCGGGCTGTGGCAGGAGCAGGACGGCGCGACCGTACGCGACGACCTGGTGGTGTACGAGGTCATGACCGACAACATCGACGAGGCATGGTGGCACACCTACCGGCGTACGCTCGAGCAAGGTTTCAGGCAGGAATCGATGGTGGTGCGCGCTCTCCCGCTCCGCCTGCTGTAGCGGGCGCGAAGCGCGCGCTGCCTGCTTCGTCTTCGGAGCCCGGCTGCTACAATGCTGCTCGTGTCAACCAGTCAATAAAGGAAAAACATGTCCACCACCATGACGGCCTCCGGCCTGCAATACGAAGACATCAATGTCGGCACCGGCGAAGAAGCTAAAGCCGGCCAGCACGTGAGCGTGCATTACACCGGCTGGCTGCAGAATCCCGATGGCAGCGCCGGCCGCAAGTTCGACTCCAGCAAGGATCGCAATGATCCCTTCGATTTCCCGCTGGGAGCCGGACACGTGATCAAGGGCTGGGATGAGGGCGTGCAGGGAATGAAGGTCGGCGGCGTGCGCAAGCTGATCATTCCGGCATCGCTGGGCTATGGCGCGCGTGGTGCGGGCGGCGTCATTCCGCCGAACGCGACCCTGATCTTCGAAGTGGAACTGTTGGGCGTCTGAGCTTTATTTTTCCTGCGGGAATCCCGCTTCCCTGGAGCAGTGTTACGATGAACGCCGGTGCCGTTTCCAAGTGACACCGGAATGGCACCGGACTGTTCAACACCTCGGGTGCACGCGCATCCGCTCCAGGCTTCATGTTCAAGAAACAATTTCTTCTCGCTGCCGTCTGCGCAGCGATCCTAGTCTCCACTTCCGGTTGTGCAGTGATCAGTGTGGCGGGCGCCGCGGCGACCGTTGCCGGCACTGCAGTCAGTGTCGGCGTGACCGCGGGTTCGCTTGCCGTCAAGGGCGTCACTGCCGTCGGCGGCGCGGTGATCGGCGGGGACGATGACGAGGACTGATCACCAGTCCGACATCAATGCCAGCAGGACCAGCTTTTCGAATTCCGGTGCGAAGCGCTTGATGATTTCGTGCGGGTCGCTCGCGATCGCATCGTCGGTCACGAGGCCGAACTGCACGCCGCCGTTGTAGCTCAGGATCGAAACCCCCACCCCGATGTCGCCGGATTGCGGCACCCAGAACATGATCTGGTCCAGCTTGCTGCCGGCCAGGTATAGCGGCGCCTGCGGACCGGGCACGTTGCTCATGACCGCAGTGGCCTTCCTGGCAAAGTAGTTCTGGATTTCGTTCTGCATCTGTTTGGGCGTGGCGCCCAGCACGCCCAGCACCGCCATCGCCACCAGCGCCTGGTAGCCGCCCTTCAGTTCGTCCATGCGGCGGCGCACTTCGTTCAGGCGCGCGACCGGATCCTCGATGCCCACCGGCAGGACCAGCGGCACCAGCCCGAACGCATTGCCCAGTTTCTGCTCCTTGCCCGCCTTGCGCAGGTTGACCGGCACCATCGCGCGCAGCTCGGTATCGGCCGGTACCGTGTCGCCCTTGTCGCGCAGGTAGGCGCCGATGGCGCCGGCCACGCTGGCCATCAGCACGTCGTTGACCGAACCGCCGAGCGCCTTGCCGACCACCTTGATCTCGTCCAGCGGCAAGGGCTCGCTCCAGGCGACATGCTTGGCGCCGCGCGGCGTGCCTTTCAGGCGCGTGCGTGAATCGTCGGGCATCGCCATCAGCTTGACCGCATCCAGCGTCAGCCGCCCTGCCATGCCGCCCATGTCCGCCATCCTGCCGGGGAGCTTGCTGGAGTCGGCCATCATCCACATGGTCTTTGTCCACAGGGCGGTGGACAGGTTGATCGCGGTGATGGTGGTCTTGGTGACCGGACGGATCAGGTCCAGCCACGGATTGTCCTCTTCCGGCAGAAGCAGTTCTTCCTGCTCTTCGGTCGCGCCTTCGGGCGTCCTGTCGAACATGGACAGCAGTACGCCGACCAGCGCCATGCCGTCGGCGATGCAGTGGTGGATGCGGATGATCACGCCCTGGCGCGTCTTGCCGTCCTCGCCGGCGCAGTTGTCGACAATGTGCATCTGCCACAGCGGCCTGGAGAAATCGAGCGGCGTGCCGGACAGCTCGGCAACCATGCGCTCGAGCGCCTTCTTGTTGCCGCCCTTGCCGGCGTCCGGAAGGCTGGAGCGGACGATGTGGTAGTCGAGGTCGATCTCTTCCTGCTGCCACCACGCGCTGCCGGTCATGTCCCGGGTCACGCGGCTGCGAAAGCGGCTGTACTTGAGGAAGCGCGTCTCCATCGCGTGGCGGAAGCGCGGCATGTCGAGGGGCCGGTCGAAGATCAGCACGGCGACGATCATCATCAGGTTGCCGTCCGAATCCATGCGCAGCCAGGCGGTATCAACGGTGGACATCTTTTCGCGGCGCAGGGCCGGCACGGCTTCGGACAACATCGAGAATCCCCTCTAGAGCTTTTCTTCTTCGGCTGTTTTTTCTATGTTATTTTGGTCGGCATCTTGTGCATTCGACCAGCACATTTCCCACGACACTAACACAGCATCTGACAGGAGAAAAGCATGAGCCTGCAAAGTCAATTCGACCAGGCAGTCGCCGATTCGAAGAATCTTCCGGAGCGCCCGGACAACATGACCCTGCTGAAGATCTACGCCCTCTTCAAGCAGGCCAGCACGGGTGATGTCGACGGCAAGCGCCCGGGTTTCACCGACATGGTCGGCCGCGCGAAGTACGATGCGTGGGATGCGCTCAAGGGCACGTCGCGCGACGACGCCATGCAGCAATACGTCGATCTGATCAACGGCCTGAAGGGCTGAAGGAAGCCGGCAAAAGCCGGCACGATCGTGGGAAAGGTGTTCAGGCTTTTGCGCCGAACACCTTTTTCATTTTGGCGGCGACCTTTTGCTCGATGGTCGGCGCAAAAGCCTTGAACAGGAAGCCCAGGCTGATCTCGATGTGCGCCGCCGAGTCCGACACCGTGAGCTTGCCGCTCACGCCGCTGCGCTTGAACTTGAGCACGTCGCCTTCCCATTCGGCGTTCATCTCGTACTCTTCGGCGATCTGGTCGGCCACCTTCTGCGCGGCGGCCTTTGCTTTCTTGTGCGGCAGCTTGTGTGCCTGGGTGATGCTGATATCGGCCATGCCTTATCCCTTGGTCAGAACCTCGGGATTAAGGATATTCGGAGGATTGCTGCCAGTCAACGCGGCGATGAGGTTGGCGGCGGCGCAGTTCGCCATTGCACGCCGCGTCGGCTCCGACGCGCTGGCAATGTGCGGCGTCAGGACGACATTGGAGAGCGTGAGGAAGGCCGGGTCGAATGCCGGCTCGTTCTCGAACACGTCCAGCCCGGCGGCAGCGAGGCGGCCCGCGCGCAGGGCGACGATCAGCGCCGCATCGTCGACGATGCCGCCGCGCGCGATGTTGACCAGCGTCGCGCTCGGTTTCATCATCGCCAGCTCGACGGCACCGATGATGTGATGGACCTGCGGCGAATACGGCAGCGCCAGGATCAGGTGGTCGGCGTTGCGCAGCAGTTCTTCCTTGCCCACGTATTGCGCGTTATTGGCGCGGGCTTCCAGGGCCGGCTCCAGGCGCGTGCGGTTATGGTAGATGACCTTCATGTTGAAGCCCATCGAACGCCTCGCGATTGCCTGGCCGATGCGGCCCATGCCGAGGATACCCAGCGTCGCCCCATGCACGTCGGCGCCGAGGAAAGTGTCGTAACGCCATTTCTGCCACTTGCCGGCGCGCAGCCAGTGCTCCGATTCCGTCACCCGGCGGGCAGTGGCCAGCAGCAGCGCCCACGCGAAGTCGGCCGTGGTTTCGTTCAGCACATCCGGGGTGTTGGTCACCATGATTCCGGCTTGCGTGGCGGCGGCGATGTCGATGTTGTTGAAGCCCACGGCCATGTTGCACACCGCCTTGAGCGACGGGTTGGCGGCGAGCACCTCGGCGGTGATGCGTTCGCTCGGTGTGGTGAAGATGCCGTCCTTGCCCTGCACCTTTTCGGCCAGTTCGGCGGGCGACAGGATGCGGTCGTCCTGGTTCGCCTCGACTTCGAAGTATTGTTCGAGGTGCCCGATCACATCGGGAAACACCGCACGTGTCACAAGTACCTTGGCTTTTTCCATGGCGTTACATGAAGAAGATGAGGGTCATCACGACAAACAGCGGAACGAGCACCGCACACGACCAGGCCATGTAGCCGAAGAAGGATGGCATCTTGATGCCGCGCTCTTCCGCAATGGCCTTCACCATCAGGTTGGGTGCGTTGCCGATATAGGAATTCGCACCCATGAACACCGCGCCGCAGGAAATCGCAGCCAGGGTGCTTGCGAGCGTGGTCGTCAGTACGGCCGGATCGCCGCCGGCTGTATTGAAGAATACCAGATAGGTCGGCGCATTATCGAGGAAGGACGAAAGCAGGCCCGACGCCCAGAAGTACATGGCGTTGATCGGCTGTCCGTTGCCGTCGGTCACGGCCCGCACGACGGCGGAGAAGGCGCCCGCCTCGCCCGCCCGCAGCATGGCGATGACCGGGATGATGGTGATGAAGATGCCGGCGAACAGTTTGGCGACTTCCTGGATCGGCCCCCAGGAAAATTCGTTGCCCTGGCGCGCTTCCTTCGGCGTCATCCACAGCGAGATGAAGATCACGGCGACCAGCAGCAGGTCGCGCATCAGGTTCTGCAGTTCGATTTCGGTGCCGAATACCTCAAAGGAAACGCCCGGCTTCCAGAGGCCGCTCATCAGCACCAGGCCGACGATGGCGGCCAGCAGGAAGAAATTGGATTTCCCTTCGAAGCGGATGGAACCGAGCGTCGCCGATCCTGCCGGCGCGCCGAACTCCTTGTTGTAGTAATGCCGGTCGAGCACATAGAAAATGGCATGCAGCGCGGCGCACAGGAACAGCGTCTCCGGGAAGATATTCGTGAGCGTCCAGAAGAAGCCGACGCCCTTCAGGAAGCCGAGGAACAGGGGCGGGTCGCCGAGCGGCGTCAGGGAACCGCCGGCATTCGACACCAGGAAAATGAAGAAGACGACGACGTGGACGGCGTGCTTGCGCTTGCTGTTGGCGCGGATGACGGGGCGGATCAAGAGCATGGATGCGCCGGTCGTCCCCATCACGCTGGCCAGCAGCGTGCCCAGCGCCAGCAGCCCGGTGTTCAGCGCCGGCGTGCCGTGCAGGTCGCCGCGCACGCAGATACCGCCGGCCACGACGAACAGCGCAGTCAGCAGGATGATGAACGGGATATATTCGGCGACGAACGCATGAACCGTGCCGCCCGCCGCCGCTTGCGGACCGAAGAAAGCGGCAAAGGGCAGCAGGAAAGCGAGCGCCCATGCCAGCGTCACCTTGCCGAAGTGATGATGCCAGAACACCGGCGCAAACAAGGGGAAAAGCGCGATCGAGAGCAGCAGCCCGGCGAAGGGCAGCCCCCACCAGCCGGACATCAGGCTGCCGTCAATTTCCGCCGCGCGGGCAAGGGTCGGAAGGAGCGCTGACGCAACGCCGGTCAGGCCGACAAGGATCCTGTTTTTCACTTCTCGTCTCGGTTTTTGTTGGAGGACGGACATTGTAGCTTGGAAACTATGGATGATTTTCGCCCATCAGCTCCCATCAACTGTCTCGTACCAGGATGACATGCACGCGGTACGGTCCGTGCGCGCCGAGGACAATGGTCTGTTCGATATCGCCGGTCCGCGAGGGGCCGGAGATGAAATTGACGGCACGCGGCATGTCGCTGCGTTCTTCGCGTGCAAGCGCGAAGGCATCTTCCATATGGGCGACGATGCGGGAGGCCGGAACGATGGCAATATGCGTTTCCGGAAGCAGGCTGGCCGAGGACCATGTCTGCGGTCCCGACATCAGCATCAGGCTGCCTGTTTCGGCCACGGCGCAAAAGGCGCCGGTGATGCCGACCAGGTCTTCGTTGCGCGGACGGCGGAATTCCACCTGCAAGCCGTCCCGGCTCCAGTCGAGCTTGTCGAGCGTCTGCCATGCGATGGCATTGCGCGGAACACCGGCCTCGTCGAGGTAGCGCGCGACTGCGCCGGGTACCGATGCCATGTCGGGAACCTCGGCCACCGTGTCGGACATGCGCTCCGCCTGTTGCCGGAAATGGGTGAGCAAATCGGCGCCGACGGCCGGGCGCGGCCCGCGGGAGTGTCCGGAAATATAGTCGCGCACCGCGTCCAACTCTGCCTTCGTCGGTTCGGCGGGTCGGTTCTGCGCCTGGCGGATGCGGCGGAAGATGGCGTTGCGAGCGGCGGACGTGTCCATGTTGATCCCTTGATGACTGGGTCCGCAGTCTACCGGAAGCGGACCCGCGCCTCGCCGCACCCGCACTTGATTTAATTTCAAATGCGCACCGCAAATTATTCATCCAGAAACACAAACCGACGGCTTCACTGCCGATTCGCCTACAAGCCGCGCCGCTGCACGCTGTCGGAGGGCACGGTCTGCATTTGCTTATTCATAAACTGTATAAGTCTGGTTTGTTAGAAACACCCGCTTGTCTTAAAATACAAGGCTTTGCAGCGGGTTGTCCGTTTCGGTTGCGC
>Ga0196970_1002235_pt1 | contig 10507 bp, 10 predicted proteins | sample S1v_513CmetaG_FD_148672 | JGI IMG/M metagenome (GOLD analysis project Ga0196970, IMG submission 148672) | Soil microbial communities from Anza Borrego desert, Southern California, United States - S1+v_5-13C | ecosystem: Environmental > Terrestrial > Soil > Desert | place: USA: California... | reverse complement strand
GGCCTTGAGGCAGGTGCTCATGAAGGTTTTGCGCTCGTCACCCTTCAGGCTCTTGGCGGTCGCATCGGCATTGCAGGTGGTCATCTTGTTCTGTTGCGCCGTGGCGGCGAAACCCTGGGAACACAGGAGCAGACCGATCATCAACAAAGGCACACGCAACATCTTCATGGAGTTTTCTCCTGATTGCCGCACCGATGGATGCGGCCTCGGCTGGAGTGTAGCCAAATCCTGTTACACCTTCCTGCCTTCCAGGTGGCTGCGGCGGTATTGCTCCGGCGTGCACCCGGCCTGACGGGCGAACATGGCGATGAACGCCGAGCCGCTGCTGTAACCGAGATCAAAAGCGATTTCCTGCACGCTCCGTGCAGTTTCCAGCGCCTCGATGGCGGCGAGGTAACGCAAGCGCTGGCGCCACTCACCGAAACTCATCCCCAGCTCGCGAACAAACTGCCGGGCCAGCGTGCGCTCGCTGACATGCACCTGCAGCGCCCAGTGGGCCAGCGGCTGATTATTGCCCGGCTCAGCTTGCAGCATGTCGAGAATCGCCAGCAAGCCGGGGCTGCTGGCGTACGGCAGGTAGCATTCGTGCACCGGCGCCTGCTGCAGCTGATCGACCAATACCTGGGCCAGGCGCTGATCGGCATCCAGTTGCGGGATCTTCACATCTCGGGCGGCGAAGTCCTTGAGGATCGCCTTGAGAATATCGCTGATCGCCAGAGTACAAGCCCGCGCCGGCAACTCGGCGCAGACCTTGGGATCGAGGCACACCGCGCGATAGTTGACCGGTTGATGGCTATAGAAACTGTGTTCGACCTGCGGCGGCACCCACACGGCGTATTGCGGCGGTGACATGAAGCGGTTGCCGTCGACATCCATGTGCAGCACACCGTGCGCCGCGTATTCCAGCGTGCCCCACGGATGTCGATGCGGCGCGGCAAATTCGTGAGCATTGAAATCGGCGTAGCGAAAGTACACCGCCGACGGCAGTTCGCTGAAATCCAGCAGATCGATGTGTTTGCTGTTCATGCTGTCCGGTTGCAGTGGCGATTTGTCCGGTTCGCAGTATAGGGCTGCATCCGGACAAGGGATAATTGCCGTTCATTAACGTACTGGTTTCAACTCATGCAATACGCGTTTCCACTGCTGGCGATTTTTATCTGGGCCGGCAATACCGTAATCAACAAACTGGCGGTCGGGGCGATTTTCCCGGCCGAGATCGGTTTCTACCGCTGGCTGCTGGCCGGCCTGCTGTTCACCCCGTTCATGCTCAAGACAGTCATTGCGCACTGGCCGCAGATTCGCCCGAACCTGGGCAGGATTTTCATCCTCGGCGTGCTGGGCATGGCGGTCTATCAGAGCCTCGCCTATTTTGCCGCGACCCTGACCACTGCGACCAACATGGGCATCATCCTCTCGCTGATGCCCTTGATGTCGCTGGCCATGGCGATCATCAGCCTCGGGCAACGCCTGACCGCCGGGGCGCTGGTTGGCGCGGTGCTGTCATTCGCCGGAGTGCTGGTGGTGGTGTCGTCCGGTAGCCTTGGCAGTCTGCTGCAACACGGGGTGAATCTGGGTGATGCGATGATGCTGATCGCCACGCTGGCCTACGCGATCTACAGCACGCTGCTGAAGAAATGGCAGCTGCGTTTGCCACCGCTGGTGCTGTTGTATTTGCAGGTACTGGTGGCGATCGTCGTGTTGTTTCCGCTGTATGCCGCTTCGCCGAAAACCGGGCTGACCGCGCAGAACATTCCGCTGGTGCTGTACGCTTGCCTGCTGGCATCGATGCTCGCGCCGCTGGCGTGGATGCAGGCAGTGCAGCGTCTGGGGCCGAGCCGCACGACGCTGTTTTTCAACTTGCTGCCGTTGATTACCGCGTTGATTGCGGCAGTGGTGTTAAAGGAGCAGTTGGCGATGTATCACCTGGTCGGCGGGTTGCTGACGTTGGGAGGGGTGGTGTTGTCGGAGCGTTGGACCACGGTGCTCGGGCGCAAAATCAGCGTCGCCTGATCCGGCCCTATCGCGAGCAAGCTCACTCCTGCAGTTGAAATGCGCTCCGTGTAGGAGTGAGCCTGCTCGCGATGAACGATAACCCGGTCTGCCTGCTAACACCCGGCCGCCTCCAGCCGCGCCGCATGCTCGACAAACAGCCTTACCGGATCCGCGCCCTTGCCAACCAGCCCCAACGACTGGTTGACGATGTCGAAGTGGTCCAGCGGATAGTCATCGCCAATCACCGTACCCAAGTGTGAGCTGTAACGTCCGACCATGCCGTCGCACTGCCCCGGCTCGCGCACGAAGGTTTTCGCAAACAGCCGACAGCTGCGATTCGTCCCGTCGAACAGATTGCCGCCCCGATCAGTCTTGCCCGGCTGCAACGTGCCCGACCACGAGTAATAACGCACACCGTTGACCTCTTCCGGCCCGTGCCCGCCCCAGGTTTGCGGCAAGCCCTGTGGATAACGCTGATTGAACAGCGCTACGCCCGCCGTGGTCAGCGAATGGTGCGAGGCATGAATATCCACCGGCAGTTTCGGCCCGTGGTAGCCGCTATCGAGCAAGGCCATGACCCAGCCGACCAGGCGCAGCAGGGCTTCGAGCAGGCGGCCCCGGGCGCTGTCGGCGGGATAGTTGGTTTCAAGATAGTCAGCCAGTTCCGAACCGTGGTTCGGCCCGGCAACGGACGTCACCGAGGCGACCAGATCCGGGCGTTTCGCCGCCGCATAACGCGCCGTCAGCGCCCCTTGGCTGTGACCGAACAGATTGACCTTGTGCGCACCGGTCTCGCGCAGGATTTCATCGATTCGCGCCAGCAACTGCTCGCCACGCACCTCAGTTGAATTGAGCGGCGACACCTGCACGGCAATCACCGTCGCCCCCGTGCGGCGCAACGCCTTGATGATGCCGTACCAATACGGGTAGAACACCAGCCGGACGAACCCGAGCATGCCCGGCACCAGCACCAGTGGATAACGTGTCGACATCGGCGGACATCCTTGTAGTCGTGAGTGGATGCAAGATGTGCAAAACGCCCGCCAAGCATCCACGTGGATCATGACAACTCGACCACCAGCCTACTTCAGGCCCATGGCGAACGTCACTTCAAACCCGGCAGCGACCAGCAAGAACAGCCAGGCCATCAGAATGTCCGGGCCAGGTCGAGCAGCCGTTGCTCGGCCGCGGCCACCGATACCGCGAAGGTGCGTTCGGCAGACTCCTCGCCTTCGGCGGCGACGACCGTGACGTCATTGATGCCGATGAAACCCAGCGCCGTGCGCAGCCACGGATCGGCATGGTTCAAGGCCTCCAGCTCGCCGCCGGGGCCGAAGCCAAATCCGCCGCGACTGGTGACGATCAGGGCTTTCTTGCCCTGCAACAATGGCGTGTACTGGGCGACGCCGTTGTCCAGCGTGTGGTCGAAGGTCAGCCCCAGCCGCACGATCTGATCGACCCAGGCCTTGAGGCCGCTGGGCACATTGAAGTTGTACATCGGCGTGGAAATCAGCAGCAGATCATGGTCGAACAGTTCACCCACCAAGGCGTCACTCAACGCCAGATCCGCCTGCATCACCAACGGTCGCGCCTCGGGCTCCGGATAGAACGCCGCCGCCACAAACGCCTCGCTGACCGCCGGAATCAGCGCTCGCCCCACCTCACGGCGAGTCACCTGCGCCCCCGAATGACGCGCCTGCCAGGCACTCAAAAACCCTTCCGCCAGGCGCCGCGAAGTCGACCGCTCACCCCGCGGACTGCCGTGCACCACAAGAATCCTGCTCATCTATAAATCTCCTGACTAGAATTTAACCACTTGACGCTTGCAGCTTGAAGCTGGCCGCTGCTTCATCTCAAATGAGCAAAAATCAGTCGGGATGAATTGATTTCACCCATGGAGTTGCCCATGTTCGCCTCGTTGCCGCTGACCGCCCTGCGTGCTTTTGAATCAGCCTCCCGGCTGCTGAGTTTCAAGGCTGCTGCCGAAGAGCTTTGCGTCACGCCTACTGCGATTTCTCATCAGGTCCGCGCCCTGGAGGATTGGCTTGGTGTGGCGCTGTTCGAGCGTCTGCCGCGCCAGGTGCGCCTGACCGAGGGTGGCGAACGTCTGTTTCGCAGCCTGCACGGCGCGCTGCTGGAGGTGGCGCAATGCGTTGATACCCTGCGCCCGCAACGCAGCGGCAGCAGCCTGACGCTCTCGACCACTGCGGCGTTCGCCGCGCTGTGGCTGGTGCCGCGGCTCGGGCGTTTCTATGCGCAGCATCCGGATATCAATGTGCGCCTCGACACCCACTGCGAAGTCATCGATCTGCATCAGGACGCCAGCGTCGATCTGGTGCTGCGCTACAGCTTCGACGACTACCCGAACCTGTATAGCCTGTGCCTGTTCGATGAGTCGTTCGGCGTCTACGGCTCGCCCGAGCAGGTGGCGCTGGCCGCGCGGCGCACGCCGACGCTGATCAGCGTGCACTGGTACAACTCGAAGCTCTACGCGCATGGCTGGCAAGCGTGGTGCGCAAAGTCTGGCGAGAACTGGCTCAGTCCGACACCGGCCATCCGCGAATACGACGAAGAGCATTACGCCCTGCAAGCGGCGATCGCCGGGCAAGGCCTGGTGCTGGCGAGCAATATTCTGGTTTCGCAAAGCGTCGCCAGCGGTGTGCTGGTGCCGTACCGCGGCGAGGTGCAGGTCGATGGCGCCGGCTACAGCGCCTTGTGCGCGCCGGGCCGCGAGCGGCATCCGCCGGTGCGGGCCTTTTTCGCCTGGCTGCGTGAAGAAGCGCAGCGCTCCGGGTTGACGCCACGGTCGGCGCAAATCGCGTAAAACTTTTCGCCGCGCGCGTCACTCACAGCATGGGTAGCGACCGCGTCAGCAGAACGTGGCGCCCATCGGATTAGCCTCCAGGAGAGACTCACATGAGCGACGACCTGCATTTGTCAGATGTACAAACCCTGCGCGAACGTGCGCGGCAACACGTCGAAAACGGCGCCGTCACCGAGAGCTACAGCGCCAACCGCGAAGAAGTGCTGCGCCTGCTCAACGAATCGCTGGCCACCGAACTGGTGTGCACCTTGCGCTATAAACGTCACTACTTCATGGCCACCGGCCTGAAAGCCAAAGCAGCCGCCGATGAATTCCTCGAGCATGCAGTCCAGGAAGCCGAGCACGCTGATCGCCTGGCCGAACGCATCGTGCAACTGGGCGGTGAACCGGAGTTCAATCCGGACGTACTGTCGCGGCTGTCCCACGCGCAATACGTGGCGGGCAATACGCTCAAGGAAATGGTCTACGAAGACCTTGTTGCGGAGCGGATCGCCATCGACAGTTACCGCGAGATCATTCAGTACCTCGGCGACAAAGACCCGACAACGCGACGCATTTTCGAAGACATCCTGGCCCAGGAAGAAGAACACGCCGATGACATGGCGGACATTCTGAAAGACCTGTAACCATTCAATACCGCCATCGCGAGCAGGCTCAATCCTACAGGTTGAAATGCGTTCCCCTGTAGGAGTGAGCCTGCTCGCGATGGCGTCTTTGTATGCGCTGAAAATTACCGGGTAGGTTTAACAGTAACCGGCGCCTTGCCCTGCTTCATCTGCTCCAGCAACGGCGCACACTGGTTCGGCTCGCCACCGCTCGGTGCGACCAGCGCCAACAGCCCGGCCGCCGGAGCAGCGATCACACCCAATGCAACCATGCCCGCGCCACGCAACATCAATGGCACGGCTTTGACCCCCGCATCCGGCTTGATGAACTTGCCGCGTACATACAGCGGCGAGCGCAGCGAAATCAGGCGCCAGCCCTTGGATTCCGGCGTCACCGTCAGGTCGAGTTGCTCGGTGGCCATGTTTGCCGTGCCGTCGATGTAGATGATTGCGTTCTCGGTATCAAAGACAAACAGCTGCGTGGTCGCCAGCCCGGTCTTGATATCAAAGTCGGCAGCAGCGCAATTGATCTTCACTTCCTTGTCGCCAAAGATCTTGCCGACTACGTAATTGCCGACGTTGAGCCCGGCCAACTCCATCAGCTCGCGGCTGATCGCGCCGTCGTTGATCAACATTTTCAACTTGCCGTTGGCGCCGCCGAGCAGCTTGGCCACCGAGTTGCCGCGGCCGCTGATATCCGCATCGCCATTGAGTTCACCGAAACTGGTCTTCATCGGTTCGAAGGTCGGGAACAGCTCCTTGAGCTTGAACTTGCGCGCGGTCAAGCGGGCCCGGCCCTCCAGCGGTTCGGTGCGACCATTGAGGCGGATCTGCGCATCCAGATTGCCGCCGGCCACGCCAAAGCGCAGCGGCTCAAGGCTGAGTTCGCCGTCGTCGAGTTTCAAATGGGTGTAAAGGTCGGTGAATGGCAGCTTTTCGCTGTGCACGATGCGCTTGCCGGTGAATTCGACGTCAGCGTCCATCGCGCGCCAGCGATCGGTCTTGAACTCCTCGACCGGCAGCACCTTGTCGGTCGGCTGCTTGCTCGCGCCGCCACGGGCCTTTTGCTCGGTGTTGGAATCGGCGCCAATCAGCGGCGCGAGATCGGCGAACAGCAATTGATTGGAGAGCAAAGCGCCGCTGAGTTTTGGTCGGGGCTGGCTGGCAACATAGGTCAGGTCGCCATGAATGTCGCTGTCGCCGATCTTGCCGTTGAATTTCTCGTACGTGAACTTCGCTCCGGCCTCGTCATGCAGCTTGGCGATCAGATGGCCGTCGGTGGAGTACGGCGGCGTGTCCGGCAGGGTCACGCCGGTCAGCGGGTAGAGATTGCCGAGGCTGGCGCCGGCCAGTTTCAGGCGCAAGTCGAGGGCGCCGAGGTTGAGCGGGTCGGTCAGGGTGCCGGCCAGTTCGACGCGGGTGTCGCCGATCTGCGCCTGCGCCTGCAACGGGAAGGGCTTGCGCGCATCCTGCAGCGCCAGCAGCCCGCCGATCTTGCCTTGGCCGGTCAGGTTCTGGCCGTGATACTGGCCTTTGACCTTCAGGGCAAAGGCATAATCCTGTGGCGCACCGCCCTTGTCCTGCGCGGTTTTCGCCGCTTTGGCGCCGACAATGTCGCTGTACGGAATGGGCTTGCCGAGCGGATCGATCAGCACATCGAGGCGGGTCTTGAGGGTCTGATCATCAAGGGTGACATGGCCCTTGTCGAAACCGATGGCGCCGATGTCGACCACCCAGTTCGACGGTTCGGCGTTGGGATCTTTCGGATCAAACTTGAACACCCAGTTGGCGCGACCGTCAGCCAGGCGTTGCAGCTCGGCATTGGGTTCGGTCAGGTCGATACGCGGAATCACCACGCGCTGCGTCAACAAGGCCAGCGGCGAGATGCGCAGCTCGACTTTTTTCAGGGTGACCATCTGCGCCTGTTTCGACCAGTCCGGGTTGCCCAGGCTCAGATCCTCGGCAACCACGTGTGGCCACGGGACCCAGGCGCGCCAGCCGCCTTCATCCGGCTCGCGCTGCCAGATCACCGCCAGGTTGCCATTAATGGCAAACGCGCGGTGCAGCTCTTCGGAGACTTTGCTGTTGAGGGTGGGTTTGATCCGGTTCCAGTCGAAAAACACGATGATCAGAATCAGCACTACCAAGAGCAGTGCGAGAGTGGCGAAGGTCCAGCTGAAGATTTTTCCAGTGCGCGTCATGCACAAAGCTCCTGATCACGACCGCACGCCTGGATCCCGACGTACAGTTTGAAACGGCAGACCGAAGCGGCCCTCATGCAGTCTGTGACTGGCGAAAGGCCCGCAGGTTTAATGGAAAGGCAGTTTAAGCCATAAAAAGGCCCGAAAAACTGACCGATCGGTCGGGCAGTGTTACCGCGACCCGCACTTTTGCGAGGCGCGAGTGAGTCGAAAATACCCACCTCGGTGCAAAACCGCCGGCCGGAAAGGCCCGATCTAGAGCCCTCGAAGCGAACAATCAATTCTGTTGATTATTACCATTGCGTTTATGAACTTTTATATCGACTTATCGAGAGTAGCATTGCCCTCGTACCCACTTTATCGCCCTCCCAAGGAGCAACCCATCATGAAACGCCAATTACTGCTCAGCCTTACCCTGTCGATGCTAGCCAGCACTGCTTTCGCCCTGCCCGCTGCCGATCAGGCCACTCCGCAAGTAAAATCCAGCCACTCGGTGTTCAGCCAGACCGTAGCCGCCGATGGTTCCGACCGCACTCCCCAAGGCCAGACCCTGGCTGAAGGCGGCCGTGATCGTCTGGAAGAAAAAGGCCTGGTGCAAGACGGTTCCGATCGCACCCCACAAGGTCAAGCTTTGGCCTCCGACGGTAGCGAGCGCACCCCACAAGGTCAGACCCTGGCGTCCGATGGTAGCGACCGTACGCCACAAGGCCAAACCCTGGCGTCCGACGGTAGCGACCGCACTCCACAAGGTCAGACCCTGGCGGATGACGGTTTCGATAAAACCCCACTGGGTCAGGCAATCGCCGAAGGCGGTGGTGACCGTGTGATCGAACGCAACAGTGCCTTGAGCTAAGCCCATGGCGGCCTCGAAAAAAAGCCCAATCCCCGGATTGGGCTTTTGACTTTTCTGCCCCGCTGCAACGCCTGCCCCACCTTCTCCCGTTCGACGCCGGCAAAGCCGATTTGCTAGAGTGCGACGCTTGTCCTGCCAAAGAACACGCCCTGCGATGCTGCCCCGCGCCGAACAGAAACAACAGACCCGCAACGCCCTGATGGACGCTGCCCGCCACTTGATGGAAAGCGGCCGCGGTTTCGGCAGCCTGAGCCTGCGTGAAGTCAGTAAAACCGCCGGCATCGTACCTACCGGTTTCTATCGACACTTTGCCGATATGGACGAACTGGGTCTGGTGCTGGTCAGCGAAGTTGGCCAGACCTTCCGCGAAACCATCCGCCTGGTGCGCCACAACGAATTCGTCATGGGCGGCATTATCGATGCTTCGGTGCGGATCTTTCTCGACGTGGTCAGCGCCAATCGCTCGCAGTTCCTTTTTCTGGCCCGCGAACAATACGGCGGCTCGCTGCCGGTGCGTCAGGCGATTGGCCGCTTGCGCGAGAACATCAGCGCCGACCTCGCCGCAGACCTGGCGTTGATGCCCAAACTCCAACATCTGGACATCGCCGGTCTGAGTGTGATGGCGGACCTGATCGTCAAATCAGTATTCGCCACCTTGCCGGACATCATCGACCCGCCCGCCGAAGCCTTGCCCGAGCATCTGACCCCGCAGGCGAAGATCACCCAGCAGCTGCGCTTCATCTTTATCGGCCTCAAGCACTGGCAGGGGTTGGGCAGTACCGAATAACCGCAGCCACCCCCATCTCCATGTAGGAGTGAGCCTGCTCGCGATAGCGGTATGCCAAGCGAAGCATCTCTATCTGACACACCGCTATCGCGAGCAGGCTCACTCCTACAAAGGTGCAGCAGCGACGCATTGATTTGGTGCATGACAAATTCTTCACGCACCAAAACCTTCCAGAAACTTCCCGCCTGTTGAAAGATCAGCCACGCGCCGACAGTCATTTCCTACAGATCGGCCGATTGGCGCGGCCCTTGCTCTAGCCTGATCATTGTCCATTGCTGGAAGATTTCCGATGCTGGTGATTCACCGCAGAATCGACCCTCAACCCGTCTGGGCCGCCGAGTTGCACCTGACCTTCGAAGCGCGCAGCAAGAGCCGTTTGCGCTGTTTCAGTGCCGAAGGCGAAGACGTCGGGTTGTTTTTGGAGCGCGGCCAGCCGCCGCTGTTTGACGGCGAGTGCCTGCAAGCCGAAGACGGCCGCATCGTGCGGGTCTGCGCCCGCCCCGAGCAATTGCTGCACGTCACCTGCGCCAACGCGTTTGAACTGACCCGCGCCGCCTATCATCTGGGCAATCGTCACGTTGCCCTGCAAGTCGGCGATGGCTGGTTGCGCCTGCTCGACGATTACGTGCTCAAGGCCATGCTCGAACAACTGGGTGCGCAGGTCGTTGCCATCGAAGCTCCGTTTCAACCGGAACACGGCGCCTACGGCGGCGGCCATCACCATTCACGCCATGGCGACGAAGACTTCAATTACGCGCCGAAACTCCATCAGTTCGGCGTTCGCCTGTGAATCCGGCCTGGGCGCTGCTGCGCCTGGCCAGTCCGCAGTTGCCGATTGGTGGTTACAGCTATTCGCAGGGCCTGGAAATGGCGGTGGACAACGGCCGGGTCAACAACCCCGACAGCGCGCGCCGCTGGATCAGCGATCAGTTGCTGCTCAACCTCGCGCGCTTCGAAGCGCCGCTGCTGCTTGCGCATTGTCAGGCGGCCGCCGATGAACACTGGGCCGAGCTGCTGCAGATTTGCGAACGCCATCGCGCCAGTCGCGAAACCCGCGAGCTGCATCTGGAGAGCCGGCAGATGGGCTACTCGTTGCAGCAATTGCTCAACGGCCTGCCGGAGCTCGACGCACCCGCGCGTTGCTTCCTTGAGCAATGCGCCGAACCCCATCTGGCCCTTGGCTGGGCACTGGCCGCGCGTGCCTGGCAGATCAGCCCGCAGGATGCCCTCGCCGCGTGGCTGTGG
>Ga0196970_1002234_pt1 | contig 10510 bp, 9 predicted proteins | sample S1v_513CmetaG_FD_148672 | JGI IMG/M metagenome (GOLD analysis project Ga0196970, IMG submission 148672) | Soil microbial communities from Anza Borrego desert, Southern California, United States - S1+v_5-13C | ecosystem: Environmental > Terrestrial > Soil > Desert | place: USA: California... | reverse complement strand
CATGGACCGGTTCCGACAACGATTTGCAGTCCTAATTTGCGCGTTGAAGTGTCTCAAAATCGTTGACACGTTCCGCAGGGCGCTCAAAATCGATCCGAAACCCGCTGACGTAGCCCAGTTTCCGGAAAACCAGGCTACTGGAGCAGGTTCCAGACGCATTTTGAGCACGCGACGCCTATCACCAGGCTCAAAATCGATCTGAAGCCCTGTGGATCCCTGTTTGGGGTCCAGAGCCAGGGGATACGTTGCGGTCATATCTCCAGTGGGTGCCGACCGAGGTGCGTCAGGTTCCCCCGAAAATCCTTGCATCGTTGGTGCGAGCGGTGACTCGTGCCCCGGAACCCGCATGCTTTGATTGCTCGGGTCACCGGCCGTGCATGAGCGGGACGAACCGGGGGCATCACGCAGCCAGCAAATTGAGAGCGCCGACACCATAAGGTGCGGCGTCCTCAGCTGATCGCTTACTCCTCTTCCTCGTCCTTGCCTTCGCCTTCGTTCTCGTCGGTTTCGCTCTCGCCTTCGGGACCATTGCTCTCCTTGCGCCGCTTGACATACTTACCCACATTCATAAAGATGCCAGGCCAGAGCGGTGAGCCCTTGGGCACGTACATCGTATAGTACAGTTCCTTGTAGCCGGTATCGATGGTCAGCCCGTACTGGGCAAGCAGCGTGATCAGGTTGACCCAGGCGCTGGTGTTGCCGGCGTAGCGGTTGACCGGCAGGGCGGTCGTGTCGTTCGGGTCCGCGGGCCTTACCACCACCATGTCGGTCCCTCTGATCAAGTTGGCATGGACCCGCTGGACCTGATTGCCCGGAATGCCCGCCAGCTTTGCACAGCGCAGCAGGCGGTTGTCCGAGGCGGCGTTGAACTCGTAGTGGGCAGGGGCGTGGGCCCAGGCAGCCGGCTGGTGCGCATTGCCCTTGATGATCTCAGCATCAGGGTCCGGAGCCAGGATATCCTCAGGCTTCAGGTTCAGAAAGATGTCCATCACGGACTTGCTCAGGACTTCCTTCATCGCGGCAGCACCGATCTCTTCTGCCCGGACCTTCGCGGCTGGCGTCAACTCCGGCTTCGCAGGTTCCCCACCCATACGCTTCTCCCCCTTGTCGTATCGACTATACCGACCTGGGAAGATCGTATCATAAAATGTAGAGAAGAGTCGAATCGAAAGTCTCTATATACAGAGTATTAGGAAATCTATGACGGCGTACGGATCATTGGGATGCCGATATATTTGTCGTTCTGCAGGTCGGGGTTATGAGAGCCGGACAATTTACCGCAAATTCCCCTGAAAATAGCGGAGCGGTTAGGAGATTTCGAGCCATTGTTTGCCACGGATTTCACGGAACTGCACGGATTAACCCAGCCTAAGCACCATGGATCCCATTTCGGTGCCAAGATCCCAATCATGCCCGGCGCCGACAGGAGAAGAAAAGACCTCACCACCCGAAACGGCGGTGAGGTCTCTTACACTACTTAACGGTAATGTTCAGGTCCTTGATCATCTGGGTGTAGGTGTCGAAGGTGGACTTGATCAGGGCGCCAAAGTCGGCGGAGTTCTTGTAGATGACCGGCTGGAACGCATCGGCCATGCCCTTCTTGAAGTCGGGGTCCTCGGAGATCTTCTTGAAGGTATCCTCATAGAACTTAACGATCTCGGCCGGGGTACCCTTCGGCATCGCAACGCCCTTCAGGGAGCCCGGGTTGGTGAAGTTGATGCCCAGTTCCTTCAGGGTCGGCACATCGGGCAGGGACGGGTCCCGCTCAGGCGTCGCAGTGGCCAGGATGCGCAGGCGGCCGCCCTTGACGTGGGGCATCAGCTCGGACGGATGGCCGGGGCCGACATCGACCTGGCCGCCGACCATGGCGGTGGTGGCAGGGCCGCCGCCGGCGAAGGGAACGCCGGTGATCTCAGCGCCAGCAGCCTTGGCCAGCGCCCGCACGGAGATATCCATCAGGTTGCCGACGCCCGAGAGGGCGGCGTTGACTGGCTTGGTCTTGGAAGCGGCCATCAGTTCCTGCATGGTCTTGTAGGGCGAATCAGCCGGCACCACGAAGAGCACGGAGTGGGCCGAGAGGAGCGAAATCGGGGTGAAGTCCTTGATCGGGTCGAAGGTGGCGGTCCGCAGCTGCGGCGCGATCAGGTCTTCGCCGGAGCCGTAGCCCATGAACATGGTGTAGCCGTCGGGCTTGGCCTTGGCGACGGTGTCACGGCCTTCCCAGCCGCTGGCGCCGGGCTTGTTGACGACGGTCAGGGGCACGGAAACGTGCTTGGACCAGACCTTTTCAACCACACGGGCGAGCACGTCGGTGGAGCCGCCGGCGGAGTAAGGCACAATCATGGTCACGGGCTTCTCAGGCGCCCAGGCCTTGGCCTGAGCGGCAGGGGCCGGCGTGGTGGTGTTACCGGCGGGCGGCGTCGCTTCCTTCTTGGCACCGCCGCAGCCGGCCAGGAGCAAGGCAGCGGTCAGAGCCACACCCATTGCCTTATGGAACCGTTTCATGAGTGGATCCCCCTTTGTGAAGTATGAAGCATATCATCAGCTAGATCGCAGCGGACCGCTTACGGGAGCGGAGGGCCTTGACCAACTGGCTGATCACCATGATGGCAAAGACGCCGAGCAGCACAGCCGAAATGGGGCGCTCAACGAAGATACCAAGGCTGCCGCGGGACATGAGCAGCGACTGCCGGACGGAGTTCTCGATCATCGGGGCCAGCACGAAGGCCATGGGCAGGGGGCCGGGCTCGAAGCGGAACTTGCGCATGAAGTAGCCGACGACGCCGAAGAAGATCAGCACGAAGACCTGGAAGACGTCGTTGGACGTGCTGTAGACGCCGATGACGGTGAGCAATACCACGACAGGTCCCAGGATGTTGAAGGGGACCTTCAGCAGTTGGACCCAGAGGCCGACCAGCGGCAGGTTCAGGATCAGGAGCATCACGTTGCCGATATACATGGAGGCGGTGACGCCCCAGAAGACTTCGGGGTGCTCCACAATCAGGAACGGGCCGGGGGTGACGCCCTGAATCAGGAGGGCGGCGAAGATCATGGCGATGGACGAGTTGCTGGGGATGCCAAGCGTCAGCAGGGGGATGAACGAGGCCGTGGAGGCGGCGTTGTTGGCCGACTCCGGCCCGGCGACGCCGGCGATGGCGCCCTTGCCGAACTCCTCGGGGTGTTTGGAGAGCTTCTGCTCGACGGCGTAGGAGGCCAGCGAACCGAGCACGCCGCCGCCGCCGGGGAGAATGCCGACCACAAAGCCCATAATCGAGCCCCGGAGGATGGCCCAGCGGGACTGGACCCATTCAGAGGCGGTGGGGAAGAGCCGGCCGATTTTGGTGGTGACCGTCCCCATCACGTCGCTCTGCTCCAGGTTGTAGAAGATCTCACCGAGGCCGAAGATGCCCATGGCCAGTGTGGTGAAGTCAAAGCCGCTCTGCAGGCCGACGCTGGCGAAGGTGAAGCGCAGCTTGCCGGTAATCGGGTCGAGGCCGACGCTGGCGAGGATCATACCGAGGGCGAGCGTGAGGAGCCCCTTGGAGACCGAGCTGCCCGAAAGGAAGACCGCCAGCACCAGGCCGACCAGGGTCAGCGAGAAGTACTCGGGCGGGCCGAAGCTCAGCGCAAACTCCGCCAGGGGCGGGGCGATGAACGTCAGGCCAATCACGCCGATGGTGCCCGCAATAAAGGAACCGATGGCGGCGATGGAGAGCGCTGCGCCGGCCCGGCCCTTCTGGGCCATCTGGTAGCCGTCGAGCGTCGTAATGACGGACGCCGCCTCGCCGGGCAGGTTGAGCAGAATCGATGTGGTGGAGCCGCCGTACATCGACCCGTAGTAAATGCCGGCCAGGAAGATCACCGTGGTGGTCGACGAGCCCATTTGATAGACCACCGGCAGCAGGAGCGAAATGGTGCCCGCCGGGCCGAGGCCGGGCAGCACGCCGATCGCCGTGCCCAGCAGGGCGCCGAGGAAGGCGAAAAGCAGGTTATTTGCGCCGAGCGCAATCCCGAAGCCGTCTATGAGTCCTTGAAAGATTTCCACGCCGTTCCCCCCCTCTGGTCTAGAACCCGAAGATCGACTCGGGCACGTACACGCCGAGCAACTGGACAAAGAGCAGGTACATGCCGGCGGTGCCCAGCACCGTCACCAGGATCGCCCGGCGCCAGTGGACCCGCTCCACCAGGAACTGCCAGAGTCCCAGGAAGATGAAGGTCGAAGGCAGGTACCCGAGAAGCTCCAGTGTGCTGGCGTACAGGATCAGAAAGGTGACGGCCAGCAGCGGCTTGATCCAGGCGCCCTTGGCCCAGAACGGGCGGGGCTCGGGGTCGGGGCCGCGTAAGCTCCACAGCCAGACAGCGCTGGAAGCGACAATCACCAGCGACGCCAGGAACGGCAGCAGACCCGAATCGGGAACCCGCAGCGTGCCCAGCTTCAGCTCGGCGTAGGCGTAGTAAGCCGCCGCGAGGGCCAGGACGATGAGGGTTACCGCAGCGATCCGATCGTGCTTCTTCATGCGTCAGGTCACCTCGCCTGCATTACTTACGGATGCCCAGGGCCTCTGCGTTGTAGATGTACCGGGGCCGGACGCCGGTCAGGGCATCCACCACACCCTGTGCGGTGGTGGTCGACATCCGGACGACGCACTCGGCGGTCTGGGCCGCGCTGTGCGGAGAAAGAATCACGTTGTCCAGCTGTAAGAGCGGGTTGTCCGCCGCCGGCGGCTCCTGCTCGAAGACGTCCAGCGCCGCACCGGCAATGGTGCCGTTCTGGAGGGCGGCGATGAGGGCCGCCTCGTCCACCACCTCGCCCCGGGCGAAGTTGACCAGGAAAGCGGTGGGCTTCATGGCAGCGATCAGCTCGGCGCTGACCAGCTTGCGGGTCTGCGGCGTCAGCGGGGTGTGGAGCGAGACCACGTCCGCCTGGCGGAAGACATCGGCCAGGTTCTCGACCAGCGTGATGCCGTTGGCCGCCGCCACGCCGGGGTTGACGTAGGGGTCGTATGCGATCACCCGCATGTCGAACGCGCCCCGGGCCTTGCGGGCCACCAGGGAGCCGATCTTGCCGGTGCCGACCAGGCCGAGGGTCTTGCCGTCCAGGTCGACGGCCTTCAGTTCGCCCCGGACCTTCCAGTTGCCGGCCCGCATGGCCCGGTCGTTGTAGAGCGCCCGCTTGGCCAGGGCGCCGATGGCAGCCACCGTGTGCTCAGCCACAGAAACGGCGTTGGCATCCGGCGTGTTCAGGACAAGAATGGACCGTTCGGTCGCAGCGGCCACGTCGATGTTATCCGGTCCCACGCCGTGCTTGGCGATGACCTTCAGGTCGGGCGCCGCCTCGATGATCTCCCGGGGGCAGCCGGCGATGCGGACGATGATGCCCTGGACACCGGCCAGTTCGGCCTTGACCGCTGCGGGCGAGGGGTCCTTGGCCACGATCACTTCGAAGCGATCATCGAACAGCTTGAAGCCTTCTTCATGGATGGGCTGCAGCATAAGAACCTTGATTTTATCCGCCATGTGAGTAGTGGCGCCTCCTCTTACAGGGCCGCACGGTAGATCGCTTCTACCTCGTCGACCGTCAGGTTCCGGGGGTTGTTGTCCATGAGACGGCGGGTGGCATGGGCGAACTCGGCCATGGCCCGGATATCTTCGGCCTTCACGTCGAAGACCGACATGTGGGCGGGAATGGACAGGTCACGGCAGAGGCGGGAAATGGCGGCGACAGCCGTTTCGGCCGCTTCCAGGTCGCTGAGCCCGTCCACCGGCTCGCCGAGCAGCCGGGCGACCTGGGCGAACTTCGCCACGTTGCCCTGGATGTTGTACGCCAGGACATATGGCAGCAGGGTTGCGTTGGCGATGCCGTGGGGCACGTGGAACTGGCCGCCCAGGGGGTAGGCCATGGCGTGCACGGCGCCCGTGCCGGCGTTGCAAATGGCGATGCCGGCGTACAGGCTGCCCAGGGCCATGTCGGTGCGGGCCGCCAGGTCGGCGCCCCGGAAGACCGCCGTGCGGATCGACCGGCCGATCAGGCGGATCGCTTCCGCAGCATAGAGGTCGGTGGTGGGCGTCGCCTTGACGGAGGTGTAGGCTTCCACGGCGTGGGTCAGGGCGTCCATACCGGTCGCTGCAGTGACCCGGGCGGGCACGGTCAGCGTCAGTTCGGCATCGATGATCGCCACTTCCGGCATCATATAGGGGCTGATGATGCCCTCCTTCACCTGGGTCCGGGTGTTGGTGAAGATGGCGTTGGGCGTCGCTTCAGCGCCGGTGCCGGCCGTGGTCGGAATGGCGATGACGGGAATGCCGGGCTTGGGCACCCGGTCGGTGCCGAAGTAGTCGTAGGCGATGCCGCCGTTGGCGGCCAACAGGGCCGCAGCCTTCGCCACGTCGATGGCGCTGCCGCCGCCGAGGCCGACCACGAGGTTGGCGTTTTCGTCTTGCAGCAGTTGGACCACCGGGTCCAGCGACTCGGCGCTGGGCTCGGCCATCACTTCACCGTAGATGGTGCAGGTCAGGCCCTGGGCGGTCAGGAGATCGGCGAGCCGCTGGGGCGCCCCGGTGGCCATGAGGCCCCGGTCGGTGATCAGCAGCACGTGGGTGGCGCCGAGGCGCTTCGCCTCAGGGCCGAGCTTGGCAACGGCGCCGGGCGCCGCCCAGATCACCTTGGGGGTCCGGAACGGGTAGATCGGTAGCTGCATCATGGCTTTTGCGCCCCCTCTATGCTTGGTGGCCCACGCCCGACAGGCGGGCGGCCAGGGTGATCGCCTCGATCATGCTGCCTTCGTCGGCGATGCCCTTGCCGGCGATGTCAAAGGCGGTGCCATGGTCGACGGAGGTCCGGATGATGGGCAGGCCGGCGGTGACGTTGACGCCGTCCGAGAAACCGGCCAGCTTGATGGGGATATGCCCCTGGTCGTGGTACATCGAAACGACGGCGTCGAACTGGCCGGCCATCGCCTTGGCGAAGACGGTGTCGGGCGGCCACGGGCCGGTGGCGTTGATGCCGGCCTCCTGGGCGGCGTTGACGCCGGGGATGATCTCCTTGATCTCCTCGTCGCCGAACATGCCATTCTCGCCGGCGTGGGGGTTGACGCCCGCCACGGCGATGCGGGGCTCGGCGATGCCGATGCGCTTGAGCGTGGACTGCGCCACGCCGATGATCCGCCGGACCCGGTCGGCTGTGATCAGGTCGAGCGCCTTACGCATGGAGACGTGCACGGTGACGAAGAAGCAGCGCAGGGTCGGGGTGACCAGCAGCATGCTGTAGTCCTCGGTCGCCGTCATTTCGGCCAACAGTTCAGTGTGCCCGGGGTACTTGTAGCCCGCCATGTGCATGGCTTCCTTGTTGAGCGGCGCCGTGGCGATGGCGTCGACCAGGCCCTGTAGGGCCAGGTTGGCGGCCACCTGGACCGCTTCCACCGCCGCCTTGCCGCCCAGGGCGCTGACGGTGCCGATCTGAATCCGGTCGACCGGAGCGTTCTTCAGGTCCAGCACATCGACGGTGCCGGGCACGAACTTGGCTTCGGCCACCGAGGAGACGGCCCGGACGTCCACGCCCAGGTCCAGCTTGTTCGAGATAGCGGCGAGCCAGGCAGCGTCGCCCACCACCAGGCACCGGGCAGCCGCCTGTGTTCGAGGGTTCTTGACGGCCTTCAGAATTACTTCGGCGCCGACACCGGCGGGGTCGCCCATACTAATGGCGATGATTGGCTGATTTGACATAGGACATCTTCCTCTCCAAAGGAGCCGGCTTTGGTTATAACGGTAAGCTCTTCGAAGGGGCCGCCCACGAGGGTGCCTACGGGAATCCCGGGCAGCAGTTCGGTGCGCAGCCGGATGGCCGTGGCACCGAGCAGGCGGCAGACAGCGAGGGCCGTGTCGCCCCCGGTCAGGACCAGGGCGCCGGACCAGCCTGTAGCCAGAATCGCGCCGGCGATGGCGCCGAGGCGGTCGGAGATGGTCCGAGCGGTCTGCACCATCTCAGGACCAGGGTTCATGGCGCCGGGGACGATGCTGGTGGTCACCACGGTGCTGCGGCGTGCGTGCAGGTTGCGGGCGGCTTCGGCGGACACCCGGACCACCTCGTCCGCAGCCTGGTGTGCCGGTCCGGTCAGCGCCGCCGAGTCAGCGATGATGCAGGCGGCACCGGTGCTGGTGCAGTAGCGGTCAATCTGGCGGCGCAGGGTCCCGCTGACCGAGCCAGCGATGGTCAGCATGGGCTGGGTGACTTCTGCACCCGCTGCGGAGCTCTGGGCTTCGCCCGAGGTCAGGGCCAGTTGCCGTGCCAGCCCCGCGGACCCGGTCCAGATCACCGGCAGACCCAGGGCCTGCACACCGGCAACCAGGCTCGCCAGGTGTGCATCGGTTACGGCGTCGCAGATGAGAATCTCGGCGCCATCGGCCGCCTGTTTGTGCAAGACCCGTGCCAAGGTACTGGCGTCCGTTTCCAGGTCGGCCAGGCCGACCTGTCCGATGCGCCGGCTGGTCTGGCTTGCCAACAGGTTTGCGATGCGGGAGTCACGAACGGGGGTGGTCGGGTCACGGACAACCTCGGTCTCTTCCAGAGGCGTCCCGTGCATGTAGTGCCGCCCGTCTACGGTGGTCCGGCCGGCCGCCGGGAAGGCCGGGGCGAAGATCGCCAGGCGCCCGGGGAACTCGTTCATGGCTGCGTCCAGTTCGGCGCCCAGGTTCCCCCGCAGGGTCGAATCAATCTTTTTGTAGACGGCCCCGGGTTGCTGGGCGGCCAGCATGCGGGACCAGTCCGTCACTTTCTGTCGTGCCAGTGCGGGAGCGTCGTGCCGGCTCTCGGTGACGCCTACGATGACATCCGCCTGCGGGTGGGCGCCCGTCTGAGGATCCAGGAGCACCAGCGCCTTCAGACCTGCATATACGAATTGAATTCCCGTGTCAGCAGCGCCAGTCAGGTCGTCTGAAATGATGGCTATCGTCCTCAATGCGCGATCCCATCCTGTTGTTACTTTTCTGGGGCGCCAGGCTGTATGTGCAAGTCCCGTGCCAACGGTTTTTCAGGGGGCATGTGGATACATTTTTTACCGCAGATTACGCGGATTATGGGATTACGCAGATGACACAAACCCAGGTAGCGGTGCCGGGCCTATATATGATTAATGACCCGGAATGCCTACCCAAGCTCGATTCATGTCCCAATCTGCGTAATCTGCGTAATCTGCGGTTAAAACAATGTCTCATGCCCCATCTCGATCGATGCAGATTGCAGCATACCAGACGCAGCAATATGCAACGGTCTGATGCAATACGCATCATTAGATCCATCTTCTCTACGGTGAAGTATTTCCGAAGACGGACCATCCCGCTCATTCCTTCGGATGATCGTCTGTCGCGAAATACAACAAAACCCGTTGCGAATTGCAGCGCTCTGCCGCAAAACGCAACGGGTCTTTGCAACGATATCCTAGGCCAGTTCCACCAGGCCCGCAGCAGCATAGCCCTGCAGCACCTGGAGCAGGTCAGCCCGCACCTTGTCGCTGATCGGGGCGACCGGCCGGCGGGCCGGGCCTACGGGAATACCGGTCATGTTCAGCGACTCCTTGAGCACCGAAGGCAGCGTGCCCGAGGCGAACAGGTTCCGGATGGGCGCCAGGTAGGCCTGCGCTTCCTGCGCCTTGGCGTAATCGCCGGCCTGGAAGTGGTTGTAGACCGAGACCACCACTTCGGGCAGCAGGTTGGCTGTGGCGGCAATGGCGCCCTGACCGCCTGACATCAGGCCCGGCAGGATCAGCGAATCGGTGCCCGCCAGGACCGAGAACGACTTGTCCGTCGCGGCGATATACTTCAGGATGTTGTCAAAGCTGCCGCTGCTGTCCTTGATGCCGACAATGTTGTCGATCTTGGCCAGCTGGGCAACGGTGTCGGGGTTGAGCGCAGTGCCCGCCCGAGCCGGGATGTTATAGAGCACGATCGGCAGATTCGTGGCTGCCGCCAGCCGGGTGAAGTGGACCTGCATTTCGGCCTGGGTGAAGGGCAGGAACCACGGAGTGATCACCGAAAGCGCATCGGCACCGATCTTTTCAAAGGCCTGGGCCAGCGCAATCGTCTCACGGGTGGTCACGCCGCCGGCGCCCAGGTAGACCGGCACCTTGCCCGCCACCTCGTCAACGACGATCTGGGCGACCTGCACCTTCTCCTCGAAGCTCATGGCGAAGAACTCGCCGTTAGTACCGAGGGCAAAGACACCATGGACGCCGCCCTTCAGCATCCGGCGGACCAGCTGCCGGAGCGCCTGCTCGTTGATCTCTTCGGCAGCTGTGAACGGCGTCACAATCGCCGGGATAATCCCCTTGGCCTGAAACATGTGCGACTACCTCCTCATATTAGGAACGTGCACCCGCACCACTACGCAAGTACCGTGCCAGTCTCAGTTTCAGCGGCGGAGGCGGCGCCAGAGCGTGGTCCGGTCGACGCCAAGCCGCCGGGCTGCCCGGGTCACGTTGCCGCCTTCGGCCTCCAGGATGCGTTCGATGATGCGCCC
>Ga0196970_1002233_pt1 | contig 10515 bp, 10 predicted proteins | sample S1v_513CmetaG_FD_148672 | JGI IMG/M metagenome (GOLD analysis project Ga0196970, IMG submission 148672) | Soil microbial communities from Anza Borrego desert, Southern California, United States - S1+v_5-13C | ecosystem: Environmental > Terrestrial > Soil > Desert | place: USA: California... | reverse complement strand
CGGCGATTGCAAGACCAACCTGCCGAACGTGTGGGCGGTGGGCGACGTCGTGCGCGGCCCGATGCTGGCCCACAAGGCTGAGGAAGAGGGCGTTGCCGTGGCCGAGCGCATTGCGGGCCAACACGGGCATGTGAACTTCAACACAATTCCCTGGGTCATATATACGTCCCCGGAAATCGCCTGGGTGGGCAAGACCGAGCAGCAGCTCAAGGCGGAAGGCGTCGCTTACAAGGCCGGCACCTTCCCGTTCATGGCCAACGGCCGTGCACGCGCTCTCGGCGATACCTCCGGCATGGTGAAGTTCCTGGCCGATGCCAAGACGGACGAGATCCTCGGCGTGCACATCGTCGGGCCGATGGCTTCCGAACTGATTTCGGAGGCGGTCGTCGCGATGGAATTCCGTGCGTCGTCGGAAGACATCGCCCGCATCTGCCACGCTCACCCGTCCTTGTCCGAGGCGACGAAGGAAGCCGCACTGGCGGTCGACAAGAGGTCGCTCAACTTCTAAGGAGCCACGCATGCGTCACCTGATCCTGTTGCTGCCGCTGGCAATCGCCGCATGTGCCACGACAGGATCGAGTGACGGCGTGATCGCGGTTGAAACCGTAGCGCGCGGACAGCCGGTGACCGGTGCGAATTGCGCGGTCAGCACCGGTTCCGGCAACTGGAACGTGGTCACGCCCGCTTCCCTGAACATCGGCAGTGCCAACGGGGACCTGCGGGTGATCTGCAACAAGCCCGGCTTCCGGACGTCCGAAATCGTCTTCCGTCCTTCGAATCCCTACGGCTCCAGCATGGGTGTCGGCGTCGGCGGGGGAGGCGGCAATGTCGGCGTCGGCGTGGGACTGAGCTTTCCTGTCCGTTTCGGCGGCGGCACGTATCCATCGAGGGTGACCGTCGACATGAATCCCCAATAAGCCGGACGGGGCACGCCTGTCGACTTCGGGCAATACAGGCATAATTGTCGCGAATTGCCGGGTTTCAATGATCAGCATGAATGGGCGAGACACTCTCGCCCATTTTCATGTCGGGCGCGGGCCTGCATGGACGGCAGCAACCAACGAAATAGTCGATATGAACGTCAGGGAGTTTTACGCGCACGCGCTCGCGCAGCGCGGCTATCAATCGGATGAGGCGCAGTTGCGTGCAGTGGAACGGCTGCAGCAGTGCTATGACGAGTGGGTCGCCTACAAGTCGCAGCGGTCGAACCGCTTGAAACGGTTGATCAGCCGGCCGGAAGTTCCGCGCGGCCTGTATATGTGGGGCGGCGTCGGGCGCGGCAAATCCTTCCTGATGGACAGCTTCTATTCGGTCGTGCCCGTGGTGCGCAAGACGCGCCTGCACTTCCACGAATTTATGCGCGGCGTGCATCGCCAGCTCGACGACCTGAAAGGCATGGCCGACCCGCTGGATGAAGTGGCGCGCCGCATCGCGAAGAAGTACCGCCTGATCTGCTTCGACGAATTCCACGTGTCGGACATCGCCGATGCGATGATTCTCTATAACCTGCTCAAGGCATTGTTCGATAACGGCGTGACCTTCGTCATGACGTCGAATTACGTGCCGGATGCCTTGTATCCCGACGGATTGCACCGCGACCGCATCCTGCCGGCGATCGGTCTGCTCAAGGAAAGGCTCGACGTGATGAACGTCGATGCGGGCGTTGATTACCGCAAGAGAGTGCTCGAACAGGTCGAGGCCTATCACACGCCGCTGGGGGCCGCCGCCGATCATGCATTGCGCAATGCGTTCGCCAACCTGGCCGAAACCGCGGACGAGGATCCGCACATCCGCATCGAGTCGCGCGATATCAGGGCGCTGCGCCGCGCCGGCGGCGTCATCTGGTTCGATTTTGCCACCTTGTGCGGCGGGCCGCGTTCGCAGAACGATTACCTGGAGATTGCGAGCCAGTTCCACACGGTGATTCTTTCCTCGGTGCCACGCATGTCGGCTGCCATGTCCTCCGAGGCACGGCGTTTCACCTGGCTGGTCGACGTCCTCTACGACCACAAGGTCAAACTCCTGATGTCCGCCGAGGTCGAACCCGATCAACTCTATACGGAAGGCATGCTGGCCAACGAATTCCACCGGACGGTATCGCGCATCATTGAAATGCAGTCGGCGGAATACATGGAAAGCGAGCGGCGCGACGTCGCCGGATCGCTGACATGACATCCGGCATGAACAGAGGCCCAGGAATGCGTACTTGCACAATCACTATCGCTATCGCCTTGATGACGGCGCTGTCCGGAACATCCTCGCTTGCCCAGGCCAGCGCCGAAGCGCGTGCTAGCGTGTCCAAGCGTTTTCCGCCCGGTTCGATCCGTTCCGTCACTGAGGCCGACGTTGCGCTGGCGGACGCATCGGCTGAGCGCGCCGACATCGAAGCGCGTTACCTGGCCGATGAGCAGGCATGTCATCCGAAGTTCTTCGCCACTTCCTGCATCGAGCAGGCAAAGGAGCGCCGGCGTGCTGCGCTGGCGGCGGTGCGTCCGGTGGAAATCGAGGCCAATGCCTTCAAGCGCCAGGCCCGCGTGACGGAGCGCGACAAGGCGCTGGCCGAACGCCTGGAAAAGGATGAAAAGGAACGGCAGGAGCGGCAGGAGGGGGATGGCCGCCTGCCCGCCGCGCAACCCGGATCGAAGGCCGATGCGCCCGCAAGTCCGCCGGGGAAGGTGCAGACGACGATCTTCGACGACCGCGTCGAAAAGCATGAGGCGAAGATGAAGCAGCGGCAGGCCGAGGATGCGGCCGACGCTGCCAAGCGTGCCGAGAACATCGCCGCCTACGAGCGCAAGCAGCAGGAAGCGCTGGAACGCCAGAGAAAGGTCGCCGAGCGCAAGGCGGAAAAAGAGCGCAAGCGCAACGGGAAGGCGGAGTAACGCGTTCTTACACTGCGCGCTTCATTTTTCCGATGGAATAAGCCTTCGGCTCGGCCGGCACTTCGGCCAGTTTGACGATCGCGAGCGTGCAGTTGTCTCCTGCCGCGTCGGTCGTCCTTTCGCGCGCCTTGGAGATCAGCATTTCCGATGCCTGGCGGGGGGAATTCATCGCAATGGCGGCACCAAGTTCGGCATCCGAGAGGTAATGCCACAAGCCGTCTGAGCAGAGCAGGAAGGCGTCGCCCGCCTTCAGTCCGTCAACCCTGCGCAGCGTGACCTGCGGCTCCCGGTCATGGGAGCCGAGCGCACTGACAAGCACATTCGAGAGACGGTGGTTCCGCGCTTCTTCCCGGGACAGCTTGCCCTCGCGCACCAGCATTTCAACATAGGAGTGGTCTACCGTCCGTTCGATGCAATTCGGCCCGTCGAAGCGGTACAGGCGGGAATCGCCCACGTGCGCCCACACCGCGCTGCGCTCAGGGGTGATCACGAGCGCGACCATCGTGCTGTGCGGGTTTTTCTCAGAGGAGAAGGATGTCAGCTTGATGATCGTATGCGCGTCGTGCGCGATCGTTTCAAGCATCTTGCCGACGTCGTCGGTGAGCGGGGAGAAGTGGTCAAAGGCTTGTTTCGCGGTGCGGATGACCTGCTCGGCGGCCAGTGCGCCCCCGCTCATTCCACCCATCCCGTCAGCCAGGATGGCCAGGACATAACCGGGCGCTCGAGGGGCAGCGAACAGTGCTGCGCGGTCCTGCTGCTCCTTGCGGTCGCCGATATGCTGCCCTGTGCCTGCTTCGATCTTGTAGGGGCTCATGAGGGTAGGTGGGGTACACGTCGTCGGGAAAAAATTATTGCATGCAGAAAATTTCACACGTACCCTTGTTCCCATTTGTTACAACTCTTGATGCTTGTTCACGCACGCGGGTTTTTGTTGCCCATAAGCATCGCGCTGCAACAGTGCTAGCCGAGCAGGGTATTCACTCTTAAAATACAAGTTACTGAGCGCATTCAACAACGACATCATGATTCCATCGGAAGAGATACAGCGAAGAATCGTCGAACTGGAGGTAGAACATCGCGATCTCGACGCAGTGATCGAACTGCTTGCGCGTGATGTCCTGCATGATGAGATCCAGTTGCGGCGTCTGAAGAAACGCAAACTCCAGCTGAAGGATCATATAACCTTGTTGAAGATGCAACTCGTCCCGGATATCCCTGCCTGATCCGCCGGGACCGCTTCACCACCCGCCCGCCGCACCGCTTTGACCGACAATTCCGCACCGACGCCCGACCCGGGCATCCACGACGCCGACATCGAGCAGTTATTTGATATCGAGGGCCCGCTCAGCCAGGCGGTGGCCGGCTTTCGGCCTCGCCAGTCACAGACCGAAATGGCGAAAGCGATTGCCTCGGCGATCGCCAGCCAGTCGGCCCTGATCGCCGAAGCAGGCACCGGCACCGGCAAGACCTTCGCCTACCTCGTCCCCGCGCTGCTGTGGGGCGGGAAGGTCATCCTCTCGACGGGCACCAAGAACCTGCAGGACCAGCTCTACCTGCGCGACATCCCCACTGTGCGCAAGGCGCTTAGTGCGCCCGTGTCGGTCGCGCTGCTCAAGGGGCGCGCCAACTATGTCTGCCACTTCCATCTGGAGCGGACGCTGCAGAACGGGCGCCTGACCTCGCGCGAGGACGTCGGCTACCTGCGCGAAATTTCCCGCTTCGTGAAGACCACCAGCTCCGGCGACAAGGCCGAGCTATCCCGCGTGCCCGAGGCGGCGAGCGTGTGGAACCTCGTCACCTCGACGCGCGACACCTGCATGGGCGCCGAGTGCCAGTATTACCAGGACTGCTTCGTCATGAAGGCGCGCAAGGAAGCGCAGCAGGCCGATGTCGTCGTGGTCAACCACCATCTCTTCTTCGCCGACGTGGCGCTCAGGGATACCGGCGTCGCCGAACTGCTGCCATCGGCGAACACGGTCATCTTCGATGAGGCGCACCAGTTGCCGGAAACCGCAACTTTGTTCTTCGGCGAGACGGTCTCGACATCCCAGGTCCTCGAACTGTGCCGCGACGTGCTTGCCGAGGGCCTGGCGCATGCGCGCGACGGGGCGGACTGGGCAAAAGTCGTCTCCACCGTGGAACGGGCGGCGCGCGACCTCCGGCTTGCCTTTCCTCAGGATGTCGTGCGGCTCGCCGCGAACCAGATCGCCGCGTCCAGCCCCTTTTTCCCGGCACTGGAAAAGCTGCAGGATGAGCTGCACGGCATGATCGCCGTGCTCGAAACGCAGGCCGAGCGCGCGGAGACCATCGAACAATGCCGTACGCGCGCCATCGAATTGTCGGACAAGCTGGCCGCATGGGAGGGCGCGCAATCCGCGAACCCGGACACGCTGCCCCCGGAAAAGGAGCGCGTGCTTTGGGTGGAAGCCTTTTCATCTTCCCTCCAGCTGCACCAGACACCCTTGTCGATCGCACCGATCTTCAGCAAGCAGCGAGAGGGATCGCCGCGAGCCTGGATATTCACCTCCGCCACCTTGGCCGTGAAAAATGATTTCAACCACTATGCCTCGCAGATGGGGCTGTGGAACGAGCCGGCGCAGTCATGGCCGAGCCCCTTCGACTACGGCAAGCAAGGCCTGTTGTACGTTCCCGAGAATCTGCCGCAGCCGAACTCCCTGGATTACACGGACGCGGTGATCGATGCAGCGCTGCCCATGATCGAGGCCGCCGGCGGGCGTGCTTTCCTTCTGTGCACCACGATACGCGCGGTCAACCGGGCCGCCGAGCGGCTGCGGGAAGAATTCGACAAGCGCAAGCTGCCGTTTCCCTTATTCGTGCAGGGAGAAGCGGGCCGCACCGAACTGCTCGACCGTTTCCGCGCGGCCGGGAATGCCGTGCTCATCGGCAGCCAGAGTTTCTGGGAGGGCGTGGACGTGCGTGGCGAGGCGCTCTCGCTCGTCATCATCGACAAGCTGCCGTTTTCACCGCCCGACGATCCGGTGCTCGCGGCACGCATCGATGCGCTGGAGCGGAAGGGGCTGAACGGCTTCGTGCACCATCAGCTTCCGGCTGCCATCATCAACCTCAAGCAGGGGGCGGGGCGCCTCATCCGCGACGAAACAGACCGCGGAGTGCTCATGATCTGCGATCCGCGCCTCATCTCGAAGCCTTACGGCCGGCGCATCTGGCAAAGCCTGCCGCCCTTCAGCCGCACGCGCGACGCCAGCGTGGCGAAGTCCTTTTTCAGCAACGCGCAGCAGGACTCCCCGCCAATGCAGGTAGGTTAAGGTAACATTGTCCCCGAAGCGCATGCATGGACTCGCTATACTTGCCAGCGGGCGATGCGCGCGGTAACCGCATGTGCAAATGAAGAGGGGACATGGCTGATCCGGTGGTTTCTTTGGTTCCTGTGCGTGGCGGCGATCTTGCGGTGGGCAAGCCATTGCCTCAGGCGGTCTACGACTGGCACGGCAACCTCCTTCTCGCCGCTGGCTGCATGGTGGAGAGCCAGAGCCAGCTCGACGGGCTGATCAACAACGGCTTCATTCAGGACTCGGCCTGGGATCTGGCGCCGAAACCGGCGAGGGACCCGTTGCTGGCCGGGACCTCGCGCCGCCCGGCCGCAACGCCGGAAGCCCCGCCCGATGCCGTGGCAGCCAATGCAAACAAGGAAGTCGTCGTCGGCATGGACGATGTGCGCTGGTACGTCGGCGAGACACTCTATTTGCAGCAGATCGACAATCCCGCGATCCGCTATACCGTCCGCCTGATCGGCTTCGTGCGCAACAAGACTGTCCTGGTCACGGCACCGTCGGTCGACGGCAAGCTGGAGTTCGTGCGGGATGGCCAGACCTTCATCGTGCGCGCATTCTCCGGCAAGAAGGCCTATGCCTTCGTGACTTCAGCGGTGAAGTCCGTCCATTCCCCGCATCCCTACCTGCATCTCGCATTCCCGAAAGAAGTCCGCTGTACCGTTGTGCGGCGCGGCGTGCGCGCGACGGTCAAGCTGATTGCCGCGGTGACGTTGGAAAACCCCGAACGAACGGGAGCGGCGGTGCTCACCGACCTCAGCATGGGCGGCGCCTCGGGAACCATGAAGCAGATACTCGGGCAGAAGGGGGAGGAGGGGCAGATCAAGTTCAAGGTCCATGCAGCGGGACAGGACGAGTTCCTGAACCTGAGGACGGCACTGCGATCCGTCGCGCCGTCCGAAGGGGGCGACGGCTACAAGCACGGCTTTGAATTCCTCGATGTCTCGATCCACGACCGGCTGATCCTGTCGGCCTACGTGCACCAGATCCTCGCCGAGGGAGACTAGCCCTCCCGCCCGCAGGCAGGAGGGCAGGGAGCTTACTTCTGTGGCTGGATCACCACCTTGCCGGTCACCTTGCGGGCGGCCATGTCATTGAGCGCCTTGGCCGTATCGGCCAACGCGTAGCGGCCGGAGATGTGCGGCCGGATCTTTCCTTCTGCCATCCAGCCCATCAACTGCATCATGCCCGCCAGGTTTGCCTTCGGTTCACGCTTGGCGAACTCGCCCCAGAACACGCCCACGAGGGATGCGCCTTTCAGGAGCGGGAGGTTGAGCGGCAGCTTCGGGATTTCCCCATTGGCGAAGCCGATGACCAGATAGCGGCCGCGCCACGCGATGGACCGGAATGCCGGCTCGGCATAAATGCCGCCGACCGGATCGTAGATCACATCCGGACCCTTGCCATCCGTCGCGGCCTTGATCGCCTCGCGCAAGTCTTCGTTCGTGTAGTTGATCGTTGCATCAGCGCCGTGCTCCTTGCAAACGGCCAGCTTTTCGTCCGTCGAAGCCGCCGCAATCACCCGTGCCCCCAGCGCCTTGCCGATCTCGATTGCAGCAAGCCCCACGCCGCCCGCGGCGCCGAGGACCAGCATGGTCTCACCGGCCTTGAGCTGTGCGCGGTCGACAACGGCGTGGTGCGACGTTCCGTAAGTGAGCGTGAAGGCGGCGGCAGTGTCAAAATCCAGGCCGGGCGGCAGCGGCACGACGGCCTTTGCCGGCACGGAGATCTGCTGCGCGAACGCTCCGAGGTTGACGAAAGCAAGCACCTTGTCGCCAGGCTTGTAATGCGAAACGCCCTCGCCCACCGCGCGCACCACGCCGGCGAGCTCGCTGCCCGGCGTGAAAGGCAGTTCCGGCTTGAACTGGTATTTGTTCTGGATGATCAGCACGTCGGGAAAATTGACGCCTGCCGCATGGACATCGATCGCGACCTCGCCAGGCCCCGGGACGGCATCAGGCAAGTCTTCCACAACCAGTGTGTCCGGCAGTCCCCAGGTTTTGCAGACGATCGCTTTCATTGTGTCTCCTTGATGGTTTTGGGCTAAAAAAGAACGGTCGTTTCATTTTATTCCTGTGCCGCAAAATGTCAACAACAACGCCGGGCGGGATGATCCCTTCGGTTAAAATTCGCTTATGAAAATTCTCGTTAGTAACGACGATGGTTACCTTGCGCCAGGAATCATCGCCCTGGCAGATGCGCTCAGGCCCATTGCGGAAGTTGTGGTAGTTGCGCCCGACAGCAACCGCTCCGGAAGTTCGAACTCCTTGACATTGGACCGGCCGCTCTCGGTACACCGCGCGGAAAACGGTTTCTATTTCGTCAACGGCACCCCCTCCGATTGCGTCCACGTCGCGCTGACCGGCGGACTGGCCTTCAAGCCCGACCTCATCGTGTCCGGCATCAACCAGGGACAGAACATGGGCGATGACACGCTGTATTCCGGCACCGTTGCCGCGGCGACCGAGGGATTCCTCTTCGGCATACCTGCCATTGCGTTCTCTCAGGTGGAGAAGGGCTGGGCGCATATCGATTCCGCTGCCCGTATCGCGCGCGAATTCGTCGAGCGCGGCTTCGGCATGCTGCAGCAGCCCTATCTGCTGAACATCAATATCCCCAACCTGCCTTACGAAGAGATCAAGGGCGTGCGCGCCACCCGGCTGGGCAAGCGCCACGAGTCGGAACCGGTCATCAAGACCGAGGATCCGCACGGGCGCCAGATCTTCTGGATCGGGCCTGCGGGCAAGGCCAAGGATTCTGGTGAGGGCACCGACTTCCACGCTGTCTCGCAGGGCTACGTGTCGGTGACGCCGCTGCAGATCGACTTGACGCACACCTCCCAGCTCGAGGTGCTGAAAAAAGGATTGTCATGACAACCGGGGACAAGCGCTTTCCGTTGCCGCTATCGTCCGTTGTCGAGAAGCCGGGAAAGACCGGCCGCGCGGAGCCGGCTTCGCCGAAAGTAGCGACGCCTCAGACCGCCACGCAGAACGCTGCGCAAAATATTGCACGGGTCCGGGCGAGCGCGGCGCCGGCCGTCCCGGCGCGCGCGCCGCAGCCCGTTGCCCCGGTCGCCCGCACCGAGCCGCTCGTCTCGGACGCCGTCCGTGCGGCGATGGTTGCGCGCGTGGCGAGGCAGGGCGTCAAGGATGCGAAGGTGCTGGCGGCGCTGGATGCCGTGCCGCGCCATCTCTTCGTTCAGCCTGCTCTGGCGAGCCAGGCCTATATCGATGCATCGCTGCCGATCGGCCACCACCAGACGATTTCGCAGCCCTACATCGTGGCGCGGATGATCGAGGTGATGCGCGCCAACGCGAACGGCGGCGTGCTGGACAAGGTGCTGGAGATCGGCACCGGTTGCGGTTACCAGGCGGCGGTGCTGTCGCTGGTGGCAAAGGAGGTTTATTCGATCGAGCGCATCAAGCCCTTGCACGAACTGGCCAAGTCGAACCTGCGTCCGCTGCGGATTGCGAACATCCGCCTGCACTATGGAGATGGTATGCTTGGGCTGCCTCAGGTCGCCCCGTTCGACGGTATCATCCTGGCCGCTGCGGGGCTTGAGGTTCCGCAGGCCCTGCTCGAACAGCTCAGCATCGGCGGAAGGCTCGTGGCGCCGGTCGGCGCCCGCCACCAGGTCCTTCAGCTCATCGAGCGGGTCGGGAAGTTCGAGTGGACGAACACAACGCTGGAAGATTGCCACTTCGTTCCGTTGCGTCCCGGTGTTGCGTGATCCTGTTTCAGATTGAAACGCATGCCGACAGTTCGTCGCCAAATTGTTAACTTTATGAGAATGAAAAAAGCACGACTTGTTTTTCTGGTTGCTCTGCCGGTGCTGATCGCCGCGTGTACGACTGCACCGCGCCAGCCCGCACCGGTGATCGATCGCCCGGTGACGGTGAAGCCGCCGGAGCCACCCAAGCCCGCGCCCCAGCCGGCGCAGGCACCCACGGCACCCAAGCAGTCCGATCGCGGCTACTACATGGTGCGCAAGGGGGATACGCTGATCCAGATTGCCCTGGACTTCGGCCAGAATTATCGCGACCTCGTCGCCTGGAACAATCTTGCCAATCCGAACGACATCAAGGTTGACCAGGTATTGCGCGTACTGCCGCCGGAAGGCGCAGCGCAGACCGGCAGCGTCGCTACTTCGTCCGGCGTGGAGGTTCGACCGCTGACCCCTGGCCCGGGCGGCGCTGTTCCGAACAAGACCACGCCGAAGGGCGACAAGCGTCCCTATTCCGAATCCGCGTTGGCGGAATTGCAAAAACCCGAGGCACCACCTGTTCCGGCCATACCGCGGCCGGAACAGGCGAAGCCAGCCG
>Ga0196970_1002232_pt1 | contig 10528 bp, 9 predicted proteins | sample S1v_513CmetaG_FD_148672 | JGI IMG/M metagenome (GOLD analysis project Ga0196970, IMG submission 148672) | Soil microbial communities from Anza Borrego desert, Southern California, United States - S1+v_5-13C | ecosystem: Environmental > Terrestrial > Soil > Desert | place: USA: California... | reverse complement strand
GAGGTAAACAGGAAAATGGAGAAAGGGGTAATAAGGCAATAGGGCGTAATGTGCGATAATAGGGAAGAAATACCAGTTTAACGAGGTTACATGTCAGCAGCAGCGACCACACCCAGCAACCAACAAAAAAGCCCTACCCCTAAAAGGTAAGGCCTTATATCAAACAATCCCACTAACCCTATTGACTCATAGTTTCAGCGTATAGGTAGTTAGCCCGACTTATTAGCACGTCTGCAACAAACTGGTATTTCCGGTTTAGTACTTTGTCCCTTTGCTTCATTGCTTCAAGGTTTATCCTGCTGGTTACTTTTTCATACAGGCCAATTAGTAAACTTGTATCCGCTGTCAATACCATATCGCAGGCATTAGGGGTATTAATCCCTATAGTACGTAGTACCTTGTTATGGAATTGCTCAATAGCTGCGTTATTGGCTGCAATGGCTTTTTTGTCTTGGCTGGTTATTACTGTTACTGATTGCATAGTCTGTTAGTTTTTTATGTGGTTAGAATCCGTATACTGCTATATAGCTTAGTACCATAATAGCTAGTGATAATGCTGATATTACTATCACGTCTTTGTTTCTTTTAATCATAGCTTGTTAGTTTAATTAAGTGCAATATACGCCCGACTATTTACTTTCCTAATCATCTTTGCCTATACCCGTATAGGGGTTAGCTATAGGGCCATGTAAAGCCTTTCCCAGTACCGCATATACCTACTATACCCTTTCCTCTATACTGCCCAATAGCTGGCACCTATACCCCTATATGGTGTTATTATGCGGTAGTGTGGTGTATGTGCCCTATACCCTGTTGCCTGACCATGTGAGGTACGATTAAAGTAACTTTAATACCCTGTGTGGTGCATACCTGCCATGCCTCACATATGCCCGATCAATAGGGGTATCAGGCCACACAAGCAAATAAGGTTTATCTATAGGCCCATAGAGGCAGACTATTATAGATAACGCTTATGGGGGTATAGAAATAAGTTATAGAGTTTGAACAGGTGGCCCCTTGGACATGCGACACTACAGACCAAAAAATCCCGGAAAAAATTTACCTGTAATATTTTACGGACAAATTAAGCCCCTATACTCCCCGGTATGCTTCGTATAACCCCCGCCCTGATGATTAAAGTTACTTTAACTCTTGTAGTGACTCACGGTTACAGGAAATTACCCCACCCGCCTTTTAGGTATCTTAAGTTGTTCGCCAAATATGGCTACGTACTCTTTAAAAAATTCTATGTTGGTAAGTATGGTCTGCATTACTATTTTTGAGTATCTGCGTCCTTTATCTGATCTGCGCCTGCGTCTTACTGAAATATCCCGTTGTACTTCTTTATACCATGTATCGTAATCTTTGTTACCACGCCACTGGTTACAGGTAAAACAGCACGTCCTTATATTACAGTGTTCGTTTGAACCTCCTTTTGATCTTGGTACTATATGTTCGGCTGTAGGCTTGTACGGTGGTGGTATTGGCCTTTCGCAGTAGCAGCATTTATCCATGTAGTAAAGTTAAGTACCTTTATGTTTAAACTAAAAACTTGCACGTTATGAGTACAATTTATTTGCTTGCGTTAATATTAGGGTGTGTTATCGTAGCCACCACCGGACTGATTGTTTTGTTTAAGTACAGTGATAAGATAAAGTATAACGATGGGGAATATGATGTATACGGCAGTAAGCGTATGCCTGTTTCCTTACATCATCAGTTTAACTTCTCTATTAAGTTTGTGTTTGAAGGATTGCTGGTTAGGTTAAGTGAGTTTGAGTGTCAGAAGTTGGAGTTGCCTGCTGTCATCCCCAGACACGTTAAGTTGTTTGGTTTTACTTTTTACAGGAAGCCCCGGTTTAGTGAGATGATACTTACTAGGATAGTACCAGAAGGTGCAGGGTTATGGGTAGATCGTTTTAAAGGTATGGGCGAAGTTAAATGTGTGGTGAGCTTAGTTGATGGGAGTTGGATACCTGAACGGGAAATAGTTATTATGTGTGAGCTGGCCCAAGGTTGTCTTACTGCGCTTGATAGGACACGATATGAACCGGTTAGTGAGATACTGCGGTTTAAAGTAAATAAGTACAGCAATCACCGGTATGGATTACCCGATTACGAAAATACCCCGCCGCCGCCCGAAAGTAAAGGATTGCCTGATATATTAGTTAGTGGTAATCGTGTTGTGTCAGACAAAGGTTAGTTTATGGCTAATACACCAATACGTGAGGGTAGGACTGTTTTACACAATCTGCGTACTGGGAGTATATTTCTTGCTACCCGGAGTATTGCAAGGAGTTTTACTCCACACCAATTAGCACAAAGAGAGATCATAATAGTTTGTGAACTATCTTTGCCATACATTAAAGTACCACAGGAAGAACGACATAAATATCCATAGTATGACCAAGAAGAAATTAGATCACAAGTCGGATGACAAATACCCGGCTAGTAAAAAGAAGGTTGAGAAAAAAGAAAAGAAATCTGGGAAGACTAAAAAGATAACTGGTAGATCGGTTATAGAGCTTGACGGCGATTTATACGATGATCTTAAGTAAGCTGTGTGACTTTCCATTTCTCTTAAGAGCCTGCCTTTCTAGGTGGGCTTTTTTATTGATAAAATATTTTGTTAATGGTTTGGTCAGTTTAGTGAATGTGACTATATTTGTATTCTTCTAGGCGAGTCCAAAAACTCCAAAAACCCTTGGCTTCTTATCAGGTGTGCCAAGGGTTTTCCTTTTTAATAAATTATCGTATCTTTGACTAACAGAGGGTTTTAACAAGTTTTACTCCCTAAGAAACACCTGATAAGTTTCCCACAATAAAAGTTTTAGTTCTTAGTAGTTAAATCCTTATGTTCATAGGCAGTGCAGTGACACCATAAATGCCAAACTTCCATAGGGAAATATATTGTAGGTAAAACCAGTGTGGGCAATGTCTGACGGCTTGACAACCCACGACCTCGAAGTGTTAACCCAAAAAACTTCCCTACACCCGTTAGATAGCGGTACTACTGTTGAACATTTGATTACTGCCTTATCAGTGCAAAGCGGCAGTAGGAAAACCCCAAGGCTTCGAGGGATATAGAAGCCGGTATGCCCTTAACCCAAAAAACCGTAAATTTACACCGATTGTCTTGTGATATGAAAGCGTGGCCGGGTTTCTACCCGGTCTTTTTATTGCCGATTAAAGTTACTTTAACCCACTATCCCAATAATTAATATCTTTGCTGATAACAAGCCCGTAAACCAATTCAGACAAAAAATTAATACCATATGCCATACGCAAATAAACACAAGATGCTCAAAGGAAAGATAGTCAACTATCAGAAGGGCGTCCCAAAGCCACAAAGAACCGTAGAACAGGCTATAGAAGTATCTAAAAAGATTTGCGGATTATACGCTACAGGAAAGTACACATTGGAGCAGTGCTGTAAAAAGTACTTCGTTTCTCCCGGAGCGTTTAGAGCTTGGGCGTGTTCTACTATAGATGTAGGTAAGATGATTGCCGAGAAAAAGCCACTGCCCAAAAGGTTTATTCTTGCCGTACACAACATGTACAAGGAGTGCATACGCATAAACCAAGAGAGCTACATGGATTTGGTAAAGGGAAAGGCCAGAGCCGGGTTGCTAAAGAAGGTAGAGGGGTATGAGGTACAGGAAATTCAGGAAGACTACGAGCTAGACAAAAGAATGTACATAGAGGACGAAGACGGAGAAAAGATAAAAAATCCTGACTTTGGTAAAATGGTCATGATTAAGCAGAAGATCAAGAAGTACGAGCAAGCTCCTGACACCACCGCTATTACATTCGCCCTTACCAATGCAGACAAGGAAAACTTTAAGGAGCGCAAATTTGTTTCTCAGGACACTACTGTACACATGGACGAGGGTCTTGAGGGTCTTAAGAGTCTTGAAGACGTTAAGAAGAAGCGTAAGCAAATGGAATTTGAGTTGGAAAAGAAGCGCAAGGAGTTTGAGGCAGAGGAAGTAGAATATGAAGAAGTAAAAGACTAATCACTATGCCAAAAGGAAGACCCAACTCCGTTGTAAGCAGGCTACAGCTACAACACGAAGAAGAAGCACTTAAAAGAGTAGAACAGGAAGAAGTAAAACTACTTCAGCGTAAACTATGGCAGCTAGACCCGATGCTGTGGCTAAAAGAACGTTTTAAAGAAGACCCGGCCCACTTTAAATGGAGTATGATGCCGGGGTACGAAAACCATGTATGGGATGGCTCTAAAGACCCGATGTATAGAAGCTGGCTGGCTATAGCTAAAGGGGCTGCTGACGGTAAGCCTAACTGGGCCGGAATAGAGGCGGCGACCGGCACAGGTAAGACGTTTACTTTGTCAAGAATAGTATTCTGGTTTCTTGATTGCTTTGAAGATAGTCTGGTAGTAACGTCAGCTCCAAAGCAGGCCCAGCTAACCTTACACCTATGGTCTGAGATTTCCAAAGCGTTCTATAAATTCAAGCGTATACGACCCAAAGCTGCCTTATACACATTAAGGCTGGTAGTAGATGATACTAAGGCCGGGGACGAAGATTTTGACCCGGATAACCCAAACTTATCCAAGTCTTGGCAGGCAGTGGGCTTTGTATCAGGCGTAGGTTCAGTGGAAGAATCAGCTACCAAGGCTCAGGGGTTTCACCGTAAGGACATGTTAATCATTACCGAGGAAACACCGGGTATGCCAGATGCCGTAATGACGGCCTTTAAAAACACGTCTATTGCCGGTAACAACCAGATATTGGCGGTGGGTAACCCAGATAGCCAGCTAGACCCTCTGCATACATTCTGTACACTTAAAACCGTACACCACTTTAGAATATCTGCCTTGGACTATCCAAACGTGGTATTGGGTAAAGAGTTAATACCGGGAGCGGTAACGCAGCACTCAATAGATCGTAGAGCTGTAGAGTACGGAGTAGAGGCACCCATGTATAAAAGCCGTGTACGTGGTATATCACCTGAACAGGATACGGACTCTCTTATACAGAGGTCTTGGATACTTAACTGCGTAGAACACGAATTACCTTACGACTATAGCTACCATGCTGTAGGAGTGGACGTAGCCAATTCAGAAAACGGTGACAAGGCAGCATTGGCTTGGGGCAACGGCAACCAGTTAATGGAAGTACACGATTTTTCTTGTCCTAACGCTACCCACTTAGCCTACAATTTGTTTATGGAGACGCACGAGCTACGGGAGAAACATTACACCAATTACAATACTCGTAAGTTATATGAGTTTGATATAATGCCGGGTATGGTAGGCGTGGACACTGTGGGAGTTGGGGTAGCTACCTTTAACGCATTACTGGATGAAGGATTAGAGCCTGTATCACTTTCCGGTGGACAATGGGAAGATTGCATACCAGAGGAACTATACCGGGATGAAAACGACATAGACGGCTCTGATAAAGACAAGTATAGAAAGCTGTATAAGTTCCAAGGCTTGCGATCTCAAATGTGGTGGGAGTTAAGGGAAGATTTAAGACAGGGAAAGATCAAGATTAACATTGATGACAAAGACCTGCTTTCCGAGATCATAAAGGAACTCATAACCATAAAAGTTACTTACAGGGATAACTTCATAGCCGTAGAATCTAAGGACACTCTCAAGAAGCGTTTAAGCGGTAAATCACCAAATAAAGCTGACGCCATAGTGTACTGGAATTGGACACGTAAGGGCTACAGGCTTTACGGAGGGGCTATGCCGGTTGTCGGCTAAGAAGACTATCTTTGTTTACAATTAAAGTAACTTTAATTATGAAACTATTTGGGTATGAGTTGCGCCGCCACAGAACGGAGTCGGTAGCTGACGCACCACCATCAAGAGATGCGGAAATACTGAATATGGCTGCTAAATCCGTAATGGAGGAAGAACTACCGTCTAGGGGTGGACGCAGCACTGAATTACCAGCAGACGGCTCATTATACGGACTTATCATGTCCGAGATGAATACCATAAAGCCGGGGTTTGACCCAAAGCTGATAGATATATGTGAGTATTTGGCCAAATTCAACGGTGATCTTTCTTACGCAGTAGACAATATAGTACAACTAGGTAATACCCCAGCCACTATAACATTCGATGACTCTGTTACCCCGCAACAGAAAAAGGAAATGCTCAAGTTCCTAATGGTCAATGAGAAGAAGATATACCCCGGAGGTATGAACTCACTTCAGAATGATTTGTTTGCTCAGGCTGCTATAGGTGGGGCTATAAGTGCCGAGATGATACCTAGTAATGGTTTGGATAGGGTGGCTAAAGTAGCTTTAGTTTCCCCAAAGGATATTAGGTTTAAGTACAACCCAAAGACCTACGACTACGACCCTTACCAGAAAGCCAATACTATAGTAACTTCTGGTACTGGGGTAGACCAACTGAAGAAGCTAAACCCGATTACTTACAAGTACTACGCCATACGCAGGTTTAACGATAACCCACACGGTATACCACCATTTATAGCAGCGTTTGAGAGCATAGAGATAGAAAAGGACATGCTCAAGAATTTCAGACACATCATAAGAAAGATGGGTCTTTTTGGCTTTTTATCGGTAGTTCTAGCCGCACCAAGGCGTAAACAGAACGAGACGGATGATGAGTACTTAGCCAGAACCAAAAAACACCTACAGGATACATTACCAGAGATCGAGAAGGGGTATAGCAACGGTATATCACTTGGATACAAAGGGGCTATAGAGTTTAACCTAGAGTCCTCTACTTCCAATGTCCAAGGGGCTAGGGACATGTTTAACATGATAACCGAGATGAAACATGCTGGTTTTAAGCAAGACCCTTTGATGCTAGGTAGGAACTTTAATGTAGCTGAGACTATGGCTAGGGTAATCATGGCCAAGCTCACTACGCAGGTTGCCAACTTTCAAAGGAACGTAGCCAATTTCCGGGCAGATGTTTACATGATGATGCTACTGCTGGGTGGTTATAAGCTGAAGACTGTCTATGTGGATTACGCACCACCTATGATTGGAGACAGACTTAGGGATGCTCAGGCATATGCAGCCGAGATAGAGAACGAGTTAATGCTACGTGATAAGGGCGTACAAAGCCAGCAAGACGCAGCTAACGAGCTTGGATTTGAAGAAGCATTTGCAGACAGGGACGTAGACTACACGGTAGCGCACCAAGACGAAATAAGCAAGATAAAGGCCAAGCCATCTGCTACAGACCCCAAGAATACTAAAGACCCATCTCAGGCTTCAGACGCTACCGCTGCCGGAGCTACTAACTATAGCAGCATAGAAGAGTTTTTGCATCAGGGAGTTCCAGAGTACCCATACCTTGATGTGTGCGACTGTGCTAATCATTCTATGTCTTACGATGTAGAAGATGCTAGTGATGATTTAGCTAGGCTGTCTTCTTTATACGGAGAGGCTATAGTCAAGCTATTTAAGAAATCCGTAGACCGGGCCATGCTCAAAGTAGCTGAGGCGCTGGCAGAATTTGGTACAGGAGTCAGTCTTCAGCAAATAACTGATAGAATATTCTACATACTGTATACTGAATGGGGGGCAGGCTTTACAGTGGCCCAGAAAGTGGTAATACAGAAATGGGTTAGGCAAGTGTACAAGTTTTTCCGGGAAGACGCTACTATATTCGGTACCGGGGCCAAGGTTACCGATGCTACGTTTGGACTATTCGATGTTAGGGCACTTACTTACTTCCAAAGATCGGATGAATTATACCTAGGCAAGTTTATAACTGATAAGGACACTCGCAAGAAGATCACGGAGTTTATTAAGGAGAAGTACCTAAAGGAAGGTATAGCTATAGGAAACAACAAAGAGGCTATAGACGAGTTCAGAAGTCAGCTAGGAGACTTGATAGAGATGGAAGACTGGAAGATACGCCGTATAATAGACACGTCAGTTAACCGTATGCGTAATTTCGGTGCTGTAGCTTTCATGCAGCAGGCCGGTGTAGAACAGTTTGAGGTTAGGGGTATAGTAGATCACAAGCAGTGCAGGTACTGTAAAGAGATGCAGGGCAAGAGGTTTAACGTAGTTACAGCGTTTAACCGGGCAGAGAATTACGTTAAAGCCATGCCTGAACTAGTGGGGGCAGAATTTCCATTTATCACTACTGCTTTTAAGGGGGATGAAGGTTTTGCTAGGTTTAAAGCGTCCACCCCTGAACAGCTACAGGCATCAGGAGTAGACCTACCCCCCTATCACGGACATTGCAGAGATGTGATAATAGCCGTTTTATAGTTATCTTTGTTATTCGTCTGGTTTAAGTAGTGGTAGCTTAAGCATAAAAGGCCGGTTTGTTCCGGCCTTTTTCTATTTTTATGAAAAACAAGTTAACTTCGTGTTATGGTAACGATCAATGACATATTTAAGGACGGGTTTAGGCCAGACCTGAAAAAGAAATTGGAGTGCCTAGACGATAGTGACTGTGTGGGTGAGTCCGAGACTGCCAAAACTTGTATAATACCGGTAAATGATTGCAAGGACATAGTTCCATACCTGCCTGAAATGTATACAAAGCAGAGGGGAGGTAACAAGGACAGCAGGATAACCAATTAAAGTAACTTTAATAATTATAAAAAATGTTAATACTTCCTAAGAAAAAACAGATATTCAGGGAAACCCTACGCTTTGATGCTGCCAAGGTTACAAGCGGAGAAACGTTATTTTTAGGAAATGCTGGTTTTACTTTGGGCAGGCCAAAGACCATAACCCAAAAAGAGCTTGATGACTCCATAATGCAGCTAGGGTTCTTTGGTGGAAGCGCTGACTCTAACAAATTTTGGTCAGACGCTAACAGAGACAATATCATACCCAAACCTGAAGATTACGTAGACGTACCTATGCGCTTTATAAGCGAGGCCATAGTAGGCGGGGAAAGTTGGAAAGCTACTGACTTCAGAGTGCCGGGGGTTTTAAAGGCGTCAGTACCCTTGTTGAAAAACAAGACGATGTACAAAAATCACGAACAGGAAGTAGATAACTGGGTAGGCGTAGTGGCAGACCCTTACTACGAGCCATCCTTTTCTCAGGAAGCCATAGAGGTACCAGCCGGTATAAGCGGGTTTGCACGTATAGACATAAAGACAAATGCTAAGGTGGCCAGAGGCTTGCTTATGGGAGCCATACAAAGCAATAGTGTTACCCCGGTAATGAAGTGGGAGTCAAGCCACTCATTTGAAACACCGGAGGAATTTTACAGCAAGATCGGTACTATGGCGTCTGACGGCCAAATGATACGCCGTATGGTGCTGGAAGTAGAAGACTATTTGGAAAGCTCTCTGGTATGGTTAGGAGCTGACCCATTCGCCAAAATAAAGAACAGTGACGGTACTTTGGTCAACATAGATCGAAGCTCTGTTTACTTCTCTAAGGCCAGTGATACTGAGAAGAACATTGTTCAAAAAGAGAAAAAGTTTTTTATTACGAACACCATTGACGAAAAGATTATATCTTTGTCGAAGCAACACTATAGCAAACAACATTCATCAGAACCACCTAAACAGGATAACAACATGAAAAAGTTTTTTCTCGCATTTATAGCGGCGTTTGGACATAACCTTAACCTCAGCTTCAAATATACGGATGGCATGGAGCTGTCAGAAGCTCAGGAAAAAGAGCTTACTGATGCCCTTTCCAAGCTGGGGTTAGCCAAAACAGCGGAGGAAACTGAAAATATTAACCTTGGTACACAGGTACGCTCACTAGCTCTGGCAGCAGTGCAGAAGACTGATGCAAACGCTACTACGGTAGACCTCACCAAGTTCTTTACAGAGTACGGCTTCGTGGCTAATGCCACGTTGTCAAGTCTGGAAGCCGCTAACACTGCGATTACCGAGCTTACAACAGCACTCAAAGTAGACGTTGCCCAGCTCAAACCTACCGTAGTGTCTTTGCAGGCATCAGCGGAACTGGGTAAAAACTATCTTACCCTGAAACGTGACGAGTGTAAGCGTCTTTACGGCCTGTCTGTAGGCAAGGACAAGGAGGACGCAGCAGTACTGGAAATGATTGGTAAGTCTGAAGGGGCGGTGCTGGACGGCCTGCTTAAGCAATACGGCTCTACCAACTCCATGAAATACAGTGTCTATTGCAGTACGTGTAAGTCTTCAGACCACATTGAAATGCGTAGCTCCATAGCTTCAGAGGGTGATGCTGATGAGTCTATAGACGGTAGTGGTAGCCTGTCTGCTCAGGATATGCGTGACAAATACCGTAAGCCGGTTATGTTCATGAATACCGGTAACAAAAAAGAGGAAGCATCAAAATAGTTTGAGTTTTCAAAATAAAGTCTCATTTTTGTAGAACAATATTAAAGTAACTTTAAACAATCATAGCCATGATTAATACATTAGGCGGTACTACCAAAAGGATAGTTTACAGGGAGGAAGATGGAGTCATAGCAATAGGCTTCCCTATTTCCGGCTCTAACGTCATAGGTGACTTTGACGCTAACATGATGGTGAAGCTGAACGATGACGGCAGCGTATCACCTGTAGCCGCCTCTACAGACATTCCGTTTGGTAGA
>Ga0196970_1002231_pt1 | contig 10529 bp, 29 predicted proteins | sample S1v_513CmetaG_FD_148672 | JGI IMG/M metagenome (GOLD analysis project Ga0196970, IMG submission 148672) | Soil microbial communities from Anza Borrego desert, Southern California, United States - S1+v_5-13C | ecosystem: Environmental > Terrestrial > Soil > Desert | place: USA: California... | reverse complement strand
GGAACCATTTGATGAGTTCCTTTTGCGGGTGATGCTTGCTGATGCCATCGGCATTGCGCACCATCGCCAGCAAAACGGATTGCTGCATATAGCTGAGATCGAGCACCCAATCATTGAGCACGTTTTTCTTAAAATACAATCGAAGGGCAGCATTAATCGCCCAGCCGACAGAGGTGCTTTCATTCCCTTGCTTTTCGATAAGCAAGGATACGAGATCATTATCAAGCTCAACGGAAACCATTGTCGTATTAGAAATTTGCAGCGGCATCGGCCTTTTCCCTCTCGTCGTGTTCCTTGATCGCGGCATCGATGGCTTCACGCAAGCTCGCACCATGGGACCAGATACGGGCCTGCGTCGGGCCGACTTGGATTGTGAAATTGCGGGTCGCATCGTCGAGCGAGATCGTGATGTGCGTGGCACTGCCATCCTCGACATAACCGCAAAGAGCCCTCAGACTGTCGATGCGGGCGCTATCTTCGGCACCGCGATCATTGAGCGCCTCGACGACGCGATGCACGATGAGAGGGTGAAAGCCGTGCATTAGCACGGCGTCAGCATGAACGCATTGCTCGCCTTCAAACGCGCCGATAGCATCTGTATGCACCTGGTTTGGCTTATCTGCGGGCTGCGTTCGATGTTTTCTATATTCTCGTTTCATTACGCTGGTTTCCTTGATGTTGCCACAGGGGTTATTTCGGAGCCGCGCTCTTGTCGCAGCCCGGCATTTTCAGGCAGGTTTCATTATTGCCCCGCGCTGCCTTCCATGCCTCAAGATCGTTATTGATCAAGTGAGCTTGGCTCTCTCGCTTGAAGGGCACGTATTTGAAGCCCGAGCCATCAACGACAGAAGCTCTTCCCGTCGGAGAGCACCCACTCAAAACCAGCATCAACGCAATGCTGCTTAGCATCCATGCTATTAAAGGTCGCATCTTTCGCTCTCCGTTCTGCTATGTATTGATTTGCTTTCGCGATATTGATCGCGATCTGTTCGGCCTTGCCGCGTTCCTCGGCAGCCTTATCGCGGCGGTCGAGATAGATGATAGCGCCCATCACGACGCCGGCAGCAGCAACCAACATGAGGAAATATTTGGTCATTAGTGTGCGCCTCTCAATTTGAAAGCCCGGCGCTCTTTGATGATTACGACCGAAATCTTTCGCTCTCGCGCAAATCTCTTTGCGGTGCGCTTCGCATGCTCGAAAGCTGACGTTGATGTGATGATGCGGCCATTAACGATGACCTCGTTAATCGCTCCGCTGCGCTGGAATAGGGCCACGCCCTTATGTCCGGGATAATCCATGAGTCGCCCTTGATGTTGCATGATCCCCTAGCATGGAAAAGGGGCCTTATTCAAGCCCCATTTCCTCGTACCGCCGCATCTTCTGCTTGGTTATGTTAATCTCGTCGAGCCAGTAGCTCGCTCGGCGTGCTGCCTTGGCTAGATCATCCTGAGCGCACGCGAGGCCGTGGCGTTGATTGGCGAGGCGCTTCTTGTAGCCCTCGTATTCGACCTCGTCTATGCTGCGATCATCCGGCATTTTTGGCGGCAGCCTCAGCCTTGATCCGATCAACGACCATATTGAAGGCTTCCAGTAGAGAAGCAATGATATGCTCGCCAGATACCGCCGTTGCTTGCTCGCTGCGCTTCCATTGCGTTTCGAGAGCTTGCTCTACCTGCGAATGAATTCGCAGCGGGTCGGCTTGCGCAAAGGTAGCAAGCTCTTGAGTAATGCCGCCAGTATAAAGGATCATTGTTCCCGGAGTCTGATCGGAATTCGTATGCGGCATTATTCCGATAATGGTATCAGCCCGAATATAGGCATAACGATCGTCTTCGGTCTTAATCTGGATAAAACTCATGATTTGATAATCCTTTGCTTTGGAGTTGATGGCGTTTCGCCGGGGTTGAAATTCACGATGCACGATGGGATATAGACGAGCTTGGTTTCTTCGTTATTCTTGCCATAATGCTGCCGGCGCGTATGCGCTGATCGCACATGCATCGGCATCGTCCGATGATCGCCTTCGGTATATTTGACAGTCGACCCATCGGAACGGTAGACATGGCCGATACGCAGATAGCTATATTGCGAGATCGACGGCTTGCCCTTCTTAACCCGAGCCTTATTCAAAGCCGGGAAAGTATGAACCTCACGCTCAATCCCCTTCATATTCATAAGAACCAATGCCATATTAATTGCAAGGAAGCAAGGACCGAGTGCCATCTGTTTGATAATGGGGTTGGTATCTTTTTGGTATTCGACCCGCCATTCCCCGATGCAAGGCGTGATCCTGAATTTGTCTTCATAGATCGCGCCTAGCCCGCTTTTGCAAAAGTAGAACGAATAGGTCGCTTCAATGCCCTTATCGGTCTCTTTCAGCATCACGAATTCATGAATTGGCTCCATTTCCTTGAAGCCGAGTAGCGTGCCGACGAATTGAGCCGACTCAGCTTCACGGACCTGCCATTCCAGTCGCATCTCAGGATAAGGTAGTTTGAGAATGTCGGCTTCGATCATCGCCCGAATAGCAGCAACGCAATCTGATCGGTTGAGCATCTCGATTGCATCATTCTGCACGACGAATGCCGGGAGCTTTTCCATGGCGAGCATGATATGCATGCCGTTCTTGGTATCGTCGGTCTCAATCGGCGTATTTGCCCGGAGAAGATGGAAGCGGCTAAACACGGTCATCGAAGGCCACCCAAAAGATCAGACATAGAAGGATGCCGACCAAGCCGACAAAGATTGCGAGGGCTTTCGCCTCATCGTAGGACATCGTTGCGCTCCTGTAGGAGGGCGAGCACGGCAAGCGTCTCGCTAAGGCAGTTGGCAATCTCCATAATCGCCGTGCGATCAGAAATCGCCCCTGTGGCAAGCATGCCCGCAACATGATGCATGCGGGCAGACTCATTAGAAAGATATTCATGAGCGAGTACTTCGGCCCGCTCAGAGATTTCATGCTGCTTAATCGACATAGGACATGATTTCCTCAATAATGCGGTCTTCTTCGCCCTTGGCCTTGGCAATGCGATCATAAAGCCACTTAGGTTCTTTCTTCACCTTGCGGCCATTGATCTCGGAAATATACCATTCTTCAACATAATTGCCCATAATGCCGACGTCATAATCCGGGCCTTCAATCGAAGCTTCGATGGTCACCGGGAGGCCGTTAAGGACTGTCATCTTGATCTGCATGGCTCATCTCCATTGGTTATAATTTTTTATAACCCGCATTTCATAAGAATGCAAGACCTCAATTCAACATTTGTGGTCCGCCACTCGCCCTTTTATAGGTCACGATTGCCCCATCTTCCCGAGAAATGAAATCAATCACGTCGTCGTGCTCCATAAGCGACTCAAAGATCAGTCGAAATGGCGGGGGCTCGCCTCCAATGCGCTCAGCCATGTTGATGATAGCCATCGTGGTGCCGCTTTCGCAGCCGACAAAGGTAATCCATTCCACGAGCGAGAAATCATCCGGGATATTTGAGGACTCAATGTCCAGATGCACGCAGAATGAGCTATATTCGGTGAAATCTCTCATTCCGTTGCCACAGGGGCGGGGGCCTCCCGCTCCTGAGGCAGGCCGTGGACTCCCGATTTGCCGGCGATGAGCACTCGAGCGAAATAAATCGCGATATCTTCAATATCGAGATGATTTTCACCAGCATAAAACATAAAAGCGGGTGCGCAAAGAATTGCCGCCTTAAGCTCATTCACGCTGAGATCGACATCATCAAGATCGCGGCATAGATAGTGCACCTGCCCCGGCTCTTTCATTAATTGGCGAGCTTCGGCAATCATGGTCTTGTACCATGAGTCGGCCATATTCGCGCCGAGAGGTCGCTCTGGTGAGAGATTTTCATGTCTAATCATTGAAACCATGCCTTTCCGTTGCGATAGAAATCGAGCGCTGTGAGCGCCTCTTGATATGAATAGCAGATTGCATACCATGCGCCAACCGAAATCAGGTGTTTCCCAAAGCGAATTTGCTCCGATCTGAGACCCATGCCCTTCTTTCCTTTATAGGTCGGCTTTTTCATTTCGATCATGCCGAAGGGCCACGGCGCGACCGGGAATGGGATCATGATATCCCATACCCCTGCCCTCGTGCCGGTAGATACCATGACCCCGGCGCTCACCTGATCTCGCTGCCCTCCATTAGGCACAGCAAAGACCCAGTTTAAGCGCTCATCCTCCCGAGCTAGGCGAGGCAGATGCGCAAAGAAGCAAGATTGGTGAGTATCCTCGCTTGCATTCGGATCATTGGCCCGCTCAATCAGTCTTTCTAGCGGAGTCGGCATTCTTGCGGGCCTTCTTATTGGCATAGGCGTTTCGACCCATTGCTCTATCATAGCATTCGAATGAGCAATAGACCTTTTGCGAGCGGGTTGTCTCGAATTCCTTCCCGCAATTCTTGCAGCTAATCTTATAAATCAGCTTGAGAGGCTTTTTCATCCTCAAACCCATTCAAAAATACCATCGCTTGATTGCGAATGCGATATGCTACGTCATCGCTCGGTCGTCCGGATATGGCGATTAATCGAGAATGATCCGCAAGCAATGCTTTGAGCACTTCTGCCGGAATGCCGATAAGATCACGCTGCAATCGCTCAGGCGCGTGAAGCCTCAGGTGCTCATAGCCGACCAATTGCATCGCCGCTGCCATATCGGGATTAGTCGGGATAGGGCAAAGGGTCTGCGGATAACCAGCGTTTGCCTGACGAATAGACTCAGAAAGCAAGCCAAACGAAACAGAAAATGCGTCAAGCAAATCGCCAATGGTTGCCGCGTTATCGGCAACCTTGCTTTGATCACGCAATATCATAAACGAATCGGATGCTTGGCTAAAAGCGCTAGCCAACCCGTCGTTGGTGACTGGAAATTCACCGCTCATCAAGCCCCCTCGGCAGGAAGCACCTGCCCTTCCATGATCTCGCCTTCGGCACCGAGCAAGAGATTGCGATTGCGGGAGTGGAAGCCGGCGAGAGCATCATGCAATGAGAGATGCACCCAGGTGCCATCTCTACCATCCGGGCGAGAGAAGAATTTCGGCAGCCGGCCATTCTGCACCTTTGCGCGAGTCTCGGTGCCGTCGCTTTCCTTGCGAATAGCTGAGAGGCGGAATGCCACAGGGGTATCCGGGATATAATCCGCGACGACCTCGCCCTTCATTGCCGAGAGAAGATCGTTAAGGTCGAAGCCCTCAAGATCGGGCATGCGAGTCTCGGTGAGCTTCTGAGGCTCTTCCGAATTGCCAGCGGACCATACCGCCAATTCCCATTCATAGCCCATCAAATAATTCGCCATTGCCTCTCCCCTTCACGTGATCGGAGTAATGTTGAGAGGGCCGCTTGCCTTTTGCCCCCTGCCTCTTTCTATTCCATGCCTGATCGTAGATATCAAGCATGAATGGTAGGTCATTCGTGCCGGCAAGCTCAAACATCGGGCCATCCTCATCAAAAAAGCATTCTTCACAGAGGACATGGCTATCGCCCGAGCGATAAATGCCGCACTCGCCGGTCGTGGCTCCCCTCGGGAGATCGATGAGGCATGAAACGCAAATGCGGGTCGAGATCATCGGCGCGGCTCCGGGATCAATCGAACCCGACTCTTGATCTCGCCTCGCACGGCCTTGCATCCGAGAGCCTTTTCCCACGTCGCAACCCATCGATCAATTGCTTGGTCTAGATAGGAGGCGGATGAATAATCATGACGCTGTTCGTCATCGCGCCAGCTTTCGACCGCAATACCATTCACGTAGGCTGTGAAGGATCGATACTGGCGGATGCCTCCGTGGCGAGGCGATTGCGTGTCATCGCCGCGAAGAATGAACATATAATTCCTGCCGACCATGGCAGGATGCCCACCATAGGCATATGCGAAGGCATCAGCCTTATCTTGAGCGGTGCGCTCATCGAAAACGATCACGTCTGCCGGCATTTCCCGGAGAATGCGCCTTTCGATCTCGCTAAAATCTGCGTCTTTCAGACTCATTTCTTTTCTTCCTTGCGCTGATATTCTGCAATCTTCCAATCGCAGTATGTTTCCTTGTCGACCCCGGCGCGATCTCGCGACCACTCCATAAGCCGCATTCCAGCGCCGGGATGCAAGCTGCCATGCGAGTCTATAGGGCCGATCACATAAGGGCTGATCTGGAAATACATGAACTCCCCGAAGAATTCGGGATAGGCTTCGCGGCCCTTCATCCACCGCAAGCCGGCTGCCACGGCCTCAGCCGCGCTCTCGGCCGTATAGACGATTGAGCCGTTGGTGTTAAGGCTTTCGCCCTTGGCAGGCCGGCATTCGTAGCCGAGCTTCCATGCTGCAAGGATTTGAGTCATAGCACCGCACCCTCAGGCAACATAGAGAGAAAATAATGCTCGCTTTCTTGCGCGTGAAAGCCTCTGCCGTTAGAGAGGGAAATATAAAGCCGGCCATCGGACTCTACATTCACCGAGATTATTTGACTCACGTTGATATAGCGCACGCTACCCACCTGCGTGCTGAGCTTGATGAATTTATCAGTCATTAATCTTCTCCGATCTCAAACGTTGCAGCCTTAATTTCCATCGGGGTCGCTTGCATCTTCGCGAGAGCAATCGCTTGCGCCGGGGTGAAGGCGTCGACGTGGACATCGCGGCCAGTGCCCCAGAGCAGGATGTAGACTCGAAAAGATTTCTTCATAGATCAACCTCTATTTCTTAGACGAGCATAATCTCTCGCGAGATCGAAAGCAAGGGCATAACTCAGGTTATGATTAACTAAAGCTTGATGCCTTTGGTGCGCAGCCAGCTTGTAATTCTGCCTCTATTCCCCGTGAGGATCGTGAGGCCAAGGGTATTATCTACCAGCCGATAGAGATTGCTATTTGCAATCGGAATAACGGTGAAGAGCCCCACATTAATGGGGGCTCGCCTGCCGGCAGCGCTCGCTGCCCCGGTGATCAAATATGGCGAATACATAGCGATCTCCTATTTATCGCCCCATAGCTCGGGGTCGTCGGGCCATTCACTTGGGGGATCAATTCTTTCCCCGGTGATTAATGCTTTATCCATAGCTCGCTGCATCACATCGGCCTGAGCTTGAAAATTGGTGGCTCGATAAGGCCAATTCTGCGAAACGATATCCTCTTTCGAGATCGGAAAGGTGCGCTCAGGCGAGGGGCATATCGCGAGTGCATCCTCGGGATAGATTTGCACCGGGCCTTGCGGAATATCAAGCTGCACGCAATAGCCGATGGTGGTGGCTTGCGTCTTATACCAGCCGACCACGATGCCCTCCCACCAAGAGCCCTTCTTTTTGCGCACCCGATTGTGCCAAAAGAATTTCGCATCGCGGGGCCATGCCTCCGCACCTGCGTTATTCAGCTTGCGTATCTCTTCGATGCTTTCGCTCATGAATTTGATATTCGTTGGGTGGGGCTCATTCGGGTCCATCACTCACCCTTTTCTTGCTTATCATAGAAGATCGCGGCACGCTGCCCCTCTGTGGCAATATCGCGCTCTTTCTCCCAGGTATCATAATGCTTCTTTCTTGCCACAGGGGCTCGATTGCCGCTCTCGACGGCCTCCCGATACCACTTCTCGAACTCCCTCTCTCCGAGATCGCGAGAGCGGTTCTTATGCATGATCGCAGCCCGATAGCCTGCCATAAATGCATCGTGCAATGCTTCTTTGCTCATTTATCACCTTTCACGAAATCTTCGAACGATCCGCCCTCAGCAAATCGAGCAATGCGAGCCGCGATAGGGTCCAGCGCTGGGGGCTCTTTTTTGATAGGCGGCTGAGGGATAGGGACGACCTGGACCATTCCCTCAGGCACCTTATCCATGGTGGCTTTATCGCCATAGCGAGACGCGATCACCGCCGCCTGAGAGACGGGGGCAATGCGGCTCGCTATGGTCTCTTCTTTGAGGAAATTAGCAAACCAGCGAGAAAATGAAGCATCGATAAGCAATTCGTCGACCTTCATCCCGGACTCTTTAAATCCAGATTGATAAGCTTCACGCATTGCTTGCTCAAAGCTTTTCATGGGTCATAGACTCCTGCCGATCTATTTGCATCCTCCCATGCCTTATCATAGGCGGCTCGCTTTTCCCGAGCCTTCTTATCGGCAAGGTCTTTTTCGATCTTATCGAGGACGTCAAGTTGGTGCTGCCAATAGCCGGCATCATTTTGATCCTCGGTCGGCCTTGGCGCATTCGAGAGCATATGCTCGCAAGCATTGCGCCAATCATTGATATGCGTGATCAGGTCTTCGGGCACGAGTGCCCATCCCTCAGGAATATTATTGCTCATTTCGTCATCTTTCTGCCCATATCCCGGATGATTGCGCAGACCTCCGTGCAATTGAGGCCCTTCTTATCGCGCCATGCTCGGTCGATCGTTCTGGCGATATCCTCGAAAGGATTATCAGCGCCTACCCATTCGGGCCTATGCTCAGCTTGAAGCGCAGCGTATGCCTCATCGCGATCCCGGCTCTGATAAAATGAAATGCCGGCATTCTGCAAGGTGGTGACATAGATTTCCGGCACATCGGCAAGCCGAAGCTCGATGGTGGCTGATCGATCCGCACTCCACGAGGCCGTGAAGCCGATCAGCGGGCATTCCATCGCAGCGATATCTTGCAGCACATCGCCAAGAGCGCTTTCAGGGCGAACCATAGAGAAGGGCTTGCGCTCTTCTTCTCCTATCTTAAATGCAGGCATACGGTGAATGATTGTGGCTTCGTCGCCCTGCGTATCGTTATCATCGATAGCGAATTTCACCGATACGCTGCCATCGGGATTTGCGGCAATATCCTGAATTGCCGCCTTATAGGTCCCAGGTGGCATCGACTTGAGATCAGGGAAGAAAATATTATCACCCGCATCTTCCGTCGGTATCTCGGCAGGCTCTCCGATCTCGCTCGGACGAGATCGATAGCGCATGCCTTCGGTGCTGATATCAACATCTGGAAAAGCTTCGTGCACCGTACCGATTGCCTCTTGCAATCGCATAGCGAACTCATGCTCTGGCATGGATGAGAAGCCAGAACCATCGAATGAAATAGAAATTCTATTTTCATCCGAATGCGGTAAGCCGAAGCATAGGTGAAAAGAATATTCATAGCGATAAATGGTCATTTCATTTCCTCAGGATTGGCCCGCCTTGCCCTCAGGGCGGGCGCTGGAAGCGATTTCGAGGGCGGATGCTAGCAGGGAAGCCCCGCCGCGATCAAGCTCGCTGGCGAGGCCGGCAGGGGGCAAGGCGCTAGGGCCTATTTGCCATGCTCAGCCCATTCTGGGCGAATGCAAAAAGCTCTCTGCCAATTGCCGGCACGGCCTTCGGTGCTAATGCGCCATCCCCGCGAATTGCTGCCATCATGATCAGGCTCGCTAGGGTATTTAGCCCCAGCAAGCCAAGCTTCGATCAAAGGGCACATGGACGTAGGCGAAATAGGCACGATAAGCTCTTGCGACGCAGGATTGCTGTCGGGGCTCCATAGAAACCAAAGATAATCGCCGCTTGCATCGGTGCCTTTTTCCCATGCTGCGATCTTCGGATATTTGAAAGCAAGGCAGCTAAGCGCGGCATTCATAGCCACCGAGCCATACCCGGTCATAATGAATTTGAAATTATCCATTGCGAGATAGGTCATGCTCATTCCTCTGCCCCGAGATTGAGAAACGAGAAGCCTTGCACGGCAAGGCTCTGCACCATGCTGGGCCACGTGCGATCTTTCGGGATATGGACCCGCAAATGATGATCGCCGCGAGATTTGGTGCGCTTCTCAGCCAAGATTGATCGATTGCGCAGATACCTATACGCAGCCATCTGGTCTGATTTCGAATTGAATGAAAGGGTGCCGATCATGATCAGCCCTCTACATCAAGATCGAAGCGCATTCCATCGCGATCAAAAAGATGATCCTCGTGGATCGTCGCGACGAGAGCACCGGTATCGATCCGGCGAAGCGCAAAATGGTTCTGGCAGGGGATATTTTCTTCCTCTTCCGGGGTCAAGCGAGTGAGCTTGAGCGGGAGGTCGAGAATGCATGAAATCATGGCTCGCTGAGTGCGCATTAGGTTGTCCTTTCGACGTTGCAAAAGGATCATAGGGGAAGGGGCTCGCTTTGGCAAGCCCCTTGGTATTAATCTTGAATTTCTTTCCAATCCAATCGATACCATTCCTCGACCGCCCCGCATCGATAGACATCGTATCGGCCTGATTTTGATCCGGGCTTCTCTTTGGCGATAAGGATGCACTCCGATTTGAGCCGCTTGAGCTTAGCGGCTTTATCGGCGGTCCATTGATCTTTCATGCGCTCGGTCTCAATGACGCATTTAGATAGCAGAGCGCCGATTGCGATGATGCCAATAACGGTGAAGATGACCGATTTATTAACCCATTTCATGGCTCAATCATTCCCGTCGAATGGAAATTCAGGATCAGTTGCCACAGGGGCAGGCCAATCGGCGCAATGCCCCGGAAAGCATTCTGCCGAGCATGGCCCACGCAAGCCACCTTTGCCGCCATTCCAATCG
>Ga0196970_1002230_pt1 | contig 10535 bp, 6 predicted proteins | sample S1v_513CmetaG_FD_148672 | JGI IMG/M metagenome (GOLD analysis project Ga0196970, IMG submission 148672) | Soil microbial communities from Anza Borrego desert, Southern California, United States - S1+v_5-13C | ecosystem: Environmental > Terrestrial > Soil > Desert | place: USA: California... | reverse complement strand
ACGGGCTATCGGCTTGCCTAAAGGGTGAGGTGGCCGAGAATCTGATGTACCAGAAGTATGAGGAGGCGAAAAAAGCCGCCGGTACTTTTAGCGAGATCTTCGGGGATAAGAACTTCTACATCGAGGTGCAAAATCAGGGGCTGCCGCAAGAGCAGCAAATTCTGCCAGCACAGTTCCGCCTTGCTAAAGAGCTCGGTCTGCCAACGGTCGCCACAAACGATAGTCACTATCTCTGCGAAGACGACGCTCACGCGCACGATGTATTGCTATGCGTTGGAACAGGGAAGTCGCTCAACGATTCAGATCGACTGAAGTTCCATGGCAACCAGTTCTTCATTAAGAGCGCGGAAGAAATGGCGCGTCTTTTCGGCGAAGTACCGGAGACGCTATCGAACACGCTGGCGATCGCCGAGCGCTGCAACGCCAAAATCGGCAAGGTCGAGTCGATTCCTGACTTCGCGGTTCCGCCGGGGTTCACGGCGGAGACCTACTTCGAGCACGTGGCTCGCGAAGGTTTCAAGCGGCGCATGGACGACGTTAGGCCGCGTCGCGAAAAGGGGTTGCTAAAGCATCCCGAGACCGAGTATCAGGCGCGTTTGGACAAGGAACTCGACATCATCAAACGGATGAAGTATCCCGGCTATTTTCTTATCGTGTGGGACTTTATCCGCTACGGCAAGGATAACGGGATTCCTGTCGGCCCGGGCCGCGGGTCCGCCGCGGGCTCCTTGGTTGCTTGGTCAATGGGCATTACCGACGTCGACCCACTGCAAAACGAATTGCTGTTCGAGCGCTTCCTGAATCCCGAGCGCGTGTCCATGCCTGATATCGACGTGGACTTCTGCATGAACCGCCGGGGCGAGGTCATCAAGTACGTAACTGAGAAGTACGGCCGTGAGAACGTCGCCCAGATCATCACTTTCGGAACCATGGCCTGCAAAGCGGCCATCAAGGACGTCGGCCGGGTGCTCGAGGTTCCGTACTCCGACGTGGACCGTATAGCCAAGATGGTTCCGGCAACGCTTGGCATCACGATCGAGAAAGCGCTGGCGGAATCGCAGCAACTGCAGGAAGCCTACGAAAAAGAGCCGTGGGTCAAGGAACTGCTCGACACGGCCAAGAGGCTCGAGGGTCTGGCGCGCAACCCCGGCGTCCATGCGGCGGGTGTGGTCATTTCGCCCAAGCCGCTCACGGACCTGGTTCCGGTGTTCAAGACAAAGAACGAGGAAATTGTGACCGCCTTCGATATGAAGGCGGTAGAGAAGCTAGGCCTTCTCAAGATGGACTTCCTCGGGCTCACGACACTTACCATTCTCGACGACTGCTTGAAAATGATCGCGGCGCGCGAGGGCAAGGCGCTGGATCTCAAGAACATACCGCTTGATGATCAAGAAACGTATGAGAGAGTTTTCCATTCCGGCCTGACCAACGGCGTATTCCAGTTTGAATCGTCGGGCATGAGGGACGTGCTGCGACGCTACAAGCCGAACACAGTCGAGGACCTTACTGCTTTGAACGCGCTGTACCGCCCGGGCCCGATCCAGGGCGGGATGATCGATGACTTCATTGAGCGAAAGTGGGGCCGCAGGAAGGTCGTGTATGACCTCCCTGAACTGGAAGCGATCCTGAAAGAGACGCTGGGCGTCATCGTCTACCAGGAACAGGTGATGCAGATCGCCAACAAACTCGCCGGTTACTCGCTTGGCGATGCCGATCTGCTCCGGCGCGCAATGGGCAAGAAGATCGCCGAGGAAATGGCCAAGCAGCGCGAGCGGTTCACGCAAGGCGCGCTGGCGAACAGTCATCCTAAGGACAAGGTCGAAAAGATTTTCGACTTGATGGCCGAATTTGCGGGATACGGTTTCAATAAGTCGCACTCGGCTGCGTACGCCCTGCTCGCTTATCAGACGGCCTACCTGAAGACGCACTACCCGGTCGAGTTTATGGCAGCGTTGCTGACTTCGGTGGCCAGCAGCACGGATGACGTCGTCAAGTACGTGAACGAGTGCCGCGAAATGGGAATCGCGGTCGAACCGCCGGATGTCAATGTGAGCAATTCGCAGTTCACGCCGGATGGTCCGAACATTCGTTTCGGACTCGCGGCAGTAAAGAACGTTGGACACAACGCGATCGATTCAATTGTTGAGGGGCGAAAGAAGGCCGGGAGATTCGAAAGCATTTTCCAGTTTTGCGAAAACGTCGATCTCCGTCTGCTGAACAAGCGTGTCTTGGAGTCGCTGGTCAAAGCCGGCGCGATGGACTCGTTCGGCGGCCGTTCGCAGCTGATGGCTGTGCTGGACAAGGCCATTGAACGCGCGCAGAAAAGCCAGCGCGACGCCGAATCGGGCCAGCACGGATTGTTCGGCATATTCGACGAAGAGCCCGGGGCCAACAACGGGAACGGCAACGATAAGCTGCCAAACCTTCCGGAATGGGACCAAGCGCAGCGACTGGCGGGCGAGAAGGAAGTGCTCGGGTTTTTCATCACCGGCCACCCGCTGGACAAATATCGTGACAAACTGCAAGACTTGCGGGCCATGACCGTGGAGGAGATCTGCGGGCTGAAGCAGAGTACGCCGAAGGGCGAGACCATAACGGCTGGCGGGGTCCTCAGTGGCGCGCGCATTGCGAAGTCCAAGAAAGGCGACATGTACGCCATGGCCACGCTGGAGGACATGACCGGATCCGTCGCGCTATTCGTTTTCTCGAAGGAGTTCGACAAGCTCAAGGACAAGATCCGCATGGAAGCACCCGTACTCGTAAAGGGCCAGGTGATGGTCGAGGAGGGCGCCAACCCGAAGATAAGCTGCAGCGAGATTCTTGAACTGGATAAGGTTCAGCCAAAATTGCCCCGAAACATCCGGATTCGGATTGCGCTCGATGGGGCTACTGAGGCGGATGTGGATGCGCTTTATGCACTGTGCACCGACCGCAAGGGTGAGGCGAAGGTGTTGTTCGATATGGAGCGCAAAGGCGACTTCATGGTCGTTATGGAAGCTGACGGATATAATGTCACGGCAGATAGGGCTTTCATCAGGCGCGTGGAAGAGTTGTTCGGTCCGCGCAGCGTGGTCGTGATCGACTGATGTGGGTGTGGGGATTCGGGGGCTGCCGGTAGCGCCGCTCGCAGTAGATTTGCTTTCCGGCAAATAGACTCACGAAAGGGTGGCCGCAGGACCATTAGACGATGGAAACCGCAGCGAAAGCACAGCAGGAACTCGAGCGCATAGAGAAGCAAATCGAACAACTGGAGTCCGTGGCTGGCGACAATCAGGAAGCGCGCCGGAACCTTGCCAAGCTCCATGACCAGGTCAACGCTTTGCGCCAGCACATTCTGGAGTACATGAATGCCTGGCAGAAGACAGAACTGGCGCGTCATCCACAAAGGCCGTATACGCTCGACTACATTGAGCATGTCTTCAGCGCTTTCAGCGAAATTCATGGCGATAGAGGATTTGCAGACGATCCCGCCATGGTTGCCGGTATGGCGCGCTTTGACGGCGAAGAAGTAATGGTCGTGGGCACGCAGAAGGGCCGCGATACGAGGCAGAAGGTTTACCGCAACTTCGGCATGCCGAATCCTGAAGGATATCGGAAAGCCCTGCGAGTAATGCAGGTCGCCGAAAAGTTCGGGCGTCCGGTTATCACGTTAGTGGACACGCCGGGCGCTTATCCTGGCTTGGGCGCGGAAGAGCGCGGCCAGGCTGAAGCGATCGCGTACAACTTGCGCGAGATGGCCCGGCTGAAGGTCCCGATTGTCACCATCATTACCGGGGAAGGCGGAAGCGGCGGAGCGCTGGCCATCGCGGTCGGGAATCGCGTGCTGATGATGGAGAACTCAATTTATTCCGTGATTTCGCCGGAAGGTTGCGCGTCGATCATGTGGCGTGACGCGCGCAAGAGAGAAGAAGCGGCTGAAGCTCTGAAGATTACTGCCAAAGATTTGACGAAACTTGGCTTGGTCGATGGCGTGATCCCTGAGCCACCAGGGGGAGCACATTCGGATCACAAGGCCGCCGCTGAACTCGTTGCTAAGGGTATACGAGAGTGTCTGGCAGAGCTGAAGAAGCTCACGCCGGAGCAGTTGGCCGACGATCGGTACAAGAAGTACAGAAGGATGACTGACTTCTTCAACATGGACTAACTGCAAACGAGTGGGAAGTGCTTTCAGGGTGCCGGTCACAGTGTGTGGCCGGCTCTTCTAGTGCTCGCATAGGATGCACCTTCTGCTACCAAGTTAAGCTGCCCGACTACCCCGCTCAGTGCTCGCAGAGGTAGCCATAATCCAAGTCCGCAGCGGTTGTGCTATCGTTTACCACAGCAGCAATACCGAAGCAGTCAACTCGGGACCAGGTCCGATTTCCGAGTCGCCTCAATCCAGAGTTGCATCCCAATCAAGTAGCTATGCAGTAGCCATACACAGTCCTAATGGAAAGGATGTGCGTCCACTATGGCCATCGGTGAAACAGCGGTGCAGGACTTGGCGAAGGAGTCCGGACAGAAGCGGATCGTAAATGACCTTAGCATCCAGGTCGCGACCGTGAACGGCTCGGGATCGCAATCGGCCAACACCGTCCTGCTGCGCACGATATTTCAGATGGGTGTACCGGTCAGTGGCAAAAACCTGTTTCCGTCCAACATCGCCGGGCTGCCCACGTGGTATACGATACGCGCGAACAAGAACGGCTACATCGCACGCAAGAAGGAGATCGACTTCCTCATTGCCATGAATCCGGAAACAGCGCGTGAAGATGTCTTGGCGCTGGCTCCTGGTTCGGCCGTGCTATACGACGAGCCGCTGAATCTGAACACGTTGCGGCAGGACCTGACGTTCTACCCGGTGCTTTACGACAAGCTGGTGGCCAGTGTCACCACCGATGCGAAGCTACGCAAACTGATCAAGAACATGATCTACGTCGGTGTTGCTGGCCAGGTGCTGGGGCTAGAAGTTCCGGAAATTGAGAAGGCAATCGGTAAGCAGTTCGCAGCCAAGAAGAAGGCAGCGGAACTGAATATCAATGCTGCACGAGTCGGGTACGAATACGCGGCATCCAGCCTCACAAAGGCGGATCCTTACTACGTCCAGCGAATGGACGCGAATCGCGGAAAGATCATCATCGACGGCAATTCTGCCGCGGCGCTGGGCGCCATGTTTGGCGGAGTGACGGTTGTGACGTGGTATCCGATTACGCCGTCGTCATCACTTTGCGAAACGCTCATCGACTACTTGAAGGAGTATCGAATCGGCCCTGATGGAAAAGCTACTTTCGCCGTTGTACAGGCGGAAGATGAACTGGCGGCTGTGGGCATGGTCATCGGCGCCGGATGGGCGGGAGCACGCGCGATGACCGCCACTTCTGGCCCCGGTATTTCGCTGATGGCCGAGTTCACCGGACTGGCTTATTACGTGGAAGTACCCGCGGTGATCTGGGACATCCAGCGGGTCGGACCCTCGACAGGACTGCCGACGCGTACATCGCAGGGCGATATTCTTTCGAACGCTTATCTCTCACACGGCGATACCAAGCACTTGCTGCTCATTCCCGCTTCGGTTAGCGAATGCTTCGATTTCGCGATTGAGGCATTCGAACTGGCAGAGCGGTTTCAGACTCCGGTCTTCGTCATGTCAGACCTAGACTTGGGCATGAATAACTGGATGAGCGATCCGTTCGAGTATCCGGAAAAGCCGATTAGCAGGGGCAAGGTGCTCAGCGCCGAGGATGTCGAGCGGCTGGGCGGATTCTCACGTTATAAGGACGTAGATGGAGACGGCATAGGCTATCGCACATTGCCAGGCACGGATCATCCGCAGGCAGCGTACTTCGCCCGTGGCAGCGGCCACAACGAGAAGGGGCAGTATTCCGAGCGTCCCGACGATTTCGAGCGCAACATGGCCCGGATCCGGAAGAAGTTTGAGACGGCCAAGCAAGCTGTCCCGAAGCCGGTCGTCGAAGATGCCGGGAACAAGGTTGGAATCCTGGCCTACGGCACCACGCACTGGGCCATCGTGGAAAGCCGCGATCAGCTTCGCGAGGAGTACGGCGTTGAGACTGATTATCTGCGAGTGCGAGCGTTCCCGTTCACGGAGGAGATAGAGGACTTCATACGCAGGCACGAAGTCGTGTTCGTGGTCGAGCAGAACCGTGATGCGCAGATGCTGAACTTGCTAAAGATCGAGTTCCCGGCGGAACTGTCGCTGAAGCTGCGTAGTATCGCGCATATTCACGGTCTGCCCATCGACGCGCGTTCGGTGACGGATGAAATCGTGGGAAGGCTGGAGGTCAAGCCCGCTCCGGCCGGGAAAGCAAAGGCGGCAGGAAGAGCACAGGAGCAAAGATAATGGCGAGCACTCCGACTTCTCAGAACCCGCAGAAGACGAACCGCATTGGCCTGACGGTTCTCGAATATAAGGGCGGCAAGACGACATTGTGTGCCGGGTGCGGCCACAACGCCATCTCGGAACGCATTATTGATGCCATGTACGAGATGGGAATCAAGCCCGAGCAGGTGATCAAGCCTTCGGGCATCGGCTGCTCGTCTAAAAGCCCAGCATACTTCATGAGCCGGTCACACAGTTTCAACGGCGTGCATGGCCGCATGCCCTCGCTGGCCACTGGGGCAGTGCTGGCGAACCACAAGCTGATTGCGCTGGGCGTGAGTGGCGACGGCGATACGGCGTCCATCGGGATAGGTCAGTTCGTTCACCTGATGCGCCGCAATTTGCCCATCCTCTACATCATCGAAGACAACGGCGTGTATGGGCTGACGAAGGGACAGTTTTCAGCGACGGCCGACATCGGCTCCAAGCTGAAGACCGGCGTGGTGAACGACCTTCCGGCTATAGATACGTGCTCTTTGGCGATCATGCTGGGCGCAACATTTGTTGGGCGATCCTTCTCGGGAGACAAGAAGCAACTGCTCACGATGTTGAAGGCCGCGATCGCGCACAAGGGCACGGTCATGCTGGACGTGATCTCGCCGTGTGTGACGTTCAATGATCATGAAGGTTCAACCAAGTCGTACAAATTTATGAAGGACCACGATGAGCCGATCACGGACGTCAACTTCGTGCCGGCGTTTGAGGAGATAGAGGCCGATTACGAACCTGGCGAGGTGCTGGACGTCACGATGCACGACGGTTCGCGCCTGAAGCTGCGAAAGTTGGAGGATGACTACGATCCGACCAACAAGGCGGTCGCGCTGAAGAGGCTGGCGGAATCGAAGGAGAGAGACGAGATCCTGACGGGAGTCTTCTACGTCGATACGAAGGCACCGAACTTCATCGAGATGCTGAACCTTACCGAGGCTCCGTTGGCAATACTTCCTGAGTCGGTTGTGCGACCGGGCAGGGAGGTGCTGGAAAAGTGCATGGAGGAGTTGAGGTAAGGAGTAGGTCCTTTGGTCGTTAGTAGGTAGTCGCTGGTTGGCAGCAAGCTGCCGTTGCCTGTCGGCAGGACTACGTTCTTAACGACCAACGACCTGTTCTTTATGCGGCTAGTGGATCGTCCTCGCGTTCGCCCTGATTTTGTTTCTGACGATGACCCGGGTCCTGGTTGACCTCCTCCTGTATATCGTCGTCTGGTTCCAGTCCTTGTTGCTCGTTCTGCTTCTTCTCGCGGTCGATGTTATGCATGAGTTCTCCGCTGTGTTCCGGGCTTTGACCGGGTTCTGGAAGATCGGTGTCGTTGGTGTCCACGATGTCGTTCTTGTGGCGGTGGCCAATTTGTCCGGCCAGTGAAGTGTTTGTTTCCTGCTCAGGCCGGTCCTGTTCGACGGCGCCTTTCGCGCTGTCCTCATCCGTTTTCAGTGGGTCCATTAGGGCTCCGTGCAGCCAAAAGATGAGGATTCGCGGGGCGATGTTGCCTTTGGGGTAAGGGAACGAAAAGCCCTCCGAAAGCGGAGGGCTGAAGGAGCCGAGTTGAGACTGTTGCGATTCCGATCCCGCGAGAGCGTGAGGCGCCAGCCTACGGGCGACGTCTGGCTGCGCTAGGTTTCGCGCTGCCTGACGCTCCCAATTTTCGCAACTGGTCGCGAGCAGTGGTGGCCTCAATCGAGCGCGGATAGCGCTGAATCAGGCTCTGAAGTTCCTTCGTGCCTGCCTGCTTTTCGCCGAGTTGAATGAGCGCCAAACCCTTTTTCAGCTGTGCGGCTGAAGACTTGTTGCCGCCCGGGTACTGCTCGAGGACTTTGTCGTAGCCCACGACTGCCTGCTCAAAATTTCCCGCGCGATATTCGATATCTGCCGCGTAGAACTGGGCGTTGCCAGCGAGGTCGTGAGTCGGATAGTACCTAAGGAAATCGCCGAACTCGCCGGACGCAAGGTCATATTTGCCGGAGTTGTAGTCCCGCAAAGCGTTGTTGTACAGAACTTCAGGAGGCGGCGCCTGAGACTGCATGGGGGCGACAGCGCCGGTCGGAGCCGGTTGTGCGGGGAGGTTCTGCTGTTGGGCTGCAAGCTGGTCGATCTGCGTGCTGATCTTGGCCATGCGGCCTTTCAATTCGTCGATGCTGTCGTTCAGCGTCTGGATCTGCCCCGAAACCTGCTCGCTACGCCCGGAAACGTCCATCTGCTGCTGGTTGAGCGTCTTCTGCAGCTCACCCATCGCGGCGACGATTCTGTTCATTCCGTCGGTATTCTGCTCAACCAAATTGCGCATGATGCCCATGCGCTCGTCGAACGACTGCTGCATGCGGGCCATCTGGTCCTGCAATGCCTGAACCTGAGTTTGCAGTTGAATGATCTCTTTGCTAACGGCGAACGCCGGAGTTGCAGGAGCGATCATCAGCGCTACCATCGCGACCACGAGAACGATTCGGTGCGTTTTCATAACGATATGTCCTAATTAGATGCTTCTCAGTATCCAGCCGAACTGAACATCAATGTAACAGAAATACGGCTCGGACACGCGCTGCAGCCGTAAGTTTGAGGGCGGCACGGGAATATCGCGGAGAGGTTACCGCGCCGGGTAATGTGAACAAGGGCACGGCATAAGCCGTGCCCTCGCCGATGCGCTTGCTCACCCTATCCTGGCGCCAAACAGCGCGAGCATGGGGCGGTCAGCTTTACTTCTGGCCGAATACGAAGTGAGCGCGGCGGTTTTGCTGCCAGCAGTCTTCCGTCGACTCGGTGCAGAACGGTTTCTCTTTTCCGAAGCTGATGGTCTTGATCTGGTTGGCGTTCACGCCCAGATTGACCAAAGCCTGCTTCGTCGCGTTGGCGCGATTGTCGCCGAGTGCAAGGTTGTACTCGGTAGATCCGCGCTCGTCGGCGTGACCTTCGATGGTAAACGTGAAGGTCGGACGCTGCTTCAGGAACTCCGCATTTGACTGCAGGGTGGCCTGAGCATCGGCACGCACATCGTACTTGTCGTAGTCGAAGTAGATGTCCTTTACGTTCTGCTCGAAGAGCTGCTGGTCCGTCACGGTCGGGGCCGGAGGCGGCGGCGGAGGAGGCTCGGTCACAGTCACACGCGCCGTAGCTTCCTGAGTTCCGCCTGCGCCCTTGGCGATCAGACGATATGTGCTCGACTCGGTTGGGGTTACAGACCTTGAACCGCTGGGGTCAACTGCACCGATGCCTTCGATCGTGACGTCGGTGGCATTGCTCGTTTCCCAAGTCAGCGTCGTGGACTGGCCTTTCTGAATCGTTGTCGGATTTGCTGACAATGATGCAGTCGGGGCAGCCGGCGGCGGTGGCGGCGGTGGCGGCGGTGGTGCCACCTTCTTCTTGCAGGCGCCCAGCGTCATGATCAGCGCGAGCGCGAGCAGAAGCGTCATCAGATTCAGCTTACTTTTCACCTCTATCCTCCATGGAAGCCCTCTCGGCAGGTTGAGCCTGCGCTCATGGGCCGAAAATCGGGGTCCCGCCGCATAACCTCACGGCTGGGCCGAGAATGGCGAAACGAATTCGCCCTAGTACTTCAGCACTGTCGCAGTTACAGCTTGGCCGTTTAGCTACACCACTGGCCTGGGTGCACTTCTCGACCAAAGTTGAACTCTGAAAATATCGAAGCACGAATTTACGGCAGTTTCTACCTAAATCGGTAGACGCTACTTGAAACTCCAATTCGGCTGCGAGTTCTTTCCGGCGAACGTCAACTGGCGTTGCCCCGTTCCGTCGGCCAGCATGGTCCATATCTGGTCGTCGGCCTGGAAAACGATGTGGCGCCCGTCAGGGGACCAGGACGGAAAGTCATTCCTGCGTCCATTGTGCGTCAACTGCACGAACTGGCGCGTCGTGATGTCCATTACGTAAATGTCCTGCGCGCCGGGAGCTCCGGGACCGTAGTGCCGGATCCATGCAAAGGCCAGGAACTGGCCGTTTGGCGACCACGCCGGAGACACGGCATAGCCCTGATCCGTCATCCTTTGCACGTTCGTGCCATCCGCTTGCATGGTGTAGATCTGTGGAAGGCCGGTGCGACCGCTAACCCACGCGATCTGCGCGTTGGTTTTCGGGTTCCAAACGGGGGAGACATCGGGGCCGCGGTACGCCGTCACACGCCGAAGCCCGTTGCCGTTCGGATCTACCACAT
>Ga0196970_1002229_pt1 | contig 10541 bp, 11 predicted proteins | sample S1v_513CmetaG_FD_148672 | JGI IMG/M metagenome (GOLD analysis project Ga0196970, IMG submission 148672) | Soil microbial communities from Anza Borrego desert, Southern California, United States - S1+v_5-13C | ecosystem: Environmental > Terrestrial > Soil > Desert | place: USA: California... | reverse complement strand
CCAGAATGTCCTGAAGCACTCCGTTGAAGTGGCCCATTTGGCCGGCGTCATGGCCGCCGAACTGGGCGTCAACGTGGAAGTTGCCAAGCGGGCAGGTCTGCTGCACGACATCGGCAAGGCTGTCGACCACGAAATCGAAGGCCCGCACGTGGCCATCGGTGTTACGTTGCTCAAGCGTTACAAGGAGTCCGGCGACACCATCCATGCCATGGAGTGCCACCACGGCGACGTGGAGCCCCGCAGCGTGGAAGCGGTCATCGTCACCGCTGCCGACGCCATTTCGGCCGCCCGGCCGGGCGCCCGCCGCGAGACGCTGGAAACGTACATCAAGCGGCTTGAAAAGCTGGAGAACCTGGCTGACGGCTTCGAAGGCGTGGAGAAGTCCTTCGCCATTCAGGCCGGCCGCGAGATTCGGGTCATGGTCAAGCCTGAAAAGGTGGATGACTACGCCGCTCTGAAAATGACCAAGGATATTGCCAAGAAGATCGAGGAAGAGCTCGAATATCCCGGTCAGATCAAGGTTGTGGTCGTCCGTGAGACCCGGGCCGTGGAGTATGCCCGCTAGGGCACCGCGAACCCGGACCCGGTGAAGCAACGTCTATAGAACAGAGCAGCCGGCGGGCATGCCTCGCCGGCGCTCTTTCATGAATCGGTTTCATCATAGAGGCAGGTGATTGTCGTGGTGAACCGCAGGCGAGAGGAGCCGTTCTCCCGCAGTGTGGGCTATCTGATCAGCGTTCTTGTTCGCTACCCTGAAGTGGGCACCGTAAAATATGAGCCACGGCAGCAGACCATCCGCATGAGCCTGCTCGTAACCGGCGACCTGGCCGAGGCGGACTGGCGCCGGACGGAGGATGGGCTGTTCGAGACGCTGGAAGTCTACCACATGTTGGAGCAGCGTGAACCCTCGGTGGTGCACGTGGAAGCGGACAACCTGGGCAGCCTGACCACAGTCTCGATTACCCGTGATGTGGTCACGCTCTCGCCGGAGGAGATTTACACCATCGTGGAGTTCTTCCGGGAGCGCTTCAGCGGCCGGCTCGTCACCGAGCAGGTCGACCTGGGCAACGAAGACGAGTGGCTGGCCCAGGATGAAGCGATCGAGAACATGCTGGCCAACATGGAGCAGAGCCGCTCCACCCAGAACCTGATTGCCATCCGTGAGGATGGCCGGGTGATGGTCTTTCAGAAGTGATCGTTGTGGGGCGCTAGGGAGACCTGGCGCCTTTTGTTGTGGCATTCGGGGGCAGTGTTTTGCCGCGGATTACGCAGATTTCTGGATTACGCAGATACCGGGCATGACGTTCTGGGCGAATCGAAACATGTCTTACCACAGATGACATTGATACTGGGTCAGCCGCTCCGGGTCATACATATATGGATGATTACAGGGAAAATATGCTTAGTTATCTGTGCCATCTGTGTCATCTGTGGTGGACACACCCGACCTCGAATAAACTGCCTCGTATCTGGGTAATCCCTTAATCCGCGTAATCTGCGGTGAAAAGTGTCCCGATTCCTCAACCCAGGGGCAAAAAAATCTTTGGAGTCCTCGAACTTTTAGGTGGGAAGTCTCGTACTGTTCAGTGACGGCGAAAATCCCCGTCACGGCACCTTGCCGGCCCCGTTTACCGTGGGGGGAAGGAGGACGAGACGAAACAGCCGCTGTGTCTCATGGCGACGCCCCGGTTCAGGTATAATGGAACCTGGGCAGCCATCTCGTAGGCGCAACGGAGAAGAAGTACTGGACAATACAGGGGGATATAGCTTGCGGATTCTCTTTTTTGGCGATGTGGTTGGACGTCCCGGCCGGGACGTTCTCAAAGAACGCATGCATGCCTTACGCAAGTCGCTGGGGGCGGACGTGGTCATCGTCAACGGCGAAAACGCCGCGGCCGGTGCCGGCATTACCGCTCAGATCTGCCGGGAGTTTTTCGACTGGGGTGCCGATGCGATCACTCTCGGAAACCATTCGTGGGATAAACGTGAGATCGCCACATACATTGATGAAGAACCCAGACTGATCCGGCCGATCAACTACCCCCCGGGCACACCGGGCTACGGGTCCTACGTCATCAAGCGCAACGGGCAGCCCGTCGCGGCCGTTGTACAGGCGCACGGGCGGGTCTTTTCGTCGCTTCTGCTGGACGATCCGTTTCGCGGGCTCGAGGAGGTGGTGCAGCAACTCCGGAAGATCACACCGGTGATTTTCGTCGATTTTCATGGAGAAGCCACCTCAGAGAAAGTCGCCATGGGCTGGTTCCTAGACGGCAAGGTAAGCGCTGTCGTGGGCACCCATACCCATATCCAGACGGCCGATGAGGTGATTCTGCCCGGCGGCACAGCCTACCTGACCGACGTCGGCATGTGTGGCCCCTGGGTGTCGGTCATTGGCACCGACGTGAGTCTGGTCTTGGAACGCTTCGTCACGCAGATGCCGGTCCGGCTGGAGGTGGCATCGGGGCCCGCCATTCTGTGCGCAGTCGCGATTGATGTCGATCCCGCCACGGGCCGAGCCACAGCCATTGAGCGCATACTGGAGCGAACTTTGGAAAAGTAGACGCTTGCTGGCTGAGTTGGAAACTGATAACATATCCTCAGAGGATAACGACAACCACCAAGGACGCTGCAAGGTACCTAGGCGTTGCCCACTACAAACGGTTACCTGAGATTCCAGGGAGGGGACATTTGTCATGGAAGTTTTAAAAGTCTCGGCTAAGTCCAGCCCAAATGCTGTCGCAGGTGCACTGGCCGGCTGCCTTCGTGAGCGCGGCGCTGCTGAGATCCAGGCAATTGGCGCAGGAGCGTTGAACCAGGCGGTCAAGGCCGTCGCCATCGCACGTGGTTTTGTGGCCCCCAGCGGTATGGATTTGATCTGCATTCCGGCGTTTACCGACCTGCGGATCGACGGTGAAGAGCGCACGGCCATTAAGCTGATTGTGGAACCCCGCTAACCAGATACATAAGACTCCGCCCGGCCGTGGGGGCCGGGCGGTTTTTTTGCAGGTGTTTTCTCTACGGGAGTGGAAGAAAATGATTCGGGAAGCTAACTAATAGGGGGCATCGCAGTGGATTTTCTGGCCAAAGCTATGGAGCTTCACTCCAAGTATCCGGTGATTGACGGCCACGCCGATAGCATTCTCGAACCTTTGGATGGCAAGCGGACGCTCCACGAGCGCTCCGACCTTGGACATATCGACTGGCCCCGGTGCCAGGAGGCCAAGCTCACCTGCACCGTGCAGGTCGCCTGGCCGAGCCCGAACTTCTATCCCGTGGCGCCCAAGCGGGTCGGGCAGTCGATCGATGCCCTTTTGACGGAGATCGAAAAGGGCGGCGACGGCGTGCGCCTGGCCCTGACTGCTGCGGACATTCGCGACGCCCACGCCAAGGGGCAGCTGGCCGTGCTGCTCAATATTGAAGGCGCTGAAGGCATTCAGGGCTCGCTGGCTCTGCTGCGCAACTACTACCGGCTGGGTGTTCGGATGATGGGCCTGACCTGGTCGCATCGGAACGAAGTGGCCGAAGGCAACGCCGAGTTCGAAGGCAGCGGCGGCGGGCTGACCGTTTTTGGCCGCGAAGTGGTGCGTGAAATGAACCGGCTCGGCATGCTGATCGACCTGGCGCATATCACCCCGAAGGGGTTCTATGACACGCTGGAGCTGTCGGAACAGCCTGTTCTCTTCACCCATGGCAATTGCTATGACCTGTGGGCGCATCCGCGCAACCTTACGGACGACCAAATAAAAGCACTGGCTGCCAAGGGCGGCGTTTTTGGCATCTCGTTTGTCAATACGTTCATGAACAAGGCCACGGCGACGCTGAAGACCGTTGCCGACCATATCGACCATGTCTGTCAGGTGACTGGCTCGGCAGATACGGTTGCCTACGGCTCCGACCTTGACGGCTGCACGCCGCCGCCCGGGCTGGAAGACGTGACCAAGCTGCCGCACCTGACGGCCGAACTGCTCAGCCGCGGCTACAGCGAGGCCGATATGGAAAAAATTCTTGGCGGTAACTACCTGCGGGTCTTTGGACAGGTCCTGCGGGGGTAGCGCATATACATTTAGGGTCGATGGAGCTTAGGGAGGAACAATCGTGGACGTACGCATTGTGAATCAGCCCCTGCATCAGGTTCAGGCCGACGTCGTCGTGCTACCGCTGTTTGAAGGTGGCGTACAGGTGGCCGCTGCCGAACTGCGCGGCGTGCTGAGCCAGGCCGGTGACGACTTCACCGGCGAATATGGCCAGACCCTTGTCATTTATGCCGGCGGCCAGGTCGCGGCACGGAAGGTGCTGGCGCTGGGCCTTGGCAAGGAAGATAAGCTGGACACCCGCAAGCTCCGCCGGGCTGCCGGCATGGCTGCCCGGGCTGCCCGCGAGACGGGCGCCAAGTCGGTCGCCTTCGGCGTTTCGGCACTGGGTGGCATGGCTGCGGGCCAGGCCGCGCAGTTCATGGTGGAAGGCGCCCTCCATGGCCTCTTCCGCTTTGAGACCTACAAGAGCGAGCAGAAGGTCAAGCCGAACGTCGAAGAGATCATCATGGTTGGCGCCGACATCGAGACGGGCGTCACCTACGGCCAGGCTGTCGCCGAGGCGGCCAACCTGACCCGCCAGGTGAACTGGACGCCGGGCAACCACATGACCGCCGCCAAGCTGGCGGAAGTGGCACAGGATATCTGCGAGCAGACAGGCATTGAGATCGAAGTCTACGACAAGAAGGGCTGCGAGGAGCTGGGCCTGGGCCTGCTGCTGGCGGTCAACCAGGGCTCCGTGGAGGAGCCGCGCTTTATCGTTATGCGGTACAAGGGCAACGGCGGCAAGGGCCCCTGGCTGGGCATCGTGGGCAAGGGCCTGACGATGGACACCGGCGGCATCTCCATCAAGCCGAGCGACGGCATGTGGGACATGAAGTACGACATGTCCGGCGGCGGTGCCGTGCTGGGCGCCGTCAAGGCGATTGGCCAGCTGAAGCCGAAGGCCGACATTCTCTTTGTCGTTCCGTCCACCGACAACATGCCCGACGGCGGCGCCTACAAGCCTGGCGACGTGGTTAGCGGCCTGTCCGGCAAGACGGTGGAGATTCGCTCGACCGACGCCGAAGGGCGCCTGATTCTGGCCGACGGCCTGGCCTATGCCGTGAAGCAGGGCTGCGCCAAGCTGATTGAGGCTTCCACTTTGACCGGCGCGGTTCAGATCGCCCTTGGTCCCGTGCGCATGGGCATGGTCGCCAACAACGACGAGTGGGAGAACGAGGTCTACACGGCCATCGAAGAGGCCGGCGAGCGGGGCTGGAAGCTGCCCCACGACCAGGACTACTACGAGTTCTTCAAGAGCCCCATCGCCGATATGTCCAACACGGGCACGGCCCGGGCTGCGGGTTCCACCGTGGGCGGCCTCTTCCTGATGGGCCACGTGGGCGATGTGCCCTGCGTCCACCTGGATATCGCGGCCCAGGCCTGGAACCACGGTGCCAATAAGTTCGAAGATGAAGGCGCCACGGGCGTGGCCGTCCGGTCGTTCGTCCGTGCTGCGTTCCGCTGGGCGGAGGCGAATCAGTAGATGGTTCATATCCCGATGCCCGGGCCCCAGGGGCGGGCCGACCTGCACAATCACACCACGGCGTCCGACGGGACCAATTCGCCCGCTGAGCAGGTAAAGTGGGCGGCAGCCCAGGGGCTGGCGGCGGTGGCAATTACGGATCATGACACCATCGCCGGGTGGGATGAAGCGCTGGAGACCGGCCGTGTCTCGGGCATCGAGATCGTCCCGGGCTGCGAGCTTTCGACGGAAGTCGGCAAGAGCGAGGTGCATATCCTCGCATACTACTTTGACCGGGCCGAGCCCCACATGGTCGCCCTGCTGCAGCGCATGCGGGGCGGCCGCCGGGCCCGGGCGGCTGAGGCGGTGGCCAAGCTGCATCAGCTCGGGTACACCCAGGTCAGCTTGGAACGGGTGCTCGAGCTGGGCGGCGAATCGGTCGGGCGCCCGCACCTGGCGCAGGTCCTCGTGGAGTGCGGCATCTGCCGGGCAAAGGACGAGGCCTTTGACCGCTTCCTCTCCATCGGGAAGGCGGCTTACGTGCCCCGGCCCAAGTTGACGCCGGAAGAGGCCATTGAAGCGGTCAAAGGGGCGGGTGGCGTGCCGGTCATTGCCCACCCCGGCCTGATTCGCGATGACAAATGGGTCCGCCACTTCATCGAGGTGGGCGCCATGGGCATTGAGGCGTATCACACCGACCATGGCGACCAGCAGCGACAGTTCTATGCCCGCTGGGGTTACGATGCCGGCCTGATCGTCACGGGCGGCACCGACAGCCACGGGCCGCGGGGCATGCGCACTGTGGTGCCCGGCACGGTCAACGTCTCGATGGACGTGGTGGCACAGCTCAAGGGTGCCAGCCGGTATTGGCAGCAGCTTAGCGGCAAATGAGAGACGGGGGGCACCGCGGCTCTGCGATCAAGAGCCCGTTGCCCCCTTCGTGCCCTTTTGGAGGGAACTACGAATGACACGCAGCATCACGATTGACGCAGCGCACGAACTCCAGTTTCACACCTTCGGTGACGATGGCGCCGGGCCCCATGCGCTGATTACGGCCGGCATTCACGGCGGCGAGGCGACCGGCATATACGCGGCGCACAAGCTGATGACCTGGCTTGCCACCCAGAAGCTGAACGGCCGGGTGACGGTGCTGCCCGTGGCAAACCCGGGCGCCTTCCGGCGGTCTACCCGGGCCAACCCCTACGACGAGCTGGACATGAACCGCATTTTCCCCGGTAAGGCGGAGGGCTCGCCCACGCAACGGGCTGCCGCCGCGATCTGGGCAGAAGCAAAGAAGGCCGACTTCATCGTCGACCTGCACTGTTGCGGGCTTTTCGGGTCGGATTACACGCTCGCCCTGTGGCAGGAGTTCCCGGCCGCTCGTGAACTGGCGGAGCAGTTGGATATCCCCGTGGTCATCGAGTCGGGCGGCACAAGGAACCAGCTTTTCGTGGAAGCGAACCACGCCGGCATTCCGGCCGTCATTATCGAACTGGCTGGCGGCCAGATGGGCCCCAGCGGCGGCATCGTCAACATGCGGTCCGGCGAGCACGCTTTCCGGGCCGTGGCAAACCTGTTGGTCCGCCGGGCGCTGGTGGCAGGCGATGCGACAGCGGCTTCGCCGACCTTCTTTGGCAAGTCGCGCGAGGTGAGCTGCCGCCTGGATGGCCTCTGGAGCCCGAGGGTCCATCCCGGCGCCCGGGTAGAGGCGGGGCAGGTCATTGGCATGCTCGAAGGCGACGAGATCACGTCGCCGGTCACGGGCGTTGCCACCATGGTGCGGGCTGCCTCGTATCTCTTCACCGGCGATGCGGTCGCCATGGTGGCTCCGCAGGCATAAGCATCCCCCTCCAGCGGTACAATAAGGGTACCAATTCCTGAGAGCAGGGGAGGGGACGTTTTGGAACATACGGATGAGATGAGCCAGTTGCGCCAGCGGGTGCGCGTCCTTGAGGAGCGAATCCAGGGGCTTCGGGCCAGCCGCCGTATCCTGATGAACCTGCTGGCTGCCCAGGAGCGAGAGAAACGGAGCCGCATTCAGCGGCTGGAGCAGGAGAACGTGCGGCTGCAGCAGCGTACATCCCGGTATGCCCGGGAAGTGCTGGATAAGAACATCCGGATTATTCGGCTGCAGGAGTCGATGGGCCGCAGTGAAGAGGATATTGGCTGATGCTGCGGAAGAGACCGGTCCAGGTGTGGGCCGGTCTCTCCTTTTTCGTCATTTCAGTGGTTCTTTGGGCGAAAAAAGACCCCGGAGGAAACCTCCGGGGTGATATGATTAGTAGGTGTTCAGTTTTTTGACGCCCTGTTTTCCCGTAGGCCCCAATTGGGTTCCCGGGGCGGCTCCGGCAGGTTGATCCAGTCCATATCTGGGTCGCCGGCGTAGGCCGGCCGGTCGTGGTGCCAGTCAGACGGAACCGGCTGCCGAAGGCTCAAGTCGGGAGCATGGCGCTTCAGGCGGGGAACCATGGGCGTGCTGGAACGCTGCGTTAGGACGTTCTGCGTCATATGGCACACCTCCCTCATCGCGGTGGTGGGACTAGCTTGTTCCTCCTGCACGCGGCGCATGCGGGATCTGCATCTTTCGTAGAACGGTTTGTTCTATCTGGAGCGTCTTACTTTTGAAAGTAATCGATGAAACTAGGATGAGGAGGACCAATCCGTGGAGCTTCGTATGAAAGGCGCCGTGGCTGCACGCATCAAGGCCAACGTAGAGAAGGTCATTGTCGGCAAGGGTGAAGCGATCGAACTCCTGCTGGTCGCACTGGCTGCCGGCGGCCATGCCTTGCTCGAAGACGTTCCCGGCACCGGTAAGACCATGATGGCCAAGTCGCTGGCTCGCTCCCTGGACGCCTCCTTCCGCCGTATTCAGTTTACACCTGATCTCCTCCCGTCGGACGTCACTGGTGTTAGTTTCTTTAACCAGAAACAGGGTGAGTTCGAGTACCGCCCGGGTCCGATTTTCGCCAGCGTCATTCTGGCTGACGAGATTAACCGGGCCACACCCCGCACGCAGTCATCGCTGCTGGAGTGCATGGAGGAGCGGCAGGTCACGGTCGAAGGGGTCACCCGGCCCATGGCCCGCCCCTTCCTGGTGCTGGCGACGCAGAACCCGGTCGAGCAGGAGGGTACGTTCCCGCTGCCCGAAGCCCAGTTGGACCGCTTCCTACTGAAGCTGCCGGTCGGCTATCCCGCCGCCGATGAAGAGATGGAGATGATGGATCGCTTCCGCCAGCAGAGCCCGTTTGCGGCCCTGGAACCAGTGGCCGCCGTGGCGGAGATTCTGGAGCTGCAGGACGCCGTGCCGCAGGTCCACATCAGCCGCCCTGTTCAGCAGTATATGCTGGAGATTGTGCGTGCCACCCGCACGCAGGCGAATGTCGAACTGGGCGTCAGCCCCCGTGGTGCCCTGGCGCTTATGCGGGCCTGCCAGGCGCTCGCCCTGATCCGGGGCCGCGACTACGTCTTGCCCGATGACGTCCAGCGCCTGGCCGGGCCGGTGCTGGCCCACCGCATCATCGCCACGTCCCGGGCGCGGCTGCGCGGCCAGGGCGCCCTCGAAGTGATCACCAAGATCGTGGCAGAACTGCCCGTGCCGGCTGAGCCCGTTGCCACCGGAGGAGGCGCTTCTTAGTGGAGAGGCAGCCCAGCCAGTGGCTGAACCCGACCAACATTGGGCTGGCCGTGCTGCTCGGCACTTCGGTCATGCTGCGGAGCGCACTGCTGCTGGTCCTGTTCGGGTTCCTGTCCGTCATTGTCATCCTGGCCCACTGGTGGGGACGGTACGCCCTTGACCGGGTCGAGTACCGCCGCTTTCTCGAGCGCTCCCGCTGCTTCGTGGGCGAAGAGATGGAGCTCAGGATCGAACTGACCAACCGAAAGATCCTGCCGATCACCTATCTGGCGGTCGATGATACCATGCCGCTGGAACTGCACATTGGCGCCAAGTCGCTCGCCTACCACCGGGTGGGCAAAGGGTTGCTGCGCTTTCTCTTCGGCCTGGCGTGGTATCAAAAAGTGGTGCGCCGTTACCGGCTGACGCCGACCCGCCGGGGCTTCTATCGGATCGGCCCGGCCGAAATGCAGGGCGGAGATCCGCTCGGCTATGTGAAGGATAGCCGGACGGTCACCGAGACGAACAGCCTGATCGTCTACCCGCGGGTGGTGCCGCTGGACGCCCTGGGGCTGCCGACCCGCCGGCCCTTCGGTGACCTGAAGTCCAAGGATCGGCTCTTTGAAGACCCAATGCGCTTTGCAGGCGTGCGGGAGTACCAGCCGGGCGACCCGCTCAACCGGATTCACTGGAAGGCCTCGGCCGCGGCCGGAGAGCTGCAGGTCCGCCTGCTTGATCCGAGCAGCAACCCGGGGCTGGCGGTCTTCATCAACACCTGGGGCTGGGACCTGTTCTGGCAGGGTGTGGAGCCCGCCGTTCTGGAAACGGCCTGCGTGGTGGCGGCCAGCGTGGCCAACTACGCAACGGACCAGGGTGTGCCGGTGGGCATGTACGCCAACGGGCTGGCCCAGGAGTGGGGCCTGACGCTTCATCTGCCGCCCGCCCGGGGCGCTCATGTGCTGCCGCAGATTCTCGAAGGTCTGGCCCGCCTCCAAATGCCCACCAACCTCTCGCTGGCCGAAACGCTGGCCAACGAAGGCCCTGCACTGCAGTACGGCACCAGCGTCGTCATCATCACCCGGCAGGTGACCGAAGAGTCGGCGGACGCACTGCTCCGGGTCCATCGGTCGGGGCGCCCGGTCACCCTGGTGCTCATCGGTGACCCCGGCGAAGTGCCGTCGCTGCCCGGTATCCGCATCTACCATGTGACCGGGGAGGAGGCGCTCCATGCTGCCGCTCTTGCGTAAGGTGCAGACCCTTTACGGCTGGGCGCTGGTCGCCCTGACCGACCTGGCCGTGACGATGCCGTGGCTGCTTTTGATGTACCGGGGCGCCGCCGCCGGCAGGGACTGGTATACGGCGGTGCCGGGCGCCTGGCTGGCGTTGCTGT
>Ga0196970_1002228_pt1 | contig 10546 bp, 9 predicted proteins | sample S1v_513CmetaG_FD_148672 | JGI IMG/M metagenome (GOLD analysis project Ga0196970, IMG submission 148672) | Soil microbial communities from Anza Borrego desert, Southern California, United States - S1+v_5-13C | ecosystem: Environmental > Terrestrial > Soil > Desert | place: USA: California... | reverse complement strand
CGCTGCGCGCCCGGGCGTTCGGCATGGAGGTGGTGTTCTTCGACCCCTACAGGCCGACGGGGACGGAGCTGGCGCTGGGCTTCGGCCGGACCGACAGCCTGGCCGAGCTGATGGGGCGGGCCGACGTGGTCAGCGTGCACACGCCGCTCACCCGCGAGACGCACCGGATGCTCGACGCGGCGGCGTTCGCCGCGGCCAAGCCGGGGCAGATCCTGGTCAACACGGCGCGCGGGCCGGTGGTGGACCTGGACGCGCTGCACGAGGCGCTGGCCGGCGGCCGGCTGGCCGGCGCGGCGCTGGACGTCATGCCGGTGGAGCCGCTCGCCCGCGACATCGACCACCCGCTGTTCACCGCGTGGCGCAACGGCGAATCCTGGATCGCCGGGCGCCTGCTGCTCAGCCCGCACTCGGCCTTCTACTCGCCGGACAGCATCCGCGACCTGCGCCGCAAGTCGGCCGAGGTGGTGACGGCGGCGCTGCGCGACGGGCGGCTGATCAACTGCGTCAACCGCGCGTGGCTGACCCCGGAACGTGGCTGGCCCCTGAATAAAGATGGGGCGGAGGGATAACGCATGGCGTCGGTCGATATCCGCAAGGTGCGCAAGGCCTTCGGCGTGCACGAGGTGATCCACGGCATCGACGTGGACATCGGCGACGAGGAGTTCGTCGTGCTGGTCGGCCCGTCCGGCTGCGGCAAGTCGACGCTGCTGCGCATGATCGCCGGGCTGGAGCAGATCAGTGGCGGCGAGATCTCCATCGGCGGCCGGGTGGTCAACCAGATGCCGCCGAAGGAACGGGACATCGCCATGGTGTTCCAGAACTACGCGCTGTACCCGCACATGAACGTCTTCGACAACATGGCGTTCAGCATGAAGCTGCGCAAAGCCCCCGCCGACGAGATCAAGAAGCGGGTCGAGCACGCGGCGGACATCCTCGACCTCGGCCCGTACCTCGGGCGCTACCCGCGCCAGCTCTCGGGCGGGCAGCGGCAGCGCGTCGCCATGGGGCGCGCCATCGTGCGCGACCCGCAGGTGTTCCTGTTCGACGAGCCGCTGTCCAACCTCGACGCCAAGCTGCGCGTGCAGATGCGCACCGAGATCAAGGCGCTGCACCAGCGGCTGCGCACCACGTCCGTCTACGTCACGCACGACCAGATCGAGGCGATGACCATGGCCGACCGCATCGTCGTCATGCACGACGGCCACGTCGAGCAGATCGGCACGCCGCTGGAGCTGTACGACCGCCCGGCCAACCTGTTCGTCGCCGGCTTCATCGGCTCGCCCGCCATGAACCTGTTCCGCGGCCTGCTGCGCCGCCGGGACGGGCGGACGTTCGTGGTGACCGACGACAACCTGGCGCTGGAGGCCGACGCCGGCGTCGGCGGCGCGGAGGGGCAGAAGGTCGTCTACGGCATCCGCCCCGGCCACCTGCGCATCGCGTCCGACGCCGAGCAGGGGCTGCCCGCGGAGGTGGAGGTGATCGAGCCAACCGGCGACAACACGCTGGTGTTCTGCAAGGTCGGTGGCACCATAGCCTGTGCCGCCACCACCGAGCGCCACCCGCTGCGCCCCGGCGAGCGGCTGCGCCTGGTGCCCAAGCCGGACGCCGGGCACGTGTTCGACGCGGCGAGCGGGCAGAGGCTGTAACGTATCCAAGCCCCTCTCCCCTTGAGGGAGAGGGGTTGGGGTGAGGGGTGCACCGGCGAAGCCGGCCCGTATCTTTCCGCCGCCTGCCGGCGGCTACGACCCCTCATCCCAACCCTTCTCCCTCAAGGGGAGAAGGGCTCTGGTCAGGAACGCGCACCAACGGCCGACCGGCGCAGCCGGCGACCCAACCAAGGGAGGGACGGTCATGGAGTTCACCAGACGCGACGTTCTGAAGGCGGGCGCCGCGGTGTCGGCCCTGAGTTTGGCCCCAGGCAGCTTCGCGGCGGACTTCAAGCTGGAGCCCGAGAAGGGCGCCGAACTGCGCGTGCTGCGCTGGAAGAAGTTCGTCCAGGGCGACGAGGACGGCTGGATGGCGAACACCGAGAAGTTCACCAAGGCCACCGGCATCAAGGTCCGCATCGACGCCGAGTCCTGGGAGGACATCCGGCCGAAGGCGGCGGTCGCGGCGAACGTGGGCTCGGGGCCGGACATCATCTTCGGCTGGTTCGACGACCCGCACCAGTACCCGGACAAGCTGGTGGACCTCACCGACCTCGCCGAGTACCTGGGCGCCAAGTACGGCGGCTGGTACGACGCGCCGAAGCGCTACGGCATGCGCGACGGCAAGTGGATCGGCCTGCCGGTGGGCGCGGCCGGCAACTGCATCGTCTACCGCAAGTCCTGGCTGCAGGAGGCCGGGTTCGAGACGATGCCGCGCGACACCGACGGCTTCCTCAAGGCCTGCAAGGCGATGCACGCCAAGGGGCACCCGACGGGCTTCGCGCTGGGCAACGCCGTGGGCGACGGCAACACCTGGACGCACAGCATCCTCTGGGCCTTCGGCGGCCGCATGGTGGACGAGAACAACAACGTCACCATCAACAGCCCCGAGACGGTGCGCGCGCTGGAATGGGTGGCGGAGCTGTACAAGACCTTCATCCCCGGCACGCTGTCCTGGCTCGACCCCAACAACAACAAGGCGTTCCTGGCCGGCGAGATCGGCGTCACCGCCAACGGCATCTCGGTCTACTACTCGGCCAAGAACTCGCAGGATCCGGCGATGCAGGCGATGGCCAAGGACATCGAGCACGCCAACATGCCCATCGGCCCGGTGGGCAAGCCGACCGAGCTGCACCTGTTCACCCAGGGCATGGTGTTCAAGTACTCCAAGTACCCGAACGCGGCGAAGGAGTACCTGCGCTTCATGATGGAGAAGGAGCAGTACGAGCCCTGGCAGCAGGCCGCCATCGGCTACGTCACGCAGCCCTTGGCCGCGTACGAGAAGAACCCGATCTGGACCGCCGATCCCAAGCACGCGCCGTACCGCGACACGGTGAAGAACATGCTGTGGAACGGCTACGGCGGCAAGCTCGGGCCGGCGTCGGCGGCGGCGATGGCCGACTATGTGGTGGTCAACATGTTCGCGGAAGCCGCCTCGGGCCAGCAGACGCCGAAGGACGCCGCCGCCCGCGCCGAGAAGCGGGTCATGCGCTACTACAAGACCTGACGTTCCGACGATCCCTCTCCCCTCCGGGGAGAGGGTGGCCCGAAGGGCCGGGTGAGGGGGCGCGCGGGGGACCGGACAGGTCCGCGTCGCGGGACCCCCTCACCCTGACCCTCTCCCCAGAGGGGAGAGGGAATTGGGAGGTCCAATGTACGTCGACACCAAGGCCCACGGCCCTGCGGCCGCGTCCCGGCCCGCCACGCGCTTCCGCCTCGGCGAGAGCCGCGGGTTCCTGGGCTTCCTGTTCATGCTGCCGGCCGCCACGGTGCTGCTGCTGTTCCTGGCCTACCCGCTGGGGCTGGGCGTCTGGCTCGGCATGACCGACGCGCGGGTCGGGCGCGGCGGCACGTACATCGGGCTCGAGAACTACGAGATGCTGTGGACCGACACGGTGTTCTGGCTGTCGGTCTACAACACGCTGCTCTACACGGTGGTCGCCAGCGTGTTCAAGTTCGCGCTCGGCCTCTGGCTGGCGATGATCCTGAACCGGCACCTGCCGTTCAAGGCGTTCCTGCGCGCCATCGTGCTGCTGCCGTGGATCGTGCCGACCGCGCTGTCGGCCATCGCCTTCTGGTGGATCTACGACAGCCAGTTCTCCATCGTCTCGTGGAGCCTGGTGCGGCTCGGCCTGATCGACAGCTACATCAACTTCCTGGGCGACCCGACGTGGGCGCGGGCCAGCGTCATCATGGCGAACATCTGGCGCGGCATCCCCTTCGTGGCGATCACGCTGCTGGCCGGCCTGCAAACCATCCCGCAGTCGCTGTACGAGGCGGCGACCATCGACGGCGCCACGCCGTGGCAGCGCTTCCGCTTCATCACCTTCCCGATGCTGACGCCGATCATCGCGGTGGTGATGACCTTCTCGGTGCTGTTCACCTTCACCGATTTCCAGCTGATCTACGTGCTGACCCGCGGCGGGCCGCTCAACGCCACGCACCTGATGGCGACCCTGTCGTTCCAGCGCGCCATCCCCGGCGGCAACCTGGGCGAGGGCGCGGCCATCGCCGTGTCGATGATCCCGTTCCTGCTGTCGGCCATCCTGTTCAGCTATTTCGGCCTGCAACGCCGCCGCTGGCAACAGGGCGGCGGCGATTGAGGAGAAGCACTCCATGGCACGCTTCCGCAAGGGCAAGACCGACGAGGTGCCGGCCGACGGCATGGACTACCTGACGTCCATCCCGCGCCGCTGGGTGACGGTGTACATCCCGCTGCTGCTGTTCCTGTTCGTGCTGCTGTTCCCGTTCTACTGGATGGGCATCACTGCCTTCAAATCGAACGAGGAGATGTACGACTTCCACAACTTCAGCCCGTTCTGGGTCTCGAACCCGACGCTGGCGAACATCAACAAGCTGCTCTTCCACACCCCGTATCCGGAGTGGCTGCTGAACACGCTGCTGGTCTCGGTGGTGTCTACCTTCCTGTCGCTGTTCTGCGCGGTGTGCGCCGCCTACGCCATCGAGCGGCTGCGCTTCAAGGGCGCCCGCTTCGTCGGGCTGGCGATCTTCCTGGCCTACCTGGTGCCGCCGTCCATCCTGTTCATCCCGCTGGCCTCCATGGTGTTCGCCTACGGGCTGTTCGACACCAAGTGGGCGCTGATCCTCACCTACCCGACCTTCCTGATCCCGTTCTGCACGTGGCTGCTGATGGGCTACTTCCGCTCGATCCCCTACGAGCTGGAGGAATGCGCGCTGATGGACGGCGCGACGCGGTTGCAGATCCTGGTGAAGATCCTGCTGCCGCTGGCGGTGCCGGGGCTGATCTCCGCCGGCATCTTCGCCTTCACGCTGAGCTGGAACGAGTTCATCTACGCCCTGACCTTCATCCAGTCGTCCGAGCAGAAGACCGTGCCCGTCGGCGTCATCACCGAGCTGGTGGAGGGCGATGTCTACCACTGGGGCTCGCTGATGGCGGGGGCGCTCTTGGGCTCGCTGCCCGTGGCGATCCTCTATTCCTTCTTCGTCGAGCACTACGTCGCCAGCATGACCGGCGCGGTGAAGGAGTGACATGCTCGACGCCCCGGCCACCACCCTCAACGCGCGGCGCAGCCTGCACGGGCGGGTGGTGCAGGACCTGGGCGCCCGCATCGCCGGCGGCGGCTATGCGCCGGGCGCCGTGCTGCCGTCCGAGGCGGTGCTGGGCGCGTCGTTCGGCGTCAGCCGCACCGTGCTGCGGGAGGCGGTGAAGGTGCTGGCCTCCAAGGGGCTGGTCGAGGCGCGCCCGAAGATCGGCACCCGCGTCCGCCCGCGCGCGGACTGGAACATGCTCGACCCCGACGTGCTGGCGTGGCAGTGCGCCGGCACCGACCTGCCGGGCGTGGCGGAGGACCTCATGGAGATCCGCCGCGTCGTCGAGCCGCACGCTGCCGCGCTCGCCGCCGGCCGCGCCACCGACGCGGAGGTCGCCGGCATCGCCGCCGCTTACGCCGACATGGAGCGCGCGCCGGACATCGAAAGCTCGGTCGAGCCCGACGTGCGCTTCCACCTCGCCGTCATGGACGCGACGCACAACGCCTTCCTGCGCCCGCTCGGCGCGCTGATCCGCGCGGCGCTCAGCGCCAGCTTCCGCCTGTCGAAGATGCCGCCGGGCGCGCACGAACGCTCGATGCCCCGGCACAAGGCGGTGCTCGACGCCATCCGAAACCATGACCCGGAGGCGGCGCGCGCCGCGATGCGCGACCTGCTCGACCACGCCGCCGAGGACATCCGCAACGCCAAGGAGACCATTCGATGACCGAACGGAAGAAGCTGCGCTCCCAGGCGTGGTTCGGCGGGCACGACAAGGACGGGTTCATCCACCGCTCCTGGATGCGCAACCAGGGCCACCCCAGCCACATGTTCGACGGCCGCCCGGTGATCGGCATCTGCAACACCTGGTCGGAACTGACGCCCTGCAACGCCCACTTCCGCCTGCTGGCCGAGCGGGTGAAGCGCGGCGTGCTGGAGGCCGGCGGCTTCCCGCTGGAGTTCCCGGTGATGTCGCTGGGCGAGACCAACCTGCGCCCGACCGCCATGCTGTTCCGCAACCTGGCGTCCATGGACGTGGAGGAGTCGATCCGCGGCAACCCGATCGACGGCGTAGTGCTGCTGTGCGGCTGCGACAAGACCACGCCGTCGCTGGTGATGGGGGCGGCCAGCTGCAACCTGCCGACGCTGGTGGTGTCGGGCGGGCCGATGCTGAACGGGCACTATCGCAACCGACTGATCGGCTCCGGCACCGCGGTCTGGGAGTTCAGCGAGGACGTGAAGGCCGGCAAGATGTCCCTGGACGACTTCATGGACGCCGAGGCGTGCATGTCCCGCTCGGTCGGCCACTGCATGACCATGGGCACCGCGTCGACCATGGCCTCGATGGTCGAGGCGCTGGGCCTCGGCCTGCCGCAGAACGCCGCCATCCCGGCCGCCGACTCCCGCCGCAACGTGCTGGCGCACATGGCCGGCCGCCGCATCGTCGAGATGGTCCACGAGGACCTGACGCTCGACAGGATTCTGACGAAAGCGAACTTCGAGAACGCCATCCGCGTCAACGGCGCCATCGGCGGCTCGACCAACGCGGTCATCCACCTGATCGCCATGGCCGGCCGCATCGGGGTGGAACTGACGCTCGACGACTGGGACCGGCTGGGCCGCGAGGTGCCGACGCTGGTCGACCTGATGCCGTCGGGGCGCTTCCTGATGGAGGACTTCTACTACGCCGGCGGCGTGCCCGCCGTGGTGCGGGCGCTGGGCGAACAGGGGCTGCTGCACCGGGACGCGCTGACGGTGAACGGCCGGACCATCTGGGAGAACTGCGAGAGCGCGAAGAACTGGAACGAGGAGGTCATCCGCGGCTTCGACCGCCCGCTGGTCGAGCACGGCGGCGTGGCGGTGCTGCGCGGCAACCTGGCGCCGGACGGCGCGGTGCTGAAACCCTCGGCCGCCTCGCCGCACCTGATGAAGCACCGGGGGCGCGCCGTGGTGTTCAGCAGCATCGAGGACTACCACGCCCGCATCGAGGACCCGAACCTCGACATCGACGAGACCTGTGTGATGGTGCTGCAGAACTGCGGTCCCAAGGGCTATCCCGGCATGGCCGAGGTCGGCAACATGGGTCTGCCGCCGAAGGTGCTGCGCAAGGGCATCACCGACATGGTGCGCATCTCCGACGCGCGCATGTCCGGCACGGCGTACGGCACGGTGGTGCTGCACGTCTGTCCGGAGGCGGCGGCCGGCGGGCCGCTGGCGCTGGTGCGCGACGGCGACCAGATCGAGCTGGACGTCGAGGCGCGCACCCTGCACCTGCACGTCTCCGACGCCGAACTGGAGCGCCGCCGCCAGGAGTGGACGCCGCCCGAGTCGGCGATGAAGGGCGGCTACCAGTCGCTGTACGTCGAGCACGTGATGCAGGCCGACAAGGGCGCGGACTTCGACTTCCTCGTCGGCTGCCGCGGCGCGGCGGTGCCGCGGGAATCGCATTGATTTGAAAAAGCGCTCGCGTCGGACCCCCACCCAACCCTCCCCCCGCGCAGTGGGGGGAGGTTCGGAGGGGGGCCAGCGCCGAGACCTCAGGGAGGACACATGAACCGCATCGACCTCGACGGCCGGCGCGCCGTCGTCACCGGCGGCGCCCAGGGCATCGGGCGGGCCGTCGCCGAACGGCTGCTGGCGTCGGGCGCCACCGTCGCCCTGTGGGACCAGGACGCCGGCCTCGCCGAGCGGACCGCGGGTGAGCTGGGCTCCGCCGCGCACGCCGTCGCCGTGGACGTCACCGACGCCGCCAGCGTCGACGCGGCGCTGGCCGAGACCACCACCCGCTTGGGCGGCATCGACATCCTGGTCGCCAACGCCGGCATCTCCGGCCCCAACCTCAAGGTCTGGGAGTACCCGCCGGAGGAATGGCGCCGCGTGCTGGAGATCGACCTGACCGGCGTCTTCCTGTCCTGCCGGGCCGTGGTGCCGGGGATGATCGCGCAGAACTACGGCCGCATCGTCTGCACCGCCTCCATCGCCGGCAAGGAGGGCAACCCCAACGCCTCGGCCTACAGCGCCGCCAAGGCCGGCGTCATCGCGCTGACCAAGTCGCTGGGCAAGGAGCTGGCCGGCCACGACATCGCCGTCAACGCCATCACCCCGGCCGCCGCGCGCACCCGGATCTTCGAGCAGATGACGGACGCGCACATCGACTACATGCTCTCCAAGATCCCGCGCGGACGCTTCGTGCAGGTGGAGGAGATCGCCGCGATGGTCGCGTGGCTGGTGTCGGCCGAGAACTCCTTCACCACCGGCGCCGTCTTCGACCTCAGCGGCGGCCGGGCGACGTACTGAACCAAGAGAGGAACCATGGCGGACCGACTGAAGGGAAAGACCGCGCTGATCACCGCGGCGGGGCAGGGCATCGGGCGCGCCTCCGCGCTGGCCTTCGCGCACGAGGGCGCGCGCGTTCTGGCCACCGACATCAACGAGGCGGCGCTCGCCGCGCTGGCGAAGGAGAACCCGGCCATCGAGGTGCGCCGGCTCGACGTGCGCGACACCTCCGCGGTGGGTGCGCTGGCGACCGAGGCCGGGGCGGTGGACGCGCTGTTCAACTGCGCCGGCTTCGTGCACCACGGCACGGTGCTGGAGTGCACCGAGGAGCAGTGGGACTTCGCCTTCGACCTCAACGTCAAGTCGATGTATCGGATGATCCAGGCGTTCCTGCCGGCCATGCTGGAGGCCGGCGGCGGCAGCATCATCAACATGTCCTCGGGCGCCAGCAGCATCAAAGGCGCTCCCAACCGCTTCGCCTACGGCACCACCAAGGCGGCGGTGATCGGCCTGACCAAGTCGGTGGCGGCGGACTTCATCACCCGGGGTGTGCGCTGCAACGCCATCTGCCCCGGCACCGTGCAGACCCCTTCGCTGGACGAGCGCATCGCCGCGCAGGGCGATCTGGAGAAGACCCGCGCCGCCTTCATCGCCCGACAGCCGCTGGGCCGGCTGGGCCGGCCGGAGGAGATCGCCGCGCTGGCGGTATACCTGGCCTCCGACGAGTCTTCCTTCACGACCGGGGCGATCCACGTTATCGACGGTGGCTGGACGTTGTAAAAACACCAAAGGGGAACAGAGACACCATGAAGCTGCTGCGCTACGGCCCCAAGGGCCAGGAGAAGCCCGGACTGCTCGACGCGGAGGGCCGCATCCGCGACCTGTCCGGCACGCTGGACGACGTCGCCGGCGACGCGCTGACCCCCGCCGGGCTGGCCAAGCTGCGCGGGATCGACCCGGCCTCGCTGCCGTTGGTTTCGGGCACGCCGCGCCTCGGCCCCTGCGTCGGGCGGGTCGGCAAGTTCGTCTGCATCGGCCTCAACTACGCCGACCACGCTGCCGAATCCGGTATGCCCGTGCCGAAGGAGCCGGTGGTCTTCATGAAGCCGACCAGCTGCATCGTCGGCCCCGACGACGATGTGGAGATCCCGCGCGGCTCGGAGAAGACCGACTGGGAGGTCGAACTGGGCATCGTCATCGGTGCGCCGGCCAAGTACGTCTCCGAGGAAGACGCGCTCAAGCACGTCGCCGGCTACTGCATCGTCAACGACGTGTCGGAGCGCGCCTTCCAGCTGGAGGGCACCGGCCAGTGGGTGAAGGGCAAGAGCCACGACACCTTCGGCCCGGTCGGCCCCTGGATGGTCACCGCCGACGAGGTCGAGGACCCGCAGGCCCTCGACATGTGGCTGGAGGTGGACGGCAAGCGCTACCAGAACGGCTCCACCCGCACCATGGTGTACGGGGTGAAGCACCTGGTCAGCTACCTCAGCCGCTTCATGAGCCTGCAGCCGGGCGACATCATCTCCACCGGCACGCCGCCGGGTGTGGGCATGGGCCAGAAGCCGCCGGTGTTCCTGCGCGCCGGCCAGACCATGACGCTCGGTATCCAAGGCCTGGGCGTGCAGACGCAGAAGACCGTGGCCGCCTGAGGCGCTCCGCCCGGAGTGGACCAAGGGTTAACCCTTGGTCCACTCCGGGTTCGCCCCGGTGGCGGGTTTATCAGCCTCCGCTTATAGTTTTCCCACACAAACAATGCGGGCATGGACGGTTGAACCGCCGGCCCGTTCAGAAATCCTTTGTGGAGGAAAGCGTGAGCGAGGGCACTCCCCGCACCCCGGCGCTTGCCCGGGATGGCGGACCGTTCAGTGGCCGCATCCGGCGGGCGCCTGAGAACTTCCTCAGCCGCGAACAGATCGTCGAGGTGAGCCAGGGCCGGCGCGACTTCCTGCGCTCCAGCTTCCTGGCCGCCAGCGCCGCCGTGGTCGGCACAGCCGCTTCCCCGGCCCTGGCGCAGAGCGCCGGCGACGACGCCATCCTCACCCCGCAGCCCTGGGCCACCACGCTCGGCCAGCCGGTGGCCTCCAACCCCTACGGCCAGCCCTCGAAGTACGAGC
>Ga0196970_1002227_pt1 | contig 10548 bp, 9 predicted proteins | sample S1v_513CmetaG_FD_148672 | JGI IMG/M metagenome (GOLD analysis project Ga0196970, IMG submission 148672) | Soil microbial communities from Anza Borrego desert, Southern California, United States - S1+v_5-13C | ecosystem: Environmental > Terrestrial > Soil > Desert | place: USA: California... | reverse complement strand
TCAGCTCGCCCAGGGTGCGCAGCTCGGCGAACTGGGCCGCGTCGTTGGCGTCGGCGATGGAGCCCGGGCGCAGGCCGTCGCCCAGGGAGAACGACACGTCGTAGGCGCGCATGATCTCGCAGATCTCGTCGAAACGCTCGTAGAGGAAACTCTCGCGGTGGTGGGCCAGGCACCACTTGGCCATGATCGAGCCGCCGCGCGAGACGATGCCCGTGACCCGCTTGGCCGTCAGGTGGATGAAGGGCAGGCGCACGCCGGCGTGGATGGTGAAGTAGTCCACCCCCTGCTCGGCCTGTTCGATCAGGGTGTCGCGATAGACCTCCCAGGTCAGGTCCTCGGCGACGCCGTTGACCTTCTCCAGCGCCTGGTAGATCGGCACCGTGCCGATGGGCACCGGGCTGTTGCGGACGATCCACTCGCGGATGTTGTGGATGTTGCGCCCCGTCGACAGGTCCATGACGTTGTCCGCGCCCCAGCGGATGGCCCAGACCATCTTCTCGACCTCCTCCGCGACGGAGGATGTGACGGCGCTATTGCCGATGTTGGCGTTGATCTTGACCAGGAAGTTGCGGCCGATGGCCATCGGCTCCAGTTCGCCGTGGTTGATGTTGGCCGGGATGATGGCGCGGCCGCGGGCCACCTCGTCGCGGACGAACTCTGGCGTCACGAAGTCGGGGATCTCGGCGCCGAAGGACTCCCCGTCGCGGATGAAGGCGTCCGTCTGCTCGCGGCGCAGGTTCTCGCGGATGGCGACGTATTCCATCTCGGGCGTGATGATCCCGCGCCGGGCGTATTCGATCTGGGTGACCGCGGCCCCGCCCCGGGCGCGCAGCACGCGGGGCTTCAGGGGGAACTCGGGCACCTTGTACTTCTCGGAGACGTTGCCGTTGTCTTCCGGTCGGACTTCGCGTGGCTGGACGTATTCCACGTCGCCCCGCGCCGTGACCCAGGCCTCGCGCGGCCGCGGCAGGCCCGCCGCGATGTCGATCTGCGAGGTCGGGTCGGTGTAGGGGCCGGAGGGGTCGTAGATCGTCACCGGCGGCTCGTTCGCCGACGGGTGCACCGCCACCTCGCGGAAGGGCACGCGGATGTCCGGGTGGAGGACGCCGGGGACATAGACCTTGCGGCTGCCGGGACGCTCTTCGGCGTTGATTTGCGAGACGGGGACGTGGACGTTCATGGGCGGCGCGCCTTGCTGGACCGGTCACCTCGCCCTTCGACAAGCTCAGGGTGAGGTTCCCTGATGGGGTGCAACAGCCCTCATCCTGAGCTTGTCGAAGGACGAGGGCGGATCACCACCGGCTAAGTCGGTCTGCGGGCGGGAAACGGTGCGCCGCGCGTTCCCTCCCTTCGCCGGCATGACCCGGATCAGGTTCGACGGGTCGCGGGCTTACCCGCCTCTCAGCCGCTCGAGCGCGGCCCCCCGGAGAACAGGGCTGGGAGACTAGGCGGGTTGGGGAAAGGATGGAAGCAGCGTTCTCTTTCCTCTCCCTCGGGAGAGGAGGCGAGCGGCGCCGCGCAGCGGCGACGGAGCCGGTGAGGCGTCGGCCGGCGCACCACATCGCTTACCCCGCTCCACGACCTCGTCCTTCGACAGGCTCAGGATGAGGTCGACTGAAGTCGTGCAGTAGAAATCCTCATCCTGAGCCTGTCGAAGGACGAGGATTTCGGACCCGCGTCGCGGGACATGACACGCCTCTCCCGCTCCGTCGGCTTCGCCGCCGTTCGCGTCCTCTCCCTCGGGAGAGGAGGATGTCGCCCCTACTCCGCCTCGAAGCTGTAGTCCCGCTCCACGCGGGCGATCCTGGTGACGTAGGCGCTGTACCATTTCTCCCGCCCGGCCTTCTGGGCGGCGGCGTGCTTCACGACCGCCTTCCAGGCGGCGATGCTGTCGAGGTCGGTCCAGTAGCTGACGGTGATGCCCACGTCCTCGCGGGCGCTTTCGACGCCGAGGAAGCCGGGCTGTCGGGCGGCCAGTTCCATCATGGCTTCGGCCATGGCGCCGTAGCCGTCGTCGATATCGGTGCGGGTGCTGGTGAAGATGACGGCCCAGTAGGGCGGCTCGGGCGTGCGCGCGATCATGGGCCCGCAGCATGGCGGGATTCTACCGCTGCCGTGAAGCGTCGCGTGGGCCTCAGGCCCGGCGGCGCTGCCTCGGCGAGGACGGGCCGACCATCGGCGTCAGCGCCGAGTCCAGCCGTGCGATCAGGGCGTTTATGTCGCCCCGGTCGTTCCCGGATTTCCACTGGCGCACCGTCTGCACCAGCACGTCTTTCAGCATCGGCATTGGAAGCCCCCTTCTGACCGATGCGAGGAGCCTGCCACGAGTCTGCTTAAGCAGACGTCAGCATCGATGTCGCAGAGCGCGGTTATCCACCGCGACGTAACGGCGCAGCTTAGAGCCGCGGCGCGCGCAGGGTGTCGCAGCTGTCCGGGTCGCCGGACTGGTAGCCGATGGTGAACCAGCGGGTGCGCTGCTCCGAGGTGCCGTGGGTGAAGGCGTCGGGCGAGACGCGGCCCTTGGTCAGGGCGTCGTCGCCGACCGCCGAGGCGGCGCGCATTCCGGCCTCCACGTCGCCGGGGTCGAGCCAGCCGCGCTGGTCGTTGGAATGCTTGGCCCAGACCCCGGCGTAGCAGTCGGCCTGCAGCTCCAGCCTGACCGAGTACTCGTTGGCCTCGCCCTGGCTGCGGGCGCCCTGCTGGGCCTGGCGCACCTGGGCGGAGGTTCCGGTCAGGGTCTGGATGTGGTGGCCGACCTCGTGGGCGATGACGTAGGCGCGGGCGAACTCGCCGGGCGCGCCGAACTGGGTTTCCAGCTGCTTGAAGAAGTCGAGGTCGAGGTAGATGCGGCGATCGGCGGGGCAGTAGAACGGCCCCATGGCGGACTGGCCGAAACCGCAGCCGGTGCTGGTGCCCTGGGTGTAGATGACCGTCGTGGGCGGGGCGTACTGCTGTCCCGCCTGCCGGAAGATCGCGCCCCAGACGTCCTCGGTCGAGCCGAGAATCTGGCTGGCGAAGCGGCCGCCCTCGTCGGTGGGCGCGCCCATCTCGCCCTGCTGCTGCTGGGCTCCGCCGGCGCCCTGGACCATGCCCAGCGTCTGCTGCGGGTCGATGCCGAAGACGAAGTAGCCCAGGAGGGCCAGGACCACGCCGCCGATGCCGACGCCGCCGGCCACGGGGCCGAGCCCCCGGCGGTCCTCGATATTGCCCGACCCTCGTCCCAGACCCCAGCGCATCGCCGTCTCCCGCTAACCGTGTTCTTCGACCTTGGCAGGAAACGCGCCAAGGCCCAACCGGCTGCGTGGGAATGCCCGGGACGGCGGGCGGGTTGCGCCCTTACGGCTGGGGCGGCCGGGCGAGGAAGGCGTCGATCTCCTTCAGGCGGGCGTCCAGCGCGCGCAGCTCGGCATCGGCGTCGCGCGCCTCGGCGGCGTCCAGCTGCAGCCGGTCGGTCACCATCGCGCTCTGGCGGTCGTAGGCCTGGGTCGAGGTGCGGGGCGTGACCGGGACCGGCTCGGTCGAGCGCAGGACGTAGCGCTGCTGGGCCTGGGCGCGCTGGGCGGCGGCGGCCTGGGCGTCGGCGCGGGCGCCCCACTCGTTCAGCTCCGCGCGGCGGCGGTCGGCCTCGTACTGCTGGTCGGGCGCAGTGGACTGGGCCAGGGCGGGGGCCGCGACGAGCGAGGAGGTCGCGATGAGCAGGAGGGCCAGGAGTCTCATCCCTGGAAGATGGCGCCGTCGCGGGAAAAGGCCAGCGTAGCCTTACCGCGATGTCACTTGGCCGGCGCGCGAAGCTTCGGATAGTGGCGCTATCCCAGCCTCGCAGGAGCCTCCATGCGCGCCCTCCCCGCCGCCCTCGTCCTCGCCGCGCTTCTCGCCGGCGCCGCCTCGGCCCAGCCCGCGCCCGCGCCGAAACCCGCCACGCCCGAGCGCATCCCCAGCTCCGGCGGCGAGGTGATCATCCCCGACGGCCAGTCGCGCTGGGCCTACGACAACATCCAGTTCGCCCCCGCCCGCCGCGTGGGCGACACGCTGTACGTCTCGGGCGTGATCGCCGGAAAGGCGCCGGGCGAGCATGGCAGCGACATCGAGGCCTACAAGGCCGGCCTGCGCCAGGCCTTCCGCCACCTGGAGCGCACCCTGAAGGCCTCGGGCGCGAGCTTCGACGACGTGGTCATGATCAACAGCTTCCACGTCTGGAACAGCCCGCACTTCAAGGGCACGCGGGACGAGCACATCGCCGCCGTCATCGCCGTGAAGGCCGAGTTCATGAAGGGCCCCCACCCGGCCTGGACGGCCGTGGGCACGACCGGCCTGCTGGCCGACAGCGGCCTGGTGGAGATCCAGCTGATCGCGCGGGTTCCGCAGCCCTAGCTCAGAGCTGCGGCTCCGGCCGGGGCCTCGGTGCGTTCAGCGCCGCCTGCTCGGCGTCGTCGTCGTCCTTGCCCTCGGGCGTGAAGCGGCCGCCGACGCGCTCGCGCAGCCAGTTGGACAGGCGGTCGATCAGGCCGAACACCACCGGCACGAACAGCAGCGACAGCAGGGTCGAGGTGATCAGGCCGCCGATCACGGCCACGGCCATCGGCTGGCGGAACTCCACCCCCTGGCCGATGCCGAGCGCGATGGGGGCCATGCCGGCGCCCATGGCCACGGTGGTCATGATGATCGGCCGCGCCCGCTTGTGCGCCGCGTCCAGCAGCGCGTGGCGCCGGTCCATGCCCTTCTTCCGCGCCTCGATGGCGTAGTCGACCAGCAGGATCGAGTTCTTCGCCGCGATGCCCATCAGCATGATCATGCCGATCAGGGCCGGCATGGACAGCGCCATCCCCGCCAGCAGCAGCAGGGCGAAGGCGCCGCCGAAGGCCAGCGGCAGGGCGGCCTGGATGGTGATCGGGTGGAAGAAGCTGCGGAACAGCAGCACCAGCACGACGTACATCAGCAGCACGCCGGTCCCGAGCGCGAACATGAAGCCCGAGCCCAGCTCCTGCAGGCTCTCGAGCTCGCCGCTGGCGGCCTCGCTGACGCCGGCCGGCAGGTTCTGCATCGCGGGCAGCTCGCGCACCTTCTGCGACGCCTCGCCCAGCGTCAGGCCGGCGAGCTCCGCCTGGATCGAGGCGGTGCGCCTGCGGTCGAGACGGTTGATCTGGTTCGGCCCGGCGCCGAAGGTCACGTCCGCCACGGCGGACAGCGGCACCGACGTCCCCGTGGCCGTCGGCACCTGCAGGTTCTCGATCACCGAAAGCCGCTCGCGCGCGTCCTGGTCCAGCATCACCCGGATGGGGATCTGCCGGTCGGGCAGGTTGTACTTGGGCAGCAGCTGGTCGGCGTCGCCCAGGGTGGCGACGCGCGCCGCCTGGCTGATCGCCTGGCTGGACACGCCCAGCAGGGCGGCCTGGTCCTCCTTGGGCGTGATCAGGATCTCGGGCCGCACCAGGCTGGAGCTGGAGAAGACGTTGCTGACGCCGGGGATGCCGCGCATCTCGGCCTCGACCCGGGCGGCCGCGGCTTCCAGGGCGCGCGGGTTGTCGCCCACGAGCGCAATCGAGATCAGGCCCGAGCCGCCGCCCTGCACGCCGAAGCTGACGCGGGCGCCCGGCACCTGGCGCAGGTCGTCGCCGATGTCGAGTTCGAACTCCTTCTGGTGCAGGTCGCGCTCGCCGCGGGGGATCAGGTTGACCGTAAGCGTCGCCTTGCGCACCTCGCCGGCGCTGCCGCCGCCGCCCGGGCCGAAGCTGGTGGTGGCCGAGCCGATGGAACTGTAGACGCTCTCCACCTCCGGCCGCGCCTGCAGCACGGTGGTGAGGCGGTTCACCACGGCGTCGGTCTCCTCCAGGGTCGAGCCCGGCGGCAGCTCCACCGTCAGGGTCGAGGCGCCGAGGTCCTCCACCGGGATGAAGTCGGCTGGCAGGCGGCTGGCCAGGAAACCGGAAAAGACGAAGAAGACCACCGCCGCACCGACCACGATCCACTTGTGGTCCAGCGACCAGTTCAGGGACTTCAGGTAGCCGCTCATCCAGAACGGGTCCTTGTGCACCTTCTGGTCGCTGCGCAGCAGGTAGGCGCCCATCAGCGGCGTGAGCGTCCGCGCCACCACCAGCGAGAAGAGCACCGACACGCAGCAGGCGATGGCGAAGCTCTTGAAGAACTGGCCCACGACGCCGGGCATGAAGCCGGTCGGGGCGAACACGGCCACCAGGGTGGCGGTCGTCGCCACCACGGCCAGGCCGATCTCGTCGGCGGCCTCGATGGCGGCCGGATAGGGTTTCTTGCCGTCGCGGATGTGGCGGACGATGTTCTCGATCTCGACGATGGCGTCGTCGACCAGGATGCCGACGGTCAGCGACAGGGCCAGCAGGGTCACCACGTTCAGCGACTGGTCCAGCAGGTCCATGACCCAGAAGGTCGGGAGCAAGGACAGCGGCATGGCCAGCGCGGTGATGAAGGTCGCCCGCCAGTCGCGCAGGAACACGAACACGACCAGCACGGCCAGCCCGGCGCCGAGCAGTAGGGCCTCCACCGAGGCGTGGTAGCTGGCGTCCAGGCTTTCGACCGTGGACGTCACCTGCTCGATGGTGATGTCCTTGCGCTCCTCGTCCAGCTTCTCGACCGCCTCCTCGACGGCGCGGGCCACGTCCACCTCGGACGAGCCCTTCGAGCGCATGACGCCGAAGCCGACCACTTCCTGGCCGTTGAAGCGGGCGCGACCGCGCTGTTCGGACCACTCGTCGGTCACCTCGCCGAGATCGGCCAGGCGCACCGAGCGGCCGTTGGCGAGGTCGATGCGGGTCTCGCGCAGGGCTTCCAGCGAGCCGGCCGAGCCGACCGTGCGCATGGCCTGCTCCTGTCCGCCGATCTCGCCTCGGCCGCCCGGCAGGTTGACGTTGGTGGCCTTCAGCGCGCTGGACACCTGGGCGGCGGTGACGCCCTGGGCCGCCAGCCTGGCCGGGTCCAGCTTGATGCGGATCTCGCGGTTTACGCCGCCGTCCCGCTGGACCTGGGCCACGCCCTTGATCGACAGCAGGCGCTTGGCGACGTCGTTGTCGACGAACCAGCTCAGCTCCTCGGGCGACATGGCCGGGGCGCGGATGACGTAGTTCAGGATCGGCAGGCCGGTGAACTCGATGCGCTGGACGATCGGCTCCTGCACGTCGGCGGGCAGGTTGCTGCGCGTCGAGCTGACCGCATTGCGGACGTCGTTGGTGGCCTTCTCCAGGTCCACCCCGAGCTGGAACTCGACCGAGGTGGTGGAGACGCCGTCGTTCACCACCGACTGGATGTGACGGACCTGCCCCAGGCCGGACACCGAATCCTCGACCAGGCGCGTGACCTGGGTCTCCATCTCGGTCGGCGCGGCGCCGGGCTGGACCACCGTGACCGCCACCACCGGCAGGTCCACGTCCGGGAAGTTGTTCACCCGCAGGTTCTGGAAGCCGATCAGCCCCGCGATCGTCAGCACGATGAACAGCAGGACGGTCGGAATCGGGTTCCGGATCGACCAGCTGGAGATGTTGTTGAAGTTCATTGCGCGGCGGCCTTGGCCGGGGCTTGCGCAGCGGTCTTCGCCGCAGGCGTCGCGGCCCGGGCAGGCGCTGTCGCCGCGGGCGCGGCCACGGTGACGAGGTTGCCTTCGGCCAGGAAGCCTGCGCCCTGCACCGCCACCCGCTGGCCGGTCGTGACGCCGGTGACCTCGACCAGGCCGCCGGAGCGCGCGCCCGCCTTTACCGGGCGGAAGTGCACCTGGCTGGCGCCGTCGATGACGTAGACGCCGGCGCGGCCTTCGCGGAACACGATGGCGGCGCTGGGGACGACGAAGGCCGGCTGGGCCCCGACGTCGATGCTGGCGCGGGCGAAGTTGCCGGGCCGGAAGCCCGAGCCCGGCGGGAGGGTGATACGGGCAAGGCCCAGCCGGGTCTGCGGATCGACCTGGGGAGTGACCACGCGCACCACGCCCGTGGTCGCCGCGGCTTCCTGGCCGGAGACGACCGCGCTCTGGCCCGGGCGGACCAGCGGGAGTTCCGCCTGCGGCACCTGGGCGTTCAGTTCGATCTGGCCGGCGCGCACGAGACGGAACAGCTCGGTCCCGGCGGCGACGATCTGGCCCTTCACCACGCTGCGCGCGGTGATCAGGCCGGCGACGGGCGCGCGGATGTTGGTCTGGTCGAGCCGCTCGCGGGCCTCGGCGACGGCGGCCGAGGCGATGGCGTGATTGGCCACCGCGGTATCCAGCGCGGCGCGGGAGAGGAAGCCGCGCTCGTTCAGTTCGCGGGCGCGGCGCAATGCGGCGACGTTCTGGTTCAGGGTCGCCTGGGCCGAGGCGACCTGGGCGCGCAGCAGCCGGTCGTTGAGCTTCACCAGCAGCTGGCCCTGGCGCACGTAGGAACCTTCGTCGACCAGCACCTGGACAGCCTCGAGCCCGCCGGCCTCGGAGCCCACGGGGACCTCCTGCCAGGCGGCGATGGTGCCCGAGGCCTCGACCGTCCGCGGCAGGGCCGTCAGCTGCACCGTGGCGGCCGACACCGTCAGGGTCGGCTTGGCCTTGGGTTCTTCTTTCTTGGGGCTGCAGGCGGCGAGGGCGAGCGCCATCCCGGCGAGTGCAGCAATCCTGCCCGCTTCCTTGAGGATGCGCATGCGTTCGGCCCTGTGTGCTCGAGTTTCGGGGGGTCTAGTTATTGCGAAGGCCTCGCAGCTTCAACGCGCGAGAACAGGATTTTCAGGCGGGTGTGTCCAACTTTCGCCCACGGCTTTCTGCCCTGATCGCGAGACAGCCTAGCAATCAAGGGGTTGTGGATTGTCAGCAGTGGGCAGCAGCGGACAAGAATTCGCAGGTGTCATACTTCCCCCTGGCACCGCTCGTCGAAACGTCGGCTTGATCGGAGATCGCCCGGCGGGTGTCGAGGAACCCTCGGCGGGCGTGTCGAGATCCGCGGCGAACGTCTCTCGGCGGCGCCCTCAGCGCTGCGCGGGCTTGCCCAGAGCCTCGGCGATGAACCCGAGCAGGGCGGCGTTGACCTCGTCCGGCCGTTCCTGCTGCAACCAGTGGCCCGCGCCCTTCACGACCGTCTTGCCGCGCAGATCGCGGACCGCCGTCTTCAGCGACGCCTCGGCCAGGCCGGTGTAGTTCCGCACCGGGTCGTTCTCGCCAACCATGAAGAAGCTCGGCACATCGACCTTGCGGCCCTGCATCCAGGCCGTCAGCTCCCAGGTCCGGTCCAGGTTGCGGTACCAGTTGATGGGACCTGCGAACCCGCCCTGGTCGAACGCCTCGACATAGACCTGGAGGTCCTCGTGCCTCATCCAGGGCGGGTTCGTCACCGGCCCCTTCACCGACTGCAGGAAGCTCTCGCCGTCCTTCAGGAAGCCTGTGGAGCGCTGGTCCGCGGGCGTGGCGCCATCGTAGCCGAAGAAGCCGGTGCGCAGCGCCGTCTCCACGTCGCGGTCGAACTCGTCCTCGGCGTCGGGCCGCTGGAAGTCGACGATATAGAGCTCGCCCAGCCCCAGCTTCGCCGTGATCGCCCGCATCAGGTCGATAGGCCGTCCCTTGGGATTGCGCGGCTGGAACGGGACGCTGAGCGCGAACACCGCCTTGAAGATGTCGGGCCGCAGCAGACCGCAGTGCCAGGCCACCGGCGCACCCCAGTCGTGGCCGACGACGATCGCGTCCTTCTCCCCCAGCGCCGCCACCAGGGCCACCATGTCGCCCACCAGGTGCAGCACGGTGTAGGCCTCCACCGCCAGCGGCTTGTCGGTCCTGCCGTACCCCCGCATGTCGGGCGCGACGGCGCGGTATCCGGCCTCGGCCAGCGCCTCGACCTGATGCCGCCAGGAATAGCCCAGCTCCGGAAAGCCGTGGCACAGCACGACCAGCGGCCCCTTGCCGGCCTCCCAGACGTGCTGGCGGATGGTGTCGGTCTCGATCAGGCGGGACTGCATGGGTCCGGAAATCCTCGTCCTTCGACAGGCTCAGGATGAGGATTTCCTACTGACCGCGCCAGCTACATTCGACCGGAGCAAGCACCCTCGAACTCAACAATCGTCCTCATCCTGAGCCTGTCGAAGGACGAGGACGACGCACCACGCGTTCAGCATCTCTCTCCGTTGCGGTCGCCAACCGTGCGTCCAGATCCGGCGCGACGTAGGCCGCTCCTCGCGCAAGCCGCTCCACCTCGCGCCAATCACCCCCGATCAGCGCCTCCTTCTTGGCCCGCGACCAGCCCTTGATCCGGCGCTCAAAGGCGATGGCGTCGGTGATCTCCTCGCAGCAGACGGACCAGACCAGTTCCACAGGGCGGCGACGGAAAGTGAAGGCCTTGGGATCGACGCCGTGCTGGTGCTCCCACACCCGGGCAGCGACATCCTCTCCACGGTGCGAGCCCACGTAGTAGGACCCGTCCCTGCAGCGGAGCATGTAGACCCAGGCGGCCGACGTGGTGCGTCGTCCTCGTCCTTCGACAGGCTCAGGATGAGGACGATTGTTGAGGTTGTGCAAGGGCGGGAGCGAAGTAAGTCAAGCCCCTCTCATTCGACCTCATCCTGAGCTTGTCGAAGGACCAG
>Ga0196970_1002226_pt1 | contig 10561 bp, 7 predicted proteins | sample S1v_513CmetaG_FD_148672 | JGI IMG/M metagenome (GOLD analysis project Ga0196970, IMG submission 148672) | Soil microbial communities from Anza Borrego desert, Southern California, United States - S1+v_5-13C | ecosystem: Environmental > Terrestrial > Soil > Desert | place: USA: California... | reverse complement strand
TGGGCGTCATCTCGCGGGCCTCAACGCGGGAGAAACTGGCCAGCGCGTTTTGCTATCCGCAGTTCTCGGTCATCGATCCGGAGACGACGTTCACGTTGCCGCCGCGCCAGGTCAGTAATGGCATTGTCGACGCATTCGCGCACGTGCTGGAGCAGTATATGACTTACCCGGCTAGCGCGCCTTTGCAGGACCGCTTTGCGGAAGCCATCCTGACCACGCTCATCGAGGAAGGCCCGAAGACGCTGGCCGACCCAAGGGATTACGACTCGCGCGCGAACCTCTGCTGGTGTTCGACGATGGCGCTCAATGGCTTGATAGCCGTCGGTGTCCCCCAGGACTGGACGACCCACATGATCGGTCATGAGATAACCGCCTTTACCGGCCTTGACCACGGCCAAACGCTGGCGATTGTGTTTCCGGGGACCCTGGCCGCCCGCAAAGAACAGAAGCGTGGAAAGCTGCTTCAGTACGCCGAGCGTGTGTGGGGAATAGCGACGGGGACCGAAGACGAAAAGATCGACGCAGCGATAAGCAAAACGCGCGCCTTCTTCGAGTTGGTCGGGGTGAAAACGCACCTGAAAGACTACGGCGTGGAACCCACGGTGATCGCTCAGATCTCCACCCGTTTCGCCGAACGCGGCACCACCTCGTTAGGCGAGAGAGGCGACATTGGTCCCAAGCAGGTAGAGGAAATTCTGGCTCACAGCATTTAGGTCGCGCAAAACGGGCGCTGCTTAACAACAGCGCCCTTAATCCGAGGGTTTTCTTTTCCCACTCCCCCTCATTTACACTTGCCTGCGAATGACGGACACCAAACAAGGTCCGCTGGGCCTCATCGCCGGCAACGGCACGTTCCCCATGCTGGTGCTCGACGCCGCACACGCGCAGGGCGAACAGGTGGTTGTCGCTGCGATAAAAGAAGAGACTTTTCCAGAAATCGAGCGTCACGGTGCGTCCGCCGTGTATTGGCTGTCGCTCGGTGAACTCTCGAAGCTCATCGACACGTTCAAGCGTGAAGGCGTGTCGCGTGCCATCATGGCGGGGCAGGTCAAACACAAGCAGATTTTCAGTAGCATTCGTCCGGACTGGCGACTGGCCAAGCTGCTGCTCTCGCTCGGAACGCGCAATACCGACTCGCTGATCGGTGCCGTTGCAAAGGTTCTGAACGATGAGGGCATCACGCTGCTGAACTCGACCGCCTATCTCGAACCGCTGCTGGCAAAACCCGGCGTGCTGACGCGCCGCGCTCCTGACGAACGCGAGCGCCGCGACATCGATTACGGACGCACGGTCGCCCGCGCAGTCGGCCAGTACGACATCGGCCAGACGGTCGTGATCGCCGAGGCGGCCTGCGTCGCTGTAGAGGCCATGGAGGGCACGGACGCCACCATCGAGCGCGCAGGGGCGATCATGCGCTCGAAGTCGCTGGGCGACGAACCCTCGACCCTGAGTCGCGCACTAACGGTAGTCAAAATCGCCAAGCCCAAACAGGACATGCGCTTTGACGTGCCGGTAATCGGCGTGCGAACAATAGAAGTAATGAAACAGGCTGGAGCGACGTGCCTGGCGCTCGATGCGCAGAAATGTCTGCTGCTCGACGGCGACGCCATCATCAATGCGGCGGACGAGGCGAACGTCACGATAGTGGCAGATTGAGCAGTTTGCGATGTAGCGCCGCCCGAGTCGGCACGAAAGACTCGGAAAGCTACAATGTGCAATTCCATGCTTCACGAACCGGCAGTTGCACTGACCGATTTCGGATTAGCGGTTGAGGGTATTGTGCTCGCCTGGTTGCTGGCACGATCAACCTCTCGTTCGTCGCTGCGTTGCTGGTTCATTCACTTCTTCATCTCTGTCGCCATTGCCGCGGCGCTGGGTGGAACCGTTCATGGCTTCATACCGGATGAATCCACCACGTCGTACGCGGTGCTGTGGCGCGCAACGCTCCTCGCCATCGGTTATACGGCACTCGCGGCAGCGATGGCGGGAGTGCAACTTCTGCGCAGTTCGACCGTGAAGAAGGTCGCGCAGGCAGCGGCCATTGCTGGCGTCGCGCTATACGCGACGGTCGTCATCTTCTTTTCACAGGATTTCCGCAACGCCATCTTCGCCTACGTTCCCTGCACCGTGTTCCTGCTGGTGGCGTTCGTGCTCGTGTGGTCGCGTTCGCGTTCAAGGGCCGCGCTCACTGGAATTGCGGGGATGCTCCTCACGTTCGTTGCCGCAGGGGTGCAGCAATCTTCGCTCGCCCTGCCCGCGCTCCACCTCGATCACAATGCGATCTACCACATCATTCAGGCGGTCGCGTTTGTGCTGATCTTTGTGGCGGCACGCGCCATGGCGCAGCACGAAAGCCGCATGCCGGCGCTGGTACACTAGGCCTTATGTGGGGACGGGGCTGTGCCCTGTCCTGATCAGGAGCCCGCATGTCCCGAACTCTCGACAAGTCCCGCAAGTTGCAGAGCAGAGCCGAAGCAGTCATTCCCGGCGGCGTGAACTCACCAGTGCGCGCGTTTCGCGCTGTAGGCGGCGATCCGCCGTTCGTCGTTCGCGGCCAGGGCGCGCAAATGTGGGACGCCGACGGCAACCGCTACGTCGATTACGTCTGCTCGTGGGGACCGCTCATCCTCGGCCATGCCGAGCCGAGCGTCGTCGAAGCCATTGCACATGCAGCGCAGAACGGCGCCAGCTACGGTGCTTCAACTCCGAGCGAAGTTGATCTCGCCGAGGAAGTCCTTCGCGCCGTGCCTTCCATGGAAAAGCTGCGCTTCGTCAGTTCCGGCACGGAAGCGACGATGTCGGCCATCCGAGTTGCGCGCGGTTTCACCAATCGCAAGTACATCGTCAAATTCGAAGGTTGCTATCACGGGCACGCCGACTCGCTGCTGGTGAAGGCCGGATCGGGCATCGCCACGTTGGGCATTCCGGGCTCGGCGGGCGTGGTCGATGAACTCGCGCAGTACACGCTTGCGCTGCCCTATAACGACGTGAACGCCGTTGAGCAGGCTTTCGAGAAGTTCAAGGGACAGATCGCCTGCGTGATTGTCGAACCGATCGTCGGCAACATGGGCTGCGTGCCTCCGCAAACGGGCTACCTCGAGGCGCTGCGCGAGATTACGAAGGGCGATGGCGCGGTGCTGATCTTTGATGAAGTCATGACGGGGTTCCGCGTCAGCTACGGTGGAGCGCAGGAGCTCTACGGCATCGTGCCCGATATGACTACGCTGGGCAAGGTCATCGGTGGCGGTCTGCCCGTGGGCGCCTATGGTGGGCGCAAGGAGATCATGGACGTCGTCGCCCCGCTCGGCCCCGTGTATCAGGCCGGAACCCTTAGCGGCAATCCGCTGGCCATGGCGGCCGGTTTTGCGTCACTCTGCCAGCTTCGCGACAATGCCACCATCTACTCTCGCATGGAAAGCCACGCGGCCAAGCTCGTCAGCGGCATTAGCGAAGCGGGTCGCGAGGCGGGATTCAAGATCACGGCAAACCGGGTCGGCTCCATGTTCACCTGGTTCTTCTGCGAGGGTCCAGTGACGAACTGGGAGACAGCCGCAAAAGCCGACACAGCGGCCTTCGGCAAGTTTCATCGCAACATGCTGGAAGCCGGCGTATGGCTGCCGCCCTCACAGTTCGAAGCGGCATTCCTCAGCGCCGCCCACGGAGATCAGGAGATCGAAGACACAATAGCCGCAGCAAGGGAAGCCTTCTCGCTGGTGACAGCGTAAAACCGTTAACGCAAAGGACGCGAAGGACTCAAAGAAAAGAGAAACAGGAATAGCACGGATGGGAACGGATATAACCACGAAACTTAGTCCTTATCCGTTGAAAGTGTGTTGATCCGCTTATTCTTTTCGGGCGTCCTTTGCATCCTTTGCGTTGAATCTACCTAGCTACAGGCAAGCCCTGCTGCTTCCAGCCCTCGAAGCCTTGTTTGAACACCTTCACGTCTTTGAAGCCGTGCTGCATGAGAATGCGGCCTGCCGTCTTGCTGGCCGTACAGGATTCGTCAGCGCCTCCGGCCTCGTAGAGCACAATCTGCCGGTTCTTCGGCAGTTCTGCCGGGATGCGCTTTTCAAGCTGGTCCAGCGTGGCGTTGACTGCCGTGGGGATGTGCGATTCCTTGTAGGCCGAACTGCCTCGTACATCCACGAATACCGCTGCCTTGTTCTCGAACAGCTTGCGCATTTCGGCCATCTGAATCATCGGCGGATCGTTCACCGGCTTCTCATTCACGCCGCAAGGCACAAACGCACTTGAGCTGTTGGGTGTGCTGAACGGGTTACCCCCGCCCGGAGTTCCGAAACCGATCGGGCTTCCCGGGTTCGCCTTTGCAGAGTGTGCGTCCGCTGTAGGATTGCTCTTGCTCTGGTCCTGCGTCGCGGGCTTGCCATTTGCAGCCGGCGCTGGAGCGGTCTGGTTGGTTTGCGTGGGGCTGCCCGGCTGCCCCTCGGGTCTCACGACCTTCTCCGTTGCCGGTGCAACCTGAGCTACGGGAGCTCTCGAGGCCTCGCTTATCGCGGAGGCAACTTGCATCATGGTCAGCGGGCCTTCATGTTTCTTGCCGTTGAGGAAGAAGGTCGGAGTCGCTCGTACGTCAAGGGCGTTTGCATCGGCCATATCGACGCGAATGCGTCGTGAGACCGCGGGATCCTCAAGGCAGGCATTGAACTTCTGCTCGTCAAGCCCGAGTTCCGAGGCGTACTGGCGCAGGTCGGGCGCGGTCAGCCGCGTCTGGTTCGCGTAGAGCGTTTCGAACATCGGCCAGAACTTTTCTTGCTTTCCGGCGCACTCGGCAGCTTTGGCCGCCTGGAAAGCGTAAGCATGAATGCGCTCAAGCGGGAGCTGTCGAAATACAAACCTGACGCGATCGCCAAACTGATCGCGAATCGCGCGGTTGGTTCGCTCGGCCACACCACATGCCGGACACTGGAAATCCGCGAATTCCACAATCGTAAGTTTCGCGTTCGGGTTGCCGGCGGAGTGGCTGTCAGGTCGAACAAGTTGGCCGGCATCCTCGACCGCGACTCCTGCCGTATCAGCAGCTTGCACTGGGGCAGATTCGGTCTTGCGCGCCAGCAGGATCATTGCCGGGATACCGGCGGCAACTGCCAAGCCGAGCAGGGCATAGCGGATCCGACGCGAACCGGATGTTGCCGCAGGCGATCGCACAATGCTGATCGCGAGAGCGAACACGATCGCCACAGCGATAGCCTGCACGACGCACCAGGAACACCAGCCATGAATGACAAAGGCTTCGAGGTACGTAAGCCAGGCAGAGAACAGTAGTCCAGCCCCGGAGATGATCGTTATCAAGCGCCAGATCGTCTCACTGCGGCTTGGTAGGTGCAGCTCCGCCAAGGCCAGCCCTGCGAGAACGACATACATGACGACGCCGGCAATTGGAAGTGGAATGCCGAACGGGTATGCGTACGGGCTATTCCGAACGACGTCACAGCCTCCGCCGAGGCACACCATGCTGTGTGCCTGCGACGTGTACGCCCAGGTCAAGTAAACGGAATCGAAGAGTCCGACCAGGATGGCTACAAAGGCAATATTCTTGCGCATAGCTCTTCCCAAGAGGATACCAGTTTTGGAATCGGGAATTCACACGCCTCGTACCTGAACCCGAGATCCTGCCTGCAAACGTCGAATCACGCCAGCACACGGTTGCTACCTACGTCCTGGAGTTATTCGCGTCGATACCTGTGCCATGCGCTTCATTCATGCGCATCGAACACAGAAAGCCATGCACATCCCGGGCAGAAAACTGGCGTTTTCACTCTTCCTCTTGTTGCTTACCAGTTGCGGCGGCGAATCCGGTCCTACACAGGAGGCCGCTACCCGACCTACAACGGTTCAGATCAGCTCCCGTCATTTCGGTATGCATATTCACGACCCCGCAGCACACGGCTGGCCAGTAGTCCCGATCGGCTTCTGGCGCCTCTGGGACAGTGGCGTGCAGTGGCCACACCTTGAGCCGTCGCCGGGGGAATGGAACTTTGACAGGCTCGATCAGCAGATTGCGATGGCCGAAACTCAGGGTGCCGATCCCGTGATTGTTCTCGGACTCACTCCGGCTTGGGCATCGGCAAGACCCAGGGAAACGTGCAACTATGCACCGGGGAACTGTGCCGAGCCCGCAAACATCTCGGACTGGCAGAACTATGTCTTTCAAGTCGCAACCCGATACAAAGGCCGCGTTCACTACTACGAACTTTGGAACGAACCGTCGCTGAAGAGCTACTACACCGGAAGCGTTGAGTCGTTGTTGCAGCTCTCCCAAGTCGCCTACAACACGCTGAAAGAGATCGACCCGACCGTGACTGTGCTCTCCCCGGCGCCCGTCGTTCAAAAGACAGGTATCGCCTGGCTAAAGGAGTACCTTGCACTGGGCGGGGGCAACTATGCCGATGTAATCGCCTACCACTTCTACCAGTTCCCTGGCAGCCCGGAGGATCTTGTTACCTACTTCGCTGGGGTCAAAGACGTGCTCAACTCCCACGGTGTGAACAAGCCAATATGGGATACCGAGATGGGGTGGGGGCCGGGGCAGGAATTCTCATCAGAGCAACATATGGCCGCGTTCGTCGCGCGCACTTTTCTGCTGCACTGGGCGGCGGGCATTACCCACGTTGCATGGTATGCCTGGGACAATCAGGATTGGTCGAGCTTGCGGTTCACTCGAAGCGACAAGGCTACGCCCACCAGGGCTGGGATAGCGTTCGCGCAAATGCAGCAGTGGGCGGCGACTTTGAACGCCGTTCGCTGCACGGTCGATTTCGCAGACACTTGGGTGTGCCAGCTCACACAATTCGATGGCACCACCCGATACGCCGTCTGGAACCCGCACGAATCTTTCTCGTTTTCGATTCCATCCAGTTGGCGTGTCACTACGGTTGAGCGCGTTGGCGGAGAAACGAGTCCAATCAATAATAACGGCACGATAGAGATCGGAATTAGTCCAGTGTTGTTGGTCCCATAGTGGCGTGGAAGAAACCGTGCTCTGCGCTCGGTACCAGCCTGGGTCTGTCCGTCTATAATCCTTCCTATGGCATCCGTGACTGAGATCTCCGCAGGCGTGCGCGCGAAATACGAGCCTGTTATTGGCCTCGAAGTACACGTTCAGCTTTTGACGGCAACCAAGATCTTCTGCTCGTGCTCGACCCAGTTCGGCGCGCCGCCCAACACGAATGTCTGCCCTGTGTGCCTGGGCCTTCCAGGTGCGCTGCCCGTGCTGAATCGCAAAGTTGTGGATTTCGCCATCCTTGCCGCCCAGGCCCTGAACTGCCGAGTGAATGAGCGATCCATCTACGCGCGAAAGAACTACTTCTACCCCGATCTGCCCAAGGGTTACCAGATCTCGCAGTACGACAAGCCGCTCGCCGAATTCGGTTACATTGAACTCGCCAGCGGCAAGCGGATCGGCATCACGCGCATTCACCTGGAAGAGGATGCGGGTAAGTCGATGCACGAAGGTTTCGCCGACGACCGCACCTCCATCGACCTGAACCGCTCGGGTGTACCGCTCATCGAGATTGTCAGTGAACCCGACATGCGCGCGCCCGAAGAAGCGTACGAGTATCTCACGCGACTGAAAGAGATCATCCTCTACACCGGCGTCAGCGACTGCAACATGGAAGAGGGCTCGCTGCGCTGCGATGCCAACATCAGCGTGCGCCCGCGCGGGCAGGAGAAGTTCGGCACCAAGACGGAAGTCAAGAACGTCAACTCCTTCCGCTTCATCAAGCAAGCGCTTGAGTACGAAATCGAGCGACACATCGGTGTGATCGAAAGCGGCGGTCGCATCGAGCAGGAAACGCGCCTCTACAACCCAGGCGAGGGAAAGACTTATGGCATGCGCTCGAAAGAACAGGCACACGACTATCGATACTTTCCTGAGCCTGATTTGCTTCCGCTCATCGTTAGCGATGCGTGGCAGGACGAAGTGCGCAAGGCGCTTCCCGAACTCCCTGAAGCCCGACGCCAGCGCATGATGAGCGACTACGGTTTGACCAAGGGCGACGCGTTCACCTTGACAACCACGCGAGCGCTGGCCGACCAGTTTGAAGAAGCAGCCGCTCAGGCGAAAAACCCGAAGCGCGTTGCCAACCTGGTGCAGAGCGATCTGATTGGGCGCCTCAAGGCGAAAGGGCTGGACATTGAGCAGTCGCCAATTTCGATGAAGGGTGTCGCAGTTTCCGCTGACCTGATGGAAGCGGGAACAATCAGCAGCAAGATGCTTAAAGATCTGTACGACCTTTGCTTCGAGCGCGGCAAAGACTTTGCAGTTGTTTACGAGGAAGAGGGGCGGCCACAGCAGTCTACCGACACCGGAGCGCTGGAGAAGATCATCGACGAGGTAATCGCGAACAACCCGAAGCAGTTGGAACAGTATCGCGGCGGTAAGAAGACCGTCATCGCGTTCTTCGTTGGGCAGGTCATGCGCGCCTCCAAGGGCCAGGCCAATCCGGCGCTGGTCAACGAAATGCTGGCCAAGAAGCTCGAAGCCTAACGAGCTGCCATATACACTGTCGCGTGAAACTGCGCATTGCGTGGATCGGAAAAACGAAAGAGGCGTCCATACAGGCGCTCACCGCCGAATATGTGAAGCGGTTGGCGCGGTATGTGCCGACCGAGTGGCACGAGCTGCGCAGTGAGGCGGCCCTGATTGAGCTCGTGTCATCCGAACGCACACGTCCATTCGTCGTCCTGCTCGATTCGCGTGGCAAACAGATGTCCTCGGAAGAGCTTGCGGAATTTGTTCGCGACCATCAGGACCGCGGCACGCAAACACTGCTCTTTGCTATTGGCCCGGCTGACGGCTTCGGCAACGGCAGTCGAAACGCAGCCTCTTTCACGCTCTCGCTCGGCAAAATGACATTGCCGCATGAACTCGCGCGCGTCGTGCTTCTGGAGCAGATCTATCGCGCGTTCACTATCATCAAAGGCCATCCATACCACACAGGCCATTGAACAGCCCGCGCTTGTAGCGCCGGCGGCTCGCCGGCTGTCGCGCGGACGGCTCGTCCGCGCTAACATGCAGGTGCAGACATATCATTCAGGAGCATCTCGCTTGGCCGACTTGCCCCAGCTTACGCTCGACGACTACGAAGTACGCTTTGCTGATCGGCACCTGGTTCACAACATCGTTCGCAAGTGGGCGAAAGAGAAGCCCGGCGCGCCTGCCATCGTCAATGCGGACCGTGGCACCTCGCTTGATTGGGCGACATTCGATGCTGAAACGAACAAGTTAGCGCGAGCGGTGCAAGGGTTGGGACTGCGGAAGGGAGACTTCGTCGCCACCTCGCTTCCACTTACGACCGAGCACATCATTTTTGAGTTCGCATGCTTCAAGGCTGGCGTGATCGTCGCGCCGCTCGATCTGCGTCTTGCTCCGGCCGAAGTCATTCGTTGCATCAACGTCATCGGCGCAAAAGCATTCGTGTTCCTGGGGAAATCGCCGCTGGCCGATTTCCGTGATCTGGGTCGTGCCGTTCACAACAATTGTGCAAGCGTCCAACATCTCATTCAGTTCTCTCCGCCAGAAGAGTTGATCGAAGGCGCGCAGGCTTTTGAAAGTCTGTCTAACCCCGCCGGCCAAGAACTCACAGGTGAAGTATCGGAGAACGACGGCGCACTCGTGATCTTCACCACGGGTTCCACGGGATCACCGAAGCCGGCACTGCTTTCTCACCGCAACATCACCTGTCAGTGCATGTGCATTAGCCAGGCTTTCTTCGAAGGCGACAATGGCACGCGCATGCTGGTGAACCTGCCCGCCTCCCACGTAGGCTGCCAGACGGAGCTGATGATGGGCACGCTCTTCGGCGGAGGCACCGCGGTAATCCTCGAGACCTTCGACGCTGTGCGCTCGTTGCGTGCCATCCCGGAACATAAGGTCAAGAAGATCGGCCAGATTCCCGCGCTGTTCAACTTCGAATGGCGGCTGCGCGATTATTCGTCTTACGACCTCTCTTCGCTTGACTTTGCTGCCTACGGCGGACAGCAGGTCTCTCCTGCGTTCATGAAGAAGATGGCCGCCATGGCTCCGCGTATCGCGACCGGGCTTGGGCTGACTGAGTCTGCCGGGTTCTGCACTTACATCCTGGAAGACTCGGCTTCCGCGTCTTCCGATGGCGCTGCCATTCTCAACTCGCTCGGCATTGCGATGCCCGTTTATCCATTCACCATCCGCCAGGCTATGCGCGACGACGGCAGCGCAAGTGATGAACTGACAACCGGCGAAATCGGTCACGTCTGCTTCAGGGGACCGCAAACGTTCCTCGGCTACATCAACGATCCAGAAGCGACCGCCCGCACAATCTCGACCGACGGGTGGCTCTACACGGGCGACCTCGGGTTCCGCGACGAGCGCGGCCACCTGCACATGACGGGGCGCGCCAAGTGGGTCATCAAGAGCTTCGGGTATCAGATCTTTCCCGCCGATGTGGAGAACCACATCGCGCTTCTCGAAGACAAAGTTGCGTCGTGTGCCGTGGTCGGAGCCGAACACGCGATTATCTCGGAGGGCATTGTGGCGTTCGTCGAGAAGAAGCCCGGC
>Ga0196970_1002225_pt1 | contig 10578 bp, 7 predicted proteins | sample S1v_513CmetaG_FD_148672 | JGI IMG/M metagenome (GOLD analysis project Ga0196970, IMG submission 148672) | Soil microbial communities from Anza Borrego desert, Southern California, United States - S1+v_5-13C | ecosystem: Environmental > Terrestrial > Soil > Desert | place: USA: California... | reverse complement strand
ATCGTCTGCTCGGTGAACGCCGCGGCCGAGTCGAACCCGAACGCGTGCAGGGTCGTGCCCTCGTCGGACAGGCCGGACGCCGTGAAGACCGTGCGGCCACCGCCCCAGTACCGGTCGCCCTCCGGCATGCTGAGGTCTCGTCCGGGCTCAGGGGCGTATGCCCCGGCCGGGACATCCTCGCCCTCACCGCCGGGCAGCCCCAGGCTCATCTCGGGCGCGGCGCCGTCGGCCACGACGTCGCCGACGCCGGTCGCCTCCCCGGTGCCGCTCGCCCCGATGGCGTACCCGCCGCCACCGCCCACGATGAGCGCCGCGGCGGCCACGCCCGCGATCTTCGCGGGCAGCCCGGTCCAGCGGCGGGCACGGCGGGCCGCGAGCTCGTCGGGCACGACGACGCCCGGCGCCGCCCGGCGCTCATCGACGGCCGCACGCAGGGCGGCGGTGTCCGGCTCCGCCGCGGCGGCCGGGTCCGCGGCGCGCACGCGCGCGACCACGGCGTCCTCAGCCAGCTCCTGCGGGTCCTTCTCATCCATGGCGAACCTCCTCGGGGGACGTCTCATCCAGGCTTGTGTCACCGCGCCTCGAACCCTTGCAGGGCGTCGGCGGGTTCACCCGGCCGGCGGACGGCTCAGCTGGTCGACGCGTGGGCGTCCTGCTCGGCCCACACGGCCCGCAGCCGAGCGCGCGCCCGCGACAGAGCGGCGTCGGCGCCCCCGCGGCTGATGCCCAGAACCTGAGCCAGCTGGTCGCCGTCGAGTCCCTCCCACGCGTGCAGCAGCAGGACGCGGCGGTCCCGGGGGGACAAGGCGGCGAGGACCGCCCGCACCTGGTCGTCCGTGACGGCGAGGTCGGCCGGCTCGGCGTCGTCCGCGGCGTCGTCCGGGAGGTCCGCGACGGGCACGGGACGGCCCTTGCGACGGTGGTTGGCCAGGACGTAGCCGGCCGTGCGGTAGAGCCACGGCAGCTCGGCGCCCTCGGGGATGTCGTCCCGTCGGCGCCATGCGGTCGTGAGCACGTCGGCGGCCAGGTCCTGCGCGTCGCCCGCGGCACCACGCCGGACGAAGTAGCGGAACACGGCGGTCGAGTGCGCACGGAACAGCTCGTCGAACCAGGCGTCGTCGCGCATGGTCTGTGCTCCCCTTGTGGCCCACCTTCTCGGCAAGTGTGTGTCGTCGGTGCCCGGTTCCTTGCACGCCACGCCACAGCAGGTCCCGACGGCTCCCGTCGGCCGCCCGTCGCAACGGCTCACCGCGCCGATCCGCCCCCGCCGACCTACCGTGCTGATCTGGCCCGCTGATCAGGAGGTGGTCACGATGACCGAGCAGAGCAAGTACGACCCGGACACCCCGGTGGACGAGAACGAGGTCGCCCCACCCTCGGGTGCTCCCGAGGCGCTGACGAACCCCGACGTCGACGAGATCCAGGCGGCCGAGGCGCCCGAGGAGGAGGACCCGTACCAGCTGCGGTCGGGCGTCCAGCAGGGTGGTGGCGACGCCACCGACCCGGCGAGCCAGATGAACTTCTGAGGCCCGGGGCGGCGGCTCCTGGCTCGCCGCTAGGGTCTGGGGCGTGAAGCCGTTCCTGCTCCTGGCGACGCGGGCCGAGGACGCGGCCGCCGACGGCGAGCACGAGGCCGTGCTGCGCTTCGGCGGGTTGACGGCCGACCAGCTGGTCCGGGTGCGGCTCGAGGCCGCCCCGATGCCGGCGCTCGACCTCGACGCGTTCTCCGGGGTGATCGTCGGCGGCAGCCCGTTCACCACGAGCGACCCCGAGGACACCAAGTCGGCCGTCCAGAAGCGCGTCGAGGCGGAGCTCGGCGCCCTCGTGCGGGAGGTGGTCGCACGCGACCTGCCGTTCCTGGGTGCCTGCTACGGCGTCGGCACGCTCGGGGTCCTCACCGGCGGCGTCGTCGACGGCACCTACGCCGAGCCGGTGGGCGCGGTGCCCGTGTCCCTGACGGCCGCCGGCCGGGCAGACCCCGTGTTCGGCACGATGCCGGCGACCTTCGACGCGTTCGTCGGGCACAAGGAGGCGGTACGCGTTCCACCGCCCGACGCCGTCGTGCTGGCGACGTCCCCCGCCTGCCCCGTGCAGGCGTTCCGGGTGGGCGAGAACGTCTACGCCACGCAGTTCCACCCGGAGCTCGACGTGCCCGGGATCGAGACGCGCATCGACGTGTACCGGCACGCCGGCTACTTCTCCCCCGACGAGGTCGACGCCCTCCTCGCGGAGGTGCGGCGGGCCGACGTCACGCACGCGTCGGGCGTGCTCCGCGCGTTCGTGGCGCGCTACGCGCGCTGACCAGGTCGGCGCCGCAGACCGCGGCGTTCGGCCCAGGATGCGGCGCAACGACGGCCGCCATCTGCGCGCGACGCCGCACTCTGCCCCCGGCGACGACCGCCCGCGGCGTCCGCGGGCATGGAAGTCGCCCCGCTCTGGTTGACCTGAACCATGGGAGACTCAGCAGCCGCCGGGGGCGTGCGTACGGCGCCCGGTGACGCGGCCGTCGACCCGCTCAGGACCTCGCCGTGGACGCCGGGGCTGCGCGGCGTGACGGCGGGGATGATCGGCCTCATCGCCCTCACGGCGTTCGAGGCGCTGGCGGTCACGACGGCGATGCCGGTCGTCGCCCGGGCGCTGGACGGCCTCGGCCTCTACGCGGTCGCGTTCGCGGCTCCGGCGGCGGCCTCCGTCGTCGGTGTGGTCGCCGCGGGCGGCTGGGCGGACCGTGTGGGACCCGCCCGACCGCTCGTGGCCGGCACGTCGGCGTTCATCGGGGGGCTGCTGCTGGCCGGCACGGCGACCACGATGGCGACCGTCGTCGCGGGCCGCGCCGTCATGGGGCTGGGCTCGGGTGCGCTCGTCGTCGCCCTGTACGTCGTCGTCGGGCAGCTCTACCCCGCGCCCGTGCAACCGCGCGTGTTCGCGGGCTTCGCCGCCGCCTGGGTGCTCCCGTCGCTGGTCGGCCCGGCGATCGCGGGCTGGCTCGCGGAGGACGTCGGGTGGCGGTGGGTGTTCCTCGCGGTCCCGCTCGTCGCCGTCCCGATGCTGCCCGCGCTCCGACCGGTGCTCGCCCACCGCCCGGAACGCACCGACCACCGCCCCGACCGGCGCCGCGTGCTGCTCGGCGCCCTCGCGGGCCTCGCGGCGCTCGCCCTGCACTGGGGGGGCCAGCAACCGGCCGCGATCGCCCTGGGTACCGGGGTGGTGGCACTCGCGCTGCTCGCGGTCGCAGCCCCCGCCCTCCTGCCACGCGGGACCCTCCGGTACGCACGTGGTCTGCCTGCGGTCGTCGTCGTGCGCGCCCTCCTGGGTGCCGCCTTCTTCGGCGCCGAGGTCTACCTGCCGCTCGTGCTCACCACGGAGCGCGGGCTCGGACCTGCCCAGGCCGGCCTGGCGCTCACGATCGCCGCCATCGCGTGGTCCGCCGGCTCGTGGCTGCGCGGGCGCCGGGAGGGCAGGTGGGCGGACGCGGCCGTGCTACGGACCGGCGCGCTGCTCGTGACGGCCGGCGTAGGCGCCGTCGGCCTGGCGCTCCTGCCGCTGCTCCCCGTCGCCGCCACCGTGGTGGGCTGGGGCCTGGCGGGCCTGGGCATGGGGCTCGCCTACCCGACGACGTCGCTGCTCACCCTGCGGCTGTCCGAACCGGAGCGCTTCGGCGTCAACAGCGCGGCGCTGCAGGTGGCCGAGGCGCTGGCGATCGCGGTCGCCCTCGCCGGCACCGGGCCGGTGTTCGCGCGGCTGGTCGCGGCGAGCCCGGTGCTCGCGTTCACGGTGGCGCTGGCCCTGCCGGCGGTGCTCGCTCTCGTCGCCGCGGCGACGGCGTCACGCGTGGTGCCGACGCCGACCTGAGCCGACCCTGGGTCGCCCTCGACCCGGACCAGGGTCCGTCCAGGGTCCGTCCAGGGGTCCCCCTGATGGTGAGCGCCGGTGCCCCGCCGCGATGCTGATCACACAGCACCCCGGACACCACAGAGGACACCACCATGAACCGCCGCACCATGCCCGTTCCCGCCGCTCTCACCACGCTCCTCGTCGTCGGGGTCGCCGCGGGAGCCCTGGCAGGCTGCGAGGTGCGGATCGGCTCACGGGAGGCCCGGGGCGACGAGGTCAGCGAGACCCGCGACGTCACGGCCGTGACCGCCGTCGAGCTGCGCACGAGCGGTGTCCTGAACCTCGCCGTGGGCGACGAGCCGGGCCTGAGCGTGACGGGCCGCGCCGACGTCCTGGACGACCTCGTGACGCGGGTCGACGGCGACACCCTGGTCATCGACCTGGAGGACTCCTGGCGCAACACCGGGTACCTCGAGTTCAACCTCGTGGTGCCCGCACTCTCGTCCGTCCTGCTCAGCGGCTCCGGCGAGGTCTACGGCGAGCTCGGTGCCCAGGACGCCGTCAACCTCGAGATCGACGGCTCGGGCGAGATCGGCGTGGACGACCTCTCGGCCGACGACGTCCGGCTCGCCATCCACGGCTCGGGCGACATCCGGGTCGAGCAGGTCACGACCACGTCGCTGGACGTCGTCGTCGACGGCTCGGGCGACGTCGAGGTCGCGGGCGAGACGGACCACGTGCGCGTGGCGATCCCCGGCTCGGGGAACGTCGACGCCGCGGAGCTCACGGCTCGCACCGGAGACGTGACGATCGACGGGTCCGGCGAGACCACCGTGAGCGTCTCGGACACGTTGGACGCCGCCATCGAGGGGTCCGGCGACATCACGTACCTGGGCGACCCCGAGGTGCACCAGGAGATCGACGGGTCGGGCGACATCACGCAGGGCTGACCCGCGCCCCACAGACCTGGCCGGCCGGCCGGACGCCCCCTGTCCCCGGCCGGCCAGTGCTATGTCAGGCGACCTGTGGGGGCATCCTCTCTTGACCGCGATACCCGCAGGTCGTTAGCGGGCTACTTACGAGTAGTCAATTCCGGCGCGCCGCCTCCGGAGGACTTCACCCGACACTTCACCCGCGGCTAGTGTGCCCCCACGTGATCACGCCGCCGAGGCCCCCGCTCGAGCGACAGGTCTGCCCGTGCAGGTACCCGTCCGTTCAAGGGAGAACAATGAGCCGTCGTCGAGCACTCCTCGCGGGTGTCGCCAGCGCCGCACTTCTCGTGCCGCTCGGCCTCAGCCCCGCGCAGGCCGCCCCGGGGGATGAACCACCGGACTCGAGCGGGGTCCCGCTCGTCCGGCCGGACGGTCTGCGCCGTCCCGCCGGCGAGACCCCGCGCGCCACCATCAGCCCCGCCCTCATCGAGGCGGAAGGTCAGATCACCGCCTTCGTCGAGATCGACGCGCCCTCCGGCATCGAGACGACCGAGGCGGGCGGCGACACCGCCGACGTCGAGGCCGCGGCCGCCGAGGTGGAGGCCATCGCCGAGGACGTCGTCCCGGCGGACGTCGGCGAGGTCGCCGCGGAGGTCCCCGCGAAGCTCGACGTCACCACGATGGTCGTGCCCGGCGTCGTCGTCACCGGTGACGCCGCTGAGATCCGTGCGCTGGCCGAGGAGCCCGACGTCGCCGCGGTGCACCTGGTGGTGCCGAAGACCGTCGACAACAAGGGCACCGACGTGTTCACCCGTGCGGCGGAGGCGTGGGCCGCGGCCGGCGCCACCGGCGAGGGCGTCACCATCGGCGTCATCGACACGGGCGTGGACTACACGCACGCCGACTTCGGCGGCCCCGGCACCCAGGAGGCCTACGACCTGGCGTACGGCACCGACGGCACCGGACCGGTGCCCGACGGCACCTTCGACCCCGACAAGTACCTCGGCGGCTACGACTTCGCCGGCCCGCTGTACGACGCCGGCGGCGAGGAGCCCGGCAGCACCCTCGAGCCGACGCCGGACGCCAACCCGATCGACGCCCCCGCCGCGACGTCGGCCAACGGCGGGCACGGCAGCCATGTCGCAGGCACGGCGGCCGGGTACGGCATCCAGCCCGACGGCACGACGTTCACCGGCGACTACGCCACGCTCACCGACCTGACCGACTGGGAGATCGGCCCGGGCAGCGCGCCCGAGGCCGGCGTCTACGCACTCAAGGTGTTCGGCGACATCGGCGGCTCGACGTCCCTGGTCATCAGCGCCCTCGAGTGGGCCGCCGACCCCGACGGGGACGGCGACCCCTCCGACCACCTCGACATCGTCAACATGTCCCTCGGGTCCGACTTCAGCGTCGCGGACGACCCGGAGAACCTGTTCGTCAACGAGCTCGCCGAGCTCGGCACGCTCACGGTGACCTCCGCCGGCAACGGCGGCGACATCACCGACATCGGCGGCAGCCCCGGCAGCGCCCGCAGCGCCCTGACGGTCGCCAACTCCGTGGGCAGCACGCAGACCTACGACGCCGTCGAGGTCACCGAGGCGCCCGACGCCGGCCTGCTCGGCCTCCACGCCGCGCAGAACACGGCGAACTACGCCGGCGACGCCGACGTCACCGCGCCCGTGACGTACATCGGCGAGGTGGACGGCTGCACCGAGCTCGACGCCTACGCCGACCAGATCGCCGGCACCATCGTGTGGCTGTGGTGGGACGACAACGACGCCACGCGGGTCTGCGGCAGCGCGGTGCGCTGGAACAACGCGGAGGCGGCCGGGGCCGTCGGCGTCCTCATCGGGACCGAGCTGCCGGTGTTCCCGGCCGGGATCGCGGGCAACGCCACCATCCCGGGCGCACAGCTCACCGCCGGGTCGACCGACGCGCTGCTCCCGGCCATCCAGGCCGGCGGCGTCGTGGTGCACCTCGGCCCGTCGCTCGCCAACGCGGCGTTCGTCACCGACCCCGCGCTGGCCGACACCCTGAACAGCGGGTCGTCCCGGGGCGTGCACGGCTCGCTCGGGGCCATGAAGCCGGACGTCGCCGCACCGGGCACGCTCATCTCGTCCGTCGCGGCGGGCAGCGGGACCGGCACGGTCACCTACTCCGGCACCTCGATGTCGTCGCCGCACGTCGCCGGCATCACCGCCCTCGTCGCGCAGACCCACCCCGACTGGACCCCGCTCGAGATCAAGGCCGCGGTGATGAACACCGCGACCCACGACCTCTACAGCGGGCTCGGGCAGACCGGTCCCGTGTTCGGGCCGCTGCGGGTCGGCTCCGGCCGCGTGGACGCGGTGGACGCCGCGGCCGCCGAGGTCATCGCGTACGACGCCGAGGCGCAGGACCTGGTCTCGGTGAACTTCGGCGTCGTCGACGTCGGCGCCGCCACAGTGGTGCAGGAGCGGCACGTCACCCTGCAGAACGACGGCGCGACCGACCGCACCTACGCGACCTCGTTCGCCCAGGCCACCACGGCGGGCGACGCGAGCGTCACGGTGAGCCCGGCCTCGGTCACGGTGCCGGCCGGCGGCACGGCCGACGTCGTCGTCACGCTGACCGCCGACCCGGCGACCATCGGGCGCGACCTCGACCCGACGATGGCCGCCACGTACGACATCGGCGCCGTGGTGCCGCGTGACTTCGTGGCGTCCGTGTCGGGCCGGCTCGTCCTCACGCCGGCGGACGGCCCGGAGCTCCGGGTCCCGGTGCAGGCCGCACCGCGACCGGTCAGCGAGCTGACCACCCAGCCGGTGGCGTTCGGGGCGGACGAGGCGCAGGCCGAGCTGCTCAGCACGGGTCGCGGCGTCGCGTCCGGCGGCTGGTACTCGCTGATGGCCCCGTTCGTGCTCGGCACGACGAGCCCTGAGCTCGAGCTCGGGACGGACGCGCAGTCCGCCCTCCGCGCGTCCGACATCAAGGCCGTCGGCTGGACGTCCACCGCACCCGAGCTCGAGGCCGCCGGCCTCGACCCCGAGGACGGGACGCTCGCCGTCGGCGTCGCGACCTACGGCGAGTGGAGCACGCTCGGCGGGGCCGTGACCCCGATCATCGACACCGACATCGACGGTGACGGGATCTGGGACCTCGAGACGTACGTGTGGAAGTACTCCCCGGACCTCGACCTGACGACGGTGGAGACGTACGCGCTCGAGTACGACGAGCAGGACGGCTACGCGCTGGGCGAGATGCTCGACATCTACCTGGCGAACGGCCTCTCCGCGGCGCTCGAGACGTCGGTGTTCGACAGCAACGTGCTGGTGGCCCCGATGAACATGGCGGCGGTCGGCATCACGAAGAACGACACCCCGACGATCGCCGTCGCGATGTACTCGCCGTACGCGGAGTCGCCGACGGGCATCGTGGACGAGTCGGAGCCGGTCACGGTCACGCCGTTCGACCCGCCGGTGTGGTTCGAGTCGGTGCCGGGTGACACCCCGGACACCGTCGAGGACACGGTCTGGTTCGACGGCCAGCCGGGCCTCCCGGTCGTGGTGCACCGCTCTGCGGAGACGACGGAGGCGCAGCTGCTCGTCCTGCACACCCACAACGCGCTGGGCCAGCGGGCGCAGGTCGTCGACGCGACCGTCGCCGAGCCGAAGGAGAGCTCGGTGATCCACGCCGTCGCGCCGCGCAGCGTCCGTCAGGGCGTGCCGGTCCCGGTGTCGGTGCTCGTCCGCAGCGAGGGCACCCCGCCGACCGGCACGGTCACCATCAGCGAGGACGGTGGCGTGCTCGCCACGGTGCCGGTCGTGACCATCCGGAGCAGCGGCTTCGCGCTGGCGCTCCTGCGCCACCTGCCGGTCGGGACGCACCACCTCACGGTGGCGTACAGCGGCAACGACCAGGTCGAGGGCTCGTCCACCGACCTGACGGTCCGCGTCACGCGCCGACGGTGACCGGCGACGCCGGTCCCGCCTGACGGCGTCCGGCACAGCACGTGAGAGGGGCCTGGCCGTCGCGGCCAGGCCCCTCTCACGCCGTACGGGTCGTCCGCGCGCCTCAGTCGGCAGCGGCGTCCGCGAGGGCACCCGCCCGCGCGGCAGCACGCCGTGCCTTGACGCGCTCCGTCACCACGTGGATCGCCGCTGCCAGCGCGAAGGCGCCCCCGAAGAGGAGGAGGGCCTTGATCGGGCTCTCCATGAACTCGGGGTTGATGACCATGACGGCGGCGAGCGCCAGCATCGTGACGCCGGCGAAGAGCTTCAGCATCTCGCCGTGCTTCTCCTGCATCTTGGTCGCCTTCATGGTGAAGACGGCGATGCCGAACACGATCAGCTCGTCCAGCAGGAACGGCACCATGTAGGCGAGGAAGAGGATCGCCGACTCGGCGAAGCCGACGCCGTTGGCTTTCAGCAGGCCGGTCCAGAGCACCGGGAAGCCCGCGGTGCACGGCGTCTCGATGAGCGACACCGCGACGCCGAGGGCTCCGGTGGCGATGAGGGCGGGCAGGAGCTTCTCGTGCCCCGCGGCGGCCCGGACGCGCTTGTAGATGCCGGGCTTCGCCGAGTCGGGGATCGTGAACGACAGCCCCTTCTTGAAGGCGAAGTAGTCCTTGACGCTCACGAGCCCGAAGATGCCCGCGGCGACCGCGACGAGGATCTGGATCCAGCCGAGGAAGCCGACGACCGTCAGTGCCGAGTAGATGCCGGCCATGTACAGCGCGTACATCGCCGCCGTGACCACCAGGAAGGTGGTGCCGATGGCCATGACGCGCCGGCGGGACGCCGTCCGGACGACGATCGTGAGCAGCACGGAGATGACCCAGAGCGAGCACGGGTTCACGCCGTCGACGAAGCCGATGATGAGCGTCGACACGAGGAGCGACTGGTCGTCGAGGCTGACGGTCCCGATGAGGGGGACGTCGATCTGCGCACCGGTCTCGTCCGGCGCGCACTCGAGCTCGTCCTCGTCGCACGTGCCCGCGCCGGGCGTCCCGTAGACACCCGGGGGCACCGGCTCGCCCGCGAGCACGAGGTCGACGGCGTCCCGGATGTCCTCGGTGATCGGCTCCGAGTACCCGATCCAGGCGCGCTCCTGGATCACCGTGGTCGGCACCGAGCCGGCGTCGAAGCCGAGCTCCTCGGCGTGCTCGCGGAACCGCTCCTGGTTCTCGTCGGAGTCCCAGACCTCGTAGTCGACGATCTCGACCTGCGGGTACTCCGCGACGAGCTCTTCGAAGAACTCCTCGAGCTTGGCGCAGTTCGGGCACCCCTCGCCCCGGTACAGGGTGATGGTGACCGTCTCGTCGTCGGTGGTCTGCTGCAGCGCGGCGGCCGTCTGCGGCACGCCGGCGACGAGCGCCACGAGCAGCCCCAGCAGGGCGAGCAGTCGCGTGAGGGCACGACGGTCCACGTTGGACGACCTCCAGAATTGGCGCGACACCGGCCGTCACATTCTGTGCCGCGCCCACACGCCGCGTGCTGGGTTCAACGTCCCGACACGCCAGACGACGATGAGCAGCAGTGATGCGCGCCTAGTACTGGTCGAGGTCGACCTCGAACCAGACGGTCTTGCCGCCGTCGGGCTGGCTGTCGACACCCCAGCGGTTGGACATCGCCTCGACGATCGCCATCCCACGGCCCGACGGCGCGACGAGCGCCGGGTGCAGCACCACGGGCCGGTCGGGGAGGCTGTCGCTCACCGACACGCGGACGACGTCGTTCGCCCCGGCGTGGAACCACAGGTGGATCGCCCGGCCCCCCGCCCCGTGGAGCACCGCGTTGGACAGGAGCTCGCTGGTGAGCAGCTCCACGACCTG
>Ga0196970_1002223_pt1 | contig 10581 bp, 11 predicted proteins | sample S1v_513CmetaG_FD_148672 | JGI IMG/M metagenome (GOLD analysis project Ga0196970, IMG submission 148672) | Soil microbial communities from Anza Borrego desert, Southern California, United States - S1+v_5-13C | ecosystem: Environmental > Terrestrial > Soil > Desert | place: USA: California... | reverse complement strand
TCATGATGTCGGCGCGGATGCGGGCGACGCGGGTGTTCGCCTTGTCGTTCACGAAGATGTAGCGGCCGTCGTAGGTGCCGTCGGTGAACGACATGTGCGGGTGGTGCAGGTCGCCGTTCAGCCAGTTCCCGCCCTTGTTGGCCAGGAACTTCCTGGTCTCCTCCGACAGGCCCTCGGTCAGGATCTTCAGGCTCTCGTTCGTCTGGCCCCAGCCGGACGCGCTGCAGCGGTTGAACACCGGGATGCGGTGCAGCTCGCGCATGCTGGGCGCGCCGAGGATGCGCAGCTCGCCCGAATGGCCGCCGGAATGGAAGACGTAGTATTCGTCGAGGTCGCCCGGCTTCACCTCGTACTTCTGGCCCGAGGCGGTGGCGGCCTGCGCCGGGGAGGCGCCCAGCAGCGAGCCGCCGGCCGAAACGGCGGCCCCGCCGCCGACCGCGCCCACGACACCCGCCATCACGGCGGCCTTGGCGGTCCCGCCCAGCAGATCGCGCCGGTTCATGCCAGCCGGCTTGTCCTCGTTGTTCGACATCTGTCGTCGCTCCTCGAAGTTGCCCCGGGGAGGGGCCTGGTGGTCCTGGTTGGTTTCTTGGTGCTCACTCCGCCCGCGGGCGCATGGTCAGCGCGCCGCTGGCGGGATCGGTGGTCAGCACCGCCTCGCGCGGCTTCGGCGCGGGTGCGGTGTCGGCGGATGCCTCGCGGCGCTCGCGCTTCAGGCGCTTCTGGATCACCACCGGGCACTTGCGGTCGTGGTGGTACAGAACCTGGCAGTGCAGGCACTGGATGCATTCGTTGGGGTTGATCTGTCCGTCCGGGTGGATCGCCTGGACCGGGCATTCGTTCGCGCAGCGCTTGCAGGGGTTCCCGCACTCGCGGTAGCGCTTCAGCCAGTCGAACATGCGCATCCGGCCGGGGATCGCCAGTGCGGCCCCCAGCGGGCACAGGTAGCGGCAGAAGAAGCGCTCGATGAACAGCCCGGCGGCGATCAGCGCCACGGCGAACAGGACGAACCACCACTCCCGGACGAAGTGCAGGATGATGGCGGTCTTGAACGGCTCCACCTCCGCCGCCCGCTCGGCGTCGGCCAGCGAATACAGCGACAGCCCGAACAGCAGGAGGAAGATCATGTACTTGATGGGCCACAGCCGCTGGTGCAGGCCGAAGGGCACGGTGACCTGCGGGATCTTCAGCGCCTTGGCACCCTTGGTCGCCAGCTCCTGCAAGGCGCCGAACGGGCACAGCCAGCCGCAGAACGCACCCCGGCCCCAGAACAGCAGCGACGCCGCCACCGAGAACCACAGGATGAACACCAGCGGGTCCATCAGGAAGTAGTCCCAGCGGAAATCGGTGCGCAGGGCGTTGGCGAAGGTCAGCACGTTGACGACCGACAGCTGCGCGTTCGCCCACCAGCCGAGCCACACCAGCGTGAACACCAGGAACGCCGTGCGCACGCGCCCATACAGCACCGGGCGCTGCACCAGCAGGTCCTGGAAGAAGAAGATCGCGGTCAGCACGCCGATGGCGATCACCACCACCGCGATGTCGAACACGCGGTTCTCCCACACGCGGCGCCACAGCGGCACCTCCTCGGCCTCGTCCTGCGCGGCGGCAGCGGCGGCGGCCGTGGCGGCCGGGGTGGGGGCGGCCGGCGCCGGGGCGGCGACGCGCTCGATCTTCAGGTACTTGTCCGGCGTCTGGTAGCCCAGGTCGAAGGTGACGAAGGCCTTGTCCATGGCGCTGGTGGCGCGGGCGACCAGCAGCTGCAGCCGCCACGGCTCGGCCGGATCGAACTCGGCGCCGTCGGGCAGGGCGAACAGGCCGATTTCCGGGAAGTTCGGCGCGCCGGTCGCGGCGAGGCTGCCCAGGCGCTTGTGGATGCGGTCGCGGAAGCGGGCGCTGCCCTCGTTCTGGATCAGCTCGAACCGGTCGAAGATGCCGCCGCGCACATAACCCGACCCCTTGAAGGAGTAACGCCCGCTGCCGGCCACGACGATGGCGTGCTGGCCCGGCTTCAGCCACGTCCGCATCGTCTCGTACTCGGCGTCGCCCAGCAGGCTGCGCCCGACCGTGGGGATGGTGGCGAGGCCGACGTAGAGGTCGATGAAGCTCTCGCCCAGTTCACCCGGCTCCGGCCGCGCGATCGCCTCGGCCTTGCCCGTGCGCTCGAACGCGGCGTTGACGTCGCCGACGCTCAGCGTCAGCCGCCGCACCGACCCGTCGCCGACCAGCGATTCCCAGTCGCGCACCTCGCCCGGACCCGGCAGCAGGCTCTTCACCACCGTGGGTGCCGCCTCGGGTGCGGCGCTGCCCAGCGCCTGCATCACCTTCTTGCCGGACCGCACGATGGAATCGCCGATCACCATGACGGTGACGGTGGCGCCCGACACGATGTCCACCGGCGGCGTGGCGGCCGACTGCGACGCCAGCTCCAGCACGCTGCGGCCGACGTAGCCGTTGATGAAGGTGGTGATCTTCTCCAGCGGGATGCCGATCAGGACGATTGGCTCGTGGTGGTCCACCATCTTGGCGCCGGACACCACGCCGTCCGGCTTCAGCCCGACCACCACGTGGATGGGCCGGCCCGAATAGCCGGTGGTGTTGACGAAGTCGGAGTTCAGGTAGGCGTAGCCGACCAGCGCGTCGCCCTTGTGGACGGGGGCCAGCGGGGCGCCGGCCTGGATCGGCCCGAAGCGGTCGGCCCCGGCGAACAGCTCGCCCGGCTGCACCTTCGACAGGTAGCGGCCCAGCAACGGCTCCGCAGCACCCGCAGGCTGGGCGAGCAGAAGCACCGCCGCCAGGACGGCCAGAAGAAGCGTTGCGATGGTGTGCCGTGCAGCCCCGGTCATTCGTCCGATCCGGTATTGCGGAAAATGCCGCCGGGAATATCCGCAAAGTCATAAGGGATATGCCCGGCTTCGAACCGGATTAGAGCAGCAGGCGGCCGGGCGTTTCTTGACTCCGATCAAGTCACCGGCTGTTTTACGCAGGCACCATCTCCTGCGCGGTGCGGCGAAGGCGGGGCGAAATCGTGAAAAAACTGTTCGAATCCGAGCCTTTTACGGCGCTGTCTTCGGTTGAGGAACTGCTGGGCATGGCGCTCGCCATGGAGGAGGAGGCGGTCCGCCGCTACCGCCAGCTGGCCTCCCTGATGGACGCGCGCCACGCGCCCGACGCCGCTGCCGTGTTCCTGGCCTTGGCCGAGGAGGAGCAGGACCACGCGCACGCCATCGCCGCGCTGGCCGGCCGCCTGGGCCGCCCGGCGCCCGAGGGTGCGGCCTACACCTGGCGCCTGCCGCCGGAGATCGGCGCCTCCTGGGACGACCTGACCGACCGCACCCGCGTGACGCCCTACAAGGCGCTGGCCGTGGCCGTGCTGAACGAGCAGCGCGGCTTCGCCTGGTTCAGCTACGTCTCGGCCAACGCCACCGACCCCGAGCTGCGCCGGCAGGCCGAGGCGCTGGCCAACGAGGAGCTGACCCACGCCGCTCTGCTGCGCCGCGAGCGCCGCGCCGCCTACCGCCGCGAACGCGCCGCCGCCCCGGCCGAGGCACCCTCCACTGTCGAAGAGCTGGCGGCCCTGCTGCGCCCCCGCCTGTCCGCCGCCGCCCGCCGCCACATGGCCTTCGCCGCCGCCCTGTCGGCGGCCGGCGACCCCGAAAGCGCCACCCTTCTCACGCGCATCGCGGCACAGGAGGGCGGCGCCCCGCCGACACCCCCCGCACCGCCGGCCCCTGTCGCCGACCTGCTGCGCGCCGCGATAGCGCCCTGCGCCGAACTGTCCGAACTGCTGGCCGACATCGCCGCGAGCGCCACCGAGGAACCCGTCCTCCTCGCCGCCCAGCGCCGCCAGGAGGAGGCCGTGGCCCACATGCAAGCCATCGCGGAACGGTTGCGAGCGCTATAAACCTCCCTCCCCTGCCTCCGGCGGGGGAGGGAAGCCCGCGCAAGCGGGCAGGGTGGGGGCAACGGCCTTCGTGGCATGCAGGGGTATCGGCTGGCGGATGAGGTGTTGATCAAAAAATCAGAGATTGAGAGATGAAGAGATTTGAAGGGTCTTGCTTCAACCGCAGCTTCGTGCGGAACACGGAACGTGACCAAGCCCCCTAATCTCTCTGTCTCTCAATCTCTGATTTGAAATCCGCACTTCCCCCGCCAGCCGATACCCCGCCGATCCCCACGAAGAACCTGCGCTACAGCCCGCCCTCCACCGAATCCGCCGCTTCCTTCAGGATCTCCGCGCTGCGCTTCAGCGCGGCGGCCTCATCGTCCGTCAGGTCCGGCATCACCGTCTCCAGCACGCCGCCGGCGCCCAGCACGCGCGGCAGCGACAGCGCCACCTCCGGCACGCCGGCCACGCTGTCGTTGAGGATGGAGCAGGTCAGCACCGCCCGCTCGTTCCCGGCGATGGCGCCGACCAGCCGGGCGATGCCGCCGCCGATGCCGAAGGCGGTGTGGCCCTTGCCCTCGATGATGCGGTAGGCGGCGCGGCGCACGCCGTCGTCGATCGCCGCGCGGTCTTCGGCGGTCAGCGGCCGGCCGGTCTGGGCGGCGAAGGCGTCCACCGGCAGCCCGGCGGCCATGGCGCCCGACCACAGCAGCACCTCCGAATCGCCGTGCTCGCCGACCACGGCGGCGTGCACCGACTTGGGCGTCACCCCTAGCCGCGCGCCCAGCAGTGCCCGGAAGCGCGCCGTGTCCAGGATGGTGCCGGATCCGATGACCCGCTCCCGCGGCAGCCCGGAGATGCGGGTTGCGACCTGCGTCATCACGTCCACCGGGTTGGTGGCGACCAGCAGGATGGCGTCGGGTGCCGCCGCCAGCGCCTTGGGGATGATGTCGGCGAAGACGGCGGCGTTGCGCTCCAGCAGCTGCAGCCGCGTCTCGCCCGGCTTCTGCCCGACGCCGGCCGCCAGCACGATGACGCCGGCCCCGGCCAATTCGGCGAAGCCGCCGTGCCGCACCGCCGTGGCGTGCGCGAAGGGCACCGCGTGCGCGATGTCGTGCGCCTGGGCCAGCGCCAGCTTTTCGTTGCCGTCGACCAGCACGATCTCGCTGGCCGCCCCGTTCATCACCATGGCGAAGGCCGCCGTGCTGCCGACCGCCCCCGCACCCACAACGCCCACCTTCATGGCCCGCCTCTCCCGCTGTCCGTGTCCACGGCATAAGGTACGGCGGCGGCCCCCTAATCGCCACCCGTCCGGCCGAACCAGATGCTGACCAGCGCGCTCAGCGCCACCAGCATCAGGAAGCCGTTGACGGCGATCAGCAGGATCGGCGGGATGCGCTTGGTGTCGGGATGGGGCGGCGGCGCGCCGGGGTAGACCTGCCGCCAGACGGCGGCGCCGAAGCAGAAGGCGCTGAACGCCACCAGGATGGTGCCCACCGCCCAGATGCCCCATTCCGGGATGACGCCCTCCAGCAGCTTCTTGGCGCCGACGCCGCTGGCCAGCGCCGCCAGCCCGGTGCGCACCCAGGCGGCGTAGGTGCGCTCCGCCGCGAACACCGTGCGGTCGGCGGCCAGCTGCGTGCGCCGGTCGGCGCCGTCGGGCTGCGGCGGGGCTTTCGGCTCGCTCATGGGCGGCTCGTTCATGGGCGGCTCGCTCATGGCTGCGGCTCCTCCTTGGCCGGTGGCCGGCGCATGCGGCTGTCCTGCCAGGGCCAGTGCCCCTTGATCTCCACCTCCAGCGAGAAGCTGAGGAAGGTGCGGATCAGCACGATGATCGCCAGCACGCCGATGGTGCGGATGTCCATGGGGGCCGCCACCGTGCCGACGATGTCCGCCGCCACCAGCAGTTCCAGCCCCAGCAGGATCCCGCGCCCCAGGTTGGCGCGGTAGCGCTCGTACGCCGTCCCCCAGCCCGCCGCGCCGAACCCGTCGCGCAGGAACAGGCCGGTGGCGATCAGCGCCGCCGCCACGATGATGCCCACGCCGGCCGCCTCGATGCCGGTGGTGATCATCTCCGCGACCTGCGCCAGCGCCCCGCGCGGGCCTTCGGCGAGCGCTGCTTCCGTGGGTGGCATGCGCGGTTTCCCCTGCTTGCGACCACAGGGGGAACGGCGCACGGCGGCGGATGTTCACGCGGGTCCGGGCGCCATGTCCCGGTCGAGGAACGCGCGCGGGGTCAGGATCGGGATGCCGCGGAAGGGCGACAGGCACAGCAGGTCGTCGTCGCTCGACACGATGCAATCCGCCCCGGCGGACACGGCGAGCGACAGGTACATGTCGTCCTTCGGATCGCGGCAGGCCCGGATGTGCTCGGCCGGCTCGTGCGTCAGCGCGTAATGCCGGATCAGCAGAATGAACCCGGCCCTGATGTCCCGAGGGACGAAGCGGTCGAACTTCGGGCGCATCAGCACCTCTTCGACCTCGCGCAGCACGGCCGGTGAGGCAACGAGCGTGTGCCGGGCGATGATGCGTTCGAACGCCAGGCGCGGAATCGACTGCCGCTTCATGGCGGCGCCCACCAGGGTGCTGGTGTCAACCACGACGCTCGGCATTGTACGCCGCAAGCTCCTCGTCAACGATATCGTCGGTCAGCCCGCTCGCCTCCGCTTCCGCGTCCAGGCGCCGGAAATAGCTGGCGAAGGCTTCGCCCGGCGTCACGGCCGACGTCACGAAGGCCTGGACGAGGACGCCAAGCCGCTTCTTCTCCGCTTCCGGCAGGGTCTGCCAAAGCCGCGCCACGTCTTCGGGGACGGGGACCTCGACCGTCACGATTCGGTTCTGTGCGCCCATGGCGGCCCTCCGCGGCGTGGGGGAAGCATCCTCCCAAGAGTGGGCCATGCCCGCACCCTTGGCAAGGCCGCCCCCGCAACGCCCCCCCCCGCAACGCCGTCACGCCCGCGCTGTTGGCGAAGGGGCAACGCAGACGGAGGAATGCACCATGGCGAACCTTACCGGTCTTCTCGGCACCATGCTCGCCACCGGCATGGCGGGGCGCAGCCACCGCGGGCCGTCGTTCGCGGCCTCGCCCTTCGGGCTGGGCGGCGGCGCAAGCCGGGGCGGCTTCCGGCAGACGGCCGGGCTGGCGGCACTCGGCTACCTCGCCTACAAGGCCTACCAGGACTACCAGCGCAACAACCCCTCGCAGCCGCAGGCGCAGGCGCAGGCCGGCAGCGGTGGCGGCCACGTCCTCGGCGGCGGCCAGCCCTCCACCCAGGCCCAGGCGCGCCAGGGGGATGAGTCGCTGGGCGACCGGCTGTCGCGCATGCTGCGCCCGGAACAGCGGGCGGCGCCCGAGGCGGCGGTGGACGACCCCAAGGCGCTGCTGCTGATCCGCGCCATGGTGGCCGCGGCGGCGGCCGACGGGGTGATCGACGCCGACGAGCGCCGGCGCATCATCGGCCGCGCCGAGGACGCCGGCGCCGGCCCGGAGGAGCGCCGCCTGCTGGAGCGCGAACTGGCCGCCCCGCAGTCCATCGACACGCTGGTGCGCGACGTGCGCGACCCGGAGACGGCGGAGCAGGTCTTCCTCGCCTCCACTCTGGCCATCGAGGCGGACACCCCGGCCGAGCGCTCCTACCTGCAATACCTCGCCGCCCGCCTCAACCTCGACCCGCAGCGCGCGCAGGAGCTTCAGGGGGTGGCGTGAACGGGCTCACACCGGCAGGCGGATCAGCACGCGCAGCCCTTTTTGCGGGCTGTCGGCCAGGGTGACGTCGCCGCCGTGGCCGCGCACCACGTCGCGCGCGATGGTCAGGCCCAGGCCAGCGCCCCCCGTGGCCGGGTTGCGCGAGCTGTCCAGGCGGAAGAACGGCTTGAACACGTCCTCGCGCGCCTTGGCCGGGATGCCGGGGCCGTCGTCGTCGACCGTGATCTCGATGGCGGTCCCGGTGTGCCGCGCCGCCACGCGGATGTGCTTCGCGTGCCGGCGGGCGTTGGCCAGCAGGTTGGCCAGGCACCGGCGCATGGCGTTGGGGCGCAGCGGCAGGGCCAGCCCGTCCGGCGCGCTCAGCTCCACCTCCGCCCCCTCGCGCCGGGCGCCGCTCACCGCCTCGTTCAGCAGGCGGGTCAGGTCGGTGGGCTGCACGGCCTCCGCCCCCTCGCCGCGGGCGAAGGAGAGATAGCCCTCGATCATCGTCTCCATCTCGGCCACGTCGGCCTGCAGCTCCTCCACCTCCGGCCCGTCGCCCAGCATGTCCAGCGCCAGCTTCATGCGGGTCAGCGGCGTTCGCAGGTCGTGGCTCACGCCCGCCAGCATCTCCGTGCGCTGGGTGATCTGGCGCTGGATGCGCTCGCGCATCTTCAAAAAGGCGGCGGCCGCCTGCCGCACCTCCAGCGCGCCCTCCGCCTTGAAGTTCGGCACGTCGCGCCCCTTGCCGAAGCTGTCGGCGGCGATGGCGAGGCGGCGGATGGGCCGGATCTGGTTGCGCATGAAGACGATGGCGACGGCGAACAGCACCATGGCCGAGCCGACCATCCACAGGATGAAGATGTAGGAGGTCGGGCTGAACAGCCGCCGCTCCGGCGACATCACCGACAGCACGCCGTCCGGCAGCTGCACGCGGATCTCGTACCATTCGTGCGCCACGCGGGTGTCGATGGCGAAGGGGCGGTGCACCCGCTCGTCCAGCGCCTCGCCCAGCGTGCGCTCCAGCATGCCGCGCAGGGGGCGGCGCGGCTCCGGCAGGGTCTTGCCCGGCTCCAGCGTGACGATCAGGTCGGAGCTGCGCGCGGCGGTCAGGAACGTCTTCTGCCGCCCGTCCGGCGTGGGGTCGCGCTCCAGCTGGTCGATGATCATGGCGATCTCGCCCGACACCGCGGTGGCGAGGCGGTTCGTCATGGTGTCCCAGTGGCGTTCGTAGAAGATCCACGTCGCCACCGCCTGCGCCAGGATCACCGGCGTCACGATGATGACCAGCGACCGCCCGAACAGCGTGCGCGGCAGCACCCGCTTCAGCCCCGCCGGCATGGCCGGCGGCGTTGCCGGAGTCGCCGGGGCCGGGCCGCGCGCGGTGGCGTCCGGCGCGCTCATGGCGGCAATTCCCTGATCTGGCGAACTGCTGCCCCCTCCCTAACCCTCCCCCTCTTCGAGGTGGAGGGGACTGCCGCCGCTTCGGCACAAAAACCCTCCACCGCGAAGCGGGGGAGGGTGGCGAGCGTCAGCGAGCCGGGAGGGGGCATGCGGGGCGGCATCATCCGTCGGGCCTCAGCACGTACCCCTCGCCGCGCACGGTGTGCAGGTAGCGCGGCTCGCGCGGGTCGGGCTCGATCTTGCGGCGCAGGCGCGTGACCTGCACGTCGATGGTGCGGGCGTTGCCGGCGACCTTGCTGCGCTCGGTCAGCTCCTCGCGGGTGAAGGTGACGCCCGGCTGGCCGGCCAGCACGCGCAGCAGGCTGGCCTCCGCCGTGGTCAGGCGGATGACCTCCTCGCCGTTGCGCAGCTCGTCCCGGTCGGGCAGGTACAAGAGCGGCCCCAGGCGTACGGGCTGCGCCGGCACCGGGTCGGGCGGCTTGGCCGCCTGCCGGCGCAGGATGGAGTTGATGCGCAGCAGCAGCTCGCGCGGCTGGAAGGGCTTGGCCAGATAGTCGTCGGCCCCGGCCTCCAGCCCGGCGATGCGGTCGTCCGGCTCGCCGCGCGCGGTCAGCAGCAGGATGGGGATGTTGTCGTCGTCGCGGCGCAGCGATTCCGTCAGCTCCAGCCCGCTTTCGCCCGGCATCATGATGTCCAGCACGATCAGGTCGAAGGCGAGGCCGCCCAGCTTGGCCCGCGCGTCCGCCGCGTCCTGCGCGGTGGCCACCAGGAAACCGTTGCCGGCCAGATACTTGCGCAGCAGCTCGCGCAGGCGGGTGTCGTCGTCGACGACGAGGATGTGGGGCATGTCCTCCGTCATGGCCGGACTATAGCGCGCGGCGCCCGCCGCCTGCCACCGGTTCCGGCAAGGCCGCGTCCGCGTGCCGTCGGGGTAAGGGGGCGGCGCGGCGCCGCCCCCCGCCGGTTCAGCTTGGCACCACCAGGATGTCGGTGTTGCTGAGCGTGGCGACGTTCAGCGTCGCGATGGCCACCGCCGCCCCGGCGCCCGACCCGTCGGCGTCGAACGACAGCACCCTGGTCGTGGTGTTGAAGACGAACCGGTCGTTGCCGTCCGCCGGGTTGTTCAGCGCGAAGTTGGACGCCGACAGCGTGCCCGCCGGGATGCCGCCGAAGTTCGGCCCCACCACCTCGATGCGGTCCTGCCCGGCCGTGAAGTCGGTGACGGTGTCGCCGCCGGACGCCGGGGAGTTGAAGCGGAAGGCGTCGGCACCCCCGCCGCCGGTCAGCGTGTCGGTGCCCGACGAACCGAACAGCGTGTCGTTGCCGGCCGTTCCGACGTAATTGCCGGGCGTGGTGGCGGAGGGGGTGAACACGCGGGTGACGATGTCCTGCCCGGTGCCCGACGGTTCGCGCCAATAGGCGACGAAGCCGCCGTCCTCGCGCGCCGCCAGCGTCGGCAGGATCCGGTGGTAGGCCGAATACGGCTCGTACGGCAGCGTTCCGCCCGACAGCGCGAACTCATCCGCCAGCGCCTGCCCCTGCGCGTCGAAGCGCCGGCCGGTCACCGTGAAGGTCTGCATCGCCGCGTCCGACGACGCCCACAGCG
>Ga0196970_1002222_pt1 | contig 10590 bp, 11 predicted proteins | sample S1v_513CmetaG_FD_148672 | JGI IMG/M metagenome (GOLD analysis project Ga0196970, IMG submission 148672) | Soil microbial communities from Anza Borrego desert, Southern California, United States - S1+v_5-13C | ecosystem: Environmental > Terrestrial > Soil > Desert | place: USA: California... | reverse complement strand
ACACAGGACAAACTGCGCCGCACCGTCCCGCGGCTTGTCGATCTCTACGTCGAGGGGCTTGCGCGGTATCATGAAGAAAATGCAAAGGATTTGCGTGGCAGGACGTAACGACGCCGCTCCTGAACAAGTAGGCGGTGCGATCAGGATCGCCGGTGCGTGGTGATCCTGGCTCCAATCACGACGCTGACATAATTGGTTTCATGTTCGATGATGCCAGTACTTGTTCATCGTCGAGAGCGGATTGTCTAAAGGATGTACTGCCGATCAGCATCGCTTGGGCATCAGTTGAGATCCACCGGCCCCGCTCTGTTCAACTCGTCGCGCCGAGCCGCCGTGACCAGTCCTCCACCCGTCCGGTCTGCAACCGCCGTTCCGCCAACTGCCGCCAGGAGGGCGTCAGGACCTCCAGCGCCGCGATGCCCTGCAGCGTCCGCCGGTCGAGCACGTCCACGTACAGCGCCCGGAGGATGCGGGCGAGCGGCCATTCCGGGTGCGGGCGGTCGAGCAGCACCAGGCGGTCGTCGGCGGCGATGCAGCCGGGCTCGATCACCCGATAGTACCAGCCGGTCCGTCCGCTGTCCTGGACCCGCCGCGCCATCCCCGAGCACCCGAAGCGGACATTCAGCTTCCAGCAGGGCTGACGCGCCTGCGACACCTCCAGCACGCAGGTTCCGGCGGCGAAGCGGTCGCCGACACAGACCTCGTCCTCGGTGACGCCGATGGTCGACAGGTTCTCGCCGAAGGCGCCCGGCACACGCAGCACCTCCGGCACCGGGTCGAACATGCGGATCCAGGCCGGGTAGTGCTCCCATGCGTAGTGGTGCAGCGCCTTGTCCGGGCCGCCGTGGTGACGCGGTTCGCCCTGCTCATCGCCGACGATTCCGCTCTCCGTCACCATCACCGGCGCGTCCAGCGGCCGCTTGGCGATGGCGCTGACGGCGCCGGGGCGGCCAAACGGCACGGCGCGGCCGGCCAGCACCGCCATGATCTTTACGCCGGCCGTCACGGCTCGATCCCGTCCAGCCAGCGCGCAAAGCACCGGGCGGCGCGGGCCTCGATGTCCGGCGCGTGTCGCTCCGCGTCGGCGCGCAACGCCGGCACGGACAGCGACGGGATGCCGGCGATCTCGCAGGCGTGGCCGACCAGCCAGCGCTCGAAGCCGTGCCGCCGCACCTCCGGGTGGAACTGGAGTCCCAGGGCGTTTGGACCGAGCGCGAAGGCCTGGTTCTCGCACACCGCCGTCGAGGCGAGGCGGACGGCGCCGTCCAGCAGGTCGAAGGTGTCGCCGTGCCAATGCAGCACCGTGGCCCCTTCCTCGCCGAACGGGGCAAGGCAGGAGCCGCGGCCAGCGTCGGTGAGCGCGATGGGCGCGAAGCCGATCTCCGGCCCCGGCCCCGGATAGACCCGGGCGCCGAGCGCGCGCGCCATCAGCTGCGCGCCGAGGCAGATCCCCAGTGTCGGGCGCCGCGCGGCGAGCCGCGCTTCCAGCAGGCGGATCTCGTCGGCGAGGAACGGGTACAGTTCCTCCTGGTAGGCCCCAATGGGGCCGCCGAGCACGACGATCAGGTCGGTCCTCACCGGATCGAGCGTCCACAGCGGATCCAGCCCGACGTCGTAGGTGTGCACCCTGTAGCCGCGCGCCTCGAGCACCGGCTGGACGCTGCCGAGATCCTCGAAATGCACGTGCCGTATCGCGACCGCCGTCTTCAGCATGCCCGCCCCCTTCTCGTCACCTCCACCCATCCTATGCCGTTCAGCCCGGGCGCGCGCGCTGAACATATTTGCACAGCGCAGTGCAGAGAATGTGAGTGCACAAAGTAATTTTCCTTCGCTAGCGTCGATGCACAGCGACACACGCCGAACGACGTGTCGCGCAAAGACCGCTAGGGAGGTCACATGGCCAAGAGCTTCGCCGTCATCAGCCGCCGCGTGCTGATGGCCGGCCTGGGCGTCGCCGCGTTCGCCGCCACGCCCGCACACGCACAGAACGACCCCATCCGCGTCGGTTTCCCCATCGTCATGTCCGGAGCGGGTGCGCAGTTCGGCCTTCCGGTGCTCACCGGCGCACAGATGCACGCCGACGAGGTGAACCGGGCGGGCGGCGTGCTCGGCCGCAAGATCGAGATCATTCCTCGCGACACCAAGCTGCGCCCCGACGAGGCGGTGCGCGTCGCCCGTGAGCTGATCGTGCGCGAGCGGGTGCACTTCCTGGTTGGGACGTTCAGCTCCGCCGAAGCGCCGGCCGTGTCGGAGATCGCCAAGGAGAACAAGACCTTCTTCATCGCACCGGTTGCCGCCACCGACCGCCTGACCGCGCCCGACGCCCTGCACCCCTACGTCTTCCGCGTCGCCAAGAACACCACGAACGAGGGCCGCAGCGCCGCCGAGATCGTGGCGAAGTGGCCGATCAAGCGCATCGCCACCATCGGGCCGGACTACGCCTACGGCCAGGACACCATCGCGTCCTTCGTCGCCCACCTCAGGAAGTTGCGCCCGGACGTCGAGATCGTCGACCAGCAGTGGCCGAAGCTGAACGAGCCGGACTACACCCCCTTCCTCACCGCGCAGATGGCGCGCAAGCCGGACGCGGTGGTCTCGGCGCTGTGCTGCGGCAACTTCGACACGCTGGCCAAGCAGGCGAAGCCGCTCGGCTATTTCGAGGCGATCGGCCACCGCATGCTGGCGCTCGGCGAGGCGGGGTCGGTGGAGACGACGAAGTCGCTGGGCAAGGACTACCCCTTCGGCATCTGGGGCAACGCCTACGACGCCTTCTACTGGGAGGCCGGGCCGGCCCACCGCGCCTACACCGAGCGGCTGCGCACCTTCTCCAAGGACGCCGAGCCCTCGTCCTGGCCGGTCCAGGGCTACATCGCCATGCAGTTCCTGGTGGAGGCGGTGCGCAAGGCCGGCACCACGAATTCCGAGAAGGTCTCCGCCGCGCTCAAGGACCTGACCGTCGCCGCGCCGCACGGGCCGCTGACCATGCGCGCCAAGGACCAGCAGGCCAACCGCGGGCAGGTCTACGGCGTCGCCTCGAAGGACGAGCGCTACCCGTTCGCCGTGCTGAACCCGATCCAGTACGTGGATCCGGTCAAGTTCATGGATTGATCCAGGCCTCGAGGAGTTGACCCATGTCCACGTCGGCACTCCTGAACCAGGCCTTCGGCGGCGTCACCATGGCGTCCTACCTGGCGCTCACCGCCATCGGCCTGTCGCTCATCTTCGGGGTCGTCCGGGTGCTGAACTTCGCGCACGGCTCCTTCTACATGGTCGGCGCCTACCTCGCCTACGAGCTGTCGCGCTGGTTCGGCCCGTCGGACGCCGGCTTCTGGGCCGGCGCGCTGGTGGTCGCCTGCGTGGTGGCGGCGCTCGGCGCGGTGATTGAGCGGCTCGTGCTGCGCCACCTCTACGGCAAGGACGAGCTGTTCCAGCTGCTCTTCACCTACGGGCTGGTGCTGATCTTCTCCGACGGCGTCAAGGCGATCTGGGGGGTGGAACAGGTCTCCGTCGCCCGCCCCCCGGCGCTCGCCGGACGGTTCGAATGGGCGGGCGCGGTGTTCCCGGCCTACGGGCTGTTCATCAGCCTGATCAGCGTCGCCATCGTGCTCGGCCTGTGGTTCGTCATCCAGCGCACCCGCGTCGGGCGCATCATCCGCGCCGCGGCGACCGACCGCGAGATGATCGACGCGCTCGGCGTCAACGTCGCGTGGCTCTACACCGGGGTGTTCGCGGCGGGCTGTTTCCTGGCCGGGCTCGGCGGTGCGCTGGTGGCGCCGGTCACCGCCATCGGCCTGGGTATGGACGCGGAGATGATCATCGCCGCCTTCATCGCGGTGGTCATCGGCGGCATGGGCTCGTTCTGGGGGACGCTGCTGGGCGCCCTGATCTACGGCCAGGTCCTCGCCTTCGGTATCCTCTTCATCCCCGAGTTCTCGCTGTTCGCGGTGTTCGCGCTGATGGCCGTCGTGCTCATCGTGCGCCCGCACGGGCTGCTCGGCAGCAGGGAGGCGGTACGGGTATGAAACGCACCTTCCGCATCGAGCTGGCGGTCATCGCCGCCGTGGCGCTCGTGCCCTTCTGGGGCTCGCCGCTGACCACCTTCCTGGCCACCGACGCCGCCATCTGGGCGCTGTTCGCGGTCAGCCTCAACATTCTCGTCGGCTACACCGGGCTGGTCTCGTTCGGGCACGCTGCGTACTTCGGCATCGGCGGCTACGCCGCCGGCCTGCTGCTCAAGGCCACGGGGCTGCCGTTCCTCGTCGCCTTCCCGCTGGCCGGGGTGGCGGCGGGGCTGGTGGCGGCGGTGTTCGGCTTCTTCTGCGTCCGCCTGACCAAGGTCTACTTCAGCATGCTGACGCTGGCGGTCGCGCAGATCGCCTGGGCGGTGTGCATGAAGTGGAACGCGGTCACCGGCGGCGACCAGGGGATGTCCGGCATTCCGTACCCGGACCTGCTGGGCCTGTTCGACGCCGTGCCGGTGCTGGCCGGGCTCGGCACCAGCGACCGCTACCATGTGCTGGTGGTGGCACTGGTCGGCGCCGGGCTGGTGGCGGTGCGGCGGATCATGGAATCGCCGTTCGGGCGGGTGCTGACCATGATCCGCGAGAACCCGAGCCGGGCCGAGTTCGTCGGCGTGAACATCCGCGCCTACCAGCTCGCCGCCTTCGTCATCGCCGGGGTTTTCGCCGGGCTGGCCGGGGCGCTTTTCGCCATCTTCAACCGCGGCATGTACCCGGACCTCATGTACTGGACCAAGTCGGCCGAGGTGCTGATCATGGTGCTGCTGGGCGGCAAGGCCCGCTTCCACGGCCCGATCGTCGGCGCCTTCGTGCTGCTGTGGCTGAACCAGGAGGTCACGGCGGTCACCGAGTACTGGTCGCTGATCGTCGGCGTCACGCTCATCGCGCTGCTGTTCTTCCTGCCCGGCGGCATCGTCGAGGCGGTGGAGCGGCTGCGCGGCTGGCGGCCGCGGCGGCTGCCGGGGGCGGCGTTGACCGGCGCCACCCCGCGCACGGAGGGCCGGCCATGAGCGCGCTTTCCTTTTCGGCCCACGACACCTCGGCGTGCCTGGAGGTGCAGGGCCTGTCCAAGAGCTTCGGCGGGTTCAAGGCGATCTGCGACGTCGGCTTCACGTTACGCAAGGGCACCATCACCGCGATCATCGGGCCGAACGGCGCCGGCAAGTCGACGCTGTTCAACCTGATCACCGGGCACTACCCGCCGACCAGCGGGCGCGTCGTCCTCGACGGGCGGGACATCACCGGCATCGCGCCGCACCGGCTGGGGTCGCTGGGGCTCGGGCGGTCGTTCCAGCGCACCAACATCTTCCCGCGCCTGACCGTGTTCGAGAACGTCCAGGCGGCGCTGATCGCCCACCACGGCAAGGGGCGCCGCCTCTTCGCCCTGGCGCAATCGCTGTTCCGGCAGGAGACGGCGGAGCTGCTGGCTTCGGTCGGACTGGCCGACCGCGCCGACCGACCGGCCGGAACGCTGGCCTACGGCGACCAGAAGCAGCTCGAGCTGGGCATCGCGCTCGCCTTGCAGCCCAGCCTGCTCCTGCTCGACGAGCCGACCGCCGGCATGTCGTCGCGGGAGACCGAGCACTGCATCGACCTGATCCGCCGCATCGTCCGCGGCCGCGGCATTACGCTGCTGTTCACCGAGCACGACCTGGACGTGGTGTTCTCGATCTCCGACCGCATCCTGGTTTTGCAGCAGGGGCGGCTGATCGCCGACGGGGCGCCGGAGGCGGTGCGCTGCGACGAGCAGGTCAAGCGCGTCTACCTGGGAGGCCACGCATGAGCCCGCCGCTTCTCGCCATGCAGGACGTGTGCGCCGGCTACGGCCCGTCCACCGTGCTGTTCGACGTCTCGCTCGCCATCGCGCCGGGCGAATGCGTCGGTCTGCTGGGCCGCAACGGCGTCGGCAAGACGACGACCATGCGCGCGGTCATGGGGCTGACGCCGGCCCGCGCCGGCCGGGTCACCTGGAAGGGCGACGACATCACCCGCCGGCCGCCCAACCGCAACGCCCGCGCCGGCATCGGCTTCGTGCCGGAGGACCGGCGGGTGTTCGCCGAGCTGACGGTCTGGGAGAACCTGGACGTCGGCGCCCGGCGCTGCCGCGACGGCGCGCTGCGCTGGACGCTGGAGCGCGTGCTGGCGATGTTCCCGAAGCTCGGCGACCTGCTCGACCGCAAGGGCGGGCTGCTGTCGGGCGGCGAGCAGCAGATGCTGACCATCGCCCGCACGCTGATGGGCAACCCGGACCTGCTGCTGCTCGACGAGCCGTCGGAGGGGCTGGCGCCCATCGTGGTGGAGCACCTGCACAGCCAGGTGGCGGCGCTCAAGCGCGAGGGCCTGACCATCCTGCTGGCCGAGCAGAACCTGGACTTCGTCCTGGGCCTGTCCGACCGCGTCTACATCCTGGAGAAGGGCCGCGTGGTCTTTCACGGCACGCCGGCCGACGTCCGCGCCGACCCGCACCTGCGCGAACAGTACCTCACCGTCTGAAAACCAAGCTGAGGAAACGATCCCATGGAAATCCGCAAGACCATCACCATCGACGAGGAAATCGCCTTCGAGAACGGCGCGGCCGTCACGCCGCCGCTGCGCCGCGTGGTGCTCGGCGCCGTGGTGAAGAACCCGCTGGCCGGCGCGCCGGTCGGCACCGACCTGTCGCCGCTGGTCGACATGTCCGTCAGCATCGGCGAGATGCTGACCCGCAAGGCGCTGGAGATCCTCGGCGGCTCCAAGGCGCTGCGCGCCTATTCCAAGGCGGCGCTGGTCGGCACGGCCGGCGACCTGGAGCATGGCGCGGTGATGATCCACGCCCGCATCGGCATGGCGATGCGCCGCACCATCCGCCGCGGCCGGGTGGTCATCCCCGGCAACTCCAAGGTCGGCAGCGCCGGCGCGTCCATCGACATGATCTTCGGCCCGATCGACGAGGGCTGGGACCTGGACGCCATGGACACGTTCACCGTCATGGTCGGGGACGCGCCACGTCCGGACGAGATCCTGCTGCTGGTCGGCTACATGGCCGGGGTGCGCCCGCACGCCCGTTCCAAGGGTCCCGACCAGAAGGATGTGGACGCGCTGCTGGCGTCCTTTGCCTGACCGGGGCGCCTGACCGTTCCCCTCACGCACCAGCCGTGGACAGCCTGCATGTCGTTGCAAACCGAGCCCGTCATGCCGACACTCCTGGAGGGGGAGCCTCCGGAGGTGCCGGTGACCGAGACCTTCCATTGGGACGACGTGCAGTACTTCCTCGAGCTGGCGCGCAAGGGCACGCTGCTGAAGGCGGCGCGGCGGCTGCGGGTGTCGCACACCACGGTGCTGCGTCGCATCGCCCACCTGGAGCAGCAGATCGACCAGAAGCTGTTCGAACGCACCGCCCGCGGCTTCGTGCTGACCGAGGTGGGCTGGCAGCTGCTGGCCCAGGCTGAATCCATGGAACGGGCCGCCGACGGCATCAGCGGGCTGAGCGCCGGGGGAGACCGGCTGTCCGGCACGGTGCGCATCGCCGCGGTGGAGGGGCTGGCGGCGCGGGTGCTGGCCCCGGCGTTCCTGGGATTCCGACGGGAGCATCCGGGCATCGTCATCGAGCTGGTCACCGCCATGCAGATCGCCAACCTCACCAAGCGCGAGGCGGACATCTCGGTGACGCTGACCCGCCCGACCGGCCCGCGGCTGGTGGCGCGGCGGCTGGCGCGCTGTGATGTGCACCTCTACGCGTCGCAGGCCTACCTGGATCGCTACGGCGCGCCGGAGAGCGCCGACGACCTCAACCGGCACATCTTCGTCGACTACATCGAGGACCTGATCGAGATCACCGCTCTGCGCTGGTTCCGCGACACTGTCGACCAGCGCCGCGTGGTGTTCCGCAGCGCCAGCCCGCTGTCGCAGCTGAGCGCCGTGGTCGCCGGCATGGGGATCGGCATGTTCCCCGACTACATGGCCGTCGGCGAGCCGTCGCTGCGCAGGGTCCTGCCCGAGGAGATGCAGTCGGAGCGCGAGTTCTGGCTGGCGATTCACGAGGACCTCCGCAACACGCCGCGTATGGCGGCGGTGTTCGGCTTCCTCAAGCGGGTGTTCCAGGCAGACCCGGCCTTTCGGCGCTGAGTCCCCCTTCGTTCTGACCTGACCAATCCCGCACCGATGCACGGCGGCGCGCGGCCATGCCGCGCAGATGCCCCCGGATTGCACCAACACCTTGGAGGAACCATGATCGAACTCTATCACTTCATCTGCGGCAAGCGGGTGGCCGGCCAGTCCGGCCGCTTCGCCGACGTCTACACGCCGATGACCGGCGAGGTGGCGGCGCGCGTGCCGCTCGCCTCCAAGGCGGAGGTGCGCGCCGCCGTCGAGAACGCCAAGGCTGCCCAGCCGGCCTGGGCCGCCACCAACCCACAGCGCCGCGCCCGCGTGATGATGAAGTTTCTCGACCTCGTCCAGCGCGAATACGATGAGCTGGCGCTGCTGCTGGCGCGCGAGCACGGCAAGACGGTGGCCGACGCCAAGGGCGACATCCAGCGCGGCCTGGAGGTGGTGGAGTTCGCCTGCGGCATCCCGCACCTCCTCAAGGGCGAGTACACCGAGGGCGCCGGGCCGGGCATCGACCTCTACTCCATGCGCCAGCCGCTGGGCGTGGTCGCCGGCATCACGCCGTTCAACTTCCCCGCCATGATCCCGATGTGGAAGTTCGCCCCGGCCATCGCCTGCGGCAATGCCTTCATCCTCAAGCCGTCGGAGCGCGACCCCGGCGTGCCGCTGCGCCTCGCCCAGCTGATGCTCGACGCCGGGCTGCCGCCGGGCATCCTCAACGTCGTCAACGGCGGCAAGGAGGCGGTGGACGCCATCCTCGACGACCCGGGCATCGCCGCCGTCGGCTTCGTCGGCTCCACCCCGATCGCCGAGTACGTCTATTCGCGCGGCTGCGCGGCGGGCAAGCGCGTGCAGTGCTTCGGCGGCGCCAAGAACCACATGATCGTCATGCCCGATGCCGACCTCGACCAGGCGGTGGACGCGCTGATCGGCGCCGGCTACGGCTCGGCCGGCGAGCGTTGCATGGCGGTTTCCGTGGCGGTGCCCGTGGGGCAGAAGACCGCCGACGCGCTGATGGAGCGGCTGATCCCGCGCGTGGAGTCGCTGAAGATCGGGCTGTCCACGGATGCGGACGCCGACTTCGGCCCGATGGTCACCAGGCAGCACCTACAGAAGGTGCGCGACTACGTCGAGCTGGGCATCCAGGAAGGCGCCACTCTGGCGGTGGACGGCCGCGGCTTCACCATGCAGGGCTACGAGAACGGCTTCTACATGGGCGGCTGTCTGTTCGACCACGTGAAGCCGCACATGCGAATCTACAAGGAGGAGATCTTCGGTCCAGTGCTGTCAGTGGTGCGCGCGGTGGACTATGAGGCGGCGCTGCGGCTGCCGAACGAGCACGAGTACGGCAACGGGGCGGCGATCTTCACGCGCGACGGCGACGCGGCGCGGGACTTCGCCAGCCGGGTGCAGGTCGGCATGGTGGGGGTGAACGTGCCGATCCCGGTGCCGCTGGCTTACTACACCTTCGGCGGCTGGAAGCGCTCGGGCTTCGGCGACCTGAACCAGCACGGGCCGGACGCGGTGCGCTTCTACACCCGCACCAAGACCGTCACCTCGCGCTGGCCGTCCGGCATCAAGGACGGCGCCAGCTTCGTCATCCCGACAATGGACTGACGGCCTGCTCATGGTGGCGTTGACCCGGCACCGTCAACTCGTTGGCACCGCTCATGATGACGGGCGCAGTTGGACGAGGAATATTCTATGGGTGGGGTGATTACGCGGCCAGGGGCGCGCCGGCCAGTTCGGCCCAAGCGGCGAAGGCTTGGGCTCGGGCGGCACGATACTCGGAGGCGGCGCGATGATCGCGGCGGAGATGGAGGAGGTTGTTGATCGGGTCGTGAATGGACAAGAAGCGCTGAACCTGGCGGGGTGATTTGAAGCGTTTCATCTGCCGCTCGCGTCGTCGGGTCGGCTGATGCGAGTTCTCGGCCCGATTGTTGAGGCCCTTGTGCTGCCGGTGTTCGACGCCGGGCATGACCTCCCGCTTGGCCGCGGCGTACGACTTCAGCTTATCGGTGATCAGGACACGAGGCGCTCGGCCCTGCTTCTTGAGCAGCTTGCGCAGCAGACGCTTGGCGGCCTTCTTGTCGCGCCGGCTCTGGACGAGCACGTCGAGGACAAAGCCGTCCTGGTCGACGGCGCGCCACAGGTAGTGCTTCTTGCCGGCGATGCTGAGGACGACCTCATCCAAGTGCCACTTCTCACCGTGGGCAAGGCGGCGCTGGCGGATGCGGGTAGCGATCGCGCGGCCGAATTTCAGGCCCCACTGGCGTACCGTTTCATGGCTGACCGTGATGCCGCGCAGCGCCAGCATCTCCTCGACCATCCGCAGGCTCACGGGAAAGCGGAAGTACAGGTACACCGCGTAGCTGATCACCGCGGCGGGGAAACGGTAGCCAGCGTACATCGGATCGGAACGCGTCGTCATAGCGGCCCTATACCGTCACCCGCGCATCCCGCCCAGCCCGAACTTGACGGTACC
>Ga0196970_1002221_pt1 | contig 10595 bp, 7 predicted proteins | sample S1v_513CmetaG_FD_148672 | JGI IMG/M metagenome (GOLD analysis project Ga0196970, IMG submission 148672) | Soil microbial communities from Anza Borrego desert, Southern California, United States - S1+v_5-13C | ecosystem: Environmental > Terrestrial > Soil > Desert | place: USA: California... | reverse complement strand
GACGCCCGCAAGCTGGCCGAGCGCGCCGAGGGCCTGGCCGAGCTGTTCTCGACGCCCGGCGTGTTCCGCCGCAAGGACAAGTCCACCACCGTCCGCGGCCCGCTCGACCTGGTCGCCGCGGTGCTGGACGCCGGCAAGAAGGGCCTGTCGATCCAGCGATACAAGGGCCTGGGCGAGATGAACGCCGAACAGCTGTGGGAGACCACGCTCGACGCCGAGGCCCGCACCCTGCTGCAGGTCAAGGTCACCCACGCCGACGACGCCGGCGACCTGTTCTCCAAGCTGATGGGCGACGTGGTCGAGCCGCGGCGCGAGTTCATCCAGGACAACGCGCTCGATGCGGAAGTGGATGTCTGATGGTTGACCAGAGCGCGCAGCCGGCCATCCACGTCGTGGACTGCCGCGACGTTCTTACCGCTGAGCAGTTCTGGTCGAGGTATTTGGAGGTTGTGCGTCCGAGCCGTGGTGACATGTTCGGTCGCAACCTCGACGCCTTCTGGGATGCTGTGGAGAGGGGTGGGCCGGGCGCACCGGACGCACCCGTGCGCTTCGTCAACCTCGCTGCCGTGTCCAAAATCAGGGGCGGAGACTTTCTCGCGGCGTTGCACGAGATCGCGCGGGACGTAACGACGGGCATGGTGACGTTCGACGATACTGAACCCACCGCCCCCTGATACTCTTGATGGAATGGTGCGCCCGGTCCTGAGGCTGTCAAGGACGCGGCTTCGCCGCGCAAGCGGAGCTTGTGGCGCTGCGCGCCGTCCTTGACAGCCTCAGGGCCGAAGGGCGCGATGCTCCGCCAAGAGGTTCAGGGGGAGGACTGCTCGACGGCTGCCACAGCGTTTTCCCTCTCCTGTGGAGAGGGTGGCTGCGAAGCAGACGGGTGTGGCCTTCTGCAGCCCACACCGCGCGGCATTCCACACCCGGCCCTCCGGGCCACCCTCTCCGGAGGAGAGGGAGAGCCGTCAGTTATCTCTGACCACTTTCAGCACGCCCTCGCCGTAGCGGGCGAGCTTGCCTTCGCCGACGCCGGCCACGCGGGCCAGCGCCGGGCCCGTGGACGGCCGGGCCCGAGCGATGTCCAGCAGGGTCTTGTCGTGGAAGATGACGTAGGGCGGCACGCCCTGTTCCGCAGCGCGCTCCTTGCGCCAGTTGCGCAGGGCCTCGAACAGGGCGCGGTCGCCGTCGGGCACGACGGTCATGTCGCGCCGGCCCTTGCCGCCGCCGCGGCTGCGTGATGGCCGCGCCGCGTCGTGGGCCTCCAGCTCGCGGCGGGTCTCGACCTTCAGCTCGCCGCGGTAGACCGCCTTCACCCCGGTCGGGTCGCCCAGGCCCAGCAGCGGCTTGCCGTCGTTGGGATCCTCGGCCAGCAGGCCCTCGTACATCAGGTGGTCGATCAGGTCGCGCCAACCGCCGGCCGACAGCTCGCGGCCGCAGCCGAAGGTGCTCAGGCCCGCCTCGAACTCGCTGACGTCCTTGGTCTTGCCCAGCAGGTGATCGATCACCCGCCCCCTGCCGTAGCGCCCGCCCAGCCGGTGCACGGCGCTCAGCACCTTCTGCGCCGCGAGCGTGGAGTCCGTCAGCACCGGCGGGCTGACGCAGAGGTCGCAGACCCCGCACCTGTCGGCATCCAGCTCGCCGAAGTAGCGTCGCACGGCCTGGGGCCGGCACACGGCCCCGTCCAGCAGGCGGAACAGCTGGCGCGCCTTGTTGACCTGGACGCGCTTGACCTCCTCGTCCATGGGCCGGCTGTCGATGCGCCGCAGGGCCCAGGCGATGTCCGATGGGCCGTACAGGGTGATGCCCTCGGCCGGCTCGCCGTCGCGCCCGGCGCGGCCGATCTCCTGCCAGTAGGCCTCGATCGAGGACGGCGGGTCGACGTGGATGACGAAGCGCACGTCCGGCTTGTCCACGCCCATGCCGAAGGCGATCGTCGCCACGATCACCGCCCCGTCATCGGCGAGGAACTTCGTCAGCCGCCGGTCGCGTTCACGGCCGTCCAGGCCCGCATGGTAGGCGGCGGCGGGGACGCCGTTCTGGCGCAGGGCCTCGGCCAGGCGCTCGGTCCCGTCGCGCGAGCCGCAGTAGACCACGCCGGCCCGGCCGCGCCGTTCGGCGACCAGCTCGACCACCCGCTCGTCCGCCCTGGCCCGGCTGGCGTTCTCCTTGCGCTCGGCCGACAGCTGCAGGTTCGGGCGCGCGAAGCTGTCGACGAAGACGCGCGCCTGCTCGAGGTGCAGCGAGCGCTGGATGTCCTCACGGGTGCGGGCGTCGGCGGTGGCGGTGACGGCGATACGCGGCACGCCGGGGAACAGCTCCGCCAGCCGGCCCAGTCCGCGGTAGTCGGGCCGGAAATCGTGGCCCCACTGGCTGACGCAGTGGGCTTCGTCGATGGCGATCAGGGCCAGGTCCAGCCGGTGCAGCCGGTCTATCATGTGCGGCTGGGCCAGGCCTTCGGGCGAGACGTAGAGCAGGTCCAGCTCGCCCGCCTGGGCCGCGCGCCAGATTTCGCTGCGGTCGTCCAGGGACACGTTGGAGTCCAGCCGGGCCGCGGCCACGCCCTGCTGCTTCAGCGCCGCCACCTGGTCGGCCATCAGCGCGATGAGGGGCGAGACCACCAGGCCGACGCCCGGTCGCAGCATGGCCGGGATCTGGTAGCAGACGCTCTTGCCGCCCCCGGTCGGCAGCACGGCCAGCGCATCGCGCCCGGCCAGCACCTCCTCGATCACGCCCGCCTGCAGGCCCCGGAAGTCCCGGTGCCCCCAGACCCGGCCCAGCACCTCGCGCGCGCCGGCAAGCGTGGGGGCGGTCTCAGGGCGGGTCGTGGAGATCGAGTCGGCGAACATGCGTTCTGCTTTTGCCCCATCCGGGCGGGCGTGCGAACCCGTGACGGGCGGCGGGGTGGTGGACAGTTTGGCGCGGGGCCTTCTTCCGCCCATCCTTCCCGCCCTCCCTTGGGTGGGCCCGGCGTTCGCGCGGCGAACCCCGGGGGAGGCATGTCCGGTGCGCGACGCTCTTGCGGCCGGCGGAGGCGTTGTGCGCCGGCCGACGCCTCACCCGCTCCCCTTGCTGCGCAAGGGCTCGCGTCCTCTCCCGAGGGAGAGGGGAAGCGCGCTTCCCTGAACACACCCGTCCCTGATCCTCTTGATGGAATGATGCGCCCGGTCGGAAGGCAGTCAAGGACGACGCCCTGCGGGCGTCGCAAGCGCAGCTTGTGGCCCTTCGGGCCATCCTTGACAGCCTTCCGACCTGAGGGCGCGAGAGTTCCACCAAGGAGGTTCAGGGGGAGAGCCGACCAAGACGCCGCCACCCTTGGCCCCGGCCCGCAGCTCCCCCCACGCCCCCTGCACGCGATCTGCACCACCCCTGACGCAACCGTAACCTTTCGGCCATGGTTTCGCCCGTAGCGACTGACAGGGTGATCGGCTAAGACGGCGGGCGTCCCCGGCCGCAAAGCTGGACCGGACTGGGAGATACCGAGCATGGCGCACGGCGAGCCGCGGCCGAAACGCAAACCGCTTCAGGCGCTGCTCTACTGGACGGCCGTGCTCGGCGTCTGGGGCCTGATCTTCCTCGTGGCTTTCCTGGCGGTGTTCGCCCGCGGCCTGCCCGACACCTCGAACCTCTACGAGATCGAGCGCCAGGCTTCGATCACCTACCTCGACCGCTCCGGCGCCCTGATCGCCGTGCGCGGCAGCCAGGCCGCGCCCCCGGTGGACGTGGACGAGCTGCCCGACCACGTGCCGGCCGCCTTCATCGCGGTGGAGGACCGGCGCTTCTACCACCACCCCGGCTTCGACCCGATCGGCATGATGCGGGCGATGGTGCGCAACGCCCGCGCCGGCCGCGTGGTCGAGGGCGGCTCGACCCTGACCCAGCAGCTGGCCAAGAACCTGTTCCTGACGCCGGACCAGAACATGCGCCGCAAGGTGCAGGAGATCATGCTGGCGGTCTGGCTGGAGGCCAAGTTCACCAAGAAGGAGATCCTGGGCCTCTACCTCAACCGGGTCTACTTCGGCGCCGGGGCCTACGGCATCGAGGCGGCGTCGCAGCGCTATTTCGACAAGAGCGCCAAGCAGCTGACCGTGGGCGAGGCCGCCCTGCTGGCGGGCCTCCTGAAGGCGCCCTCGCGCTACAGCCCCGTCTCCGAGAGCGAGCGCGCCGCCGGCCGCGCCACCGTGGTGCTGAACGAGATGGAACGCGCCGGCGTCATCACGCCCGAGCAGCGCGCCCAGGCCGTGGCCAACCCCGTGCGCGTATCGCGCACCCTGGCCACCGCCCACGCCTCCTACTTCGTCGACTGGCTGGACCAGGAGATCCGCGCCCTGGTCGGCGAGCCCACCGAGGATCTGGTGGTCGAGACCACGCTCGACCTGCCGATCCAGACCGCCGCCGAGCGCGCGGTCCAGACCATCGTCCGTCGCGACGCGAACAAGCGGGTGGAGCAGGCGGCCCTGGTGGCGCTCGACGGCGAGGGTCGCGTGCGCGCCCTGATCGGCGGCGCCAACTACGCCGACAGCCAGTTCAACCGCGCCGTGGACGCGCGCCGCCAAGCCGGCTCGGCCTTCAAGCCGTTCGTCTTCCTCACCGCGCTCGAGGCCGGGATGACGCCGATCACGCCCGTGGTCGACGAGCCGGTCACCATCGGCAACTGGACGCCCAAAAACTATACCGGCCGCTACTCGGGTCCGATGACCCTGCAGACGTCGCTGGCGCAGTCGATCAATACCGTGGCGGCCAAGATCGCCGACGACGTGGGCCGCGACAACGTCGCCCGCACGGCGCGGCGGCTCGGGATCACATCGCCCATCAGCACCCAGCCGTCGATGGCGCTCGGTGCGGTCGAGGTCAGCCCGCTGGAGATGGCCCAGGCCTATGCGGCGTTTTCCAACGGCGGGTTGCGGGTGCAGGCGCACGGCATAAACCGCATCCGCACCCGCAGCGGCAAGGTGCTGTACCAGTGGCGCGACGGCGCCGACGGCGGCCGCGTCAGCGTCGTAGGCAACCCGCCGCTGAGCTACCTCAACACCATGATGCGCGCGGTGATGACCTCGGGCACCGGCACGGGCGCGGCCATCCCGGGCTACGACCTCGCCGGCAAGACCGGCACCACCAGCGACTACAAGGACGCCTGGTTCGTCGGCTACACCGGCGGCTTCACCACCGCCGTCTGGGTGGGCAAGGACGACAACAAGGCGATGCGGCGGGTGACCGGCGGCGGCGCCCCGGCGGCGATCTGGAAGCAGTTCATGGCCGCCGCCCTGCCGCGGCTGAAGGTCGGCGCCATCCCCGCCGGCCCCAATCCCCCCGCTGGCTTCGGCGACCCCATCGGCGACCTGCTGGACCAGGCGGGCGAGGCCTTCGGCCTGGGCGGCGACGAGGATCCCTCCGCCGTGTCGGGTGAACAGCCCGGAACGATGGCGCCCATCCCCAACCCGGAGGAGCCGCGCCCCGAGCCGGCCTACCCGGAGGACGAGCGCCCCGTCGATCGCGCCCCGCCTCCTCCGTCGCAGCAGAAGAAGGAAGACCCGCTGTTCTTCTGAGGAAGGGCGTCTTCCCGCCCTCCCTTGGGAGGGCCCGAGTTCGCATGGCGAACTCGGGGGAGGCATGTCCGGTGCGCGACGCTCTTTCCGCCAACGGTGCAGGGCGTCGTGCGCCGGCCGGCGCCTCACCCGCTCCCCTTGCTCCGCAAGGGCTCGCGTCCTCTCCTGAGGGAGAGGAGAGGCGCGCTCCTTTCCTGAACACACCCGCCCCTGATCCTCTTGATGGAATGGTGCGCCCGGTCGGAAGGCAGTCAAGGATGGCCGAAGGCCACAAGCTCCGCTTGCGCGAGCGAAGCTCGCGTCCTTGACAGCCTTCCGACCCGAGGGCGCGAGAGCTCCACCAAGGAGGTTCAGGGAGAGCACTGAGCAGGACGCCCCTTATCCGCGTCAGCGGAAGGCCGTCGCGACTACCGCCCCACCGCGTGCAGGCTGCCGCCGTGGGCCTTCAGCCAGGCGCGGCCCTCGAGCTTCTCCCCGACCAGCTGCTTCACCACGGCCCAGAACCTGGGCGAGTGGTCGGCGTGGACCAGGTGCGCGACCTCGTGGGCGGCGACGTAGTCCAGCACGTGGGCCGGCGCCAGGATCAGACGCCAGGAGTAGCGGATCGAGCCGCGGCCGGGGGTGCACGAGCCCCAGCGGCTCTTCGGATCGCCGACGGCCACCGTGGGGACCTTGAGGCCCAGCGCCCGGGCGTGGTGCGCGGTCCGCTCGGTGAGCTCGGCCAGAGCCTCGCGGCGCATCAGGTTCTGCACCCGGCGCGCGAAGGCCTCGCCCTCGCCGCCGGACACGATCACGGCGCCTTCGGGTTCGTGGATCAGGCGGGCCGCGCCCTGCCCGGGTACGGCGACCAGGCGCGTCGGGCGGCCGCGCAGGGGCACGGCCCGGTCCGGGGCGAAGGCCGCGCCCTGGGGCCGCGCCGCCAGCCGTTCGGCGGCCCAGCCGGCGCGCGAGCGGGCGAAGCTGGCCGCCTCGGCCAGTCGGCGGGCCGAGGGGGCCACGGCCACGGCCTCGCCGCGGGCGGCGTCGATGCGCAGGGAGATGCGGCGGGCGCGGGCGTTGACCTTCAGCCGCACCCGCGTGCCGTCGATGTCCAGCACGTCCCCGTCGCTGAGGCGGGGCTGGAACAGGCCCATCAGGCGGTCGCGTCCTTCGCTCCGGCGGCCGCGGGGTTGTCGCTGGCGCGGATGAAGTCGCGGATCTTCGGGTAGATTTCCTCGCGGAACCGCCGGCCGTTGAAGACGCCGTAGTGACCGATGCCGGGCTGGACCAGCAGCTCTCGCCTGTCCTCCGGGATGTTCGGACAGATCGCGTGGGCGGCCTGGGTCTGGCCGACGCCGGAGATGTCGTCCTCCTCGCCCTCGACCGTCATCAGGGCGATGTCGGTGATGGCGTCAGGCTTCACCGACCGGCCGTCCTTGTGCACCAGTTCGCCCTTGGGCAGCAGGTACTGCTGGAACACCACCTCGATGGTCTGGAGATAGAACTCCTCGGTCAGGTCGAGCACGCTCAGGTACTCGTCGTAGAACTCGAGGTGCTTGGCCGAGGCGTCGCCGTCGCCCTTCACCAGGTTGGCGAAGTGCTCCCAGTGGGCGTCGCGGTGGCGCTCCTCGTTCATGGACATGAAGCTGTAGAGCTGGACGAAGCCCGGATAGACACGCCGGCCCGCGCCTGGATAGGGCGGCGGCACGGTATGGATCATGTTCGACTTGAACCAGGCGAACGGCTTTTCTTCCGCCAGCTTGTTGGTCACGGTCGGCGACAGGCGCGCGTCGATGGGCGAGCCCATGAAGGTCATGGACGCCGGGCGGCTGTCCTCGCCGTCCTCGGCCATCAGGGCGGCGGCGGCCAGCACCGGCGGCCCCGGCTGGCAGACGGCCACCACGTGGGGGCGCGAGCCGAGCGCCCGCAGCATCTCGCGGACGTGGTCGATGTAGTCGTAGAAGTCGAAGCGGCCTTCCAGCGCCGGCACCTGCCGCGCATTGGTCCAGTCGGTGACGTAGACCTCGTGGTCCTTGAGGAACTGGCGAACCGTGCCGCGCAACAGGGTGGCGTAGTGGCCCGAGAGCGGGGCGACGATCAGGACGGCCGGCTCGAAGGTGTTGCGGCCCGCCTTGCGCAGGTCGTTGCGGTCGCGGGCGAAGTGCACCATCCGGCACCACGGCGACTCCCAGGTCGTCACCCGGCGGACGCGCACGTCCACTCCGTCTATGTCGACGCTGTCGATGTTCCAGGCCGGCTTGCCGTAGCGGCGGGTCAGGTTCGAGAACACCTCCGCGGACGCGTAGAGCGTACGTCCCATGGCGGTGTCCGAGGCCGGATTGGCCTGAGATCCCCAGAACTCGCGCGCCATGTTGGCGGCGATCCGCAGCGGCGACGCGGCGTGGTAGGCGTATTCGTGAAGTGCGTAGAGCATGAACGAACCCGACTCGTGCGCCTGAATATGTGGCGCCGCACCCTAGAATGCACGGCGCTGCAAAAAGATTATCGCGAACGCCAGTCTGGGAGTGTTTCGTTCCAGCTTCACTGCTTCATGGCGTCGCGGATCACCTTGGCCTTGTCCGCGGGCGCCAGGCCATAGGGCAGGACCGCGGCGAACTCGCCCTTGGGGTCCATCAGATAGGCCGCCGTGGAGTGGTCCATGGTGTAGTCGTCCCCTTCGCCGCTCTTGCGGAAGTACACCCGGTACGCCTTGGCTGCGGCCGTCACCTGCTCGGGCGTGCCGGTCAGGCCGATGGTCCCCTCCGGCCCGACACTGTCCAGGTAGGCCTTGAGCGCGGCGGGCGTATCCCGCTCCGGATCGACGGTGATGAACACCACCTGCAGGTCAGCGCCTCGGGCCCCCAGGTCCTTCTTCACCGCCTCCATGGCGGTCAGGGTCGTGGGACAGACGTCCGGGCAGAAGGTGAAGCCGAAGAAGACCACGGTCCACTTGCCCTTGAGGATCGACTCGTCGACCGCGCGGCCGGTCTGGTCGACCAGCTGGAAGGGGCCGCCGACCAGCGCCTTGCCCGAACTGATCACCTGCGCGGAACCGGCGGCGCCCGAAGGCCCGTTGCGCGTTACCCACCAGGTGGCCCCTGCGATCAGGGCCGCGGCGGCGAGGCAGAGGGTGGCGACGATGACGGGCAGACGATTCACGGTAGGCTCCTGCGACGGTCGCGCCGACGGCGCGGCGCCTGTATAGGCGAGCCATGTCACGGACCCAAACGTCCGATCCGCTCCCGCCCACGCGCCAGCCGGTCGCCGCCGAGCCGCCCCCGCCCGCCTTCGCGTGGGACGCGCCGCTCCAGCGCCGGGGTCGGCTGCGCATGCAGTCCCTGCTGCTGCTGCGCTGGATCGCCCTCCTGGGCCAGATCGTCATCGTCGCCGTGCACGGCATCGCGCTGGGCGTCCCCATGCCCTGGCCCTGGGTGCTGGCGGTCATAGCCGTGGGCTTCGCCTACAACCTGGCGCTCACCGTACGGACGCGGGGGCAGGGCTTCGCCAGCGATTCGGAGGCGGCGGCGCAGCTCAGCTTCGACGTGGTCCAGTACGGGGCCCTGCTGTTCACCGTCGGCGGCCTGAGCAATCCCTTCGTGGTCCTGCTGATCGCGCCGCCGGCGGTGGCCGCGGCGACCCTGTCGACGCGGCGCATGGTGGTGGTGGCGGGCCTGGCCATGGCGGCCGTGATCGCGCTGCTGGTCTGGTCCATGCCCCTGCCCTGGGAAAGCGGCGGCGCGCCGGTGCTGCCCCGGGCCTATCTCGTGGGACAGGCCGTCGCCATGGTGCTCGGCATCGGCTTCACCGCCGGCTACGCCTGGCATGCCGCCGCGGAGGCCGCCCGGATGGAACTGGCGCTGGCCGCCACCGAGGCCGTCCTGGCCCGCGAGCAGCGGCTTTCGGCGCTCGGCGGCTTGGCCGCGGCCGCAGCCCACGAACTGGGCACCCCGCTGGCGACCATCCAGGTCGTGGCCAAGGAACTGCTGCGCTCGTCCCCCGCCGACGATCCCGTGGCCGAGGATGCGCGCCTGCTCCTGCAGCAGGCCCAGCGCTGTCGCGAGATCCTGAAGAACCTGTCCCAGCGCCCCGAAGACGGCGACGCGGTCTATGCCCGCCTCGGCCTGGCCCAGCTGTTGAACGAGGTGGTCGAGCCCTACCGCAAGATCGGCCCCGCCATCCTCACCTCGGTCGAGGGGCCGCCCGGCGAGTTCGTGCCCGACGTTCGCCGCCTGCCGGAGATGGTCCACGCGCTCGCCGCCTTCGTCGAGAACGCCGCCGATTTCGCGCTGGACCGGGTGCACGTGCGCGGCCGCTTCGACGCCGACATCATCACGGTGCAGGTGCAGGACGACGGCCCGGGCTTCGCCCCCGAGATCCTGGCCAAGCTGGGCGAGCCTTACATCACCTCCCGGCCGTCCGGCGAAGGGTCCCGCTCCGATCACCAGGGCATGGGGCTGGGCTTCTTCATCGCCAAGACCCTGCTGGAGCGGGCCGGGGCGCGGGTGAAATTCGGCAACGACCCGGAGGAGGGCGGCGCGGTCGTCACCGTCACCTGGCCGCGCGCCATCATCGAAGCGCCGGACTCCTAGGCGCGTTAAGGATACTTGCCTTGAACCGATCCCCTGCGACGGGAATTATGCATTCATCGAACGTGTTCATGGAACCAATCGCATGACCGACACAGCCGCCGAAGCCATCGCCGCCCTGCCGGACAAGAGCCTCATGGTCATGGACGATGACGCGCCGCTACGAACCCGGCTCGGCCGGGCGCTCGAGGCGCGGGGCTTCGAGGTGACTCAGGTCGGCTCGGTCGGCGAGGCCATGGAGGCGCTGAAGACCGCACCGCCCGCCTTCGCCGTGCTGGACATGCGGCTGGAGGACGGCAACGGCCTGAAGGTGGTGGAGGCGCTGCGCGAGCGGCGCCCGGACAGCCGCGCCGTCATGCTGACCGGCTACGGGGCCATCGCGACGGCCGTGGCGGCGGTGAAGGCCGGGGCGGCGGATTACCTGTCCAAGCCCGCCGACGCGGACGACGTGGTCAAGGCCCTGCTGGCGCTGAAGGACGAGTCCCCG
>Ga0196970_1002220_pt1 | contig 10597 bp, 9 predicted proteins | sample S1v_513CmetaG_FD_148672 | JGI IMG/M metagenome (GOLD analysis project Ga0196970, IMG submission 148672) | Soil microbial communities from Anza Borrego desert, Southern California, United States - S1+v_5-13C | ecosystem: Environmental > Terrestrial > Soil > Desert | place: USA: California... | reverse complement strand
TCGATGCGCAGATCGCCGCCCCGCCGCCGGCAGCCGAGCAGAACCCGCCCGCGCTCGGTGTGGCGCAGCGCGTTGGCGAGCAGCGCGTGCAGGATGCGCTCCAAGAGCGTCGCGTCGGTTTCGACCGTGGCCGAGCAGGGCAGCACCGAAAAGCGCAGCCGCCGCGCCTCGAACCGCGGCGCGAAGTCGAGCGCCAGCCGCGTCAGGATGCCGTTCACGGCGTGCCGGCCGACCTCCGGCTCGAGCAGTCCGGCCTGCAGCCGCACCAGGTCGAAGTGGCCGTCCACCATGGTCTTCATGGATTGCACGGCGGCGGCCATGGAGCGCAGCACGTCGCGCGCCGCCGGCTCGGCGACCCGCCCGTCCAGCGCGCCGACCAGCAGCGACAGCGCCGCCAGCGGTTGGCGCAGGTCGTGGCTGGCCGCGGCGAACAGCCGGCTGCCGCGGTCGGCGCTTAGCCCGGGCGCCGCGCCCAGCGTGCGCACCAGCCCGCCGTCCGCCAGCCGGGCGTCGCGTACCGGCACGCCCGCCAGCCGCTCGTCCAGCGCGGCAATGGGCGCACCCTCGACCAGCGCCCCGGCAAGGGCCGGAAAGGCCTGGGCCGCCGCGTTCCAAGCGACCAGCCGCAACGCCCGGTCGAAGACCAGGAGCGGTTCCTGCACCGCGTTTCCGCCGCCGTCCTCCACGGGAACCCCATCGTCAGCGCGTAACCCCTTCCATAACCGTACGAAATCGCTTCCGCTCCGCCAACCCTCGCCTTCGAACGAGCCTATGACCGGCCACCCGTCTCCCTAAAGTTTTATTCAAACGCCCAAAGCATAGCCGGCAGGGTTAAAGGCTATTAGCCAAAAAGAAGGCAAATCGCGTGTGAAATTGTTTATGAATTCTTCATCAGCCGCCTCCGATGATTGTGGCCATGATTGGTCATACCGACACCCCACGGCAGCGCCCGGACGGCGCCGGCCCCGGCGGCTCCGCCGTTCCGGCGGCGACGCTGCTGGCGGCGCTGCCCGATGGGGCGGGGGCGCTGGCGGCGGTGCGCGGCCCGGACGGGACGGTTGAGGACTTCGAGTGGACCGCCGCCAACCCGGCGGCCGAGCGGCTGTTCGGCGGCCCGCTGGCCGGGCGCCGGCTGGGGCGCGACGGCGCCGACGGCGGTTGCCCCGCGCTCGGCGACGCGCTGGCGGAGGCGCTGGCCTCCGGCGCGGCGGTGCAGCGCAAGCTGGGCACCGCCACGGCGCGCTGGCGGGTGGCGGCCACGCCGTTCGGCGACGGGGTGTGCGTCACGGTCGCCGACCTCGGCGGCGGCGACCCGGTGCGGGTGGCGCTGGAGCACAGCGCCGAGGGCTTCGCCCTGTTCGACGCCCGGGGCCGGCTGGTGGAATTCAACGGCCGGCTCAAGGCCTTCTTCCCGGAGATCGCCGACGCCATCGTGCCCGGCGCCCGCTTCGAGGATCTGCTGCGCCGCTACCTCGCGCTCGATCCCACGGCGCCGCCGCCCGGGCCGGAGCGCGAGGCGCTGGTGGCGCGCCGGCTGGCCCGCCACCGCAAATCCGAATCCGAGTCCACCTTCACCTTCCGCACCATCGGCGGGCGCTGGCTGCTGACCAGCGAGCGGCCGACGCCGGACGGCGGCATCGTCTCCATCCACTCCGACGTCGGGGCGCTGAAGGACAAGGAGGAGGCGCTGCGCGCCAGCGAGATGGAGGCGCTGGCCGCCAAGCTGCAGGCCGAGCGCGCCAGCCGCGCCAAGACCGAGTTCCTGGCGCACATGAGCCATGAGCTGCGCACCCCGCTCAACGCCGTCATGGGCTTCACCGAACTGATGCTGGGCGAGACGCTGGGGCCGCTGGGCAGCCCGCGCTACCGCGCCTACGCCCAGGACATCCACGACAGCGGCGGCCACCTGCTGGCCCTCATCAACGACATCCTCGACCTGTCGCGCATCGAGTCCGGGCAGCTGAGCCTGCACGAGGAGATCACCGATCCCGGCGAGGCGGTGCGGCACGCCGCCGCCCTGGTGGGCAGGACCGCGCTGGAGCGCGGCGTCGTCCTCGACGTCGATGTGCAAGCGGGGCTGCCGGTGCTGCACGCCGACGTGCGGGCGCTGCGGCAGATGGTGCTGAACCTCGTCGGCAACGCGGTGAAGTTCACGCCGGAGGGCGGGCACGTGGTGATCTCGGCCAGCGGCACGCCGGACGGCGGCGTCGGCATCATGGTCGCCGATACCGGCATCGGCATCAATCCGAAGCAGTTGCCGCGCCTGCTGGAGCCGTTCGGCCGCGCCGACGGCTTCAAGGCGCACGAGGCGGAGGGCACCGGCCTCGGCCTGCCCATCGTCAAGCGGCTGGTGGAACTGCACGGCGGCCGGCTGGAGCTGACCAGCGAGCCCGGCCACGGCACCACCGCCATCCTGCTGTTCCCCGCCGCCCGCAGTCTGCCCCGCACCCTCTGCCCGCCGCCGGCACGGCGGTTGGGCTGACGCACTTTCCCCTTGAAGCGCCGGCCCGGCCCGGCGCAAGGTGGCCCGTTCGTTCATGACACGTTCCCGGCCCCGCGCTTCCAGCATGACCGACGACACGCACGAGCCCGCCCCCGGCGCCGCCGCGATCTGCCGCGGCGTGCGGCGCGCGCTGTGGCAGCGCGGCTTCTCCAGCCTGACCGAGTTCCGGCTGGCGAACGGCCGACGCGCCGACGTGCTGGCGGTGGACGAGGCCGGCCGGGTGCTGATCGTCGAGGTGAAGAGCTGCGTCGCCGACTTCCGCGCCGACCAGAAATGGCCGGAGTACCGGGACTGGTGCGACGCCTTCTTCTTCGCCGTGGACGAGGCGTTCCCAGCCGACCTGATCCCCGAGGACTGCGGGCTGATGGTGGCGGACTCCTTCGGCGCCGCGGTGCTGCGCGAGGCGCCGGAGAGCCGGCTCGCCCCGGCGCGGCGCAAGGCGCTGCTGCTGCGCACCGCGCTGGTCGCCTCGGCCCGCCTGCACCGCATCGAGGACCCGCAGTTCGCCCCGGATCAAATGGGCGGGTGAGACGGAGCGCGCGGTGGCGGGCACACCCAGTGCGCGCTATAACCGCTCGTTCCTGCACGCGAGGCGCCCGCATGCCGCACCCGCCGCCCGACACGCCCTCCCCCGCCACGCGCCGCCGCGCGGCGCTGCTGGGCGGCGCGGCGCTGGCCGGATTGGCCGTGGCGGGCGCGGTGTGGATCGCCACGCGACCGGCCCTGATCCTGGTGGAGGGCCGCACGGCGCGCGACCACGTGGCCGCCATGGCGGCGCTGCGGCTGGCCGAAGCCGCGGGACGGCTGGCCGCCGCGACGCCGCCGCTGGCCGACGCCCGCACCGGCACTGCCCGGCTCGCCGCCCGTGGCGAGTTGCACGGGCAAGCGCGCGACGTCGCCGGCCTGGCGGCGGAGGTCGGGCACAGCGGGCTGCACCGCGCCACCATCGAGGGGCTGCGCCGCCCGCTGTCCGGCCTGGACGGCGAGATCGAGTGGCTCGACCGGGCCGTCGAGGCGCGCATCGCCGCCGAGGCCGAACTGCACAACGCCCTGACCCAGGTGCCCGAGCGCCACGCCGCGCTGCGCGCCGCCCTGGCGCCGCTGGCCGGGGAGGCGCTGGCGGCCGGCCCGCAGGCCGCCGCGCTGCTGGCCGCGCGCGACGGCATCGCCGAGCGGGCGCAGCGGCTGGCCGACCGGCTGCACACCGGCAGCGGCGACGCGGACGCCTTCCGGGTCGACGCGCGGGCGCTGGAAGGGCTGCTCGACCGCCTGCCGATCGGTCCGGACAGCGTCGGCCGCGCGGAGGCGGCGCGCCAGTTGATGGCGCTCGGCCTCGATCCCGGCAACGTCTTCGACCTGCGGCAGGAGCTGGCAAAGCTCAACGGTCTGATCGCCGAACGCACCCGCACCCAACGCGGCAAGGCGGAAGAGGTGTCACAGCTCGCCCGCCGCGCCGCCGACGGCCTCGGCGACGCCGCCGGCACCGACCGCGCCAACGCCACCGCGCTGCTGCGCGCCGCGCCGGTGCTCGCCGCGACGCTGGCCGGGCTGGCAGTGCTGGCCGCCGGCACGCGCCGGCACGCCGAACCGCCATCCACGGAATCCGACGCGGCACCGGCGGACGACGCTCCGGCCGGGCTGCGCGTCCTGCTGGCCGAGGACGAACGGATGACCCAGGCGGTGGCCGCCGCCCTGCTGCGCCGCGCCGGGCACGCGGTGACGGTGGTGGATGACGGCCGCGCCGCGCTGGAGGCGGTGCAGGCACGGCCGTTCGACCTCGTGCTGCTCGACCTGCGCATGCCGGAGATGGACGGCATCGAGGCGCTGCGCCGCATCCGCGCCCTGCCCGACCGCGAGCGGGCGGCGGTGCGCGTCGTCGTGCTGACCGCCAGCGCCATACCGGAGGACGCCGAACGCTGCCGCGCCGCCGGCGCCGACGCCGTGCTGGCGAAGCCGCTGCGGCTGGACGCCCTGCTGCCGGTGCTGGAGGGCCGTAGCGGGCCGGAGGAGGCGGAGGCGGCGCCCGTGTTCGACCCGGCGGCGCTCGACCCGATGCTCGACGCCCTGCCGCCGCCGCGCGTGGCGGCGCTGATCGGCAGCACGCTCAAGGCGCTGGGCGACTACCGGGAAACGCTGCGCACGGCGTGGAGCGCGGGCGACCGCGCCGCCGCCGGCGCCATGGCGCACAAGGTGGCCGGGGTGGCCGGCGTCTACGGCTGCCTGGCGCTGCGCCAAGCGGCGCAGGCGCTGGAGCGCGCCGTCGAGGCGGGCGACGCCGACCCGGCGCCCCTCAAGGACGCGCTGGAGGCGGCCTACGGGCCGGCGCTGGCGGCGCTGGAGCGGGAACAGCGCCTGCTGCCCTCCGCCCCGCCGGTGGGTGATTAGGTCCGGTCGGCGGCCGTGGGCGCCAGGGCGACGCAGCGCTGGCCGGTCTTCAGCAACTCGGTGCAGGCGGTGCGGGCGGCCTTCTCGTCCAGGCCGGACAGGCGCGCCCGGTACATCTTGCCCTTCCTGCTGGACACCTCGACGACGCTCGGCTTGGCGGCGGAGAGCAGACGCGGCAGCTTCTGCGACACCTGGGTCAGCGCCTTCTGCCCGGCGGCCTTGGTGCCGAAGGCGCCGACCTGTACGGTCCAGCCATCGCCGCCACGGACCGGAGCGGCCGGAGCGGTCGGCGCGACGACGGCGGCGAGCTGGGCGATGGACTGCGGCTTCGGATTGACCTTCTTCGGGGTCGGCACGGCCTTCTTCAGCGCACGCGGCGCCGGACGCGGCTCGTCCTCGTCGTCCCTGTCGCTGGCGGCCTGGGCGACCTGCGGCGCCGGCGCGGCCTGCGCCACCACCGGGGCGTCGGGGTCGCCCCCCTTGCCGCGGCGCAGCTTGGCGAACGCCTCGTCGAGCAGCACCGCCATGCGGTTGTCGCGCGACACCGCCGACTTGCCGCCCATCACCACCGCGATCAGCCGGTGCCCGTCGCGCACCGCCGAGGCGGCGAGGTTGAAGCCCGAGGCGTTGGTGTAGCCGGTCTTGATGCCGTCCATGCCCTCGTAGCGCGACATCAGGCGGTTGTGGTTGTGCAGCGAGCGGCCGCCGTACAGGAAGTTGCGGCGGCTGAAGTACGGGTAATACTTCGGATGATCCTTGAGCAGCGCCTGGCTGAGCACCGCGAAGTCGCGCGCCGTGCTCACCTGCTCCGGGTTGGGCAGACCGTTCGGGTTGCGGAAGACGGTGCGCTTCATGCCCAGTTCGCGGGCCTTGCGGGTCATGATCTCGGCGAAACGGGATTCGCTGCCGCCCAGCGCCTCCGCCAGCACCACCGCGGCGTCGTTCGCCGACTTGGTGACGAGGCCGAGGATCGCCTGCTCCACCCGGATGGTCGAGCCCGGGCGCAGGCCGAGCTTGGTCGGCGACTGCGACGACGCGTACTCCGACACCGGCAGCGCCTGGTCGAGCGTCAGCCGCCCCTCGTCCAGCGCGTCGAACGTGAGATAGAGCGTCATCATCTTGGTGAGCGAGGCCGGCGGCGTCAGGGCGTCGGCGTCGTGCTCGTGCAGCACCTCGCCGGTGCGGGCGTCGATGACGATGGCCTCGTAGCGGGCGGCCAGAGCCGGAGCGGCGCCGATCACCGCGGCAATGGCGAACGCCACAACCGGGGTTCGCAGGAATGCAACCGCCGACGGCCCTCCCCGCACGGCCTGGACGAGTTGAGCCAAGGCGGAGTGCGCGCAGCGCTGCGTCACGGTCATGATGCCCCCGGAAATCGACCTGTCTCGGTCAACAAACGCAATGGTAAATACGAGCGGAATCAGTGTCTAGCAGGAATTCGTTAATTTCCTGCTTTGCGATTTCCCACCAACTGCGACGAAAATGGGTTAGCCTGCTTCCCGGACCGGGGCCTGCCGTGTTGTGCGGTGAGGGACCCGCCTCGTCCGTGGGACCCTTCCACGGGACAGGGGGACGCGATGACGCTGAAGGCGGCAAAAGGGCTGGGCTGGACTTTGGCGGGCGCGCTGCTGGCCGCCGGCTGCGCCTCGTCGGGACCCACCGACAACCCGGTGGCGCGCCGGATGTCGTGGATCAGCTACGTCAGCGGCGACGACCTGCGCAGCGCGTGCCGCAGCGACGGGCCGGAGCGCTACCGGCTGGTGTTCAACGCCGACTACAACCAGCACGTCCGCACCTACGACCTGACCGCCGACCCGGCGGACGGCGGCGCCGTGCTGGAGGCGCGGGTGATCCAGGCGACCGACCTCGCCCGCATGGACGCCACCGACCCGCTGGCCAACCTGCGCGGCGTCAAGGCGCAGACCAAGCTGACGGCGCGCCAGTTCGCGGCCGTCATCGCCTCGCTGAGCGAGAGCGGCGCCTTCGACGGCGTGCCCGACCGGCTGCGCCTGCGCTCCAACGGCATCTATTGGGTGGTCAACGGCTGCCACAGCGGGCGGTGGTTCTTCTCCGCCTACCCCTATCCGGACAGCCGCTTCGTCGATGTCCGCTTCGCCGAACCGCTGGCGGCGCTCGACGGCACCGGCGTGCCGTTCCCCACCCTTCCGGCACCCGGCACGCTGTCGGACCGCCCGAGCGACGACCCGGGCGCGACCTTCCAGCTCGATGTCGACGCGCGCGGCGTCATCGGCCCGACGCACCTGTTCGGGCCGTGGTCGCTGGCGGGCCGCTAGTCTTTCCGCCGCAGCCCCTCGGGCACCAGCGTCTCGACCCAGGGGCCGTCCGGCATGCGGCGGACCAGATCGGTGATGTTGCGGTTCCACCACAGGCGCTGCTCGACCAGGTCGTCGTAGTCGAAGTTGGTCTGCCGCCACGCCCGTCCGGTGCGGTCGTAGCTGACCATGTCGATGGGGAAGCCCACGTCGTTCGAGGAATAGCGGGTGGAATCGAAGGACAGGTAGGCGATCTTCAGCGCCGTCGACATGTCGGTGTCGTACTTCAGCGCGCGGTCGAGGATCGGCTTGCCGTAGGCGGTGGCGCCGATCGACAGGTAGGGCGTGCGCTCGTCCACCTCGATCCAGTTGCCCTCGGGATAGACCAGGTACATGCCCGGCTCGTCGTCCTCGGCCAGCTGGCCGCCGATGATGGCGTGCAGGTTGAAGTGCAGCTTGGAGGCCTCCAGCGCCTCCTTGTCCTCGGCCGACACCTGGCGCAGGCACTGCGAGAAGGCGGTGACCGCGTCCAGCATGGTGGCGAAGCTCTCGCCCCGGCGGTGCGTCATGTCGCGGCGCAGGTAGGCCAGCGTCTTGTCGCGCACGCTGCGCAGGCCGGAGTTCAGGATGAAGAAGCGGTCGCCGCCCGCCCCCATCATGGTCACCTTGCGCGCCGAGGAAAGCTGCGTGCCGCTGGTGATGCGGCCGTCCGACAGGCCGATCAGGCCGTCGCGGGTCTTGATGCCGAGGCAATAGGTCATGAGCCGGTGCGTTCCCGAAAGTATGCCGCCGTCCTGACGGTCGCGCTGCGGCATCCCGCCGCAGGTCTTACGACTTCTGGCGGCAACGCGTCCGGCGGACGGATCGGGTAGGATTGGGCACACGCGCCGGTAAAGCTTTCGTTAAGCAAAGCTTCGCACACGAAGCCCGGCACCCGGCGGCGCCCCCGGCCGCCATTGTGCAGTGCACAATTTTCCCGTTGACTCCTGCCTCCTTCTTGATCACATTGGCGATGCTGCACCGCAACATCCAACCGCGTCGACACTCCGCCGTTGAGGTCCGATGCGGGACGTCGTCAAGGAAGGAAGGCGCCACCATGACCACTGCCGCTCTCAAGGCGAAGCCCGCCGCCACGCTGATCATCGAGGACGTCGCCGCCCAGGCGAAAGACCACTTCGAGGGCATCGTCAAGGCCGGCCAGGAGCAGGCCACCAAGCACTTCGAGCAGACCGTCGCCGCGACCAAGGAGCAGGTCGAGAAGGCCTCGGCCCAGCTGCTGAAGAGCTACGAGGAATACACCGCGTTCAGCAAGGCGAATGTCGACGCCCTGCTGAAGTCCGGCACCATCGCCGCCAAGGGCGCCGAGGACATCAACAAGGAGCTGGTCGCCTTCGCCCAGGCCTCGTTCGACAAGTCCGTGGCCGCCGGCCGCGCGCTGCTGTCGGCGAAGTCGATCAACGAGGTGGTCGAGCTGCAGAACAGCTACGCCAAGCAGAGCTTCGACTCGCTGGTCGCCGAGGCCACCAAGCTGCAGGAGCTGTCGGTCAAGGTCGCCAACGAGGCGTTCGCCCCGCTGAACGCCCGCGTCAACGCGGCGGTCGAGAAGTTCGCCAAGCCGCTCGCTGCCTAAGCGCCGCGGTTCCATCCTGGTGAAGGCACGGCCCGGTGGTCTTCGGACCGCCGGGCCGTTGTCATGTGCAGGGGCGTGAAAGCGCCTCCGCCTTTTTGTGCAGTGCACAAAAATCCCGTTGACTCCCCCGTCGGGCCGCCTATATTGGAGGCATATGCTGCACCGCAGCAAAAGACCCGGGACCACACGGGTCCGGGCTTTACCTTCCGCGATCCGGTTGCCTTGTGTGGGGTCGGCGCGCGGTACCAGACACGGGGAACGGACATGAACGACAAGATCGCCGCCGCTCAGAAGGTTTTCGAGGACGTCGTCGGCCAGACCAAGCAGAGCCTCGAGGGCTACGCCAAGGCCCAGCAGGAGCAGCTCCAGAAGGCCTCGGCCCAGCTGCTGAAGGGCTACGAGGAGCTGAACGCGCTGACCAAGGGCAACGTCGAGGCCGTCGTGCAGTCGGGCACCATCGTCGCCAAGGGCGCCGAGGAAGCCGGCAAGCAGGTCGCCGCCTTCACCCAGTCCTCGCTCGAGCAGAGCCTCGCCATCGGCAAGTCGGCGATGGCGGTCAAGTCGATCCGCGAGCTGGTCGACCTGCAGAACAGCTACCTGAAGGCCTCGCTGGACGCCCTGGTCGCCGAGAGCACCAAGCTGCAGCAGCTGTCGATCAAGGTCACCAACGAGGCGCTCGCCCCGCTGAACGCCCGCGTCAACGTGGCCGTCGAGAAGCTGAGCAAGCCGCTGGCCGCCTGATCCGGCTCGCAGCCTGACGAACGAAGGCCCGGAGGCGCCCGCCTCCGGGCCTTCTTCGTTTGCGGCGTGGCGCGGCTTTCAAGCGATCGCCGCGCTTCGGCCGGCGTCCGACTTTTGTCACCGCACCCGGTGCCGTCCGGCGTTCATAGCTGTTGGACGGAAGAGGAGCGGCGGGATAGGCGGAGCGGCCGCGTCCTCTATTCGGAGGTAGCGAGCCGTGGCCCGATCCGATGGGGCTTCTCCCAAATGGAGAGCAAACGCATTCGGCCCCTTCCCTCCACGCCGGGAGTGCTCATATCATTGAAGCGATGCGCATCGCTGAGATCACCTGCTAGGGGCCATGGCCGATTCCGACAGAAACGGGGATGAGGGCACCGGGACGGGAGTGGTCATCAAGGCCAAGCCCAAGACCAAAAAGCCCTCCATGTACAAGGTCTTGATGCTGAACGACGACTACACCCCGATGGAGTTCGTCGTTCACGTGTTGGAGCGCTTCTTCAACAAATCGCGCGAGGAGGCGACGACGATCATGCTGCATGTGCACCGCCGGGGCGTGGGCGTGTGCGGCGTGTTCACGTACGAAGTCGCGGAGACCAAGGTGACCCAGGTCATGGACTTCGCACGCCAGCACCAGCACCCGCTGCAATGCACGCTTGAGAAGGATTAGAGACGCACATGCTGTCGCGTAACCTCGAACAGACGCTGCACCGAGCCCTCGCCTATGCGAATGAGCGCCGGCACGAATACGCGACGCTCGAACATCTTCTTCTCGCATTGACCGAGGATTCGGATGCCATGGCGGTGCTGCGCGCCTGCGGCGTGGAGCTGGACCGCCTCCGCACGGAACTCTCGGATTACCTCGACAACGAACTTGCGAACCTCGTCACCAGCAGGCCCGATGATGCCAAGCCCACAGCCGGGTTCCAGCGGGTTCTGCAGCGCGCCGCGATCCACGTCCAGTCGTCGGGTCGTGAGGAGGTGACGGGAGCAAACGTGCTCGTCGCCTTGTTCTCAGAACGCGAGAGCCACGCGGTCTATTTCCTGCAGGAGCAGGAGATGACCCGG
>Ga0196970_1002219_pt1 | contig 10602 bp, 9 predicted proteins | sample S1v_513CmetaG_FD_148672 | JGI IMG/M metagenome (GOLD analysis project Ga0196970, IMG submission 148672) | Soil microbial communities from Anza Borrego desert, Southern California, United States - S1+v_5-13C | ecosystem: Environmental > Terrestrial > Soil > Desert | place: USA: California... | reverse complement strand
TCACGTTAGCAGAGCCTACAGTTTCTGTAGAATTCCTTGTCAATACAAGCCCTTTTGTAGGAAAAGACGGCAAACATGTAACCATGAATAAGCTGCGCGAAAGATTGATGAAGGAAAAAAGAGCCAATATCTCTCTGAAAATCGAAGAGATCCCCGGCCGTGACGACTCCATTCAAGTGTGCGGACGAGGCGAGCTCCATCTGGCTGTTTTGATTGAGACCATGCGACGAGAGGGTTTTGAAATAGGAATTTCCAAACCAAAGGTCATCCTCAAAGAAATCGACGGGGTTCTATCTGAGCCTATAGAACGAGTTCATGTAGAAGTGCCGGAAGGCTTTTCAGGGACTGTCATCGACGATCTTTCCCGCAAAAAAGGCGAAATGCAATCCTTAAATACCTCAGAACACGGTCTTACCACGATGGAATTCCTCGTTCCTACCCGAGGTTTAATGGGTTATCGTAATGACTTTTTGACTCGCACATCAGGGTTAGGTGTTCTCACCTCCATTTTTGAAACTTTCGCCCCTTGGAAAGGAGAACTGCCGGGCCGCTCTCGTGGAGTCATGATCTCTAATGGTCCCGGAAAAGCGAACGGATACGGTCTTTTTGGTCTACAAGAGCGAGGAACTCTTTTTGTCAAACCCGGAGATGAAGTTTACGAAGGAATGGTTGTGGGAGAGCATTCTCGAGACAACGATATCGTCGTGAATGCCACCAAAGCAAAACAGCTGACTAACGTCCGAGCAGCGGGGTCCGATGAGAATATCATTCTCACACCTCCTCGCAAGTTCACCTTAGAACAAGCCATCGATTATATCGCCGATGATGAACTTGTCGAAGTAACACCTAACTTCATTCGTATCCGCAAACGTTTCCTTACCGAAAACGAAAGAAAACGTTTCTCCCGATAAAATCACCTTTAAAAGGTCGCAATTACCCATTTTGCGACCTACTTCCTTTTATACTGGAAATGACTGAAAATTTTTTATTAGGATAGCTTCAGAGTCTAGAACGTTTATCTCTATTTGTTGAAGTAAATAGAAAAAAAAATGTAAAGTCTTCTTTTATGTCTCGTCGCTACCTCTTGTTCTTTCTTTCCTGTTTTTTGGTAGCTCTTTTTGCTTTCGGAATTCCGATTGAGCACAAATACGACAAACTCTTCCGCTTTTTCTCTTTGACCTTAATCCCAAAAGGAGTAGTTCTCCCTCCTTACTTCGACAATAAAATCTACTTCTATATTTCTGATTTAGTAGCTCTTGTTCTAGTTTTCATTTCTCTTTTCTTGTTTCGCACCCCTCTTTCTCGTTTTCTTTTTAATAAAGGAAGCGGCTTTTTGTGGATTGTCTTTTTTTGCGCAGTCATCTCTATTGTAAATTCTCCACTTTCTTCTTATCCAATCCCCTATATACGCTTATTACAACTGCTGACTCCCATTCTTCTTTATTCTTTTCTGAGCCACAACTTCTCTTTTGAAGAAAATCCTAAAGTTGCTCAAATTTTTATCACCACACTCTTTGTCACAGCTTGTTTTGAATCTGTTATTACGATCGCTCAATATTTCAATCAAGCTCCTTTAGGGCTTCGCATATTAGGTGAGGTTAGTCCTAACTCTTTTTTCACTCACATCAACACAAACAGATGGACTTTAGACTATATTTTCCCCAGAAAAAGTGGTTCAGATGTACTCATTCGAGCCTCAGGGACCTTTCCTCATAGCAACGTCTTAGGAGGCTTCCTTTGCGCTGCACTACTCTCTTCTTACTCACTCGTAGAAAAATTCAAGAGTAAAATCTTTTTCTTCTTTGCTTTTGCTTGTCAGTTTTTTGCCTTAAGTCTAACCTATTCTCGCTCTGCTTTTCTCTCTTGGATTCTAGGTACTTTTGTTTGGTTAGGACTGCATATATTTTATGAAGGAATCAGAAAAACTTGGAAGAATCCCGCCATCCGTTTTATGACTTTTAGCATCCTATTAAGTTTAACTCTTTCGACAGGACTTTTATATGAACAGATTTTTAGTCGAGGTGGTATCTTAAATTATTCCAATAGTCTTGCTAAAGGCTCTGATACGATAAGATTAGATTATCAAGATATTGCTCTTAGAATGATTCGAAATAAGCCGATCACAGGAGTAGGCTATAGTCAAATGACCTTAAGAACGCCTGAATATCTAACAGCTGATGAAGATCCTCAAAAAACGATCAGTGGCACGCACAATATTTATCTTTTTTTATGCGCAGAAACAGGAATTATTTCGCTTGCCGCATTTCTCGCCTTTATTGGATTTCTTTTAAGAGCTGCATTCCAAGCGCCTTTTACACCCCAGATCGCTTCTCTGTTATCTATTTTTATTGCTTTTCTTTTCATTGGAATGTGCGATTTTTATCCTATTTTATTCCAACAGGGAAAACTTCTATTTTTCGGATTTGCAGGACTTTTAGCCGCGCAAAGCTACCATCATAAACCACTAACTTTGAGAGAAAATGAGCACGCCATCTCGCAATGAAATCTGGAAAATGTTCAACCAGATTTCTTCCACTTACGATAAAATCAATCGAATTTTATCTCTAGGAATGGATCAGAGATGGAGAAGAAAAGTCGCCAACTTTCTCCCCGCAAAAAAAAATCTAAAAATCTTAGATCTAGCCACAGGAACAGCAGATCAACTCATTGCTCTTTTCGAAAATTCCATTTTCATTGAAAAAGCTATAGGGATCGATCTAGCTCAAGAAATGCTCCATATCGGACAAAAAAAACTGGACCAGAAAAGTTATGGAAAAAAGATTGAACTTAGAGAAGCCGATGCTCAAAAACTTCCCTTTGAAGCAGAATCTTTTGACGCCACGACTTTTTCTTTTGGAATTAGAAATGTCTCTAATCCTTTAACCTCTTTGCAAGAAATTCACCGGATTCTTAAACCTGATGGAGTTTCCCTTATTTTAGAATTTGCTCTTCCTTCTAGTAAGCTGCGATGGGCGCATCTTTTTTATCTTCGCTATATTTTACCTCGTATGGGAGCTTTCTTTTCTAAGAATAAATCTGCCTACCGTTACCTCAATGAAACTATAGAAACTTTCCCTCAAGGGGAAGCTTTTTGCTCTCTTCTAAAACAAGCTGGTTTTCGCAATGTGAAAATACATAAAATGGGATTAGGCGCTGTGGCTCTTTATATGGGCGAAAAATGAAAATTTACTGGGCTGACAGAGAAAACAGAAAAGCCCCCTCTGCAGCCACCTTTCAATGTCGATCCTTTTTTCCTCATCAATCCATCGACTTTCGAGGTTATTGCGAATCAATAGAAACACTTCCTCCTCCTGTAAAACATTTAAAAGTAAAAAGTCGCTACGAGCTACCTCATAAAGAGCAATGGATCCAAAATGTCGAAAAAGCCCTAAGTCAAAAATTAGAAAAAATCGTTCTTGCCCGCTGCCAAGTATTAGAATTAGAAGAAGCTCCTAATCCCTTCGCTATTACTGCTGCACTCAAAACAAAAGCTCAAGGAGCTTTTCTCTTTTGCATTCAAAAAGAAGATCAAGCCTTTTTAGGAGCTTCTCCTGAAAGACTCTTTGCTAGAAAAGGAACTCAACTCATTACAGAAGCTATGGCAGGCACGCGTCCTAGAGGGAAAAATGCCCAAGAAGACTCCCTACTACAAAAAGAGCTTTTATCGAATGAAAAAGATTTAAGAGAAATAGTGCCGGTGCAAACTTTTTTAAAAAATCGCCTCAGTCCCTTATGCTCTATAGCTCCGGTTTTTACTCCCCTAAAAATCCACCAAACACATAACGTACAACATCTCTACAGCCAAGGGCTCGCTCATCTCAAAGAATCTATCTCCGATGAAGAAATTCTTAGAGCTATCCATCCAACCCCCGCTTTATGTGGAGCGCCCCAAGAACAAGCTTTTGAGTGGATTCAAAAACTAGAACCCTTCCAAAGAGGGCTTTACGGAGGTGTTATTGGTTGGAGTCATGGAATAGAATCTGAATGGATTGTCGCTATTCGCTCTTGTTACATCCAAGGAAAAACCGTACAACTTTTTTCTGGCGCCGGTATTGTTCAAGGCTCTGATCCAGCTCAGGAATGGGAGGAATTGAATCACAAACTCAAACTATTTGATGAGATTTTCGTATGAAAGCCACTCAAGAAGCTTGGTGGATCGTTGACCAACTCGTTCAACAAGGAGTCAAACAATTTTGCATAGCTCCTGGATCAAGAAACTCTCCTCTCATCTTAGCTGCAGCCGAACATCCTTTAGCAGAAACAATAGTCCACTTCGATGAAAGAGGGCTAGGCTTTTATGCATTAGGATACGGAAAAGGCAACAATCATCCTGCAGCCATCCTAGTGACTTCAGGCACTGCCGTAGGCAATCTCTTGCCCAGCATCATGGAAGCTTATCACAGCGAAACTCCCATGATCCTTCTTACGGCAGATCGCCCTACAGAACTCAGAGATTGCGGCGCAAACCAAGCTTGCGATCAAGTCAAAATCTTTTCTTCTTTTCTGCGCTGGGAAACAGATACGGCCCCTTCTGGAGAAGAGTCTTATTTTCGTTCCCTAGTCGCTCAAGGATTATTTCATGCTCTAGCCAATCCAGCAGGCCCCATACAGATCAATTGTCAATTCCGAGAGCCGTTTTTATCTTTGAATGAACCTTTATCTCAAGGAAAACCGATCTCTTTTTCTTTCCCTAAGCTCATCTCTGCTCCGGTTACCGTCAGAGCTTCTAAAGGGGCTATTTTAATAGGAAAATTAGACTCCGATGTACAACCTATTTTAGAGCTCGCTAAAAGACTCCAATGGCCTGTATTTGCTGACATTTTATCCAACGCCCGAAGCTATCCAACCCAAGAGCAAATTTGTCATTTTGATCCTATTTTAAAAACAGAAAGTGTTGAAAAACCGGAATTTGTCCTTCACTTCGGAACAAGGCTCACATCCAAAAAAATCCTCGATTGGCCTGTAGACATGCATGTAGCTAAGACTCCCTATTTACAAGATCCTTCTCGAAAAGTTTTAAATCGCGTGCAATCAGATATCGACTCCTTTTGTGCATCGTTTCAGTCTCATTCAGATCCTAATTGGCTCAGTGAATGGAAAGAAAAAGACCTTCGAATGAAAGAAAAACTTTCCTTACGATTTAGCTCTTCTAGTTGCTTTACTGAAAGCGCTTTCATTAAGCAGCTCAGCGAACTTCTCCCATCGGATTGTGCTGTTTTTCTAGGCAATGGAATGCCCATTCGTGAAGCGGATCTCTTTTTATTCCCTCGAAAAGTAGCGGGCTTTTTTGCCAACCGCGGCCTTTCAGGAATTGATGGAAATATTGCAACTGCCGCAGGTTTAACAGAATCTCTACAATTACCAATCGTAACTATCTTAGGAGATCAAACTTGTTTGCATGACCTCAACTCACTTCCCTTACTGAAAAAAACAAACTATCCCCTCATCTTGATTCTATCGAATAATTTTGGAGGCGGCATTTTTTCTCATCTACCCGTCTCAAAATCTACTCATTTTGAGACCCACATCTCAGCTGCGCATCCATGGACTTTTGCAAAAGCAGCTCAAATGTTTGACATCCCTTATTACACTTCTTTAAAAGAGATTTCCTTTGAAAACTCTTGCGTCATAGAGATCCAAACTTCTCGAGTAGACAACTACCGATTTCACAAAATATGACCCCCCTTGTATTTCTACATGGCTTTTTAGGAAGGCCTTCCGATTGGGATCCGGTTATTTCCTATTTACCTCCTTGCCACTCAATTTGTATGGAGTTGCCGGGACATGGAGATTCTCCTTTTGTCAAAACTTTTCATCTTCATTTGCCTTACCAAAAATTTCATCTGATTGGTTATTCCATGGGAGGTCGTCTAGCCTTGCAATACGCTTCTCAATTTCCTGAAAAAATCGCCTCTTTGATTATCCTTTCCGCACATCCCGGATTGCAAACTTTAGAAGAAAAAGAAAAAAAGCTTGAGGAAGATACAAAATGGGCTAAAAAATTATTGAATTTGCCAATTGACGAGTTTTTATCCCAATGGTACGATCAGCCTCTTTTTCAATCTTATAAACCCGATTTTTCGATGAGACGAAATCACAATCCTAAAGCGCTCGCTGCCGCTCTTCTTCATTACAGTCTAAGCAAGCAGACCTTTTACAAACCATCTCATGCTCTTTATCTAGTCGGCGAAAAAGATCAAAAATACCGCTCTCTTTATCCAGAAGCTACTTTGATTCCAGGAGCAGGACATGCAGTCCATCTTGAAAACCCCAAAGCTGTAGCTACTGTCATTCAACAAAGGATTTTTTCATGATTTCTTGGGAAATTGCTGGCAATTACACTGACATTAAATACCATAAATATGAAGGGATTGCAAAAATTACAATCAATCGGCCTGAGGTACGCAACGCTTTCAGACCTCAGACAGTCAATGAAATGAGCCATGCACTGCAAGACGCGCGCAATGACTCTAAAATTGGTGTGATCATTTTAACGGGAGAGGGCAAAGAAGCTTTTTGCTCGGGAGGCGATCAAAAAATTCGAGGGCATGCCGGTTATGCAGACGAACATGGCGTACATCGACTCAATGTACTCGATTTTCAAAGAGAAATGCGCACTTGCCCTAAGCCCATCATTGCTCAAATTGCAGGATTTGCAGTAGGAGGAGGTCATGTACTTCATATAATGTGTGATCTAAGTATTGCTGCAGACAATGCCATTTTTGGACAGACAGGGCCTAAAGTAGGGTCGTTTGATGGAGGTTATGGCTCTAGTTTTTTAGCTAGAATTGTAGGACAAAAAAAAGCGAGAGAAATCTGGTTTTTATGTCGTCAGTACAATGCTCAGCAGGCCTTAGAAATGGGTCTTGTGAATTGCGTAGTTCCTTATGAAAAGCTTGAAGAAACCACTGTACAATGGGCAAAAGAGATCCTACAACATTCTCCTATGGCTATACGTTGCTTAAAAGCGGCTCTCAATGCAGATTGTGATGGACAAGCAGGCCTACAAGAGCTAGCAGGAAATGCAACTCTACTTTTTTATATGACAGAAGAAGGACAAGAAGGGAAAAAAGCGTTCAATGAAAAAAGAAAACCCAACTTCAATCAATTCGCCAAACATCCTTAAATGTTATTGGATCGCATCTAGGCCCAAAACTTGGACGGCTAGCATTTGTCCTGTATTGATAGGAACTAGCCTTGCCTTTTATATGGGTTTCTTTTCTCTTCCTATCTTTATCCTCACCCTTCTTTTTTCTCTATGCATCCAAATTGGCACCAATTTTGCTAATGACTATTTTGATTTCATCAAAGGAGCGGATACAGAGATGCGCAAAGGCCCTCAAAGAGCCACCCAACAAGGTTGGATCCCCCCTTCTGATATGCTAAGAGCTTCTCTTCTCGCTTTTAGCTTCGCTCTTTTTTTTGCTATTCCTCTCATGTTGATGGCCGGACTCTGGAGTTGGGGTGTTGCTCTTCTATGTATTCTTTTTGGCCTCCTCTACACAGGTGGACCTAAGCCTCTAGGTTATGTGGGGTTAGGGGAGATTTTGGTGTTTGTTTTTTTTGGTCCTGTAGCTATCTGCGGAACCTATTTTTTACAAACAGGGGAAATGGATTTTTTCATTTTCTTGGCCTCTTTGAGTCCGGCTCTCCTTTCTACAGCTATCTTAGTTGCCAATAATTTACGCGACGAAACCAGCGATCGAATAGCGAATAAAAAAACGTTAGTTGTTCGTTGGGGACGTAAATTCGGAAGCTATGAATATGCCATCTTAATCCTCTTTGCAAGTATCATTCCTTCTCTCTTAGCTCTTTTCCATCTAGCCCCCTTGTCCTTAACTATCACTTCCCTCATCCTCGTTCCGGCAGTTCCTCTCATTAAAAAAGGATTTTGTTTTAAAGATCCTCTAGAATTGATAGCTCTACTCCAAGGAACTTCCTTCCTTCTTTTAATTTATACCCTCCTTTTTTGTGCAGTATTCTTAGAGACTATTAACGATCTCTTATGGTAGCTCATCTCTATCAATATGAATTTCCTCATCGAAAGGGATTGATTTTACAATATAACGATGGATGGGGAGAAATTGCCCCTTTGCCTCACTTCAGTCAAGAGACATTTGAAGAGGCTAAAGCAGAGATTCTTTCCCTTCTACCCTCATTATCTTCAGCAAAACCGACTCTTGCTTCCGTACAATTTGGACTCAGCTCTGCAAAAACTCCCTTCTCTCTACAACCTCTTAAAGTTCCTTTTTGCGCCTTTCAAAACCCTGAAGAAGGATGCGAAACACTCAAAATAAAAGTGGGTCACTTAAAGCTCGATGAGGCCATACTACTAGCCAATCAATACAAAGAAACCCATCTTCTTCGTATCGACTGCAATCAAAAATGGAGCTTAGATCAAGCTCTTCACTTTGCAAGCCATTTTTCTCCTACTGATTTTGATTATCTCGAAGAACCACTGTCAAATTTTTCAGATCTCATTGTATTTTCTCGTCTCACCGGTTTTCCTGTAGCTGTAGATGAATCTTCCAATCAAGAATTACTCTCTCAAATCCCTACTCTCAAAGCAGTCATTGCAAAGCCCACAATCTTAGGCTCGGTTCCTACTTTTCCTGTCCCTACGATCCTTTCATCCACTTACGAAAGCTCTCTAGGTCATTTGTTGATTGCACGATTAGCGAGCTCTCACACAGCTCCTTTAGGCCTTGGCACATTTCGACTTTTTTCAGATGATATTTTGCAACCGCCTTTAAGGGCCTCTCAAGGCTTTCTCTATTGGGAACCCTCAGGATCACCTGTTAATATAAATAAATTATGTCTGATTGCATCTGCCCCTTAAAACAAGCAGCTTCTGATGCCTGCAGAAGTCTCGCATGGATTGATTCCAAACAACGTCTCACCTTTCAGGAACTCGACTCTCAAACCGATAAAATAGTCTTACAATTACAATCTATCGGCATCCAAAAGGGATCTCTCATTGCAACTCTTCTGCCACCTAGCGACCATCTCATTTGCCTCTTTCTTGCTGCTTGGCGTCTAGGAGCCTCCATTTGTCCTCTCAACCTTCGTCTGCCTTCAGCTCAAATAGAGAAACAACTCAAAGATCTCTCCCCTCATCTATTCATTTCTTCTTTTCCCTTCAATCAGCCTCTAAAAAATCATTCATCGCTTCCTATTTCCCAATCTCTTTTTCTTTTCACTTCAGGCTCTACCGGTCTTCCTAAAATTGCCGTACTGTCGCTTTCCAACCTCATTGCAAATGCGCTAGGCGCTATCTTAGAGCTCAACTTAGAAGCACAAGATCGTTGGCTTCTTTCTCTACCTCTCTATCATGTCGGAGGAATAGGAATCGTCATGCGCTCCATCTTAGCTAGGGCGACCATTGTATTGAATGAACAAGATACAGAAATCACCCATCTATCTTGGGTTCCTACTCAACTTTATCGAGCAACGCCAATTTATAAAAAACTACGCTGCCTTCTTTTAGGAGGCGCGCCCGTATCTAATTTTCCCTCACACTTACCCTGCTTTATCAGTTATGGACTGACTGAAATGGGCTCTTTAGTAGCCGCGAGCTATAAACCGTCAGAGATTTCCTGTGGACATCCCCTGAAAATGAGAGAAATTTCTATTGCATCTGATGGTGAGATCCTTGTTCGAGGAGATTGCCTATTTCAAGGCTATTGGGAAAATCAAAAATTAAGCAGGCCTTTTGATCTAGATGGCTGGTTTAGAACGGGAGATATAGGAAAGTATGACTCATATAAAGGACTTACAGTGATTGGAAGAAAAGATTGGCAATTCATTTCAGGAGGAGAAAATATTCAACCCGAAGAAATTGAAAATGCATTACTTCAAATAGATTCTATTCTGGAAGCTGCTGTAGTGCCTACCTCTGATCCCGAATATGGAGCAAGACCTGTTGCATTCATCAAAACTTCTAATCTCCAACTCAACCGGCAATCCATAAAAAAATTTCTTCTAGATAAACTTCCCAAATACAAAATACCCACCTCCCTATTTTTAGTAGATGAAATACCCAAAAAAGGACTTAAAATCGATCGGGCTCAACTACTCAAAGATGTATCGCACAACTGACAACAGACTTCTTCAAATTCTTCTCGTATAGCTTCCACCCTACTCTTATTCGCTCCAGGCGATGAAAAATCGAAATGGACAGCATCTCGAAATCCAACTCGAGAAGCTGAACGGATCTCAAAACAACTCTTTTCTTCATTAAAATAAAGATCAACATCATCGATATAGGTTCCTTTAAGACCTCCGGAAGGGATCACTACGGTATATTCATAATGAAGATAATGATCTGTTTCTTCAGTAAGACGAACATTTTCCGCTTTAAAAAAAGGTCTATTCGAAGTCTTGAATATGTTTTTCATCACCGCCATAGGATCTTTGAGTTCTTTAGGGATGACTATAGGATCTGCATTATAAAGCTTTCCCCAGAAGCTCTTTTGTTGGGTATTTACACAATTTGGCGTCAAAGGATTTTGAGGAAGAATTCCTGAAAAATTAAGCGAAATACGAGCATTGACTAAAACCGGAAACAAATATTTTTGTTTGAGCTCTGGGTAAAGAACATAA
>Ga0196970_1002218_pt1 | contig 10610 bp, 10 predicted proteins | sample S1v_513CmetaG_FD_148672 | JGI IMG/M metagenome (GOLD analysis project Ga0196970, IMG submission 148672) | Soil microbial communities from Anza Borrego desert, Southern California, United States - S1+v_5-13C | ecosystem: Environmental > Terrestrial > Soil > Desert | place: USA: California... | reverse complement strand
TCACGCGCTCCGGCCGGATGTTGCAGAACAGCGCGATCTTCTTTCGCTCGTTCTCCGGGATCGGGCGGTCGGCGCGGCACAGCAGGATGTTGGCCTGGATGCCGACGCCCAGCAGCTCCTTCACCGAGTGCTGGGTCGGCTTGGTCTTCAGCTCGCCGGCGGTCGGGATGTAGGGCAGCAGGGTGAGGTGCACGAACAGCGCGCGCTCCGGCCCGACCTCGTTGCCGAACTGGCGGATCGCCTCCAGGAACGGCAGCGATTCGATGTCGCCCACCGTGCCGCCGATCTCGCAGAGGATGAAGTCCTCGTCGGTCACGTCGGCGCGGATGAACTCCTTGATCTGGTCGGTGACGTGCGGGATGACCTGCACGGTGGCGCCCAGGTAGTCGCCGCGCCGCTCCTTGGCGATGACCGTGGAATAGATGCGGCCGGTTGTGACGTTGTCGCTCTTGCGCGCGGCCACGCCGGTGAAGCGCTCGTAGTGGCCGAGGTCGAGGTCGGTCTCGGCGCCGTCGTCGGTGACGTAGACCTCACCGTGCTGGTACGGGCTCATGGTGCCCGGATCGACGTTGAGGTAGGGGTCGAGCTTGCGCAGGCGGACCTTGTAGCCGCGCGCCTGCAGCAGCGCGCCCAGCGCCGCGGAGGCGAGGCCCTTGCCCAGCGAGGAAACGACGCCACCGGTGATGAAGATGTACCGAGTCATGTTCGTCCGAAGACCCCAAGCCTGAAACCGTTCCCCGAGGGACGGAGGGCGAATCCACCCTCCAAAGGAAAGAGGCGGCTTCGGGGGGGCCGCCTCTTCGTGTACCGCGCTGCTGGCCGTTCCCGTTTACCGGGCGACGGGCGGGGCCGGCGCCGCCGGGACGGCGGGGGCCTGCTGCGCCGGAGCCGGCAGCGTGTCGATGATGGAGGTCGGCTGCGACGGGCGGCCGGCCATGATCGCCAGGATGACGCTGGTCGCCATGAACGCCGCGGCGAGAATCGCGGTGGTGCGGGTCAGCAGGTTGGCCGCCCCCCGCGCGGTCGTCATGCCGCCCATGGTGCCGCCGCCGATGCCCAGCCCGCCGCCTTCCGAGCGCTGGATGAGGATGACGCCGACCATCGCGATCGCGATCATAAGGTGGATGACCAGAAGCACCGCATGCATGAACGTGTGGCCCCCAAAGCAAAAACCGTGTGCCCAAACCGAGAGCGCGCCGCGGGTCCATGTCAGCGGACCCGGGCGCGCAGCCCCGTCGTTTTAGCGCGCATCCGGAGCGGATGCTAGCGGCAACTGGTGCCGATGGCCCAGAAATCGTCCGCCTTCAGCGAGGCGCCGCCGACCAGCGCGCCGTCGACGTTGTCGGTCGCCAGCAGCTCGACCGCGTTGTCCGGCTTCACCGAGCCGCCGTACAAGATGCGCACGGAATCGGCGTCGGGCAAGCGGGCCTGCAGCTCCTTGCGGATGAAGGCGTGCATGTCCTTCACGTCCTGCGGGGTCGCCACCTTGCCGGTGCCGATGGCCCACACCGGCTCGTAGGCGACGACGGTGTTGGCAGCGGTGGCGCCCGCCGGCAGCGAGCCGGCGATCTGCCGGCCGACCACCTCCTGCGCCTTGCCGGCCTCGCGCTCGGCCCAGGTCTCGCCGACGCAGACGATGGCGACGAGTCCCTCCTCGTGCGCCGCGGCGGCCTTGGCGGCCACCACCGCATCGGACTCGCCGTGGTCCTGCCGGCGTTCGGAATGGCCGACGATGGCGTAGGCGCAGCCGGCGTCCTTCAGCATGGCCGGGCTGGTGTCGCCGGTGTGCGCGCCCTTCTGCTTCGGCGCGCAGTCCTGGCCGCCCAAGGCCAGCGGCGAGCCCTTGATCGCCTCGCCGACCGGGAACAGCAGCGGGAACGGCGGGCAGACCAGCATGTCGAAGGGAACGGCCCCGGCGCCCTGCAGGCGCCCGGCGAGGTCGGAGGCAAGCTGCAGCCCCTCCGCCTTCAGCCCGTTCATCTTCCAGTTACCGGCGATCAGCTTGCGGCGTGCGGCCATGGCTTGTTCCCGTCCAGGAGTTATTGTGGTTGCCCCGTGTCTAGCAAGGGCACCCTGCCCTTTCAACCCGCCCGAACGGCGACCTCGGTGCACAGGAAATCACCGGTTGCCGCGCCCTTGCGCGCTTCCTATGATGCGCATCCCGGCCCGAGAGGCCGATTTTCCGCGCATTACCGGGCACCATGCTTCAGTCCATCCGCAACACCGCCGGCTCGTGGGTCGTCAAGATCCTGTTCGTCCTCCTCATCGCCAGCTTCGGCGTCTGGGGCATCGGAGACGTCATCCAGGGCTCGACCGCGCCCAGCAACGTGGTGGCCGACGTCGGCCCGACGGAGATCACCCGCAGCGACCTGGACACAGAGTTCCGGCGCCAGATCGACCGCCTTCGCCCGATGTTCGGCGGCGAGCTGACGGTCGAGCAGGCGCGCCAGTTCGGCCTGCTCGACCAGGCGGTGAACTCGCTGGTGCAGCGCTCGTTGTACGACCTCGCCGCCAAGCGCGCCGGCATTACGGTGGGCGACGACACCATCCGCCAGCGCATCGCGGAGGAGCCCGCCTTCCGCGCCCCGAACGGCCAGTTCGACCGCTCCCAGTTCGCCACGCTGCTGCGCCAGAACAACCTGACGGAGCAGGGCTACACCGCGCTGATGCGCAAGGAGATCGGACGCGGCGTCATCGCCTCCGCGGTCGGCGCCGGCACCGTCGCGCCGAAGCCGCTGGTCGAGGAGCTGTACCGCTACCGCGAGGAAAAGCGCGTCGCCGAGGTGATCACCATCCCCTACAGCGCCGTCAAGGACGTCGGCACCCCGGACGAGGCGGCGCAGCTGCGCTACTACGAGGACCATCAGGTCCGCTTCACCGCGCCGGAGTACCGCGCGCTGACCGTCGTCGAGCTGACCGCCGACGCCATCGCCAAGGACATCCAGATCACCGACGAGCAGGTGCGCGCCGCCTATGACGAGCGCGCCGGCGACTACCAAGTGCCGGAGCGCCGCACCCTGGCCATGGCCGTCTTCGACGACGAGGGCAAGGCGAAAGCCGCCGCCGAGGCCGCCAAAGCCGGCTCGCTGGCCGACGCCGCCAAGGCCAACGGCTCGGAGGCCGTCACCCTCGACAACGTCCGCAAGGACGAGCTGCCGGAGATCGGCGACGCCGCCTTCGCGCTCAATCAGGGCGAGGTGAGCGCGCCGCTGAAGAGCGCGCTGGGCTGGCACGTGGTGACCGTCACCGCCATCCAGCCGCCGTCCGAGCGCAGCTTCGACGAGGTGAAGGAGGCCCTGCGCGCCGAGCTGAAGAAGGAGCGCGCGCTCGACCAGCTCTATCAGGCATCGAACAAGCTGGACGACCGCCTCGCCGGCGGCGCCACGCTGGAGGAGCTGGCGCAGGGCCAGGGCCTGCCGCTCTCCAAGATCCCCGCGGTGGACAGCACCGGCAAGGCGCCGGACGGCTCCGCCGCGTCCGGCCCGGCCGACCTGCAGCAGGTCCTGCAGACCGCGTTCGGCCTGCGCCAGGGCGCCAGCAGCAACCTGACCGAGGGCAAGTCGGGCGCCTTCTTCGCCGTGCGCGTCGATTCCATCACGCCGGCCGCGGTGAAGCCGCTGGCCGAGGTACGCGACGCGGTGATCGCCGGCTGGCAGGCCGACGAGCGCGCCCGCAAGGCCGCCGAGTTGGCCAAGCAGGCCGCCGAGAAGCTGAAGTCCGCCAGGGACCTTGCCGCCCAGGACGTCGCCGTGTCGGTGGGCGGCAGCGCCGCCATGACCGAGCCGTTCACCCGCAGCGCCCAGAACGCCACCGGCCTGACTCCGGAGCTGATCGGCCGCCTGTTCGAGGTGAAGCCGGACGACGTGGTCTCCGGCGCGTCGGGCGAGGCGCAGCTGGTCGCCCGCCTGCGCGAGGTCATCGCCGCCGACCCGGCCGCCAAGGACGCCAACCTGTCCCAGGTGCAGGCCACCGTGCTGCGCGGCGTCGAGGGCGACCTGATGGCCGGGTTCGCCCAGGCGCTCCAGAAGGAGTTCCCGGTCATCGTGCACCGCGACCGCATCGCCCAGATGTACGCCACCCCGTAAGCCTCTCTCTCCAGCGGAGTTCGTCCCGTGAAGGTCCAGCCCGATTTCACCGCCTTCGACCTCGCCTACGTTGCCGGGCGGCCGCAGGTGGTGTGGACCACGCTGGTCAGCGACCTGGAGACGCCGGTTTCCGCTTACCTCAAGCTGGCGGACGGACGGCCCTTCGGGTTCCTGCTGGAGTCGGCCGAGCGCGGCCACGGCTCGCGCCGCGACCGCTATTCGGTGATCGGCTTCAAGCCGGACGTGGTGTGGCGCTGCCGGCGCGAGGGCGCCGAGATCAACCGCCGCGCGCTCTTCGACGCCAGCGCCTACGAGCCGCTGCCGGGCAAGCCGCTGGACACGTTGCGCGCCCTCATCAACGAGAGCCGCATCGACCTGCCGGCGGAGCTGCCGCCGATGGCGGCGGGCCTGTTCGGCTACCTGACCTACGACATGGTGCGGCTGATGGAGCGGCTGCCGGACGACAATCCGGACGAGCTGAACATCCCCGACGCCATCATGACGCGGCCCAGCATCGTCGCGATCTTCGACAGCCACACGGATTCGGTGACGCTGGTCACCCCGGTGTGGCCGGAGGCGGGCGTGGACTCGCGCGCCGCCTATGCCCGCGCGTCCGAGCGCCTCGCCGACGCGGTGGCCGACCTCGGCCGGCCGCTGCCCTACCGTCGCGAGCCGCGGGTGGAGAGCGGCCTGCCGCTCGCCCCCACCAGCAACACCACGCGCGAGGAATTCCACGCCATCGTCGAGAAGGCGAAGGAGTACATCCGCGCCGGCGACATCTTCCAGGTCGTGCCGTCGCAGCGCCTGCGCGTGCCGTTCAAGCTGTCGCCGCTGGCGCTGTACCGCGCGCTGCGCCGCCTCAACCCCTCGCCGTTCCTGTTCCACCTGGACTTCGGCGAGCTGGCCATCGTCGGCTCCAGCCCCGAGATCCTGGTGCGCCTGCGCGACGGCAAGATCACCATCCGCCCGCTGGCCGGCACCCGCAAGCGCGGGGCGACGCCGGAAGAGGACGAGGCGCTGGCCGCCGACCTGCTGGCCGACCCGAAGGAGCTGGCCGAGCACCTGATGCTGCTCGACTTGGGCCGCAACGACGTCGGCCGCATGGCGAAGATCGGCACCGTCAAGGTCACGCAGAAGATGACGGTGGAGTACTACAGCCACGTCATGCACATCGTCTCCAACGTCGAGGGCGAGCTGGACCCGCGGCACGATGCGCTCGACGCGCTGGTCGCCGGCTTCCCGGCGGGCACGGTGTCCGGCGCGCCGAAGGTCCGCGCCATGGAGATCATCGACGAGCTGGAGAAGGCGCGGCGCGGCGTCTACGCCGGCTGCGTCGGCTATTTCGGCGCCAACGGGGCGATGGACACCTGCATCGCGCTGCGCACCTCGGTGATCAAGGACGGCATGCTCTACGTCCAGGCCGGCGCCGGCATCGTCGCCGACAGCGACCCCGAATCCGAGTACCAGGAGACGGTGAACAAGGCGATGGCGCTGATCCGCGCCGCCGAGGAAGCGGTGAACGCGTCGCGCCGATGATCGATGCGGACTGGCTGCCGCTGCTGATCCGGGTGGTGGCGGCGTCGGGCGTGGTGGTGCTGGCCTCGCTGGCGGCGGAGCGGGTCGGGCCGTTCTTCGGCGGCCTGATCGCCACCCTGCCCGTCTCCACCGGCCCGGCCTACGTGCTGCTGGCCATCGACCACGACGACGCCTTCGTCGCCGACGCCGCGCTGTCCAGCGTGGTCACCAACCTCAGCATGATCTCGTTCCTGGTGGCGCTGGTCCTCGCCTCGCCGCGCTGCCGCATGCCGGTCAGCCTGGGCGGATCCGTCGCGCTGTGGATCGGGCTGGCCGCGCTGCTGAAGCTCCTCCCATGGTGCGTCGCGGGCGCCCTGGCCGCCAACGCCGCGGCCTACGCCCTCGCCTTCCTGCTGCTGCGCCGCAGCCCGGCCGAGCCGGTGACCCGCCGGGCGGTGCCGCGCTGGTACGACGTGCCGCTGCGCGCCGTGCTGGTGGGGGTGCTGGTGGTGACCGTCACCACCGCCAGTTCCTGGATCGGCCCGGCGGCGACGGGGATCGGCGCCATCTTCCCGATCGCGCTGTCCAGCCTGACCGCCGTGGTGCACCAGCGCCTGGGCGGCGCCGCGGCGTCGGCGACCATGCGCGGCGCGGTGGTCGCCAACCCCGGCTTCCTGCTGTCGGTGCTGACCGTCCACCTGCTCGCCGAGGCGGCCGGCCGCTGGGAGGCGCTGGCGGCCGGGCTCGCGGTGTCGCTGGGCTGGTCGGCGGGCCTGCTGGTGTGGAAGGCGCGGCGCTAGGCCGCCGTCCCGCCGAAGTCGAACCCTGCCCCCTCGACGGCCGTCTTGACGGTTTCGGCGTCCGCCCCGTCCACCGTCACGATTCCGCTCGGCAGATCCACGGCGATCGTGGCGTTCGGCGCCAGCTTGGTGATCGCGTTGGTGACCGAACGCACGCAGCCGCTGCAGGTCATGCCGTCCACCTTGTACGTCTCGCTCATAGCATTCTCCTTCATGACACTCAGCCGCAGGCGCAGCGCGCGCGCACCACGGCGCTGACGGGAACCAGGACGAATCCGCGTTTCTTCACCTCGGGCAGCCACGCGGCCAGCGCCTCGATGGTGGCGTCGTGCGGGTGCCCGATGGCGATGGCCGAGCCGTGCTGGCGCGCCACCGTCTCGGCCTTGGCCAGCTGGGCGCGCACGGCCGACACCGTCTCGACATTGTCGAGGAAGACGTCGCGCCCGGCAAACGGCAGCTTCAGTTCGCCCGCCAGCGTCGCCGCCACGGTGGAGGGCGAGGTGCGGCTGTCCAGCCAGAGCAGGCCGCGCCGCTGCACCTCGGCCAGCACCGGCGCCATGGCGGCGCGGTCGGCGGTGAAGCGGCTGCCCATGTGATTGTTGACGCCGACGTACCCGTCGAAGCTGGCGAGCGCGTTGGAGAAGCGCCGTACGATCTCGTCGCGCGACAGCCGCACCAGCAGCGCCTCCGGACCGGGGTCGGCCTGCACGCTGGGTTCCATCGGGATGTGCAGCATCAGTTCGTGCCCGGCGGCGCGCGCCGCTTTGGTCTGTTCGCGCAGGTCCTGGGCGTAGGGCAGCCACGCCAGCGTCAGCGGCCCCGGCAGCTTCGCCGTGCGGGCGGAGCGCTTGCGGTCCAGCCCCATGTCGTCGATGACCACGGCGATCACCGGCCGTCCGGCGCTCGGCGGCGCCAGCACGGCGTTCTTCAGCCACGGCGCCTGCGCGCCCGAGGGCGGCGGGGGCGGCGGCAGGACGGCGACTTGCGGCGGCGGCTCGGCGGCGGGGGGCGGATCCGGCTCCTCGTAGGGCAGGCGCGGTTCCGGCACGGCGGCCGGCATGGGAGCCGGAGGGGATTCGGCCACCGGCGCCCGGGCCGTGACCGTGGGCGTAGGCGTGGTCACCGCCGGCTTCGGCTTTTCCGTCAGCATGGACGCCGCCAGCCCGATGCCGAACACCGCCGCCACCGCGGCCAGCGCCAGCAGGAAGGGCCGGGCGGCGCTCCCCTTGCGGCCGGCGTTGCGGACGGTCCTGCGCTTGCCCGCCATGCGGCGTGCTCCTCCGACGGATGTGGGCGCCCAAGGTGGCATCGGCGCGGGGCGCGGCGCAACGCTGGAAATCTCCCCCACGGACCGTTAGGGTACCCGTCCGGGAACGAGCCCGGAACGCCCCCGCGCCATACGTCGGATCATCGCCATGCTGCTCCTGATCGATAATTACGACAGCTTCACGTACAACCTCGTCCATTACCTGGGCGAGCTGGGCGCCGACGTGCGGGTGTGGCGCAACGATGCGCTGAGCGTGCAGGACGCGCTAGACCTCCGGCCCGAAGGCATCGTGCTCTCCCCCGGCCCGTGCGATCCCGACAAGGCCGGCATCTGCCTGCCGCTGATCGACGCGGCGGCGAAGGCCCGCATCCCGCTGATGGGCGTCTGCCTCGGCCACCAGGCCATCGGGCAGGCGTTCGGCGGCAAGGTGGTGCGCGCCCCGGTGCCGATGCACGGCAAGGTGGACAGCATCGCACACACCGGCCGCGGCGTGCTGCGCGGCCTGCCCTCGCCGTTCCGGGCCACCCGCTACCACTCGCTGGTGGTCGAGCGCGAGACCCTGCCCGACTGCCTGGAGGTGGTCGGCGAGAGCGGCGACGGCCTCATCATGGCGCTGCAGCACCGCGAGCTGCCGATCCACGGCGTGCAGTTCCACCCGGAGAGCATCGAGAGCGAGCACGGCCACACGATCCTCGACAATTTCCTGGCCACCACCCGCCGCCTGGAGACCGCCGCATGAGCACCACCGGCGACATCAGCGACATGAAGGCGATCATCGCCAAGGTGGCGACCGGCGCCTCCCTGACCGAATCCGAGGCCGAACTGGCCTTCGACACCATCATGTCCGGCAACGCCACGCCGTCGCAGATGGGCGGCTTCCTGATGGCGCTGCGGGTGCGCGGCGAGACGGTGGAGGAGATCACCGGCGCCGCACGGATCATGCGCTCCAAGGCCATCCACATCGAGCCGCCGCCGGGCACCGTGGACACCTGCGGCACCGGCGGCGACGGGGCCGGCACCTACAACATCTCCACCGCCGCGGCGATCGTCGTGGCGGCCTGCGGCGTGCCGGTGGCCAAGCACGGCAACCGCGCGCTGTCGTCGAAGTCCGGCGCCGCCGACGTGCTGGCGGCGCTCGGCGTAAACCTCGACTGCGACATGGCCCTGGTGAAGAAGGCGCTGTGGGAGGCCAACATCGGCTTCCTGATGGCGCCGCGGCACCACCTCGCCATGCGCAACGTCGGCCCGACGCGGGTCGAGCTGGGCACCCGCACCGTGTTCAACCTGCTGGGTCCGCTGTCCAACCCGGCCGGCGCCAAACGCCAGCTGCTCGGCGTGTTCTCGCCGCAGTGGGTGGAGCCGCTGGCGCACGTGCTGAAGCGCCTGGGCTCGGACGCCGCCTGGGTGGTGCACGGCCAGGGCCTGGACGAGGTCACCACCACCGGTTCCACCACCGTGGCGGAGTTGAAGAACGGCGAGGTGCGGGTGTTCGAGGTGACGCCGCAGGACGCCGGCCTGTTCCCCGCCAACCCGGCCGACCTCAAGGGCGGCGACGCCCAGGTCAACGCGGAGGCGATGCGCGCCCTGTTCGACGGCGCGCCCGGCGCCTACCGCGACATCGTGCTGCTGAACGCCGCCGCCGCGCTGATCGTCGGCGGCAAGGCCGAGGACCTGAAGTCCGGCGTCAGCCTCGCCCGCCATGCCATTGATTCGGGAGGGGCCCGCACCACGCTGCAACGCCTCGTCGCCATCACCAACGAGACGGTTTCGGCAGAATGAGCGACGTCCTCACCCGCATCTGCGACGACAAGCGCGCCCACGTCGCCGCCTGCAAGGCCGCCCGTCCGCTCTCCGTGGTCGAGGCCGGGGCGCGCGCCGCCTCCCCGCCGCGCGGCTTCGTGGCGGCGCTGCGCCGCACGGTCGAGTCCGGCCGCCACGGCCTGATCGCCGAGATCAAGAAGGCCAGCCCCTCCAAGGGTCTGATCCGCGCCGACTTCGACCCGCCGTCGCTGGCCCGCGCCTATAAGGCGGGCGGCGCCACCTGCCTGTCGGTGCTGACCGACGAGCCCTACTTCCAGGGCCGCGACGAGTACCTGGTGGCGGCCCGCGCCGCGGTGGATTTGCCGGTTCTGCGCAAGGACTTCATGCTCGATCCTTACCAGGTGGTCGAAGCCCGCGCGCTGGGCGCCGACTGCATCCTGCTGATCATGGCGGCGCTCGACGACGCCCAGGCGGCGGAGTTGGAGGACGCGGCGCTCGCCTGGGGCCTCGACGTGCTGGTCGAGGTGCACGACCGCGAAGAGCTCGATCGGGCGCTGCGCCTGAAGACACCACTGGTCGGCGTGAACAACCGCAATCTCAAGACCTTGTCCATCGACCTTGCGACGACGGAGGAACTGGCGCCGCACGTCCCGCCCAACCGCATGCTGGTCGCCGAGAGCGGCCTGTACGGCCCGGCCGACCTGACGCGCATGGCCAGGGTCGGCGCCCGCTGCTTCCTGGTCGGCGAATCGCTGATGCGGCAGGACGACGTGACCGCCGCCACCCAGGCGCTTCTGGCGCAGAGCTGAGGCAGGCCGGATGACCGCCGTCACCATCGCACGGGAAGACCCCAGGCAGGCGGAGGTGGTCGGCCTGATCACCGACCTCGACGCCCTGATGCAGACGCTCTACCCGGCGGAGAGCAACCATCTCCTGGACATCGGCACGCTCGCCGGGCCGGACGTGCGCTTCTTCGTCGCCCGCCGCGATGGCGCGGCGCTGGGGTGCGGCGCCGTTCGCGTGGACACCGCGTGGGGCGAGGTGAAGCGCATGTACGTGCATCCCGACGCCCGCGGCGCCGGCATCGGACGCCGTATCCTGGACCGTATCGAGGAGCAGGCGCGGGCCGAGGGGCTCACCGGACTGCGCCTGGAAACCGGCATCCGCAACCCGGAAGCCCGC
>Ga0196970_1002216_pt1 | contig 10628 bp, 11 predicted proteins | sample S1v_513CmetaG_FD_148672 | JGI IMG/M metagenome (GOLD analysis project Ga0196970, IMG submission 148672) | Soil microbial communities from Anza Borrego desert, Southern California, United States - S1+v_5-13C | ecosystem: Environmental > Terrestrial > Soil > Desert | place: USA: California... | reverse complement strand
ATTGCTACCTGTGCGCTCAGAGATGTTTCGCGGTCTCCTTTTCACTAACCCCTTCATCCAGCTTTTGCTGATGTGGTAGCAGCTCTTCAGATACTGGAAGCTTGTCCTGCCCGTGCCGGGAGGAATCAGTCCTCCTTTAGGATGAGCCAGTTGCTGGTAAGCCAGAACAACAAAGGTGGCCCTGGCGAGGTTTATCAGTATTGCAGACTTCTTCATTAATCATCAAGCAACAAAGATGGTTCCCCTGCCCTGTAATGATTAGTTAAATAAGAACTGCCACCCTGTCGGTTTTTACCGCTTTTATTCTATCTTGATTTTTTAATTCAGAAGGACAGCATGTATTTTACCATTGCGCTTATAGTTATTACTGCAGGCATCTCCTACAAGGGGATCAAAGACGAGGCTTTCTTATCCAGATTTGCATTCAACATCGAAAAGGTTCTGATTTACAAAGATTACAGAAGGATAGTGACCTCAGGGTTTCTTCATGTCAACTGGCTACACCTTATCATCAATATGTTTGTGCTTTACTCCTTTGGCAGCGGACTTGAGGCAGCATTAGGACCACTACCCTTTCTTATCATATACTTCAGCAGTCTATTTGGTGGTAATCTACTTGCTTTACTCATCCATAAACACCACAACCGGTACACATCAGTAGGCGCATCAGGTGCAATCAGCGGACTAATATTTGCCACTATAGCACTATTCCCTGCGCTGAAGATACTGTTCCTCCCCAGCTGGATATTCGGTATAGCCTATGTAATCTATACCATCTACGCGATCAGGTCGCAGCGCACAGACGTAGGACATGCTGCACACCTGGGCGGGGCGCTTATAGGTATGGCCTTTGCCATACTCATGTACCCCGGTGCACTTGCTGCCAACTGGCTGCCCATTATTGCTATTTTACTCCCAGGTGTGGCACTTATCGTCGTTATGATCTACAGGCCCGATCTCATCCTTATCAACAAATCGACCCAGCGGAAGCACCTCAACTACGAGGACCGTTATAACCTTTCAAAATACGATCAGAAGAAAGAAGTGGACAGAATACTGGAGAAGATAGCGCAGAAGGGCATGAGCAGCCTTACACGGAAGGAAAAGCAACTGCTGGACGAGTATTCAAAGTCGTAGCGCCACGTGTCACCACAATACTTCTAATCCTGCTACCTTTGCAAATCAATAATTTCTATGATCGAGGCGGGGCATTATTATAAGCTTAAAGTAGTTAAGAAGGTAGACTTTGGGCTGTACCTGGACGCAGACGGGGAAGAGATACTGCTCCCTAAAAGGTTTGTACCCCGAGGTGTGTCGGAAGAGGATGAACTTGAGGTATTCGTTTATCACGACAACGAACAAAGACTAATAGCCACCACACAGAAGCCCCTGGCCGTAGTGGGAGAAATCGCTCTGCTGAAGGCGGTGAGCGTGACACCACCAGGCGCTTTCCTGGAATGGGGTATAATGAAAGACGTGTTTCTGCCCTTATCCCAACAAGCCAGCAGGATATTCGAAGGAAAGAGCTACCTGGTGAGGCTGTACATAGATGAGCAGACGGGGCGGGTGACTGCAACAGAAAAGCTGGACAGGTACCTGAGCAACGATGAGCTAACAGTAAACGAGGGCGATCAGGTGGACCTGCTGGTGTGGCAACAGACGGACATTGGCTATAAGGTGATCATTAACAACAAACACACAGGCGTCTTACACTTCAGTGATGTATTCCGCGATCTGGAATACGGTGAGCGACTACCAGGCTACATAAAGAAAATAAGAGAGGAGAACAAGATAGACATTGGCATAGGTGAAAAAGGATACAAGCGCGTGACCAGCGAGACGGACAAAATACTGCAGATGCTGCGCGAGAACGATGGCTACCTCCCCTACTCTGATAAATCTTCTCCTGAAGACATTTACCGTGTGTTTGGCATCAGCAAGAAAACATTTAAGATGGCAGTCGGCTCTCTGTATAAAGAGCGCAAGATAGAGCTTACCAAAACCGGCATGAGGATAGCCGACACAGGCGAATAAACATCCTCAAGCTTATGCCTGTTACCAGACTACCTGTAGAACGATTTCTAGCACTATCCTGGGAATATCCGATACTGGATGTACGCAGTCTAGGCGAATATGCGCACGCGCACATCCCCTCTGCCCATTCTTTACCACTATTCAGCGACGAAGAAAGAAAGCAGGTAGGAACCAGTTACAAGCAAGTAAGCAAGGAGTATGCGATCAAGATAGGACTAGACTACTTTGGCCCGAAGATGAGAGCGATGGTAGAGGAAGTAGAGGCTCTCACAGCTGCCCAAGCAACAGGCCCTGAAGGAAGAAAGACAGTACTGGTGCACTGCTGGCGGGGAGGAATGCGCAGCGGCGCAGTGGCCTGGCTACTGGATCTATACGGATTCAGAGTGTACCTGCTCGATGGTGGCTATAAGGCATTTCGCCAGTGGGTACTGAGCCAGTTTCTGAAAGACTACAACTTCAGGCTTATTGGCGGCTATACAGGATCGGGGAAGACCCTGGTGCTGCACGAGCTGGGGAACCGGGGGCATGCTATCATAGACCTGGAAGGGATAGCAAAGCACAAGGGTTCAGCGTTTGGAGGCCTGGACGGCATTGTACAACCAAGCTCAGAGATGTTTGAGAACATGGTTGCATTGCAGCTACACCAACTAACTGCTGATGACCCTGAAAAGGTTATCTGGGTGGAGGATGAGAGTCAGCGCATAGGTGACCTGAACATGCCCATAGAACTATGGAACCGCTTCAGAGAGAAGCCCCTGTATTTCCTGGACGTTCCCTTTGAACAAAGGCTTAACCATATACTCGCCGATTATGGGAAGTACACCACAGAGGGATTGCTGAATGCAATCATCCGGATAAAGAAACGCCTTGGTGGGCTGGAGACCAAGACAGCAGTGAACTGTCTGCTGGAAAATGACAGGAAGGGGTGCTTTGAGATACTGCTCAAGTACTACGACAAGCACTATACGAAAGCCCTGCAGAACAGACCACAACTAAACGACGTGATCTGCCAGGTACCCGCAGAAGACGTACATGCCAAGAACAACGCACAAAAGATATTAAACAAAGTACATGAAGGAACAACCATCCGGTGAGGCAGCAACAATAGCACTGACTGAATACGCTCACGGTGCTGGCTGCGGGTGCAAGATAGCGCCATCCGTATTGCAGGAGATGCTGCTATCACATACAGCTATACCTGACAATGAAAAGCTGCTGGTGGGTAATAACACAAACGATGATGCGGCCGTATATCTCCTAAATGAAGAGATGGCGCTCATCACCACTACCGACTTCTTCACCCCCATTGTAGATGACGCTTACCAGTTCGGACAGATAGCTGCCGCTAATGCCATAAGTGACGTGTATGCAATGGGGGGCAACCCTATTGTTGCCATTGCCATACTGGGATGGCCGGTAGAGACGCTTCCGGCTGCGCTGGCACAGCAAGTATTGGAAGGAGCAAGAAAGGTGTGTGCCGAGGCAAACATACCGTTAGCAGGAGGACATAGCATAGACTCCAAAGAGCCGATATTCGGGCTGGCGGTAAATGGAATAGTGAAGCCGGAGCAGCTAAAGCGCAATAACACAGCCACCGAAGGTGACTACCTGTTCCTTACCAAGCCTATCGGTGCGGGAATATTATCGACAGCACAGAAGAGAAAACAACTGCTGCCAGAACACTACGACGAATGGATAGCGCAACTAGTGCAACTGAACTCTGTAGGCGGGCTAATGGGAAAGATAGCGGGCGTTACAGCGATGACAGACGTTACAGGTTTTGGATTGTTAGGACATCTGTATGAGATGGCGACGGGTGCCGGCCTATCTGCTGAACTATACTACGACACCGTACCCATTCTGGAATCTGCAAAGGGGTATGCTGCACAGCGCATAATACCAGACGCCACATACAGAAACTGGAACGCATATAACAAAGAAGTACACTTTGAAACAGGGGTGAACGTAATGGAAGCCTTCAACATACTACCCGACCCACAGACGAATGGCGGCCTGCTGATCGCAGTGAGGGAGGAGGCTGTGGAAGAGGTGAGGCAAGTGCTGAAAGAAAGCAGATATGATCAGTTCCTGGAACCTATCGGCAGAATGATTGCTAAGGAGGAGAAGGTTATTGTGGTGAAGACTTACCCCGGCCCCGGCCGATAGGGAGAGAGTCTCAGCGAGACGCCTGTCGGTTTTTGGGTCTAAGCGGACGCTTTAGACCAGTAGGGGAAGCACCATAACAGCACTCCTCGAGGGAGAGTTCTTATGGAATCCCGGTTGGGTTCTAAATTATCGAATATGGAATACTCCAAATTATACCTCCTAGGCTCTTCATTTAGACAAGCTGCTTTACAGGTTACCTGTGACACGATCAATAATGACTTGCCGATTCTGTATGGTGAGGTTGAACTTGATAGCCCGCTTGTCTTTTCTTACTATTCAGGTGCTAAAGCTTATGATCTAGTTGGTACAGGATGGGCAAGTCTATTTCTGTTCTCACAAAAGATAGTACTGGCTCTAGAACAGAATGGAATTAGTGGATGGAAGACATACCCTGCAAAAGTGTTCGATAATAAAGCAAAGGAACTGACTGGTTATTCTCTCTTTTCTGTGACAGGTCGCTGTGGGCCTATTGATCCTTCCAAAGGTGAAATAGTGTGGAAGGCGCCCCCGGTTCCCGAGGGTAATCCTTTTCAGGTAAAAAGAGGGCTGTATTTTGAATCATCAAGTTGGGATGGAAATGATATTTTTATCCCAAAGGGTTCACGAGCTATTGTTATAACAGAAAAAGTGAAACAAATTTTGACTAACATAAAGGTTACCAATGTTGAAATGACCCGGTTAACAGAAGAGGAATCTTTGGTATCATAGCATTGGAGTTAATATTGCCCCAACTGATCCTCGTTTCAATATAATTAACCATTATGTTTAAGCCCTATGCCCGGAGATAGGTAGCTATCGCGGGTGTTTTTGCAAGCGAGACGCTTACCGGTTTTCGGGTCTAATCGGACGCTTTGGCAAGTGGTTGGGCAGTGGAGTTCAAACGCCTGCACGGGGTTAGAACTTTTGATGGTGTACATGGTTTTATTGGTATTTTGGCACCGGAACTACAGGTACTCTATGGTAATCATCATGAAATGGACGCTTTCCCTCCTGTTCCTGATAGTCATATTCTTTTCTTGTAAAAAGCGTAACGGTTGCGATGAGGAACTAACCATAAAGAGAGAGCCCTACCTGGGCACCGAAATTAGAACTGACGGCTACTATCATCGAGCGACTAGTGACAAAACCTATAAAGTAGCAATTATGTACAGGGATGGCCTTCTTATATATGCTAATTTCGGAGGAGTTAGTGATCTTCAATCGTTGGACAAGGCCTTACAAATAACTACTATAAAGAATCCAAAATGGGGCTGGGGCTTGTTTCAACCAAAGGCTGATAGTATTAAGATGCAATATTGGTTTTTTAGCACTTGTGGAGACTTGGTTAATACCGTTTCCGGCCTCATCACAAGTGACTCAACATTTGTTATTGCTTCGACACAGGACACCATGCGTTTTCGGTTTTTAAACCCAAAGCCGGACAGCACAAACAACTATATAAAATAATAGATGTAGAAATTATTTTCTTTACTGTTGTTGTTATCATCATTTAGTTCTTGCGACAAGCTGGTCTTTTCAAGTACCGGCACCAGGAAGATTAGGTTTACACACGCCTCAAGTGATAGCTACAAAATTTATATTGGTGCTTGGTGCCGATATGATCAAAGAGCTACGGAGTCACAGTTCTCACGTTGAGACTGTTATAAAAGGTGTGCTTTAAAGGTGCCTGCAACTAACAGGAAGATACACGACTCGGTTAGCTATCAAACTGCAAACCGGCGTTACAAGCGCCGGGAACCACGATCTCTCCTCTTTTCAAAATAATAAAACTATTCTATTTTAGCCCCTATGCTCGGAGATAGGTAACTATTGCCGGTGTTTTTGCAAGCGAGACGCTTGCCGGTTTTCGGGTCTAATCGGACGCTTAGGCAAGTAGTGGGGTACTAGCGTTACAAACGCCTGCACAGCGCATTGAATACATCACTCACTACCGCCAAAACTAATTAAAATGTGAGACATATATATACAATATGAATAGAAAGAGAATCCAAAGAAAGATTCCGTACATCTTTAGATATGGACTTTTCTGCACAGAAAAATAAACGCTGAGTAGTGGTGCAAGAACGACCGTGTATGCAAGGGCTTTACCAACAATGTTGGGTGCTGTCCAGCCAAATATGTTCACAGCACTGCCAATCCCCATATAGACAGTAGGGAGCGATAACAAAAAACAGAAAATCTGAAAATATAGGTTTCTCATTGTTAGTCTGGATCTTAGGATTTCCCGCTGGTCCTCCATTGCAACCAAAATCCGTTGGCATGGCGTTTGCAACACCGGAAACGCGCTTCTCTCCTCGTTTCAGAATAATAAAACTATTCTATTTTAGCCCTATACCCGGAGATAGGTAACTATTGCGGGTGTTTTTGCAAGCGAGACGCTTACCGGTTTTCGGTCAAAGCGGACGCTTAGACCAGTAGCGTGCTCAAAAGTCACAAACTACACACCTAAAGCATCATCTGTTTGTAGGCGGTTTAGGCATCGATCTGTTCGGAATTGTTCGCACATGGGGAACAAAATGATAATCTTGATTGCTACTTGCCAATCTCGCTAATTCCATAAACTCTGGGTTCTCCATTTTGACATAAAGCAAAGTTATCGTCGTAAACTTTTCTTTTACATTGTAGCTGACTGATCCATTAAAAAACAGCTTCAGGGTATCATTTTTAAAAGAGTATATAAATGGGGTTAGCCCATCAACAGTCCCTGTAGTGTCCTCATCAAACTGTAATCTTTCTTTTTGATGGGTGACAATAGTTCGCTGTTTGTCTCCTGTGACCCCCCAATTGACACTGTTAATATATAGCCGCTCATTCCTAGAAGAAACGACCTCAATACTATTAAAGTTGTAACCCAATGGGCCACTACATCCCATTGCAGTTAGTGTTGCAAAAAATGACATTAATTTCATATTCTTTCAGTATCTATGTTCCTTCTCCACCGGTCCCTCGTTCGCAACGATGATCCTTTGACAAGGCGTTTGCAACGCCGGAATCACACTCTCTGCTCGTTTCAAAATAACAAAACCATTCTATTTTAGCCCTTATGCCGTAGCGAGGGAAACTATTGGTGTGTTTTTGCAAGCGAGATGCTTGCCGGTTTTCGGTGGCTTCATCTAATTGGCAATAATTCAACTGATAATCCATGCAATGCCAGTTCCGTTCTCACCTCGTCAGCAATCCTAATTTTCTCATCCGTCGTCAGAGGAAGGTCTTTTGCATCATCATATTGAATTCTCATCCAGTAGATTACCACATCGGGCTCTCCTGAGAGTAATTCACTGTCCACAAAATAAGTTTGATTAGCACCTTTGTAGATAAGGCCCCCTCTACCACAAAAACTAATTTTTGAACTTTTATTAAATAGCACCTGAAAACGATTTATTGACTTACAATTGAAGTGCCAATTAGAACACCACGCTCTATTAAGGTAAACTTTTACTTCGCTTCGAACGATACATTTCCCCAACTCGGTGTCTTTGCAAGCGAGATACTTGCCGGTTTACGGGATAAGCAGACGCTTAGACCAGTAGGGGTACACTACCCTAATGAGCAATGACAAAAAAATCCCTTCGTATGATCGAATCCTTATCCAGGGTGCTATTGTCCGTTACCATGCCCTTTCGATAGGTCGTTAATGACCGCACGACCCTAATTGCACGTAACCGACCCCAGTCGCCCATTTCTTTGACTTCTAATCCACTCGTATCTGAATCGTTATGTACAAACAGTAGACTGTCTCCTCGATGTACCCGTAAATCTAGAAAATTGTCGTCCAAATCGGCCACCATGCTTGGATACACCCTTCTGCTGTCAACAATCTGTCCGTTCAGAAACGTTTTAATAAAGCTGTTGGAATCATTGGTCTCGTAAATCACCCTGATGTTGTTTCGCCTACAGCCAGTCAAAAGCAAAAGCCACAGCAATAACAACAATGTACGCATCCTCAAGCTATTTATTGTTCGTTTACCAGCTTATCTAACGTCATTTGGGCGAGGGGATGGTAGTTCATCCGGTATTTGTTGTAGATGGTTTTTGCCATTTCCTGCTTGCCGGTGTTTACCATTTCGTTGTAGAGGGGGGTGAGGAATTTGCGGCGGCCTACCTGGCTGAGGAACTGCTCCATGGCTGGGTAGGCGGGCTGGTAATCGGCAGCTACTGCCATTACGAACCATAGGTTTGCTATCTCACTGTTTCCGCTTTGTGTGAACCTGAATGCATCATCCAATTGCTTCATCTGCTCTTGTGTGAGGGGCTTTGGCATCTTTCTCATAAAGTGCAGCCACTCGTGCGTGGTCCAACCCTGGGTGGCGAGTTGCCTGGCATCTGTTCCCTTGAGGAAACGCTCGCGCTCAGCGTCTACCTTGCTGAACCTTTCCATGTCAGCACGGGGAGCGTTCTTTGGTATGCCGGGGCCGTATACCCACGCGTCTATGTTTAACTTTTCTTCCAGTGCCTTATCGCCTTTTATTAAGTGCTCGTTCAGGTAAGTAAGGAACCGCTCGGTGGACATGGTCTTGAAGGTATTGTCGCTGAAATACTGGTTGAGGAAGGCGTCGAAGCGCTCGCGACCGACATTGTTCTCTATGAGCTTCAGGAACAAAGCTCCCTTTTCGTAGGCTACGTCAGTGAGCCCTTCGTCTGGGTCGCGGCCGGTGAGGTCTATCTTCAGGTGGGTGTCTTTGGGATCAAGGTCTTTTAAAGAGGCTTCCAGATCCTGATAACCGAGCTCCCACAGCATATCGGCGTAGCTCTTATCGGCCATAGACTCTGTGAGGCGCCTCTCGAAGTAGACGGTGAAGCCCTCATTCAGCCAGAAATCGTTCCAGGTCTCGTTAGTGACCAAGTTGCCACTCCAGCTATGCGCCAGTTCGTGAGCTATAAGATTGACTAGCGACTTGTCGCCGGCTATGATGGTAGGCGTAGCGAAGGTAAGGCGCGGGTTTTCCATGCCGCCGATGGGGAAGCCGGGAGGAAGGACAATGATATCGTACCTGCCCCAGCGGTAGGGTCCGTAGAGCTTTTCTGCCATGTGAACCATCTTGCCTACTTCAGAAAACTCCTCAGCGGCTTTGTTGATCATGTTAGGCTCTGCGTATACACCAGTTCGCTCATCTATACTCTTGAAGCGGACGTCGCCCACAGCCAGCGCCATGAGGTAGGCTGGGATGGGAATCTCCATACTGAAGTGATAGATACTGCTATCGTTCAGTTGCTGAGGATTAGTGGCACTCATAAGCGCCATTAATCCCTTAGGCACCTGCACCCGGGCATTGTAGCTATACCTGATGCCAGGCCCGTCCGGGACGGGTATCCAGGAGCGGGCATAGATGGATTCAGATTGCGTGTAAAGGAAAGGGTGCTTTTTGCCGAGCGTCTGCTGCGGCTCGAGCCACTGGAGCGCCTTGGGGTTCTCGCCCGTTTTGTAGTAGATGACCACCCTTTGAGAAGCATCTTCGATGGGGATGTTCAGTACGCTGCCGATATGCTCTACCTGAGGACCGAGTGCGTAACCGACCTTCTGACCGTCTACCAACACACTATCGATGGTGAGGTCGTAGGTATCGAGTTTTAGGGTGTCTTTCTTGTTGGGATTTTCAATAGACCAGGTGGCGCTACCGGAGATCTGCTTCTGATCAAAATCAACCTTGATGTCGAGGTCGAGGTGCTTGACCGTGACGCTGTCGGCATTGGACTGTGTATGCTGGTCTTTGCTTGAGCTTGCTGCCTGAGCGGTGATGGATTTCTTCTCTTCTGCGGTACCTTCACCGCAGGATGTTAGTGCGCCCAATGCTATTGCAAGGACTGGTATTATTCTTTTCATTAATCCCTAAAGCTGATAAAGGCCGTAAGATAATGATTCTCTGCTTTATGGAAGTGATAAGGAAAGATGAAAACCCTTGGAAATGGCAGCTAAATTTCGTAACTTACAGCTCCGGCCAGCGGCTATAGATTCTGATTGAATGTTCCTGAAACCTACCCTTTTCTTCCCTACGAATACGCCTGATGAGCAGGTAGTATTCCATTGATATTCCAGTGTAACTCCAACTATACTCCAACTATACTCCAAGGATACTCCAACCATACTCCAACTCAGAGGCTATGGAGAGGCATTCCAGAGAGCATATAGATACCAAGCAGATGGCTGGTAGAAGGCATATATAATAAAGGCTCCCTGCTTGTCAAGGAGCCTTTATTATTAAAAAAGGTGCTTAGCGCCTTTCTTGATTCTGGTTTTCGCGATTCTGGTTTTCCTGATTCTCGTTACGCTCCTGGTTTTGGTTTTCGTTACGATTGTTCTGGTTTTCGCGGTTTTGATTCTCGTTTTGGTTCTGGCGATTTTGGTTCTGATTCTCGCGATTTTGATTTTCCTGATTCTTCTGATTCTCTGCCATAACTGTTTTTTTTAATGGTTATTAATGTCTATCTAA
>Ga0196970_1002215_pt1 | contig 10629 bp, 3 predicted proteins | sample S1v_513CmetaG_FD_148672 | JGI IMG/M metagenome (GOLD analysis project Ga0196970, IMG submission 148672) | Soil microbial communities from Anza Borrego desert, Southern California, United States - S1+v_5-13C | ecosystem: Environmental > Terrestrial > Soil > Desert | place: USA: California... | reverse complement strand
ACCGTCAGCATCCCTGTCCGCCACCCTGTCGTCCGAACCCAGGGTGGTAGCCTGCCAGATCAGGGGTGGCTGGTTATTGGACGCCGATCACCCCTGAAACTGGCCCAGTGTTGCAAGCCGATGCACACCATCCAAGCTCGCCTTGACCGCCTGCGCACGCAAACTGGTCGTCCGCCTCAACGCCATGCTGGCCAAAGGCGCAACCTGGGAGGCCAACCCCGCCTGAGAGCGCCGACGGTCGGCGCTTGTCGCCGACCGAATGCCAAACCAAACGAACCGGGAGCGCGGACGGGTCAAGGCCGCCGCCGCCCAAAGGGCGGGCGCGCGCCAGCGCGAGCCTTGACGCGGAGCACGCCCGGTTCACGAACTTTCCTCGTCGAACACGGTTGCTACACCACTCGGCGGGGCACGACCGGACCACGGCCCTTCTCGACCGCCTCACGCACCACTGCGACATCATCGAAACCGGCAACGAAAGCTGGCGCTTCAAGAACCGCGCCTGAGCCACAGCAACTCCGCACAGACAGCCGTCGGCTCACCCCGACGATCGCCCCGGTGGGTCCACAGGCCCGCCCCGCCGCTGCCTCAGGAGGGGGCCGTCGGGGCGGGCCTGTGGACTACCGGGACGATCTGCTACCAGCAGCGGGGGTCAACTTTGGACGCTTGCAGGGGGGCAGCGTTCGATTCCGTTGACAGTCGAGGCTCTCCCATGTGAAGCCGGCGTCCGGCACACCGCTCTCGGGAAGAACGCACACGGCTCCGGGCAGGTCACCGCCTAGCCGGGCAATGACGTCGAAATCATCGTGATCCCCATGTCCCATCTCGGTCTCGACAAGGGAACGCAACGCGCCTTCCGGGAGAAGACCGGCGAACCAGGGCGGCAAATAGCCGAGGATTCCGATCTTGCCTTCCATGGCACGCAACCGCGCAACCGAGCCTTCTTCGCTCATCGCGTCGAACCAGGACAGGCTGCAGATGGGGCGTCCTGCTCCTGCACGGATGTAACCCTCGTCGACTACGAAGTTGATCGACCGCTTGGCATCGCGCGTCAGCGTGCCGACGCGCACCGGCGTGCCGTCAATAAGCAGATGCACGCCTAATACCGCAGCGCCACCGCTCATTCGTCCCCCTCCTCATCGGACAGATTCACGAACACCTCGTCGAAAACCCTCGGGAGCGATCCTGCTCCAGGGAGAACAGGGCGGTCCTCCAGCAGCGCTTCGACATCGGCCACTCGGGAGCGTGGCACCAGCATCGGCACAACGCCAAGCACCTCGGCCACGTCGAGGAGAAGGCTGAGCCGATCCCGCATCGATCTCCCTTCGGAGAGGGAGGCCTCAAGTTCACTCAGCCGCCCACGGCTACGCCCAAGGCGATCGGCGACATTCTGCTGCGTCAGCCCGATCTGCTGCCGCGCTTCGCGGAGTCGCTTGCTGAGCCTCTGTCCGTTGAATTCGGGTTGTCGCATCCGTTTAACCGTACATGGACCATCATATGAACGGTTAAACGTACATTGTGTCTGGGTGCGACGCAATGCCCGTTTAACCGTTCATCAATTCCAGAATGTCGGGTTATCCGTACATCTTCCAGCGCCCAAGCCCTTTCGACGCATTCTCAGGCGGACGTCCAATGCACGATGAGGCCGTCGCAAACCTGGGGGAGGATGGTACGGCGCGTCCGGATGGCAGCGGTTGGGGGCGCGATGAGGTGGCGGGTCATGGTGGAGGTGACGGGCGCGACTTTGGTGCGCAAATTGGCGTGACAGTGGCGCCTCCCCTGGGGCCGCGGTGATCAGGCGACCTTGCGGGTGACCGGCCTGCCCAAGCTGGTCATGACGTTCATGCCCTTGCAGCCGATAGCTGCTTCGCCCCTCTGCGCGGGCAGAGTCCGAGCGCGTAGGCTGCGTCCCACCAGGACCTTGCATCGGAGCACCGCCACCTCAACGAGGGAGCGCCGTCCGTCGCCGCCAGAGCCGCCGCCGCCTTCAGGTCGGCGCCGCGACGGGAGAAGGTCGTGTGATCCGGAACCGGCAGCTCCAGGCCAAGCAGGCGAAGGAGCGAACCCGGCACCCCTTCGGTTTGACGCCATGGCCGGCCAAAGGCGAGGCGCCGCATCAGGCCGGCTTCGATCGCGATGTCGGAGTAGCGCGCCGGCCGGCCCCGGGCGGCGGCCCCGCCGCGATCGCCTCGGGCGACACCCACACCATCAGGTCACCCCGGCGGCGCAGCGCCGCATCGTAGGCCGCCCAGTTCTCCACACGGTGGCGCGCCTTCGGGATCTTGTGACGGCGGGGCTCGCTGGCCTTGTACGGCTTCGCGCTCTCGGCGTCAGTGGGGGCGCCTCTGTACCCGCCCGCCCTTCCGACCGCGACCACCCCGGCCTTTTTGCACCAACGTCCCCGACACGGCGCCGGCGTCAGAACCGGTAGGCCAAGCGCAGGCTCGCGGTCTGGCTGGTGTAGCCGGACGCGAAGCGCAGACCGTACTCGCCCTTGACCTCGAAACCATCGGCGTGGAGCAGGTCGACACCGACGTTGACCTTGCCCAGGACGTTGGGAACGGAGGTCCTGGTGTGCCACGACGGCGCCCAGGCGGGCGAGCCGGCGAAGCGCTGCTCCACCTCGTGAGAGCCGTTCGACGACGCGGTCAGACCGAGCGCCAGGAACGGTCTGACGCGGATGTCACCGTCTGCGATCACGCCGCCCACCTCCAGCATCGGCGAGCCCGACACCGTCAGCCGGTTCGAGTCCATGGTCTGGACATTCAGCGCCCCCGCGCCGCTCTCGGTGGAGCCGGGCACGTGCGCGTACGAGAGGTCGAGGTCGGCGTAGGGGCGCAGGTACCAGTTCCCGAGGGGCACGTGGTAGGCCGCCCGCAGCCGGCCGCCGACGTGCCGGACCTCGGTCTTCGACGCCGCCACGGCGCCGCTGCCGGGGACCGGCACGATGCGGCGGTTGTCGTGCCAGCTCATGCCGGCGTGCACCGCCGCCGACAGGGTCAGGGCGCCCAGTTCGCGCTTCAGCACGCCGCCCACCAGGAAGCCCCGGCCGGTGCTCGACGAGAGCCCCGTGTCGTCCTTGGCCCGGCCCGCGGTGTACGCCGCCGACATACCGAGGATCCAGCCCGGAGCAACCGGCTTCTGCGCGCCGACCTGCACGATCACCGAGCGCGCGTGATAGCCGCTCGCCTCGGATGAGGCGTTCCGGTTGGTGACATGGCCGGTGGTGCGCTGCCAGACGCACGCACTCTCGCCCGGCGCGGCGCCGGCCTGGGCGAACGTCGGGCAGCTGTGCATCTGGTCGGCGAAGTGTTGAGACTGGGAGACGGTGCTGGCCGCCGCCCCCTGGCCCGACTGGCTGGCGAGGCCCGACAGCGCCACCCCCAGCGCCGCGGGGCCGCTCACGCCGGCGACGCTGTTGTAGAGCGTGGCCGAAGCCGCATCCGTGGCACCGCTGTCCCACAGCGCCTGGATGTGCTGGGCAACCTCGCCCTGCGTGGCGCTGAGGGTGGCGTTGGCCGGGGTGAAGTCGGCGTTGACCCCGACCGCGATGGCGTTGCCCGCCGGCGTCATGGTGTAGGAATAGACCGCCTGGCTGGACCCCATCCGGGCGCTTCCGGCGTTCACCGCGCCACCGGCCTGGAGGACCGTGAAGGTCTTTCCAGGCTGCGGGTTGGCGATGACCGGCGCGATGGTTCCCGACAGGGTCGCGCTGCCGGAGACGCTCAGGAGGTCGCCGTTCCCGGACGCACCGTCGAGGTCGGGCGCGTAGACGCCGGATTGGTTCTGGACGAGGTTGCCGGTCAGCGTGGTGGTGGCGGTCGAACCCGCTCCGCCGGGGTTGATCACGCCGGCGTTGGTCAGCGTGCCGCCGCCCAGGTTGACCACGCTCCCCATGTTGAACGTGCCCTGGTTGCCGATCGCGTTCATCCCGTTCCCAAGATCGACGCTGCCGGTGATGGTGCCGGCGTTGGTGAGGGTCTCCGAGCCGCCGTAGCCGACGATGGCCGTCCCGGACGCCGCGCTGACCGTCGTGTTCTGGCCGATGCTGATCGTGTTCTGGTTGCCGCCGTCGATCACGATCGCGGCGCCGGTGCCGCCGCCGCCCGTCAGGGTTCCGGAGAAGGTGACCATCACGTTGCCGTTCGCGGCCCCGGTGGAGGCGATGGCGCCGTTCGTCCCCTGCACGCCGCTCTGGGCGTAGATGCCCACCGACCCGTTGCCGGTCGCCGAGATGGCGCCGGACAGGCCGATGTCGATCCCGCCGGGGGCCGTCGAATCGGTGATCTGGCCGCTGCGCGCGGTGTTGCCGGCGGGCGTGGGGAGGACGATGCCGTCTGCCGACCCGACCGCGCCGCCGCCGCCGCTCAGGCTTTGCGCCATGACGCCGTGGGCGTTCTGCCCCGTGGTCGAGATGGAGACGTTGCTCCCCATCACCGAGACCTGGCCGCCGACGCCGTTGGACAGCGTGCTTGTCCCCAGGAACGTCTGGTAGTTCGCGCCGCTGGCGTTGAAGGCGCCGGTGTAGCCGCCGCCGCCGCCGATCGATTGCGCGAGGATGCCGGCCGCGCCCGCGCCGAAGGTGGTGATGGTGCCGTTGTCGGCGGTCACCGTGACCGTGCCGCCGTCGCCGGCGCCGCCGCCCAGGGTGCCGTTCAACGTCAGGCTCATGCCGGTGCCGGCGCCGTCGGCCGCCAAGCCGCCGCCGCCGCCGATCGACTGCGCGACCACACCGAAGGCGCCATCGCCCGAGGTCGTTATCATCCCCAAGGAGCTGATGCCGACCGCGCCGCCGTTGCCGTTGGCCGCACCCGCGGCGCCGAGGTTCAGCGTGACCGTGCCGCTGGCCGAGGCCAGCGCCTGCTGGTACTCCGACAGCACCGCCGACAGGTTCACCCCGTTCTGCGTCAGGGCGTCGGCCAGCTCCTGCTGCGCGCTCTGGATGTCCGGATCGGTCGTCGGGATGTCCTGGCCATTCGGATTCAGCAGGGCGAGGCCGCCGCCGGCGCCGATCGACTGCGCGACGACGGCGTGCGCCTCCGCGCCGGACGTGACGATGGTCCCGGAATTGCCGACGGTGACGGTTCCCCCGCCGCCGCTGGCGGCCGCCGCGCCGGCGACGTAGGCACCGAGGTTCATCTCGATGTTCATGGACTGGGTCGAGGTGTCGGAGGCGAGCGCGCTCAGGCCGCCGCCGGCGCCGCCGCTCTGCGCCAGGATGCCGAAGGAGGCGTCGCCCGTCGTGCCGATCACCCCGCTGTTGGTGACCGTCACCGTTCCGCCCCCGCCGGACGCGCCGCCGGCTCCGCCGGCGCGGACGTCGGTGTTGATGATGTTGCCGCCCGCCACCGAGGCACCGCCGCCATTGCCGCCGCCACCACCGATGGACTGGGCGAAGATGCCGAACGCGACGTCGCCGGCGGTGGACAGCGTACCGCCGTTCGTCACGTCCACCACGCCGCCGTCGCCGCTCAGGCCGCCGTTGCCGCCGACCGCGACGTTCACTGACACCGACGGCGCCCAGCTCTGCTTGAGCTTGCTGGCCAGCGAGGGAACCTTCCACGCGACAGCCGCCTTCACCATGTTTATGAAGGCCAGCTTCTCGGCCGAGCGCAGTTGCGTGCCGTCCGTGTCCGACGTGGCCGATCCACCGCTGCCGCCGCCGCCGCCGACCGATTGCGCCTGGATGCCGTGGCTGCCGTCCGCCGTGGTGGCGATCCCCGCCAGCGCGGCGTTGTTGACGGTGACGGAGCCGCCGTTGCCGCCGATGCCGCCCGTTCCGCCGACCGTGACGGCGACGTGGTAGGTCTCGGCCCCGCTTCCCGAACCGCTGGCCGCGATGCCGCCGCCGCCGCCGATGCTCTGGGCGAGGATGCCGCGGGAATCGTTGTCGAATGTCGCGATCGCGCCGGAGTTCTGAATGGTGATGGCGCCGCCGACGTTGCCCGTTCCGCCGCTGCCGCCGAGCGTCACCTGCGCGCTGAAGCTCGTGCCGATGGAGGCCGGGACGTTGTAGCCCAAGATGGGAATGCTGGTCGTCGACGCGGTCGTGCCTATGCCGCCGTTGCCGCCGCCGCCACCCACGGACAGCGCGTGGATCGCGTCCGCCGCGAAACCGCTGGTCGAAAGGCTCCCACCGTTCGAGAGGGTGATCGTACCGCCGGCGCCGCCGGAGCCTCCCTTGCCGCCGACGGTCGCGGCGATCTGCGCCGACGGCGAGGTGCCGTACGCGTAGGTCTGCGTTGTGGCGTTCCCGCCGTCGCCGCCGCCACCGCCGATGCTGTAGGCGGCGATTGCCGGGGCCTGATCGCCCGCGGACGCGATCGAGGCGCCGGTGACGTTGTTGACGGCGATCGCGCCGCCGGCCCCTCCCGCGCCGCCGGAGCCGCCGACGGCGATGGTCACCGATTCGCTCGGGACGTCGCCGAAGCCGACGGAGTAGGCGCTGGCGCTGGCGCCGCCGCCGCTGCCGCCGCCGCCGCCGACGGACAGCGCCTCGATGCCGTAGGCGTTGTAGCCCTGGGTCGTCAGTGTTCCCGTGTTGGCCAGCGTGACGGCGCCGCCGTCACCGCCGTTGCCGCCGTTGCCGCCGACCGAGACCGAGACGCTGGAGATGGCGAAGGAGCCGGACGTGGTGCCGACGGTGCCGCCCGTGCCGCCGCCGCCGCCGACGCTCTGGGCGTACATGCCGACCCCGGAGTCGCCGGTCGTGGTGATCGTGCCCGTGTTGGACAGGTTGACGGCGCTGCCGCCGCCGCCGCCGCTGGCCCCGCCGCCAACGCCGATGGTTATGATGCCGGTGCTGTCCGCGTTGCCGCCGTTGGCGCCGCCGCCGCCGACCGACGAGCCGTGGATGCCGAAGGCCTGGTCGCCGGAGGTCGTGACCGCGCCGCCGTTGGACACCTGGATGTTGCCGGCGCTGCCGGCGCTGCCGGCGTTGCCACCCTGGGTGACGAGGTGCCCGTTCGCGCCGCCGCCCGCACCGCCGTTGCCGCCCTGGGATTGCGCGTCGATGCCGAAGGAGCGGGAGCCGGCGGTCGTGATGGTTCCGGTGCTCGTCACCTGGACGACGTAGGGGAAGCTCTGGGTCGGCGCGACGAGGGCACCGCCGGCGCCGCCCGCGCCGCCGCCGGAATCGAGGTTTTCATCGGCCGTTCCGCCGTTGCCGGCGTTGCCGCCCGAGCTGATGGCCGATATGCCGCTCGAAGTGGCGCCGGTCGTGCTGATCGCCGACGCCGACACCACGCTGACGAAGCCGCCGGTGCCGCCGGTGCCGCCGCCGCCGGCGTTGCCGACGCCGCCGCTCTGGTTTGCGCCGGTGCCGCCGGCCCCGCCCAGGCTGTAGGCGTAGATGCCCGCCGAATTCGCCCCGGTGGTGGTGATCGTCGTTCCGTTCCAGGTGGTCACGCTCGCGTTGCCGGCGTTGCCGCCGCCGCCGCCCGCGCCCGCGCTGAGGTTCGGGTTGTTCGCCGACATGCCGTTGGCCCCCGCGCCGCCGGTGCTGCCGGTGCCGATGCCGGGCGAATTGGATCCCGCGGTCGCGATGGTCGAGGCGCCGCCCTGCTGGTCGCCGAAGGTCGTCGTCGCCGTTGCGCTGGCGCCGCCGGCCCCGCCGGCTTGTCCGTTGTTGTTCTGGGTGGTCCCGCCGGCGCCGCCGCCGCTGACCACCCAGATGCCGGCCGAGTTGGTCGAGCCGGTCGTCGCGACCGCGCCGGTGACGGTGGCCGTGGCCGTTCCCCCCGCGCCGCCGGTGGAACCGCTGCTGTTCCCCGCCCCGCCGTTGCCGCCGGATGCCTGCACCACGATCGCCGCCGCGTTGTTGCCGGCCGTGGTCGCCTGGTTGCCGGCAGCCGCCGCCAGGGTGGCGGTGAGGGTGGCGGTGCCGGCGTTGCCGCCGTTGCCGGCGCCATTGGCTCCGCCGTTGCCGGTTCCGCCGGCGCCGCCGTTGGCGACGGCCTGTATGCCGGTCGATCCGTCGCCCGTCGTCGCGACGGTGCCGTTGACCGAGACGGTCACCGTGCCGCCGTCGCCGCCGTTGCCGCCGGGGTAGCCGTTGCCCATCTCCGGCATCGGCACCGATCCGCCGGCCCCGCCCGAGGCGTCCGCGTAGACGCCCTGCGACGTCCCGCCGGTCGTCGTCAGTTGGCTGCCCGCCTGGGCGGTGAGGGTGACGCTGCCGCCCGCGCCGCCGTCGCTCGATATGCTTTGGTTCCAGCCGCTTCCGCCCGCGCCGCCGATGGCGACTGCCGCGAGGGCCGGCGAGCTGGTTCCCGTTGTGGAGATCGTGGTGCTGCTGGTGAGCGTCACCGTACCACCGGCGCCGCCGGGGCCGGCGTAGCCGGGCGCGTTCAGATCCTGGGTGTCGGCCGAAGCGCCTCCGGCGCCGCCCACGCTGCTCGCCCAGATGCCGGCCGAGTTGCCGCCGGATGTGGTGATCGTCGCGGCGTTGCCCACCGTCGTCGACCCGGCGTTGCCGCCGCCGCCTCCCACCGCCCAGCCGCCGGACGTGCCGCCGGCGCCGCCGTCGCTGGCCGCGTAGATGCCGGCGGAGTAGGTGCCGCCCGTCGTGATCTGGGTCTTCGCGTAGGCGGTCGCGGTGACGGTGCCGCCCGTCCCGCCGTTGCCGCCGCCGCTGCCCTGGTCGTCGCCGTCGCTGTAACCGGCCCCGCCGGCCCCGCCGATGGCGGTGACCGTGATGCCGGCCGAGTTCGCCCCTTGCGTCGCGATGCTGGTCGAGGTGCCGGTCGTGTCGCCGAGGGTCGCGCTCGCCGCGACCGCGGAGCCCCCCGCGCCCGCGGCGTTGGTGTCGAGGGCGGCCCCGCCGGCCCCGCCGTTGGCGACGACCGACAGGGCCGTGGAATTGGTGCCCGTGGTCGTCACGCCGCCCGTCAGCGTCCCCGACGCGGTGCCGCCGGCGCCGCCCGCCGCGCCGCTGTACCCCGCACCGCCGGCGCCGCCGGTGGCGATCACGGTGATCGCCGGGGAGTCGGCGCCGGAGGTCGACGTTCCGTTCATGCTGGCGGTGACGCTCGCCGTGCCGCCCGCGCCGCCGGCCCCACCCACGCCGCCCTGGGTGTCCACGCCCGCGCCGCCGGCCCCGCCGGTGGCGAAACCGCCGATGGCGGGCGAGGTCCCACCGGTCATGGTGATGGTGCCGCCGGCGGTGATCGTCACCGAGCCGCCGGCGCCACCCGCGCCGGCCGCGCCCGCCTTGCTCAGGCCGTCGCCGGCCGCGCCGCCGGCCCCGCCGTACGCGTCGGCGTAGACGCCGTAGGCGTTGGCGCCGGAAACCGTGATGATGGAGCTGTTGGGGTTGTTCACCGTCGCCTGGCCGCCGTTGCCGCCGGCGCCGCCGCCGGCGCCGGTACCGACCGAACCGTTCGATCCGGCGCCGCCCGCGCCGCCCGCGCCACCGGCCGCGGTTCCGCCGACGCCGTACGACGCGTTCCCGCTCACCACAATTCCGCCGGAGTTCTGCAGCGTGACGGCGCCTCCGGCGCCTGCGTTGCTTCCCGCCGTTCCATTGTACTCGTTGCCGGCGCCAGCGCCGCCCGCTCCGCCGACGGCGGTGGCCCAGATGCCGGCCGAATTCGCGCCGGTGGTGTTCAGAGTCCCATGGTTGGTGCCGCTCGCCGAGCCCGCGTTTGCGCCGGCACCCGAATTGCCGGAATTGTAGGAGTTGACGCTGTTGACGCCGGCGCCCCCGGCGCCGCCGTCGGCCTGGACCAGGATGCCCGGGGCGGCGCTGCCGGTGGTGGAGATCAAGAACGTGGCGTTGTTGGTGCCGGCCGCCGTGCCGCCCGTGCCGCCCGAGCCGGCGTTTCCCGCGCCGGACTCCGCGCCGGAACCGCCGCCGCTCGTTCCCGCGCCGCCCAGCGCCAGCGCGTTGACGCCCGAGGCGCCGTTGGTGACGGTGTAGATGTTTCCGCTGTTGGTGACGGTCGCCGCCCCGCCGTTGCCGCCGCTGCCGCCCAACTGGCCGCCGTTGAACCCCGAGCCGTTTCCCGAGGCGCCGCCCGCCCCGCCGATCGCCCAGGCGTTCAGGCCGGATCGGGTGGCGGTGCTCGCGATGTTCGGGATTGAGATGGTTCCGCTGTTGGTCGCCGTGGCACTGCCGGCGTTGCCGCCGTTGCCGCCGCTGGACGGGCCGTTGAAGAAGTGCCCGCCGTCCAGGCCGGCCGGGGCGCCGTTGCCGCCGACGCCGCCCCGCGACACCGAGTAGAGGCCCAGCGCGGTGGTGTTGCCATGGGGGTTGGTGATGGTGGACGTGCCGCCGGTGCCGCCGGCGCCCCCGTCGTCTTCGTTGTCGTCGCTGTTCCAGCCCGCTCCGCCGCTGGTGTCTCCGGTGATCCAGCTCTGGTTGTCCGTATAGCAGGTGACGGCCGGTCCGTTCGCCGTGCAGGTGACCGCCTGCGCGAGAACCGGTGTCGGCACCAACAGCTCCCCCGCCGCGATGCCGGCCAGCACGCGGACGGCAAGGGCACGGGACAATCTATATCGGATCATGAGATGCTATGGGGCTGGCGGCGCGAAGACGGCACCATCGACGCTCGACATCCCCGGAGAGATGGAGAGCCCGATGCACAAACCTGACGATCTGAGCAAGTCGCTCGTCGCCTTCGAGCAGGACGC
>Ga0196970_1002214_pt1 | contig 10633 bp, 4 predicted proteins | sample S1v_513CmetaG_FD_148672 | JGI IMG/M metagenome (GOLD analysis project Ga0196970, IMG submission 148672) | Soil microbial communities from Anza Borrego desert, Southern California, United States - S1+v_5-13C | ecosystem: Environmental > Terrestrial > Soil > Desert | place: USA: California... | reverse complement strand
ATGGCGGATGTGCCGTTCAGCAGTCCCAGACCTTCGCGTATGTGTATATCCAGAGGCTTCAGATCAAGGGTCTCATATACTTTCCTGGCAGGGACTACCTCCCCTTTGAACCAGAACTCGCCCTCACCTATCAACCCAAGCGCCAGGTGCGCCAGTTGCACCAGGTCTCCGCTGGCACCTACACCACCGTGTGAGTAGATAGCCGGGTAGGCGTCTTCATTGATCAGGCTTTGAATCAGGGTTGCGAGCTCCACATGTACACCGGAAAAGCCTAGCAACATAGTGTTGAGCCTGGCCAGCATCGTTGCCCGGCACTGCTGCGCAGATAGTAACGCGCCCATCCCCGAGCTATGGGAACGTATGAGGTTATACTGCAATTGTTTCCTGTCGTTATCATCTATCCGGTATTGGGCCATTGGCCCAAAGCCCGTATTTATACCATATATCAGCTTGTCGTTGGAAAAGTTGTTGAGAAAGTTGAAGCAATCTTCAACGTCATTCAGGGTTTCCTCCGTAATGGTGATTGGTTTCTGTTGCAGAACGATCTGTTCAAACGCCGCCAGGTCCAGTGTTCTTCCTCCCAGTGAGATCATGTTTTCTTGTATCTGATTTTAAAGGCTGCAAAAATAGTAAAAGAAATGGCGGTATGTATATGCGGTAGTAATGCGTATTTAGTGGGATGTCATATACTTAGCTCATCCCTACAGTTGAGCTGCGAATCAGAGAGTTATGTCACGCTTCGTGCATTTGGAACCCTCTGATTTCGTAAAATGCCAGAAAGCAAAACGGCAATTCCCCGAAATAGCCGACTTGCCGGGCCTTCTTCGAGATGAATCCTTTCATGCTCAGGATGAATAGATCAAGTTTACTTTTATAGGAGTTTCCCTATGCAGCTACCCTTTTTCAATGATCTCTAACGCTCGCTCCAGCACCTCATCACGTCCTTGTCGTATGCCCTCAACGGTGGGCTTCACCTCTATGTCAGGAATAATGCCGATACGTTGTGTCTCCTTACCATCCGGATAGTAGACTCCGATACCGCTGATCATGGTAGAAATGCCACCCGGCAGATTGAACCAGGACACATTACCATCTGCACCAGCAGTGGTGGAGCCAATCACTGTAGCGCCCCTGGCAGCTCTGAAGGCCATAGCGGTGTATTCAGCCTGGCTTTGGGTCATCTCATTTACCAGGATCACAACCTTGCCATTAAAATCAAGGTTGCCCTCAATTCCCACTTCCAGAGGTTCTGTATAGGTGAACGTGCCTGGCATTTCCGGACTCGCATTTGTAAATTTCACGAATGGAGTAGGGTCTTTCACCAGGTAATTTCCCAGGCTGAAGACGATAAACTCAGATGGATAGCAACGCAGGTCGATGATCATTCCCTTTGCGTTCATACCTGCTCTGCGAATGTTCGCAAGGTACTCTTCTTTGATAGATCCGGGATAAACATATGCTATATCAGGCCGAATCATTTTAAATAGACTGTCCGGGCGTTGCATGGGGTTACCAAAATGAATTTTGGCCGCTTCATAGGTGTGGACCATAATCCTTTCCTGACGCCCATTCCGCTCAAAGACAACAGGCAGAATAGTGTCATTAGTGCGTAGTAGTGAATTAGAAATAATTCGCAATTGAGTTGGGTAGTTTGAAGCTGCCGTGTATTTGAGCCTTTCCTTTACGATTTCAGTAACGGGTTGACTATTGACCTGAACTATGATATCACCAACTTGTAATGCCTCAAATCCTTCGCCTGTCACTTCCGCTATTCCCGTAACAACAGGTTTTTCGTCTATAAACTTAAGGCTTACTGGAACATTGCGTACCCCCATATAGTTCCGGAGCGTGGTATCGCGTCCCCAAATATTTGCATGTGTGTCATGCACCCTGCTTATAAGCTGGAGCGCAGCAAGCTTGTATTCCAGATCATTCTTAGCACCAGCAAATTCTTGAAGGAATTCTGCAAGCACGTCTTTCCAGTCTTCTTCTATCAGATGCTTATACGGGAAGTAATACTGAATGATATTCCAGTAACGGTAAAGGGACAACAACCTATATCCCGCATCGGGAAATTTGCCAGTGTCATATGGCAATTCATTCTGAAACACCGGATTGCCGACACCCGCTTCAAAGCTGATATAGTAGTGATCCTGCCCTCTTTTTGCGTCCCTTATCTTATCAAGCATAGTTACCAATGCCGGGCTAAGTCCGCTATTGTTTATCCACTCCAGATCCGGCTTTAACTTAATATCTTTTCCATTTAGCTTGTGTGAAGGACTTCTACAAAGGTGCCGAGGCTGTTTATCCAATCCAGAAGCACTTTGTCTCTGGCTGCAGCATCCGATGCCTTCAATATCAGGGGAGCTATGCGAAACAGTTCATAATCCCAGTTGTGGTCGCCTTTAGCAACGGCTGGGTGATAGTACTTTAGAAATCCCCAGACGAGCCCCAGCATTTTCAGATCGTTAATCTTTCCGGTTGAAAGCGAACTTAGTACTAGTCCCGACCCTTTATCAAATTCATTGTCCTGGTCTGCTTTGAATTTTTTTACAACCTTAATGTCCGCCTCTGAAATATCCTTGCCATCGATTGTAAGTCTGAAGTCGTCTGCCCATAACTTACCTGTACCATTCAGAATTGCGCCGACATAGATTGTTTTGGCGTCTTTAGGATAGGGGAGGGTTATTGAGTACTCTTTCCAATCTGCTGTGCCGTTGATGTCTTTGCCCGACATATTATCAAACTGAAGCACTCCAGTGTTACCATCAATACGCATCAGCAGCCCTATTTGCCCATCAGCAACGTTCTCCAGCTTCAGCCATCCAGTCAGCGTTATACTGTTTCCCGCATACACAGCAGGAATGCGGTACGCTGCACATCCAAAATCCTCTGACCCTCTGCCGGCCGGAGCTTCAATGAATATCGAATAGTTGCCCGAATACCTGATTGTAGTGTCAGACCGTAGCTTGTAACCTCTTCCCCATTTGATCCAGCCGTCGGGCAATTTGGTTATATCCGCGACTTGTTCTGCATCAAGGTTTAAATTGGGCGGTTGCGCTGTAGTGCGATAGACTGTAAGAAATAAAACAAGAATAAATATCGATTTTGTCATGACGAAGGTCGGATGGCTTGAACGGGGACGGCACACTAATATAAACGAATCCGGCTAGATATGTGTGCGGCAATACTGTAACAGGTAAGTCAGCTCATCATTAAATATCGCAATGTGTGGACCTTGAGGATTGACATCATCGCTTAAAAATGTCTGATGTCTCATGCTGTGAGAAAGCGTACATGGCACCCTCAGGGCACCTTAAGGAATACCTGAGGAATACCTAAGGAATACCTGAGGGCATAAAACATTAATCTGGCTCTCTGGAGTGCTTCATGCAGCCCACCGCTTTTTCACTAGTGCAGCGCCCTTTTCTACCACCCCACACACATTACAAAAAACATAAAGGTACCTGGGATATCATTGGGATATCACTGGATCTACACTGGAAATGCACTGGTAATGCACCGGGATCACACCGGAAAAGAACAGTTGAATTAGCGTTCTTTCCAAAGTATCGCAACATCTGTGGACTGACTCGCTATTCATCCTCCTCGCCAAGCTGTACCCTCTTCAGGTCTATCAGGTTCATGGGGGTGCTGGTTAGCCCGGCAACGTTCTTTTGCAGGAAATGCTTGCGCTGGTCGTAGTATAGCGGCACTACCGGGGCCTGTGAGATAGCCAGGCTGTCCATCGCCCTGTACAATCCCCATCTCACACTATCCGGCGCATTCATACTCCTGTCGTACATCTGGTCAAATGCCGTGCTATTAAAGCGGGTATAGTTTGGCGGAGCGGGAAATCTGCTGTTGAAGAAGGCAAGGTAAGTTTCGGCGTCCGGGTAGTCGGCTATCCATTGAGCACGGAAGAATACAGCATTCCCCTTGCTCATCTGCTCCTTCAGTATCCCCGGCTGCATGATCTCCACCTGCAGTCTGATCCCCACGTCCTGCAGCTGACTGGCCACAAAGTTCACGATGTCGGCAAAGTTATCAGGCGTGTATATTTTAATCGGTGCCAGCCCTCGCCCCTGCGGAAACCCCGCTTTCACCAGCAATGCCGCAGCTTTAGCCGGATTATAAGAATACCCATAAGCGGGAATAGTGTCGAACCCTGCCATGCCTGGAGGGGTAAATCCGCCGGTAGCCGGTATGCCGGTCCCGTTCTTGAAGTAGGTGACTATCTTCTTCCGATCTATTGCGTAGTTTATGGCCTGCCTTACCAGTCTGTGCCTCGTCGGTGAGTTGCTGATTACGGGGTTCGTGCTGTCAATATTGAAGCCCAGGTATTCCGTATTCAGGTACACCCCCTTCTTTAGCTGAAAATTAGCTGCGAAATCCCGTTTTAGCTCACCGTTCTTGGTCAGCACCAGATCTTTAAAAGAACCATCCAGGTCATTCACAAAGTGCAGCTTCTTTTGCAGGAACAGCAGGAACTCAGTAGCCTTGCTGTCGAAGAAGGATATCTGCACTGCATCCAGATACGGCAAACGGTTACGACTGGCGTCTTTCTCCCAGTAGTTAGGGTTCTTGTGCAGCGTCAGCATATTTCCTTCGTCCCACATCCTGAACTGAAAGGGTCCTGTGCCGCAGGGGTGGCTGCGAAAGTCCCTGCCATAATGCTCGGCTACCTCCCGGGGTACAATGCTGCAATACGGCATACTCAGTATCTCCGGCAGTGGTCGGAATGGCTCTATTAGCCTCACCTGAACCGTGGTGTCATTTACAGCTACAAAAGGGCTGTCGGCCACTACCCTGTCATTAAATATCCACGCTCCTGAAGATGCAATCTTTGGGTCAATGATCCGGCTAAAGCTATACACCACATCGTGGGCGGTCAGCTTTCTTCCCCTACCCTCCGGAAACAGAGGATTGTCATGGAAATAGACATTGTTCTCCAGTGTAAACGTGTAACTACGTCCGTCATCGGACACCTCCCATCTCTTTGCAAGGCTGGGCACCAGATGCAGTAGGGTGTCTGTCTCCACCAGAGTATTATAGATCATGTGGGCTGCCCACATAGTGTTGTTATCCTTGGCAAATGCAGGATCCAAAGATTCAAGGCCGGCCACCAGGTTCATATGAAAGGTCGTTCTCTCTTCGTAGTCCTGCCGAGCGGTGCAGGACCACAGGCAGACGCAGGTAAAAAGGAGCAGGTAGCAGCGTAGTTTCCGCAAAGGAATTCGTTTGCTGCAAATTAACACCTGCGCTTTACATTTGACCCCAAATGCAGGGTTATGGCGACGAAACTTTCGGTAAACATCAATAAAATAGCTACCCTCCGCAATAGCCGGGGTGGAGACAACCCCAGTGTACTAAAGGCAGCAATCGACTGTCAGCGATTTGGTGCCGACGGCATCACCGTTCACCCCCGCCCCGATGAGCGCCATATCAGGTATAGCGATGTACGGGAAGTAAAAGATATAATAACCACAGAGTTCAATATAGAAGGCAACCCCGTGGAGGACAAGTTTGTCGACCTTGTTCTTGAGGTGGTACCCCATCAGGTCACACTTGTGCCTGACGACCCAGGCCAGCTCACCTCCAACCATGGCTGGGATACCATAGGTAAGCAGCAATACCTGCGGGATATCATCCAGGTATTTAAATCAAAACGCATCCGTGTGTCTATTTTCGTGGATCCGGTAGAAGAGATGGTTGCAGCCGCTGCTGACACAGGCACCGACAGGGTGGAGTTATACACCGAAGCCTATGCAAAAACCTTTCATAAAAACAAGGAGCTTGCAGTCGCTGCATATGTTAAAGCAGCTGATGAGGCAGTCAGGGTAGGCTTGGGCCTAAATGCGGGTCACGACCTCGATCTGGATAACTTAAAATACTTCTCTCAGTCAGTTCCTGCTCTTCAGGAGGTTTCCATTGGCCATGCATTGATAGCAGATGCTATATATTATGGATTGGAAAACACCATACAAATGTATAAGCGTCAGTTAACTCATTTCTGACAATTTCAGCCATTTCATTTCCTAACGGCTCGTTAACGCTGTGCAAATGAGTTGTTAACGCTCGTTAATGCGTTGTTATCTGGTATTTACCTTTCGACCTTTAATTTCTATTTAAGGAGAACCACCAGTACAACCCTATTATTACAAGAACTAATAATTAAAACTTTAAAGTTATTAACACTTTATTAAGATAATTGCTAGTTTTGTAAATTGTTGGCGACGAGACTTGCAGTGCTACTTTAGTTAGAGAGAAGAACTAGTTAGTTGTCAACAGTACGAGGAGTTCCATTTCTATTAATACCACTTTATGATCAGAAGTATATGCACCATGTTGTGCATAGGGTTAGGGCTTTTTGCCCCTAAAGGTGCCTATGCGCAGGTTTTAGCGGATTTCAGCAGTAATATTACCTCCGGCTGTTCACCAATTCTTGTTCAGTTTAGTGATCAAAGTACCGGAAACCCCACCAGCTGGACATGGGATCTCGGTAACGGGACAATCTCCACCCTGCAAAACCCATCCACAACTTACATCACCCCAGGCACTTACACAGTAATATTAACGGTGTCTGATGGAACTACGACAAACACCAAAACGGTAACTAACTATATTACCGCAGTGCCCACGCCCATTGTCAACTTCGTTGCTAATGATTCGGGGTTTCTTTGTCCACCTGTCACCATCCAGTTCACCGATCTGTCGTCTATGGGCATTGGCGGAACAGCCGCCTACCTGTGGGATTTTGGCGATGGTAACACGTCCAACCTGGCAAATCCTGCCCATACCTATAATAATATGGCTAACTACAGTGTCACGCTGAATGTTACCAATAGCGCAGGATGTAGTAAACTGCTCACAAAAACCAACTATATCCAGCTGATTCCAACATCGGTGGCTGGTTTTAGCGCCTCAGCTACATCAGCTTGTACTGCGCCATTCACTACTACCTTCACCAGCACATCCACTGGCGCCACTTCCTACTTTTGGGATTTTGGTGACGGAGTAACTTCTACGTCAGCAAACCCAACTCATACTTACAATGCCACAGGTTCCTACACAGTAACACTGGTAACCAGTAATCCCGGTGATTGTAAGGACACATTGGTTATGCCTGCATATATATATGTGGGCGGAGTGAACGCTTCATTTACAAAAAGTGTCACCAGCACCTGTATCGGTAGCAGTGTAGCATTCACTAACACCTCATTGCCACTAGGTACAACCACATGGAATTTCGGTGACGGCAACACCTCTACCGCCCAGAACCCGACACATGCATACACTTCAGCAGGTACTTACACGGTAAAGCTGGTGGTTACTAACGGCTCGTGTAGTGATTCTGCCACGCAAACAATTGTAGTCAACAACCCACCAACGAGTTCTTTTTCAGCTACGCAGACTACAGGATGCTCTGTCCCATTCACAACCCAGTTCAATAATACCGCAACCGGGGCTACTTCCTACTTGTGGAATTTCGGAGATGGCAACACATCTACCACTGCGAATCCAACTCATACATATACATCTTTTGGAACCTACACTGTGACATTGACGGCTTATGGGCCAAACGGATGCCAGGCAGTACATACTATACCAGCTTATGTGAACCTTTCACAGGCAACAATGACTGTTTCTGCCACGCCCTCTACTGGTTGTGCTCCGGTTACTGTAAACTTTACTACATCTGCTACGACAACTATTCCCGTTTCTTCCTATATCTGGAATTTCGGAGACGGTAATACTGCGACTGGTACATCATCCATGACGCACACCTATACCAACCCGGGCACTTACAATGCAACCGTTACTTTCACTACCGGGACAGGCTGCACCTTTACCAGCACTACCGCTACAGTTAATGCAGGTACTGCTCCGACCGCTGGCTTTACTTTCACGCCAGCATCGCCCTGTCCTAATCAGAACGTAACATTTACCAATACCTCGGTGGGCCCTCCCGGCACCACCTACCAGTGGTATTTTGGCGACGGTGGCAGCAGCACGCAGGCAAATCCTGTTTACGCTTATCCTGCATCCAACACCTACACCATCATGCTGATCGCTAATAGCAATGGGTGTAAGGACACATTCCAGTTACCAATAACCGTTAACCCGCCGAAGGCCCAGTTTGCCGTTACCTATAGTTGTACAAACAGAAAACAGATATCTTTCACCAATACCTCCACTGGCGGCACCCAGTTTCTATGGGATTTCGGAGACGGTAATACTTCCACTCAGCAAAATCCTGGTCCGCACACCTACGCATCCTTCGGTAGCTACAACGTGGAGCTTTCCGTTACCCATGGCCCTTCTGGTTGTATCTCCACCCAAACCATTCCCGTAGAAGTATATGATCTCGATGCTCAGTTCGCCACTTCCGATTCTGTTTTGTGCAGGGGAGAGTCTACCACATTTACGGCAGTTTCTTCCAGCAAAATAACCGAGTATCAATGGCATTTCGGATACGGCCTGCCGGTTGTATATACTGGTTCCAACGCCAATACCGTGTCGCACAGTTACGCCAATTCCGGCGTTTACACAGTGCGGCTGGTAGTGAAAGATGCCCGTGGTTGCACAGATACACTGATAAAGACCGGCCATATAACGGTAACTTCACCAACAGTAGCATTTTCCGGTACGCCACTTTCGGGCTGCGCACCCCTGACTGTAAATTTCACTGACGCGTCTACTTCTTCTGCCGCCATAGTTGGCAGGATATGGAGATTTGGTGACGGTACAAGTGACATTGGTAACCTGCCAACTGTTTCGAAGACTTATGGTCCGGGTACATTCTCCGTAAGGTTAAAGATTACTGACGCGAACGGATGTTCTGACTCCCTCAATAAGCCAAACTATGTAACATCAGTAAAGCCGGTGGCGGCCTTTGTTTCTCCTGACACAAACAAGTGCCCGGGACAAACTGTAACTTTTGTAAATGGCTCAACCGGAACCAGTCTTGCCTACAACTGGGATTTTGGCGATGGCAACTCCTCGACGGTAGCTAACCCAAGTCATGTTTATAATACCACCGGCAACTATACGGTAAGGTTGATTGTAACAGACGCAGGAGCATGTAAGGATACCCTGATAAGGAATGCCTACATAAAGGTGAATACAGTCAATCTCGGCTTTACTGCCAGCGACACCTTCGCTTCCTGCCCGCCGCTTACTGTAAACTTTACGAATACCTCCCTCAATGCGGGCAATTTCACCTGGACCTTCGGTAATGGAAACACTTCGACATTGACCAGCCCCTCAACCCTCTTTACACTGCCCGGTGTATACAACGTGAAGCTAAAAGGAACCAACAGCGCGGGATGCGTAGATTCAGTCTTTAAGACAATCACCATCCTTGGACCAATGGGAACACTATCCTATTCACCTATTAATGGATGTACCCCATTAACCGTAAACTTCACTTCGACCAACACCAATACGGCGCAACTAATATGGGATATGAACAATGGTGTGACACAAACCACCACAGGTTCAACAACATCCTATACATATACCACTCCGGGCATGTATGTGCCAAAGCTATTGCTGAGCGATGGTGTTTCCTGCATTGTACCTATTCAGGGTCCTGATACCATTAAGGCGGATCACATCAGTGCTGACTTTACCTATTCTGCAGCTTCGATCTGTCAGGAAGGCAATATTCAGTTCTTCGATACAACTCTATTTGCGGTGAACCCGGTTGCTACACGCAGCTGGACCTTCGGCGACGGAGGAGTAAGTTCATTACACAACCCCACCCATTATTACACATCACCCGGCACCTATACAGTTACACTGGTGACCGGTACCACCCAGGGTTGTAAGGACACGATAGTAAAATCAATTACAGTATTGCCAGCTCCGGTTATTGCGGTAACACCAACACAGGATCTCTGCCAGGGCCAGACTACTTCGGCACAGCTTCTCGCCACCGGAGCGCAAACATATTCCTGGACACCAGCAGCAACCCTTTCCTGCGCAAATTGTGATAATCCGCTTGCCACTCCTACTGCATCTACAACCTATACCGTGGTAGGTACAGCAGCTAATGGGTGTATGGATACGGCATCGGTTACAGTAATTGTAAACGCCTTGCCAACCGTAAGTGCCGGGGCAGATCAAAGTATTTGCTCAGGAGCATTTGCGCAGCTGCAGGCTTCAGGTGCCGCCACTTATAGCTGGTCACCAGCATCGGGCCTTTCCTGTACCAGTTGTCCAAATCCGGGCGCTTCCCCTGCAGCTACCACTATTTATACTGTAACAGGTGTAGATACTAATGGATGTGTTGCCAATGATCAGGTAGAAGTTGCCGTTAGTCCGCTTCCAACGGTAAGTGGTGGACCTAACCAAACGATTTGCATTGGTAACTCGGCTCAGCTACAGGCAAGCGGTGCTACAAGCTACACGTGGACACCTGCTACAGGACTTTCCTGTACTAACTGCCCAAATCCGGTAGCTAACCCGACAACTACAACAACCTATACGGTAGTAGGCCTGGGCGGCTCCGCTAATAACTGTGCAAACACTTCACAGGTTACTGTTACTGTTGTGCCACTGCCAACAATCAACGCCGGAAACAACGTTGCATTTTGTGCCGGCTCTTCAGCGCAGCTTCAGGCTATGG
>Ga0196970_1002212_pt1 | contig 10636 bp, 12 predicted proteins | sample S1v_513CmetaG_FD_148672 | JGI IMG/M metagenome (GOLD analysis project Ga0196970, IMG submission 148672) | Soil microbial communities from Anza Borrego desert, Southern California, United States - S1+v_5-13C | ecosystem: Environmental > Terrestrial > Soil > Desert | place: USA: California... | reverse complement strand
GCCGGACATCCTCATTGGCACCCCGGGCCGGATGATCGAGCAACTCAACGCCGGCAACCTCGACCTCAAGGAAGTCGAAGTGCTGGTGCTCGACGAAGCCGACCGCATGCTCGACATGGGTTTTGCCGAAGACGTGCAGCGTCTGGTCGATGAATGCCCGAACCGTCAGCAGACCATGCTGTTCTCCGCCACCACCGGCGGTTCCGGCCTGCGCGAAATGATCGGCAAGGTGCTGAACAACCCTGAGCACTTGCAGCTCAACGCGGTCAGCCAACTGAACTCGACCACCCGTCAGCAAATCATCACCGCTGACCACAATCAGCACAAAGAGCAGATTGTGAATTGGCTGCTGGCCAACGAGAGCTACCAGAAAGCGATTGTTTTCACCAATACCCGCGCCATGGCCGACCGCATCTACGGCCGCCTGGTGGCGCAGGAATACAAGGCGTTCGTGCTGCACGGCGAAAAAGACCAGAAGGATCGCAAACTGGCGATCGATCGCCTGAAGCAGGGCGGCGTGAAGATTCTGGTGGCGACCGACGTTGCGGCCCGTGGTCTGGACGTTGATGGTCTGGATCTGGTGATCAACTTCGACATGCCACGCAGCGGCGACGAATACGTACACCGCATCGGTCGTACTGGCCGTGCCGGTAACGACGGTCTGGCGATCTCGCTGATCTGCCATGGCGACTGGAACCTGATGTCGAGCATCGAGCGTTATCTGAAACAGAGCTTCGAGCGCCGCACCATCAAGGAAGTCAAAGGCACCTATAGCGGGCCGAAAAAGGTCAAGGCCTCGGGCAAGGCTGTTGGCGTGAAAAAGAAAAAGACTGACGCCAAGGGCGACAAGAAGAAAACCGCGGCCAAGACGCCGACCAAGCGCAAGAGCGCCAACCGGCCAAAACCGGATTCACTGGTGAGCAGCGACGGCATGGCCCCGCTCAAGCGCCGCAAACCGGCCGAGCCTGCGGCTGAGTAAGCGTTTTAATACGCGCACAAAAAAACCGGACGATGTCCGGTTTTTTTATGTCTTCAGCTATCAGCTTTTTTCTCTGCCGAGCCCAGTTCCTTCAGACGCTGATCGATCAACTGGCACTTGTCCGGCAGATCGGCGCTCGCCGTGCCCAGGTCCATTTTCTGCAACTCAGCGTTGATCTCCTTGGCTTTTTCCGGGTTCTGCTCGGTCAGTTTCGAGACTTCCTTCGCCAGCTGTTCGCGTTTGATCGTCGCTTCTTCCGGCGTGCAGGCCCAGACAGGCAGGGCGCAGGCGAGGGTAGCGGCGAGGGTGAGGTTGATCAGGGTTTTCATCGGGGCAGGCCTCAGTTCCGGTTAAGGCAGTCAAGCGGTTGAGGGCGAGAAGCAGGGAAAAGTTCATTCGTCTCAACTGCCGTGGCAGCAACCGGAGCGGGTAGCCCCTTCGTAACGATCATGATGCCGCACCCATTCCATGATCTCGTCTTCATTGCGGCCCTTGGGCGTGAGGTCAAGGTAGTGGTAGGCGCCGACCAGCATGTCCAGGCCTCGTGCATAGGTTGAGTAGGTGTGGAAAATCTCGCCTTGGTCGTTGCGATAAAACACGCTTAACCCGGGCATTTCTTCCTCGGCGCTGTCGGTTTTCTCGTAGTTATAGGTAGCCGTTCCTGCTGCGACGTCGGCCACGCGTGCACATACGTCGAAGTCATAATTGAAGTCGCAACCCTCTGACGACACCCAGTCGAATTTCCAGCCCATGCGCTTCTTGAAATCCTGAAACTCGCTGAACGGTGCGTGAGACACGGCCACCACGGCGACATCGTGATGGGCCAGATGCTGGTTGGCGCCGTCAATGTGGTCGCTGAGAAACGAGCAACCCTGACAGCCTTCCTGCCAGCCCTTGGCGAACATGAGGTGATAGATGATCAGCTGGCTGTGCTTGCCGAACAGGTCGGTGAGCTTCAGTTCGCCGTTCGGGCCCTGGAAGTGGTAATCCTTGTCGACCTTGACCCAGGGCAAGGCGCGGCGTTCGGCGCTGAGACGGTCGCGTTCGCGGGTGAAGGCTTTTTCTTGGGCCAGGTGTTGCTGGCGCGCGGCGAGCCATTCTTCGCGCGATACCACCGGATGGTTTTCGACGTTCATGACGATGTCTCCTGCGGGGTTGAACCGGCTGTTTCAGACTAGTCGTTCAACCGCCGGGCGAATCGACAGACCGCCGGTCGGTCAGTGCCGGAAACGCGGCTGAACGGCTGTGCGCCGCTCCGGTCACAACCTGAGAACGCACCATTACCGATGCGCACCGGAGGTTGAATCAGGATGACCACATACAATTGGGATTTGATTGAACGCTTGCTGCATGAAGTTCAGAACAGCGCCGGACACAGTTTCACGCCGCGCCCCTATGCCGAGGAGCACGCCGCGAATATGGCGGCGTCGGGTGAGCCGGTGGAAAACCTGGATCATCTGAAAACGCAGGCGTGCCAATACGAGAAATTGCTGCTGGAACGCGGTTTCATCGAGCCACGGCCAGAGGACGAGGGTGGCAACGGCGAAAACTTCGTCCTGACCCCGCGTGGTGCGAGCCTGCTCAGCCTGATCGACAGCAGCATTCCGGGCAATGACCACCCGCGTCAGGTGCTGGATGAGCAGGAGGATGCGCTGGATGAGTTGACGTTTGATGAAGTGGCGTCCAAGGCCCAGATTGCCTGAAGCCAACACCTGACCTGCAGGAGTGAGCCTGCTCGCGATAGCGGTCTATCAGTCACATCACTGATGACTGAACCACCGCTATCGCGAGCAGGCTCACTCCTACAGGGGATCTCGATTTTCTCAGGGTTTCTTTGCGCCCTTCAGGCACTTCAGGTCGTTGAAATCCTTACGCACGCCCTCGATTTTTTTCAACAAGCGTTCACGCTGCTGCGGCGTGCTGTCGGCCATCAGGTCCACCGCCAGCGCGCGGCCCTGTGCTTCGGTGTTGGCGTAGGCCTTGCGGTAGTCCGCCGTCCATAAACGCTCACGGTTGACCAGCAGCGTCTCGATGCGTTGGGCGAACTCAGGGCTCTGGCGCTGTGCCACGGCGGCGCTGAATTGCTGCTGCCAATGGGCGCGGTTGGCGATCCATTGGGTGTTCTGATCGCCTAGCGCCGCGGACCACTGCGCCACCCGTTGTTTTTGCCTGTCGCTGAGTGGGCCGAGCCAGTCGCCGAGGCGTTTTTCCATGCGCTCGCCGCGTTCCTTGATTTGTTGCGCCACCGACGGCTCGACGTATTCCTTCTGGCGCTTGCGCAAATCCTTGGCGAAGGCGTCGTTCATTTCCGCTACCTGTTTGTCATCCAGACCCTGCAGCAGCTCAATGGCCGACGGCGTGATTTCCCGAGCAGTCTGGGCGATCGCCTGTTTGGCTTCGGCGGTGCGTTCCTGCAGGGCAGCGTCGGTGACCTGATTGCTTTCGACCATGCTTTGCAGGCGATCGAGCCAATCCAGATAACCGGGCAATTGCGTGGTGCAGTGCCAGCTCAAATGTTCCCTGAGCCGTTCGTTGAACCAGTCTTTCTGCTCGCCGTTCATGTCCAGGTAATCGCCGAGCGTCCATGGAATGATCACGTCGAGATTGCGGTAGGCCAGGCCGACACGGCTACAGGCGCCGAGGGCGAGGGTGAAGATCAATAAAGCGGCGATGTGTTTGAACCAGCGAGACATGGGCAAATCCTTGCGAGAGCCTGGCGTCGGAAATCTGATTCTTATGTGATGCAGGATGCGCGCGGCAGTTCAGCCGATCAATAGAACGCGCGTGCGGCTTTCAGGGTGACGAGGCCATCGCACTGGCTGTTGTGCCCGGAATAGGCCGAGCAATCGTCGCCGCTGAGGCTGGAATTGCTGTAGATCAGGTCGAGGTCGACGCCCATGAACGGCCGCGACAACTTCACCGACCAATCGGTGAAACTGCTGACGTACCCGCCGTCCACCGCCACCGGCGTGTTCAACTGGTGCGTGGTGTATTTCATGCTGACGCCGATGCCGAACGGCTGATTGCCGCCGAGGTCGGCAAACAGGGTGTTGTTCTGTTTGTCCGGGTCGTTGCTGAGGGCCACGCCGAAACGGCTGCCGAGCAGGGTCAGGCCGCCAAACAGTTCCTGACTGTCGAGGGTGTCCACGCTGGGATAGCTGTAGTGGATCATGCCGACTTCGTAGCCGAGGACCTGATCGAAAGGCTGCTTGAAACCTACGTAGGAATCGATTTCCAGATCCTTGCCCGGCGTCAGGCCCATGCTCGGTGCGTACTGGCCGACGTACAGGCCGCTGTCATGGCTCAGATCGAGGCCGCCGTGGAACGAGCCGACCGCAGCCGGTTTGACCAGGCCCTGGGCCATGCTGCGGCTCGGGGTGGTGCCGAGCTTGAGGTCGAAGTCGCCCAGTTCACGCTGAAATACCTGCGCAAACGCGGACGCGCTGGCGCAAAGGCTGACGAGCAATAAACAGGAAGATGGGCGCATGCGTCACTCCATGAACCGCGAGGGCAGGGCTGCGCCTGCTGAAACGCTTGATCTAGACGCGTGCAAGGATACCGGCGAATGCTTGGCATTGAAGGCCGTTCGTCGATTTTCAGGGATTTTTGTTTAATGCGGAGGGAATTGCGCGGTGCCAGTCCAGACGCTTCGAAGCTCAAAGCGCCTCTGGACGGGTGTAAAACCGGGTATTACTTCTTGCCCAGGCTGATCTGCTTGGACGGGCCGAATGTCTGGCCACTGACGCCTTTGGCAATTTGCTGAATCTCGCCGCCGGACTTGAGGAACGCGGCGATCTGATCGTTGATCGATTCGCTGGTTTCAACGGCTGGAGCTGGCTTTGCTTTGCTGGTGGATGCTTTTACACGCATGGCGGCCATTAACCTGTAGAAAGTAACTCGGCCAGGCATCGTACAGGAATAACTTGACAATTGCTTGGTAAATATCCTTCGGAATAACCGACCGCTGCGCTGCATTATTATCGCTTCTATCTCTGAGATAACCGTCTAACCTGCTGTTTTAAATAAGAAGATTTATCTGGAGCAGGTGTTGAGTATTCGCTCGGGCGTGGGCACGTCGGTCTGACGAATGGCATATGGACCGTCCGCCAATCAGATAAATCAAGGCGTTGCGCCGATTAAACGCCGCGCGCGGATCTGTCGCCCGACGCTCACGGCAAAAACGGGTAGAATGCCGCCCACGCAATGAGGGTTCTGGAAAATGGCTTTAGTCGGGCGTTACAACAGTTTGCAAGTGGTTAAACACACTAACTTCGGTTTATATCTGGATGGCGGTGCCGACGGCGAAATCCTTCTGCCCAACCGTTATATCCCCAAGGATATTCCCAGTGAAGATGAAGATTGGCTCAATGTTTTTGTTTATCTGGACAGCGAAGACAAACTGCTCGCGACCACAGAAAAACCGAAAGTCCAAGTCGGCGAGTTTGCCAGCCTGAAGGTCGTTGAAGTCAACAGCATCGGTGTGTTCCTTGACTGGGGTCTGCCCAAGGATCTGTTGCTGCCGTACTCCGAAGAAAAACGCCAGTTGACCGCCGGCGAATACTGCGTGGTGCACGTCTACCTCGACAAGCACACCCGTCGCATCACCGCCACGGCGCGTCTGGATCGCTACCTCGACAAGACCCCGGCCAACTACAGCCCGGGCCAGGAAGTCGATTTGCTGGTGGCCGAATCCACCGACATGGGCTTCAAAGCGATCATCAACAACAAGCACTGGGGTCTGATTCACAAGAACGAGATCTTCAAGTTCATGCGCGCCGGCATGCTTGAGAAGGGCTACATCAAGGAAGTGCGTGCCGATGGCAAGATTGCCCTGAGCCTGCAACCGGTCGGTCAGGAAGCCGCCAGCAGCCTGAGTTCGAAGATTCTCGCCAAATTGCGCGACAACAGCGGCACGCTCGCAGTCAGCGATAAAAGCGATCCGGCGCTGATCAGCAGCCTGTTCGGCGTGAGCAAGGGCAACTTCAAGAAGGCCATCGGTTCGCTGTACAAGGAAGGCAAGATTGTCATCCATGCCGATCGCATTGAACTAACCTGAGCCCTGGATGGCCCATGCTCCATGGGCACACAGGGAAACGGTTCGATGAAAAAAACGCTGATCGCCTACGTCGCCACGCTGCTGACGTTTCTTTTGCTCGACGGCGTCTGGCTCGGCCTGTTGATGGCGCCGACCTATCGCGAACTGCTCGGTCCGCTGATGCTCGACAAACCGCTGCTGATCCCCGCAGCGGTTTTTTATTGCCTGTACGTTATTGGTTGCGTGGTGTTTGTGGTGTTGCCGGCCCTCACTTGGCAGCGTGCGGCGAAGATGGGCGCGTTGCTCGGGCTGGTGGCGTATGGTACGTACGACCTGACCAACTGGGCGACGTTGCGCGGCTGGTCGGTGCAGGTGAGTCTGATGGACTGGGCGTGGGGGGCCTTTGCCACGGCGGTGGCCTGTGCGGTGGGTTTTTTGTTGGCGAATCGATTTGGTCATACAGATCGTTAATTGATGTTGTGGCGGCTGCCGCTATCGCCAGCAGGCTGGCTCCCACAGGGGAATTGTGACCAGCCCAGTATTGGGGGATTCACCACAATCAGTGTGGGAGCCAGCCTGCTGGCGATGGATGGCGCAGCCATCCGCCATTCAAAGTTGACGTCACTGATAAACAAAATGTCTTTTCCAGACGCCTTTTTCCGCGCGTCTGATCAATAATCCCCAGCATTGTTTTCTGACCATTGGATGGCCTGCCCATGTCGTGTGTGTTCGAGGTGTTGCGGTGAGTGTCGAGCGGCGCAATGCCGATAGCTTTGCCCTGCAAGTGATGATTGGCCTGTGCCTGATCTGGGGTGTACAGCAAGTGCTGATCAAGTGGGCGGCGGCGGATATCGCACCGGTGATGCAGGCGGCGGCGCGTTCGGGGATTTCCGCATTGCTGGTCGGCTTGCTGATCTGCTGGAAGGGCGGTTGGGGTCAGGTCGGCAACACCTGGCGCGGCGGCTTGCTGGCCGGTGCGCTGTTCGGTCTGGAGTTTCTGTTTATCGCCGAAGGCCTGCAACTGACCACCGCCGCGCACATGTCGGTATTCCTCTATACAGCGCCGATTTTCACCGCGCTCGGTGTGCACTTTCTGCTGGCCAGTGAGCGCCTGCGACCGTTGCAATGGCTGGGGATTCTTCTCGCTTTTATCGGCATCGCGATCGCCTTCGCCGGCGGTGTGTCGTGGGACAACCTCGATCGGCGCATGCTGTTTGGCGATGCGTTTGGCGTGCTGGCCGGCGCCTGCTGGGGCGCGACCACGGTGGTGGTGCGCGCTTCGCGGCTGTCGGAAGCGCCGGTGACGTTGACGCTCTTTTATCAGTTGATCGTCGGCTTCCTTGGCCTGTTGCTGATTGCGCTGTTCAGCGGCCAGATAACTCATGTCAACCTGACCACCGTGGCGGTCGCCAGTGTGCTGTTCCAGGGAGTGGTCGTGTCGTTCTTCAGTTACCTGGTCTGGTTCTGGCTGCTGCGTCGCTATCTGGCGGCGAATCTGGCGGTGTTTTCGTTCATGACGCCGCTGTTCGGGGTGACCTTTGGCGTGTTGCTGCTGGGCGAACAACTGACGCTGAATTTCGTTCTCGGCGCCGTGCTGGTGTTGCTCGGCATCACTTTCGTCAGCGCCGAGCAGTGGCTGCGTCGGCGTTTGCGCAGCGCGCTGGGCCAACGTTAGACGCCTGCATCGCCAGGCCGCCAGCGATCAGCAAGCCGCAAGCGGCAATCACCAGCGCCGGTTGCAGGCCACCGCTGAAGTGGCTGCTCAGCGCCGCCAGCAACGGGCCACTGAGCTGGCCGACGGCGAAGCAGGCAGTGAGCAAACCGGCGTTGCGCTGAGTGGCGTGAGGCGCCAATTCCCTTGAGCGCTGCATCACCAGTTGCATGCACGCCAGAAACGGCGTGCCGCACAGGATCACACCAAGGCCGAGACCGACGCCGCTGCCGAGCAAGCAAGCGAACACTCCGCCCGCTTGCAGCCACAACGTCGCCATCAACCAGTGCCGCGTGGTTTGCGGATCGTGACGACGCAGGCTGACCAGCAACACCCCCAGCGCCGCCGCCAGACCGAAGCACGGCCAGAACAGATCGGCCTGCCATTGCCCGTCAAATTGCGCGTTGGCCATTTGCGAGAGGAAGGTCGCGGGAATGATGTAGCCGATCCCGTACAGTGCATAAACCAGCGCGAGCCTGCCGATGTCACGATTCGCCGGGCTCGCCCTCGGCGCAGCCACTGCAACCGTGGCGACTGGCGTCGGCAACAGACGCCAGACGCTCAACATCATCACCAGCGCGGCCGCCGCATAAATCAGCCATAGCGTCGCCGATGTCTGCTGCAGCCCATGCGAGGCCAGCGCCAGCAACCCGGTCAGAAAAATCCCCAGCCCCGGTCCGGCAAAGACCAGCGCGCCCAGCCGTGGTCGGCCTGCCGCCGCGGCCAACGGTTGACTCAACGTGGTAATCATCACCAGCACCCAGGCACTCGCCACGCCGGTGCCGAAGCGCAACAGCAAGTGCGCCCAGAAGCCATCCGCCCAGAACGACGCCAGCGTCAGTAACACGCACAGCCACAAGCCACCGTGCAGGCGTCGCTGCACTTGCGACGGGCGATGCGCGAACATCGCATCCACCGCGCCGAGCAGGTAACCGAGGTAGTTGGCCGCAGCGATCAGACCGGCGCCCGTCAGGTCGATCTGGCCTTCGCTGAGCAGGTGGGGCATTTGCGGGGTCAGGGCGAAACGGCCGATGCCCATGGCCATCATCAGGGCAACGAAGCAGGCGGATAAGCGAATCAGAGGCGACATGTTCGGGCTTCCGTCGAGAGAGCAATGACCGTCAGGCTAGGACCGATTGACTTTCTTTAAAATTGAATAATAGTGAGTAACTTGTTCTGTTCTGGAGAATGTCGGTGGAATTCAGTCAACTGCGAATCTTTCAGGCCGTCGCCGAGGAAGGTTCGATCACCCGCGCCGCCGAGCGCTTGCATCGGGTGCCGTCGAATCTGTCGACCCGGCTCAAACAGCTCGAAGAGCAATTGGGCGTCGAACTGTTCGTGCGTGAGCGTCAGCGGTTGCAGTTGTCGCCTGCGGGAAAAGTCCTGCTGGACTACACCGGCAAGCTGTTCGCCCTGCGCGATCAGGCCAGCGCGGCGGTGATGGGCGGGCAACCGGCCGGGGATTTTGTGCTCGGCACGATGTACAGCACGGCGGCGATTCATCTGCCCGAACTGCTGGCGCGCTATCACCAGCAATATCCCGCAGTGAATCTGCAAGTGCAGGCAGCGCCGAGCGGCGAGCTGCTGGAAGGTTTGCTCACCGGGCGCCTCGACGCTGCACTGGTCGACGGCCCGCTGGAGCTGGCCGGGCTCGACGGCGTGCCGCTTTGCGACGAGCGTCTGGTGTTGATTACCGAACCCGAACATCCGCCGGTGCGCACCGCCCTGGATGTCGCGGGGCGTGCGGTGTTCACCTTTCGTCAGGGCTGTTCGTACCGCATGCGCCTGGAAGCCTGGTTCGCCCATTACCACGCGGCGATGGGGCGGGCGATGGAGATCGAGTCGTATCAAGGCATGCTCGCCTGTGTGATTGCCGGCAGCGGCGTCGCGCTGATGGCCGAGTCGATGCTGGCCAGTTTGCCGGGGCGCGAGCGCGTCGCGGTGCATCCGCTGGCCGAGCCGTTCGTGGGTGCGACAACGTGGCTCATGTGGCGTAAAGGCATGCTCGGGGCCAATCTGAATGCCTGGATCGACGTGCAGCAAGCGGTCTATCCCGCGCCTGTGGCGCAAGCCCGCGAAACAGCCTGAACCAATGACAGCCGATCCTGATCAATTCAGTAACAGATCATTGCGGATTTGGCCGAGCATTGCGTAGGACTTCGGACTATTATCAGTGCGAAGCGGCCTCAGAATTCCGGCCGCTCAGCACCACCCTGAAGGGGGCACGACGATGAAAGAGAAAATTCAAAACTGGCTGCACGATTTGGGTGTTGCGCTCGGCTTGATCGAACCGCCAATGCAACCTGTGCCGATTCGCACCGATGACGAGCAGCGCCGCCGCCAGCCACGTCGGCGTTAACGCCCCCGGATTTCCAGATTCAGTGAAATCGCAGTCTTCGGCCGCACTTGCCAATACCTGGCAGGCGCGGCCGGAGGCTGCGATTTTTGGCTTTCTGCAGACGTAAAAAAACGGGTGTGGCAACCGACGCCACACCCGTCGAAGAAAGCAGCAAGTCGTTACATCAAGTTCAAATCGCAGGCGCCACAGCCGCCGGACGCGGCGAAAACAGGCTGACCAGCACGAAGCTCACCAGACTGACCCCGAGGCTGTAATAGATTGGCGTGTTCGCGTCCATACCGTCCTTGACCATGAACACCAGCGCAGTGATAAAGCCCAGCGTCATGGCGCTGATCGCCCCGGCGGTGGTCGCGCGTTTCCAGAAAATCGCGCCCATCAGCGGAATCAGCATGCCGCCGACCAGCAGGTTGTAAGCCAGAGTCAAAGCACTGATCACGTCGTTGACCACCAGTGCAATGCCCAGCACCGCCACGCCGGTCAGCAGGGTGAACAGACGGCTGACGGCGACGTTCGATTGTTTGCCGCCGCGCAGTTTCGGCAGCAGGTCTTCAG
>Ga0196970_1002211_pt1 | contig 10637 bp, 10 predicted proteins | sample S1v_513CmetaG_FD_148672 | JGI IMG/M metagenome (GOLD analysis project Ga0196970, IMG submission 148672) | Soil microbial communities from Anza Borrego desert, Southern California, United States - S1+v_5-13C | ecosystem: Environmental > Terrestrial > Soil > Desert | place: USA: California... | reverse complement strand
CCCGCGAAGACGACGAGCCGGGAGACCTCCGCCTTGGTCGTGTAGCTGAGGGCCATCAGGGCGGTGGCGCCGATGAAGCCCGCCCGGAGGAGGGCCTGGACCTCGGTCGAGCCGTCGCCCAGGGTGCGGGCGTCGTAGCCGCGGAACGCGGCGACGAGGGAGAGGAAGCCGATCAGAGCGACGGCGATGCGGCCGATCGTGTCGATCCCCTGGCCGTAGACCGGCACGACCAGCGTGATGCCGACGATGATCACGGCCAGCGCATCGAGCCCCACGGCGCGCCACTTGTAGGCGTTGGAGACCTCGGCCCAGCGGAGGGAGCGAGCCAGTGAGCTGTTGAAGGGGGTCGGCCTCACCTCGAACGGCTGCGCCGACGCCCACGAGCGCCGCGGGCCGGCGCTGCGTCCCCGGCGGTCACGAACGGCCACTTCCCGAACGCGTTCCGCGGGCACAGTCACGAGCGACCCTCCTTGCACTGTTAAACACGTCCGGAGCCGACGGTATCCGGCGCGGGCCTGCTGGGCATCCCGCAGCGACGGTTTTCACCGACTCACCCCGTAGATTTAACTGGGACGTTACCCCGGATTCCGCGGCGTTGCGCGTACTTTCGGGACTTTGGTCCCTGTCGGGCCAAGGGTTCACCCGTTCGGCGGAGCCTCGCCCCGATGGGCGCGCTCACACCGCGCGCAGGTGAGGGTCTGGGCGGTTTGTACCGCCGCCCCGGCCGGTCCGCGTCGGGAGACCCCCCTGGCCCGACGCCCCCCGTCAGGCCGGGCTGTGGAAACGCTGCTGCGCGGCTGCGAGACCGTGCGTGACGATCATCTCGACGGCGTCGGCGGCCGCGTCGATGAGCCAGGGCAGCTCCTTGCGCTCGACCGTGCCGAAGTCGCGCAGCACGTAGTCGGCCGGGTCCATCCGGCCCGGAGGACGGTCGATGCCGACCCGCACCCGGAGGTAGTCGCGGGTGCCGAGCACCGAGCTGATGCTGCGCAGGCCGTTGTGGCCGCCCTCGCCCCCACCCTGCTTGAGGCGGACCTGGGCGAACGGGATGTCGAGCTCGTCGTGCACCACGATCAGCCGCTCCGGCGAACCGCCGTGCATCGCCAGGACGCCCGCCACGGGGCCTCCGGACAGATTCATGTAGCTCATCGGCTTGGCGAGCACGACCTTGGGGCCGGGCACGCCGCCGGGGCCGGTGCCCAGGCGCACGTCGGCGACCTGCGCCTGGCCGCGGTGCGAGCGGAACGTGCCCTGTGCGCGCCGGGCCAGCTCGTCGACCGTCATCTGGCCGACGTTGTGCCGGTTGCCTGCGTACTTCGGCCCCGGGTTGCCCAGGCCCACGACCACCCAGGTGTCCACGTCGGCTCCCTCGGTCCCGTCCGCGCCTTCCGGCCTGCCGGCGATGTCGCCCGGCCCGCCGTGCGCTCCGTCCCGCCCGGCGTCAGCAGCGTCCCGCGCGGGGTCCGCGGCCGCCGAGCGGCGGCCGCGGAACAGGTCGCGCAGGCTCAGGTCACTCCTCCTCGGCAGCCGGCTCGGCCTCGGTCGCCTCGGCGGCCTCGGTCGTCTCGGCGGCCTCCTCCTCGGCAGCCTGCGGCAGCTGCACCGCGAGCACCGGCTCCTCGGGGTCGCCGAGGAAGGTGACGCCGGCCGGGAACGTCACGTCGGCGCCGCGCACCGTCGTGCCCGCCTCGAGGCCCTCGACCGACACCTCGATCGACTCGGGCAGGTGCGTGGCCTCCGCCTCGACGTGCAGCGTCTGGGTCTCGACGAAGTGGATCGTGCCCGGGGCCGACTCGCCCGTCACGTGCACCGGCACGAAGACGGCGATCTTCTCGCCCTTCTTCACGGCGAGGAGGTCGACGTGGTCGATCGTCGAACGGACGGCGTCGCGCTGGACGTCCTTGGCGATGGCCAGGTGGTTCTTGCCGTCGAGCTGGATGGTGAGGAGCGCGTTGCTGTGCTTAAGCGCGAGCATCGTCTCGTGGCCCGGGAGGGCGATGTGCAGCGGCTCCGAGCCGTGGCCGTAGAGGACGGCGGGGATCTGGTGCGCGCGGCGGATGCGACGGGCGGCGCCCTTGCCGAACTCGGTGCGGGCGACGGCGGCGAGCTTGACCTCGGTCACGGTGGGAACTCCTGATGTCGGATGGCGCGGACGTGGGGGGTTGCGAAGGCAACGCGGGCCTCGACGCGGGACACCGTACGGGCGCAGGCAGTCCACCGCCGCGTCGATCACGGAGCATCGATCACGTCGCTGCTGGTGGATGGTGCGCCACCGACCGTCCGACGTCCCTCGCCGAGGCAACTGCCACAGCCTACCGGTCCCCGGCGGGGCGACGAAATGTCCGAGCCGAGGTGCAGGCGTCGCGGATGCCGGGGTGGGTGGGGGCGTCGGCGTGCATGGGTGAGGGCGTCGGGGATGGCGTCGGACGCGACGTCGGGATCGGGGCTCGTCCACAGCTCGGGGACCGGTCGCGGCAGCATGTCGGGGGCATGGTGAATGATGTCCGCATGTCCCTATTCGTACGTACGTTCGCACTCGGCGCCGTGGCGGCGCTCCGCGCGGGCCACGTCGCGAGCTCCGGCGACAACTCGACCGACTCGACCGCGGATCCCGGTTGCCTCACCGACGAGGATCTGGTCACGGCGCTCCGCGCGGCCGAGGCGCTCGGCCGTCGCATCGACGGGTTGCGGGCGCACCTCGCTGCGGAGGCGGCCGAACGGTCACGACGGGAGCTGGGCGCCGGCGGCCTGGCGCGCCGGCTGGGGTGCCGCACGCACGTCGAGCTCGTCCAGCGCGTGACGGGCGCCGCGGCAGCCACGGTGAACCGTCGTGTGCGGCTCGGCCAGGCGATCAGGCCGGCCCGCCGCCTCAGCGGCGAGACGGGGCCGGCCCAGTTCCCGGCAGTCGCCGCCGCCGTCGCAGCGGCGACGCTCGGGACGGACGCCGCGCTCGCCGTCGTGGACGCCCTTCGGCCGACGCTCCGCGTCGCCGGTGCCGCAGACGTCGCGGCTGCAGAGCAGGCGATCGTGGCCGAGGCGGCTTGTCCGGCGCCCGGGGCTCCTCCCGCGCTCGACGCAGACTCCGTGCGACTCCAGGGGCAGGTCTGGGCCACGGTCCTCGACCCCGACGGCGCTGAGCCGCGCGAGGCCGACATGCAACGGCGTGGCCTGTGGCTCCTGGCGCCGCGCCACGGTCTGATCCCGGTCCGCGGCAACCTGCTCCCCGACGTCGCGGCGGCCCTTCGCACGTACGCCGACGCCTGCACCAGTCCACGCACGGCGGACCTTCCGTCGCCCGGGACGCCAGCAGAGCGGCCTTCGCCCGGGGTGACTGCGGAACACGTTCCTCCGGACGAACGGCAAGACCGGGCAACCGCCCTCCCGGACGGCGGGCGCGAGTCCCTAGCCGACGGGCACCCTGCGCACCTCCCGGAAACCCGGTCGAAGGCGCACCAGATGCACGACGTGCTCGCCTCCGTGCTCGGCGTGGCCGCTCGCGTCGCAGACGCGCCTTCGCTGGCGGGAAACGCGCCCACTCTGGTGATCGCGGTGCGCGCCGACGACGTCGGTGACACCTGCGGCACGATCCGAGCCGGCACACCGGCGGGCGCGGCATTCGCGGAGGGCTGCAGCCAACCCGTCGGGCTGGCCGCAGCCCGTCACACCGGCTGCGCGGGAGCGGGACGGCGGCTGCGTCATCCCTGGCTGCCACGTCCCGGTGGGCTGGTGCGAGACGCACCACGTGACCACCCACGCCGCCGATCCCACCGGTACGCACACCGACAACGGCGTCCTGCTCTGCTGGTACCACCACCGCACCATCGACACCTCGGGCTGGCGCATCCGCATGGTCGCGGGCATGCCGGAGGTCCAGGCGCCCCACTGGCTCGACCCCGAGGGCACCTGGCGCCCGGCCCGCGGCTCACCCGTCAGGATGCTGGAGCTGGTTAGGTCGCCAGGCTGCTCGATCCCGTGACCACACAACGACGCGCCACGCCATCCTGTGTCCATGGAGTTCACCGACATGCAGGCCAGGGCGCGTGCACTTCGCGCCGCCTACGCCGCCATGGAGCGCGATCGGTTCGGACGGTCGTGGACGCCCGAGGAGATCGTGCTCGGGTTCATCGGCGACGTCGGCGATCTGGCGAAGCTCGTCCAGGGCAAGGCGGGAGTCCGTCCACGGGCCGACCTGGATGCCGCGCTTGCGCACGAGCTCGCCGACTGCCTCTGGGCCGTCATCACGATCGCGGACTGCTACGGCGTCGACCTCGAAGCGGCCTTCGACGCGACGGTGCAGGCTCTGACCGATCAGCTGCAGCAGGTGGGCGGACCGCGCGAGGAGTCCTAGCTGGCGCCGTCGAACAGCGACGTCACGGAGCCGTCGTCGAAGACCTCGCGGATCGCCCGCGCGATGAGCGGGGCGATGGACAGCACGGTCAGCGAGTCGAAGCGGGTCTCGTCCGGGATGGGCAGGGTGTCCGTCACGACGACCTCGCGCGCACCGCAGGACTCGAGCCGGTGCCGGGCGGGGTCGGAGAGAACGCCGTGGGTCGCCGCGACGATCACGTCCTTCGCCCCGGCCTCGAGCAGGACCCGGACGGCCTCGACGATCGTGCCGCCCGTGTCGATCAGGTCGTCGACCAGGACGCAGGTGCGTCCCTGCACCTCGCCGACCACGCGGTTCGCCACGGACCGGTTGGGGGCGGTGATGTCGCGCGTCTTGTGGATGAACGCCAGCGGGCACCCGCCGAGCTTCGCCGCCCACTGCTCCGCGACCCGGATGCGACCGGCGTCGGGCGAGACGACGGCGACGTTCGTCGCGTCGACCCGCGTGCGCACGTAGTCGACGAGCAGCGGCATCGCCCACAGGTGGTCGACGGGACCGTCGAAGAAGCCCTGCGTCTGCGCGGCGTGGAGGTCGACGCTCATCAGCCGGTCGGCGCCGGCCGTCTTGAACAGGTCGGCCATGAGCCGCGCCGAGATCGGTTCACGGCCACGGTGCTTCTTGTCCTGACGTGCGTACCCGTAGAACGGGAGCACCACCGTGATGGCCCGGGCGGACGCCCGCTTCAGCGCATCCACCATGATCAGCTGCTCCATGATGGAGCGATTGATCGGCATGGCGTGGCTCTGGAGGACGAACGCGTTCGCGCCGCGCACGCTCTCGCCGAAGCGCACGTAGATCTCGCCGTTGGCGAAGTCGTACGCGGTGGTCGGGACGAGCTCGACCCCCAGCTCACGAGCGACGTCGTCGGCCAGCTCGGGGTGGGCGCGCCCGGAGATGAGGACGAGCCGCCTCTCGCCGTCGCGCGTCGTGATCCCCGTCATGCTCATCGCGGTCATTCCTCCTCGTGCGACGGCCGCGCGGCCGACTCGGCGTCTGGTCCGTCGTCCGGGCCCAGGGCTTCCCGGGCGGCCCGCGCGGAGGCGGAGTCCGGGCGGCGGTGGAGCACCCAACGCTCGATGGTGCGCTGCGGCGCCGTGTTCACGCCGAGCGCGCCCGGCGGCACGTCCCTGCGGATCACCGTGCCGGCACCGGTGTACGCCCCGTCACCGATGGACACCGGCGCGACCAGGGCGTTGTCCGACCCGATGCGCACGTGCGAACCCACCGTCGAGGTGTGCTTGGCGACGCCGTCGTAGTTCACGAAGATCGTCCCGGCGCCGATGTTGGAGTGCTCGCCCACGACCGCGTCGCCCACGTACGACAGGTGGGGGACCTTCGAGTGGTCGCCGATGCGGGCGTTCTTGGTCTCCACGAACGCGCCGATCTTGCCGTCCGCACCCAGCTGGGTGCCGGGCCGCAGGTAGGAGAACGGCCCGACGACGGCACCTGCCCCGATCGTCGCGCCGCTCCCGTGGCTGCGGACGACGGTCGCGCCCGGGCCGACCGTCACGTCGGTCAGCGTGGTGTCCGGCCCGACGGTCGCACCCTCCCCCACCTTCGTGGCGCCGTGCAGCTGGGTCCCGGGCAGCAGGGTCACGTCCCTCGCCAGCTCGACGTCGGCGTCGACCCAGGTGGTCGCCGGGTCGATCACGGTGACCCCGGCGAGCATCCAGTCGGTGACGACGCGACGGTTGTACTCGGAGCGCATCGCCGCCATCTGCACGCGGTCGTTCACGCCCTCGACCACCATCGGGTCGTCGGTGAGGACGGCCCGCACGGCGCCGCCCTCGGACCTGGCGATCGCGACGACGTCGGTCAGGTACACCTCGTGCTGGGCGTTGTCGCGACCGAGCCGCGAGAGGGCGCCGCGCAGCACGGCGGAGTCGAACACGTACACGGACGAGTTGATCTCGGTGATCTCGAGCTCGGCGGGGTCGGCGTCCTTGTGCTCGACGATGCGGGCCACCTGCCCGGTTCCCGGGTCGCGGACGATCCGGCCGTAGCCGCGAGGGTTCGGCACGTTGGTCGTCAGGATGGTCACCGCGTTGCCGGTCGCGACGTGCGCCGCCAGGAGCTGCCCCAGCGTGCCGCCGTCGAGCAGCGGGATGTCGCCCGCGGTGACCACGATCGGCCCCTCGAGCTCGCCGGCCGCATCGAGCACGCGCAGCGCGCACTGGACCGCGCGGCCGGTGCCCGGGATCTCGTCCTGGTCCGCGATCAGCACCGACGGGAGGATGGTCGTCGCGTGCTCCGCCACCTGGTCCCGCTCGTGCCGGACGACGACGACGACGCGCTGCGGCTTCAGGTCCGCGGCCGCGGCGAGCGCGTGGCCGAGCAGCGAACGACCCCCGAGGGTGTGCAGCACCTTGGGGGTCGCGGACCGCATCCGGGTGCCCTCGCCCGCGGCGAGGACGACGACGGCGGCGGGGTGGACTGAGGTCACTGCGTACTCCCGTCGGGTCAGCTGAGCGACGTCACCGGAGCGACGACCGCGTGGAGCGCGTGGCCACTCTACCGTCGGCCGCACCGGGCCCGGGACGGCGGAGCCGGGCACCCGACGGACGGCATCGTCCCTCGTGGACCGCGCTCCGCCCCCAGGATTCGAACCTGGACCGCAAGGCTCCAAAGGCCTGCGTGCTGCCGTTACACCAGGGCGGACCGGCGTCGTGCCGAGGTCGCTGCGACGCGCGACCAGTCTGCCAGCCCGGCGAGCGCCCCTGACACGGCATGATGTGCGGGTGACCAACGCCGCGAAGCGTCCAGCGCGCGCCAGGATGACCGCGAGCCAGCGGCGGGAGCAGCTCCTGGACGTTTCGCGCCAGCTCTTCGCCGAGAAGGGCTTCGACGGCACCTCGGTGGAGGAGATCGCCGCGCGCGCCCAGGTGTCCAAGCCGGTCGTCTACGAGCACTTCGGAGGCAAGGAAGGGATGTACGCGGTCGTCGTCGACCGTGAGATCCAGGCGCTCACGAACGCCCTCATCGGCGCCCTCGAGCGCGGCGGGCACCCGCAGCTCCTCGTTGAGCGGACCGCGCTCGCGCTCCTGGACTACATCGAGTCGTCGACGGACGGCTTCCGCATCCTCGTCCGTGACTCGCCCGTGGCCCAGACGACGGGCACCTTCTCCAGCCTCATCGGTGACGTCGCCATGCAGGTCGAGCACCTCCTGGCGGGCGAGTTCGCCAAGACGGGGCTCGACCCGCGGACTGCACCGATCTACGCGCAGATGCTCGTCGGCATGGTCGCCCTGACCGGCCAGTACTGGCTCGACGCCCGAACGCTGAAGAAGACGGACGTCGCGGCGCACATCGTGAACCTCGCCTGGAACGGTCTCGCCGGCATGCAGCGCAAGCCCACGCTGCGCGGGGAGGACGAGTGATCGACGAGGTCGACCGCATCGTCGAGGCCTGGCACCGGGAGCGGCCCGACCTCGACGTCATGCCGCTGACGATCCTCTCGCGGGTCACACGGCTGGCCCGCCACCTGGACGGCGCCCGCCGCGGCGCGTTCGCCCGGCACCGGCTGGAGGTGTGGGAGTTCGACGTGCTCTCGGCCCTGCGCCGCGCGGGCGAGCCCTACCAGCTGTCGCCCGGCACGCTCGTCAGCCAGACGCTCGTGACGAGCGGCACGATGACGAACCGCATCGACCGCCTCGTCGCCCACGGCCTCGTCGAGCGGCTCCCCGCTCCCGGCGACCGGCGGGGCGTGCTGGTGCGGCTGACCCCGAGCGGGCGTGAGCACGTCGACGCCGCCATGGAGGACCTGCTCGCCGTGGAGCACGAGCTGCTCGCGGATCTCAGCGCGTCCGAGCAGACGGCGCTGGCGGACCTGCTCCGGGTCCTCGTCGCACCCTTCGACGCCTCGGCGGGCCAGGACACCTGAGCCTGCACACCTGAGCCTGCACACCTGAGCCTGGACACGTGGGGCCGGCTCACGCCTCCGTGATGATCCGCGCCCCGGGCACCGGCCCCGACGCCTGCAGCACTCCGTCGACCACTCCGGCGTCGAGCATGGCCCGCCCGATGGCGTGGGCGTGCTGGCGGTCCATCGCCAGTGCCGCGACGGTCGGGCCGGAGCCGCTGACGACGACGCCCAGCGCGCCCGCGTCCTCGGCGACGGCGAGGGTCTCCACGAGCTCGGGGGCGAGCTCGAGCGTCGCCGGCTGCAGGTCGTTGGACAGGGCGGCACCCAGGGCTGCGGCGTCGCCCGCCCGGAGCGCCCGCAGCAGGGCGGCGTCGACGTCCGGCTCGTCGTCGGCCCCCTGACCCACCACCTCGTCGAACATCCCGTAGACCCGGGCGGTCGACAGCCCGGTGTCCTGCAGCCCGAACGTCCAGTGGTACTGCCCACGCGCCAGGACCGGGCTCAGCAGGTGGCCACGGCCGCGGCCGACAGCCGTCTGGCCGTGCAGGGCGAAGGGCACGTCGGAGCCGAGCATCGCGGCGAGCTCCGCGAGCTCACCGCGCGCGAGGCCCGTGCCCCACAGCGCGTCGCAGGCGAGGAGCGCCGATGCGGCGTCGGCGGAGCCGCCCGCCATCCCGCCCGCCACGGGCACGCCCTTGACGATGCGCAGGTGCGCACCGCCCGGGACCCCCACGGCCTCGGCGAGCACGCGGGCCGCACGCAGCGCCAGGTTGGTGTCGTCGAGGGGCACCAGCTCCGCCTGCGGCCCGCTGACCTCGACAGTCCAGTCGTCGGCGGCCGTGGCGACGAGCTCCTCGTGCACCGACACGGCCTGGAACACCGTCGCGAGCGGGTGGTAGCCGTCCGGCTGCCGCCGGCCGACGGCGAGCGACAGGTTGACCTTGCCGGGCGCCCGGACCCGGACCGACCTCATGCGGGCACCCCCGGCGCCGGGTCGAGCTGTGCCCGGGGCGGTGCGCCGAGCTGCTCGGCGATGCGCGCGAAGTCGGCGATCGCGAGGCGCTCACCCCGGGCACCCGGGTCGACACCCGCGGCGACCAGGGCCTGCTCCGCGGCCGGCGCCGAGCCGGCCAGGCCGGACAGCGCTGCACGGAGCGTCTTGCGGCGCTGCGCGAACGCGGCGTCGACGACGGCGAACACCTGCTCCCGCGTCGCTGTCGTGGCGGGCGGCTCGTGCCGCCGGAACGACACGAGCGCGGAGTCGACGCGCGGCACCGGCCAGAACACCGCCCGCCCGATGCTGCCGGCGCGGCGCACGTCCGCGTACCAGGCGGCCTTGGCGGAGGGGATGCCGTACGTGCGGCTCCCGGGAGCGGCCGCGAGACGGTCGGCGACCTCCGCCTGCACCATCACCAGGAGCCGGTCGAGGGACGGGAACCGGGCGAGGAACGTGAGCAGCACAGGCACTGCGACGTTGTACGGCAGGTTCGCGACCAGCGCGACCGGAGGACCGGGGAGCTCGGTGACCTCGAGCGCGTCCGCGGTGATGACCTGGAGGCGGTCCTGCCACCCGGGCGCGACGTCGGCCACGGTGCCGGGCAGGGCGCGCGCGAGCACCGGGTCGATCTCCACGGCCGTCACGTGCGCACCGGCCTCCAGCAGGCCGAGCGTCAACGAGCCGAGCCCCGGTCCCACCTCGACGACGTGCTCGCCGGGCTGCACGCCCGCCGCGCGGACGATGCGCCGGATGGTCCCCGCGTCGACGACGAAGTTCTGGCCGCGCGCCTTGGTGGGCCGGACGCCGAGACGCCCCGCCAGGTCCCGGATCTGCGCGGGGCCCAGCAGGGCGTCGTCGGTCATGTCAGCAGGGTAGTGCTGGCGCCGTTCAGAGCAGGCCGAGCTTGGCGGCGCAGGCGGGCCACTGCCCCCACCCGGACCGGGCCTGGAGGGCCTGGGCGCGCTGGAGCTGCTCCTCCGGCGACGCGTCGGACGGGAGGCCCGAGCCGCCCATCGCACGCCACGTGGGCAGGGAGAACTGGAACAGGCCGTAGTACAGCCCGTTGCTCGACACGGCGCGCGGGTTCCCGCCCGACTCGCACTGCGCAAGCGCGCCCCAGATGTCGCCACCGATGTTCACGGTGCCCCCGCCCGAGGACGCCGCCGGGCGCTGCCGGGTGCCCTCACGGACGACGGCGGTCACGGGTGCGCGGGTCACGGCCTGGCCGATCTCCCGACGGGACTCCTCGACGCCGTCCACGTAGATGACCCGGAACCGGACCGCGAGCTCGCCCGGCACGCCGGCGGTCACGGTCTTGGTGGTCCCCTCGTACAGCTCGTCGGTCTGCTCGACCGTCGTCTCGAACGGGATGGCGCTGGTCACGGCCTCCT
>Ga0196970_1002210_pt1 | contig 10642 bp, 10 predicted proteins | sample S1v_513CmetaG_FD_148672 | JGI IMG/M metagenome (GOLD analysis project Ga0196970, IMG submission 148672) | Soil microbial communities from Anza Borrego desert, Southern California, United States - S1+v_5-13C | ecosystem: Environmental > Terrestrial > Soil > Desert | place: USA: California... | reverse complement strand
CATGAATAGTGGGCACCGAAAGGTATCACATTTGGAGGCGGAACGCATGTCTCTGACAGTCTTTCTGAATGGCCAGTTCCTTCCTTATGAGCAGGCAACCATCTCGGTGGAAGATCGGGCATTCCTGCTGGCGGATGGTATCTACGAAGTCGTCCGTGTTTATGGCGGGCGGCCGTTTGAAATGGAAGGCCACCTCAGACGGCTGGCGCGCAGCGCCCGTGAACTTAAGCTGCCCGCCCCCGATTTGGATGAAATCGGGCGCGTATCCCTGGAATTGCTTCGCATCAATAACCTGTCCGATGCGACAATCTATATTCAGGTCAGCCGTGGTGCCTACGCTCCCCGTACGCATGCATTCCCGACCGGCCCGGTGACGCCGACCCTTCTGGTCATCGCCCGGAGCTTCAAGGCAAATGACGCGCAGTGGGAGACCGGTATCAAGGCGGTCACGGTGCCCGACCAGCGCTGGGCTCGCTGTGACATCAAGAGCGTTTCCCTGTTGCCCAACGCACTGGCCAAGCAGGCTGCTGTGGAAGCCGGCGCCCAGGAAGCGGTCTTTGTCAAGGACGGCTACGCCATTGAGGGCAGCAGCTCCAACTTCATGGCTGTGCTCGACGGCGAAATTCGTACGTATCCGTCCTGCAACTATATCCTGAGCGGCATTACCCGCAACGTCGTGCTGGACCTGGCCCGCAAGCTTGGGTACAAGGTCCGTGAAGAAGGGATTCCGACCACCGCCCTCGGGCGCTGTACGGAAATGTGGGTTACCTCTACGACCCAGGAAGTGATGCCCATCGTATCGCTCGATGGCCAGGTAGTCGGCGACGGGCGCCCCGGCCCCGTGGCCCAGGCTCTGCTCCAGGCGATCAGGGAACTTCTGTAACCGTCCTTTCCAAAGGCCCCTAGTTCCACATGGGTACATTGGTCTATATTGACGAAAGTCTCTCCACTTAGTTAAAGTGTTTACCAAACGAAGTTCTCTTTACCGAAGTTCTCTTGCACATGGGCGGAGGGATTAGCTTGCGTCGAATTGGGGTACTTACCGCCGGAGGCGATGCTCCGGGTTTGAATGCGGTTGTGCGCGCCGTGGTGAAACAGGCGAACCAGCGTGGCGTCGAAGTCGTCGGGTTCATGGACGGTTTTACAGGCCTGATCAAGCAGCGGCACAAGGTTCTGGACCCCGCCAGCATTTCGGGGATTCTGCCCCGGGGCGGCACCATTCTCGGCACGTCCAACAAGGATAACCCCTTCAACTACGAAGGGCGTGACCTGGGCGCCGATATCGTCAGGTATCTGAAGGAACTCGGCATCGAGTGCCTCATCTTCATCGGCGGCGACGGCTCCATGTCGGTCGCCAAGTCCTTCCTCGAACTGGGCCTGCCCACCGTCGGCGTTCCCAAGACGATCGACAACGACCTGGGCGCCACCGACCAGACCTTCGGCTTTGACACCGCCATCGGTGTGGCCACCGAGGCGCTGGACCGGCTTCACACCACCGCCGAGGCCCACCACCGGATCATGGTTCTGGAAGTGATGGGCCGCTACACCGGCTGGATCGCACTCGCTTCGGGCATCGCCGGCGGCGCTGACGCCATCCTGATTCCCGAAATCCCCTTCAGCTTCGATGTCGTGGCTCGCCGCATCATCAAGCGGAAGCACGAAGGCAAGCCCTTCAGCCTTGTGGTCGTCGCCGAAGGCGCCCGCACTCCGGAAGGTGACATGGTCATCTCCCGCATGATCGCAGACAGCCACGAAAAGGTCCGCCTGGGTGGCATCGGCAACGTAATCGGCGCCCAGCTTGAAGAGCTGACCGGCCTCGAGACCCGGGTGACGGTGCTCGGCCACATCCAGCGTGGCGGCACCCCGACCCCTTACGACCGAATCCTCTCCACCCGGTACGGTGTGCACGCCGCCAACCTGGCCATCGACGCCAAGTACGGCCGCATGGTCGCTCTCCGGTCCAACACCATCACCGATGTGCCCCTGACCGAGGCCGGTGTCAGCCGGCCGGTGCCCCTCGATTCCGACATGGTGAAGACGGCCCGGGCGGTCGGCATCACCTTCGGCGACGAGTAGACAGCAACACTGAACAGCCCCGTGGTCCTGCGTGGACCACGGGGCTTTTTCGCAAAATTGCGCTTGACCTTGGTTGGATGAATCTGGTAGGATAAGAACAGGATTCCACATAATGGCAGGTCAACGGCGTGGCTTAGAACAAAAGGGGGTAAACGAAGGTGACGGGTAGTAGCATGGGCGAGCGGCTCGCCTGGGCACGCAACCAGCAGGAGCTTATCCTGCAGCAGGTCAGCGAGCGCAGCGGGCTTGCCATCGGCTACATCTCTCAGTTGGAGAAAGGGGCCAAGGTGAACCCGACCATCGACGCGCTGGCCCGGCTGGGAAAGGCCCTGGGCGTTACGGTGGGCTTCATCCTCGGCGAGGTCCAGGCTCCCCCGTACGACGACGTCAGTTCCATGTTAATCAATGGCCAGGCCTGGACTGTCGGTCAGCGGTTCGCCCGGTATATCGAAGGCCTCAGCAAGGCCGAAAAGGACCGGCTCCTGCTCGAAACGGTCGAGCAGCGGTTCGCCCGGGTGGTCAACTTCCTCTGCGACCAGTTCCCCACCATTTTCACCCGCACGGTGGTAGCGTTCCAGTTGGGGCTCTCCGTCCGGGGCCTTAACGACATTCTGGAGCGCGACTGCGAAGTGGGGCATATCGTGCTTAACCAGGTCGTCTCCATTACCGGCATTCCCATTCACTTCTTTGCCACCGGGCAGCTGGAGGCCACCACCGAAATGAGCAAGGTCTCGCCGGCGCAGGTCATTCAGTACATGCTCCCCATCTCCATCGCAGCCGAAATGAACCTCACGCCGGACCAACTGGCTAACATGATTCGCGAATTCGCTACCAACCGCAAATAGCCTCCCCACGTCCGGCACCGCAGCGGTGCCGGACTTTCCGCGTCAGCGGGCCATAGAGGAGGGGTTCTCACCATACAACGCCAATCAATAGGAGAGACTTCTATTGCGAGGTGTGTCATGCTCAGGACAATCCTGTTTGACCTTGACGGAACGCTCCTGCCGATCGATACCGACCAGTTTGTCAGCCAGTACCTGCAGGCGCTGGCCGCCCATGTGGGCCATCTCATCCCGCCGGAGCAACTGGGCAGGCAGATTATGGCCTCAACGTACGCCATGATCAAGGACACCAGCCCGGAACGTACCAACGCCCAGGTCTTCGCGGCCGATTTCTTCGCCAAGGTTGGTCATGCCGAAGGCGACCTGATGCCTGTTTTCGATGAGTTCTACCGACAGAAGTTCCCTGGCTTGCGCTCTGCCTGCCCCGGTCTGCCCGGCCTCGGCCGGGAAATGGTGCAGGCCGCGGTCGACCAGGGGTACGAAATCGCCCTGTGCACCAACCCGCTCTTCCCTCGTGAGGCGATTGAGGAGCGTATGCGCTGGGTCGGCATTCTTGACATGCCCTGGCGCCTGGTGACGACCTATGAATTCATGCACGCATGCAAGCCGCAGCCGGCCTACTACCAGGAAGTGCTCTCCCGCCTGGAGCGCAAACCGGAGGAGTGCCTCATGGTGGGCAACGACTTCGAGGAAGACGGCGTGGCGGCCAAACTCGGCATCAACGTCTTCTTTGTGACCGATTATCTCATCAAGCGCACCGACGCCCCCCTGCCTCCGGGGAGGCATGGGACGGCAGCGGAGTTCCTTGGGCGGTTGAAGGCCGGCAACCTGTTACCACGGATGTGAGTGAAACGTGACGCCAGGAGGTCTTTCTCCTGGCGTTTCGCACATTTTTCACCACAGATGACACAGATGACACTGATACTGAGCAAGTCGTTCCAAGTCACATAAATAAACGGTGACCTGGAATGGCTACCTCAGTATCAGTGTTTTGGTCGAATATCTGTGATATCTGTGTCATCTGTGGTCGAAATTGATCAACACCCGCAGGGGCCTACTTAACCTGCTTCGCCACCCACGCCGCTAGGCTCATGATCGTAATCATCGGGTTCACCCCGCTCGCGGCGGGGAAGGCGCTGCCGTCGGCCACGTAGAGACCGCGAACCCCAAAGACCTGCCCGTCAGGGCCGGCCACCGCCGTCTCCGGCGAGGCGCCCATGCGGCACGTTCCCATCTGATGTGCGCTGAAAATCGGCAATTGGTTGGGGCCGGAAGGCAACTGCTGTGACCGCTCTGCAAAGTCGGCCGCTGCCTCGTCTGACCCGCCTTCCAGCACGTTATAGCCGGCGTGCAGGGTCATGAGGCGCCGGGCGCCCGCTGCCCGATGGACCCGCAGCGCTTCTCTCTGTCCCTGGAGCAGGTGACGCCTGTCGTACTCTGACACCACATAGTCAATCCGATGCCGCCCCGCCCGGTCGACCGTGACCCGGCCCGCATCCCGGTCACGGACCAGCACGATGAAGACGCCGGTCCGGTCCATCTGCCCCAGTTCATGCAGGAACTGCTGACCGGACCGCCACGGAAAGGACATGCCGCCCAGCCCGGGATGGGCGGGCGCCACCTCCAGCAGGAAGCCGTAGTTGCCGTCCAGCCGGGCGAACTGCCGGCTGTAGGCCGGCAGCAGCCGCCCGCTCCACGGGCGGATTGGCTCTTCGTACCCGCCCAGCACGCCCACCACCGGGTGCAGGTGCAAATTCCGGCCGATCTGCGGGTTGCTCAGGCCCGAGCGGAGCAGCAGCGCCGGTGTTCCAATTGCCCCGCCCGCCAGCACCACCCGGGGTGCCCGGAACCGTACAGTTCGGCCTCCGACCGCCGCCTCCACGCCGGTCACGGCGCCGCCCTGCATCAGCACCCGGCGCACATCGGCCCGGGGGACCACCTGGGCGCCCTGCTCCACGGCATCTACCAGGAAAGTCCGTGCAGTCGACTGCTTGGCACCCGTTCGGCAGCCGTAGGCGCAGAAGCCGCAGTCTTCGCCGCACCCCGCCACGTTGCGGGGCAGATCGTCTGCATGATAACCCAGAGCCCTGCACCCCGCCAGCAGGCGACCGGCGCTGGAATTGGGCAGCGAGGCCGATTCACCGGAATGTACGCCCAGCCGAGCGCATACTTCGTCCACACAGGCAGAAAACGCCGGTGAAGTCAGCCCCGTCAGCCCGTACTCCTGCTCCCACTCCTGCCTGAGCCAGTCGGGCGGTGCGATGCAGGCTGTCCAGTTGATCAGGGTGCCGCCGCCGACGGCGGAACCGGCAAGCACCGTCATTGACAGGTCTCCGGTCGAGGTCATGCCCCGGTCCAGGTAGAGTTCCTCCATGCCACGCGCCTCGCCCAGGCCCAGCTCGCCCTCGGGAAAGAACCCGCCTTTCTCCAGCACAACCACCCGCAGGCCGCGGGCGGCCAGAGTAGCGGCGGCCACGCCGCCGCCGGCGCCGGAGCCCACCACGATCGCATCCGCCTCCACATCATCGCGATCGGGGGGAGGGGGGGAGACCTGCAGCAGAGGCTGGCCGGCCCGCCGCCGGTCGGCGCCCGGATATCCAACCCCGCTCCACATGGGGCTGCCCTGCGCCGAAGCCCACAAGAAACCGGTCAGCCGCTTGAAAGCTTGAAACGCCTGCCGCAGCACCGGCAGCGAATGGCAGGCCCACCGCCGGAGCACTGCCTCCTGCTCGGAGCGTTCCAACCGCGAAAAGGGCCGGCCCTCGCCGTGCAGAAACCACCCCAGGCCAGGTGTGCCCAGCAGCATGAGCGCCTGGCGGAACTGCACCAGGTCCTTTGGGTTGCCGGACGTAGCCAGGACCTGCACCAAACGCTCCGGCAGGTCCGCTCCGGCCCCCGGTATCAGGGTTTCGCACACAGCGCGCAGCGTCTGCCACTGGCGGCCTGAAAGCACGACGCATCCTTCCCTTCCCATCCCTTTTCCTTCTCTATGAGCGTTCTTGACAACATAGCCGTTTCCTTTGTAACTGTTCTATCTTGATGGGGAAATTTTTCAGCTTAATCTTTCGCGATCCGACCTTTACAAAATCCTTTCGGCAGGTGATAACTTGTTCTAGGGACTTTACCCGGCGTCAGCGCGCCCCAAACAGGCCGGATGATGGCCTGGTCCTTCGGAGGTAGGACATCACCATAACCAAAACGCATGTCTGCCATAACGTATGTTCATTCACGGCCACCCGCCGTGACTAGTGGCAGCAGGCCCTTCTCGTTGACTCGTTCTGAAACGGGACAGTATAATGAGTGGTGGCATGTGACTTTGGGCGCAAACCTTAGGGTCTCAGGTGACCCTGAATACTTTTTTCACAGGGAGGTGGTTCCGGTGGGAGAGAATCAGGTAAATGAACTGGACTGGCTGAATGACCCTGTCGTCGTTTCGGACGCCGAGGTCAACCAGCAGGTCATTGTGGGCAAACTCCCCGCCGTGGTCCAGAAGGTCCTGGGCTGGGGACATGGCAACTCCACGTGGCCCCTGGGCTTCGGTATTGCCTGCTGCGCGATCGAAATGATGGCTGCGGCCTCCTCCAAGTACGACATCGCACGCTTCGGCGCCGAAGCCATGCGTATGTCGCCGCGCCAGGCAGACCTTATGATCGTGGCCGGCACCGTCAACGAGAAGATGGCCGTCGTCGTCCGTCGCCTCTATGACCAAATGGCCGAGCCCAAGTTCGTCCTTGCAATGGGCGCCTGTGCCTCCAACGGCGGTCCTTATTGGGACACCTACAACGTGGTGGACGGTGTTCACAAAGTGGTCCCGGTCGACGTTTACGTTCCCGGCTGTCCTCCCCGCCCCGAGGCGTTGCTCCAGGGGCTTATTGAGATTCAGGAGATGTGCAAGACGGGTAAGCGCGGCCTGATCACCAAGGGGTAGGAGACCAGTCAGGTTTGTCGAGCTCCATGAGGAAAGGAGACGCTACCCAGTGAACTACTCCTACATTGACATTGTGGCGACTGCGATCGTCGCAGTGGGCTTCATTGCAGGCAACTACGGCCTGGTTGCCCTGCTGGCTCCCAAGAACCCGCTCCAGGGTGAGAAGTTGGAGACCTACGAATGCGGCGAGCTTCCGTTCGACGACGCACTCGTGAACTTCAACATCCGGTATTATGTATTCGCCCTTACCTTCTTCGTCTTCGATATGGAAGCCATCTTCCTCTACCCCTGGGCGATTGTGTTCAACAGCCTCGGACTGGCCGGGTTGGTCGAAATGCTGACCTTCCTGCTGGTGCTCGGTATCGGCCTCTTTTACGCCTACAAAAAGCGCGTTCTCCACTGGGTATAACCTGGCCGAACAGGGCCGGGTTTTCGGGCGTTTATGCACGGTTTGGATTTCGCCAGGGGGTGAGTCCGTTTGGATTTCTTGCAGGAAAAGTTCCCTGACGCCCAAGTTGCGACTCAGGTCAACGGGGACACCGAAGTCCTCGTCACCAAAGATCAATACCTCAATGCCGTCAAGGCCTGCTATGACGCAGGCTACACGTTCTGCTCGGTGGTCTCCGCCATCGACTGGAAGGACCGCATTACGGTGGTAGCCTCGCTCGCCCGCATCAACCCGGCCGAGGTCAACGCCCGGACGATTCACGTCAAGGCTGACCTGCCCCGGACGGGCGGACGGATCCCGTCGATCGTGGCGCTCTATCCCGGTGCGAATTTCCACGAACGGGAAACGTATGACATGTATGGTGTCCGTTTCGAGGGGCATCCCAACCATCGCCGGATTTTGCTGCCCGACAACTGGCAGGGCGGCCACCCGCTCCTCAAGGACTTCGTCGACAAGCGGCCGAAGCGTCCCCGTCTCGTACGGTACCGTTACGCTGAATAGGCCCGGCGCGGAGGTGTAAACGTGGAACAAGCCAAGGAACTCCTAGTAAACATGGGCCCCCAGCACCCGTCGACCCACGGCGTCCTTCGCCTCATGGTCAAGCTCGACGGCGAAACGGTCACGGCGTGCGACCCTGACGTGGGCTACCTGCACCGGTGCTTTGAAAAGCTGGCCGAGGGTAAGACCTACCCGCAGGTGATTCCGTTTACGGACCGTACGGACTACATCGGCCCCATGCTCAATGAACTCTGCTTTGTCGAAGCGACCGAGAAGCTCTTCGGCGAGGCGATTACGGTGCCCGAGCGGGCCCAGTATATTCGGGTGCTGGTGTCGGAAATCAACCGCATCGGCTCCCACCTGCTGGCCCTCGGCTCCATGGCCATGGACATCGGTGCGGTCACGCCTTTCCTCTATTGCTGGCGCGACAAGGAGAAGATTTACTCCCTCCTGGAGCGTGTCACCGGAACTCGTATGCTTTACAACTACCTGCGCGTCGGCGGCGTGCGTAATGACCTCCCTGAGGGCATCATCGGCGACCCGAGCGACGGCGAGGACAAAGCAGACAAGACTTTCTGGGGCTTCATCAACTACTTCGAAAGCTACGTCTATCCGCAGTGGGTGGCCCTGGTCACCGACAACCGCATCTTCCAGTGGCGCACGCAGGGCGTCGGCTGCCTCTCGTCGGCGGACGCCATCGCCTACGGCGCTTCGGGCCCCGTGCTGCGGGGTTCGGGTGTCAAGTGGGACCTGCGTAAGAACCTGCCCAACTCCATCTACGACCGGTTCGAGTTTGACATCCCGGTCGGCAAGGAGAACGGCGACTGCTTCGACCGCTGGCTGGTCCGCCAGGAAGAGATGATGCAGTCCGCCCGGATTGTCAAGCAGGCGCTGAAGTGGCTGGCTGAGAACCCTGGCGAAATTCAGGGCAAGGTGCCCCGCATTCTCAAGCCCCCGAAGGGCGAGGTCTACCACCGCATCGAAGGCGCCCGCGGCGAAATCGCCTGCTACGTCGTCTCCGACGGCAGCCCCAACCCCTACAAGGTCAAGTGGCGCTCGCCGTGCTTCACCAACCTGCAGCTGATGCCCAAGCTTTGCCCGGGCCACAAGATCGCTGACGTCGTCGCCATTCTCGGCTCCATTGATATCGTGCTCGGGGAGGTGGACCGCTAGCCATGGTTGCCTGGTGGGATAGCCTCTCCGAAATCACGAGAGTCTGGATTCTGGCATTCGGAAAGGGCACGCTGCTGCTCGTCTGGGGCCTGCTGAACTTCGCCATCGCCATGATGCTTGAGCGCAAGGTTTCGGCCTGGTTCCAGAACCGCGTCGGCCCCTGGCGTTCCGGCCTGCACGGCTGGATTCAGGCCATCCCGGACCTGATGAAGCTGTGGATCAAGGAATACATCCTGCCCCGGAACGTCGACAAGCCGCTGTACGTGATTGCACCGTTCATCGGTTTTACGATGTCCATCCTGGTCTGGCTGATCATTCCGATTGGCCCTAACGCCACGTCGACGAACCTTGACATCGGCATCATCTTCATCGCCGCCATTACCGGCTACGACGTGATCATGATCTTTATGGCCGGCTGGGGCTCCAACAACAAGTATTCCCTGCTGGGCGCCATGCGCGGCGCCGCCCAGATGATCTCCTACGAGGTCACCCTGGTCATGTCGATCATCGGTGTCGTCATGATGGCCGGGTCGCTGCGGCTGAGCGACATCGTCGAGGCGCAGGCCGCCCGTGGTCCGCTGGGCTGGTACCTGTTCCCGCAGATCATCGGCTTCGGGGTCTACCTGATCGCCTCGCTGGCTGAGCTGAACCGGGCTCCGTTCGACCTCGCTGAAGCCGAATCGGAACTGGTATCCGGTTACCACACCGAGTACACCGGTATGCGCTGGGCCGCTTTCATGCTCAACGAGTATATCCACCTGGTTGCCTGGTCGTCGCTCGCGGCCACGCTCTTCCTGGGTGGCTGGGTCGGCCCGACCCACGTTGACCTGGCCGCCATGCTCGGCAACGTTGTCAACCTGTTCGGGCTCTACCCCAACGGCGCCGGCAACACTCTGCTCGACTGGGCCGCCAATGCCCAGCCCCACTGGTTCTGGCTGTGGCTCTGGGGCTTCTTCTGGTTCAGCTTCAAGACCTATCTCTTCGTCTTCCTGGCCATGTGGATTCGGTGGACGCTCCCCCGTGTCCGTATTGACCAGCTGATGGACCTGGGCTGGAAGTTCCTGCTGCCGGTCTCCCTGGGCAATATCTTCCTGACCGGCGTGCTCCGCTTCCTGGCCGTCGAGTACAACGGCGTGCCGCTCAACCTCGGTTTTGCCACGATTCGACTTCTGGGCCTCTGGACCAACTAGGAGGTGATCTGCCGACATGGGCGTGAGCAACTTTTTCGGCGAAGCCTGGCGGGCGGGTAAGTCCTTCGCGACTGGCCTGAACATCACCTTGAAAGAGATGATCTTCCGGCCCGCCATCACAGTCTTCTACCCCGAAGAACTGGACACGGTCCCTGCCTGGTTCCGCGGGATTCCGCTCCAAAAGACGGACCTGCTGACCGGCGAGTACAAGTGCACCTCCTGCGGTATGTGCGTGGAGGCGTGCCCCGTAAACGTAATTACGCTCGAATGGCACCAGGACCCGACCACCAAGAAAAAGGTCGCCGACCGGTACGCCATCGACATGTCCCGCTGCATGCTCTGCAACTACTGCATCGAGGCCTGCCCGTTCGATTCGCTCGTCATGGGCTACGACTACGAGTTGGCCAAGATCGACCCCGAGAACCTGGTCTACGAGTTCGAAGACCTGCTGCGGATGGGCCTCAAGTACTCCTCCGCCGAGCAGCCG